>Ga0102592_1001024_pt1 | contig 35777 bp, 29 predicted proteins | sample AraplaCol_mMF_r2_FD_76861 | JGI IMG/M metagenome (GOLD analysis project Ga0102592, IMG submission 76861) | Arabidopsis root microbial communities from North Carolina, USA - plate scrape MF_Col_mMF_r2 (SPADES assembly) (version 2) | ecosystem: Host-associated > Plants > Roots > Endosphere...
GGAGGGTGTGGCGGCGCTCCACGATGCCGCTCACGATTTGCAGCGGACGCAGCAGATTGTCTCGCGAGGTTTTGACCAATTGCATTGAATTTATCCTTCGTCGTTTGTCGTCGGCGACCGCGGAATCGGGTGTCACTTCCTGGATATCCAAATTCACTTAGGAATCAAGGAGTTAATGCCGGATTGTACCAAGGATAAGCCGCTGCGGTGAAGCGGGGCGAATCCGGCGCGGCGCCCGGCTGTGCACAAAATGCCACGCTGGCTTGCCCATCTGCGCCAATTCGTCCCGACTCACCGCAAAGCCTTATCTGAGGCCGGAATCCCGCGATACAACAGTTGTTCAGGCGCCCGTTTGCCGCCAGGCGCGCACCCAGTAGTATGCCAGCCCGGCAAGGCTGGCCTGTAAAAAGGCGAATCAGCCCTTGAGCGTCTGTTCCAGCACGTGCAGCTCGTGGTTCAGCTGGGCGTCCTTGCTACGCTCGTCGGCGATCTTGCGCACGGCATGCAGCACCGTGGTGTGGTCGCGCCCGCCGAACAGCTCGCCGATCTCGGGCAGGCTCTTCTGCGTCAGTTCCTTGGCCAGGTACATCGCAATCTGGCGCGGCCGCGCGATATTGGCGGGCCGCTTCTTCGAGTACATGTCCGCGACCTTGATGTTGTAGAAGTCGGCACAGGTCTTCTGGATGTTTTCCACGGAGATCTGGCGATTCTGCACGGTCAGCAGGTCTTTCAGCGCTTCGCGCGTCACCTCGATCGTGATGTCCTTGCCGTGGAAGTTCGAGAACGCCAGGATCTTGCGCAGCGCCCCTTCCAGCTCGCGCACGTTCGAGCGCAGGTGCTTGGCCACGAAGAAGGCCACTTCCTCGGGCACGCTCACGTTCTCGGCAGCCGCCTTCTTCATCAGGATGGCCACGCGCATTTCCAGCTCGGGCGGCTCGATTGCCACCGTCAGGCCGGAGTCGAAGCGCGAGATCAGGCGGTCGTCGATGCCGGTGATCTCCTTCGGATAGGTGTCGCTGGTGATGATCACCTGCGCACGGTTCGCGATCAGCGCCTCGAACGCGTAGAAGAACTCTTCCTGCGTGCGGTTCTTGCCCGAGAAGAACTGGATGTCATCGATCAGCAGCAGATCCAGCGAGTGGTAGTAGCGCTTGAATTCGTCGAACGCCTTGCGCTGGTACGCCTTCACCACGTCGGACACGTACTGCTCGGCATGGATGTAGCGAATGCGCGCGCGCGGGTTCTCCATCAGCATGAAGTTGCCGATTGCGTGTATCAGGTGGGTCTTGCCCAGGCCCACGCCGCCGTACAGGTACAGCGGGTTGTAGGACTTGCCCGGGTTGTTGGCTACCTGGATGGCCGCGGCGCGCGCCAGCTGGTTGGCCTTGCCGGTCACGAAGTTGTCGAACGTCAGGATCGGGTTCAGGCGCGAGCGCTCGTGCACCGTGTCGCTCGGCTGGGCGCCACCGGCAACGCCCGGCTGCTGCGGCGTCACGCGGTAGGAGCGGGCGCTGGCTTCCGCCGCGTCCATCTGCGTCACATCAATCTCGCCCATGTCCGGCAGCTGGCCGCCAGCACCCTGCAGCGGATGCCCGGTCGGCGCGGCGCCGCGGTTCTGCGGCATGCCGGCCGACGGGGGGTAGGGCGTCTGGCCGGTTGGCTGGCCATAGCCGGGCTGGCCGCCATTGGGCTGGCCCGGATAGTCGTGATAGCCGCCCAACTGCGCGCCACCCATCTGGGCGGCGTGCGGGGCGTGATGCGAGGCCTGGTGCGAGGCTTGGTGGGCCGCCGGCGCCTGGCCGTACGCCTGGGCCGCCGCCATGCTGGCCGGTCCCGGATAGGGTGCGCCGCCCGTACCCATGCCTGCGTGTCCCGCGTGGCCTGCTTGCGTATGGCCATGTTCGTGGCCCTGGGGCATCGCCTGCTGGGTGTAGCCGGCCGCACGGCCCGACGCCGTGGGGTCCAGCACAAAGTGAACGCTAACCTGCGTTTCCCAGTATTCGCACGCAAGCGCGGTGATGCGCCCCGAAAACTGGCTCTTGACCCAGTCGAGCTTGAAGCGGTTGGGCGCGGCAATCCGCAGCGCATGCGCTTCCTCGTCGAAGGCGACCGGCGCCAACGGCTTGATCCAGGTTTTGAACTGTTGCGGCGTCAGTTCGCGCTCGAGCTGCGCGGCTGCCGCCTGCCAGAAATCTTGCATGTGTTCTTCTAGGTGACACGCACCGTCTTCGTTGACGACGCGTCACGGGTGACCCAGTGCTCGCATGACGGGTCTGCTGCAATGGCTTTTTATCCACTTCGCTTGCGCGAAAGGCAAGACGCCGTCCACGAATGCAGTGCATTCCAACGGCGGCAAAAGCAGGTATACGTCTTGGTATACCAGGGCAGGCAGTCCCGGGTTGTGCGTGCGCCACGCGGCCCGTGTAGTGTTTGGACCGGGATTGTACCCCCCGTCCCAAGTTATCCACAAAGGATAACCCTGTGGACAAGTTGTGAAAAATCAGTGGATTTGTGTGCACAACCCATATACGGCACCGCTGCCCGAGGCCGGTGGAAGGCCCGATAATCCATCGGAAACAAGGACTTGACCTGCGGCACTACCGCCGATAGGTGACCGGGAATACCCACAGAGTTACCCACCGGGCGTTGTGGACAATGGCGCACCGCCGCGCGCAGCGCCTTGCCCCGCACATGTCGCGCGATTGCAGGCACTGGCCATCCGTCGCCTTGACACCGGCGAGGAAAATCAGTTAAATGGCGGGTTCTGCGATGCGGCAGGGGATCACGTATGCGCATCGCCGGGTCTGGCCAGGACCGTATACGTGTAAACGTGTGCGGCATCGGGCAAGCGGCCTGATCCCCGCCAGTGCTTGGCCCGCGACGCGCGGCAAAGCCAGCGGCGGCCGGCAGCAAGACAGAACCAGAATCGTCGGCATGGCCGCAGCGACCTCATCCGGGCGTCTGCGTTGCGGCAGCCCATGCGAACCATACGCGGCGGCCAGGTCCCCGGCATCAGCCGGCGCCCGGAAGCCCGGATCAACCAGAGAGTGCAACATGAAACGTACCTACCAACCTTCCGTTACCCGCCGCAAGCGTACCCATGGTTTCCGCGTGCGCATGAAGACCCGCGGCGGCCGTGCCGTGATCAACGCCCGCCGCGCCAAGGGCCGCAAGCGCCTGGCAATCTGAGTGCCTGGCGACCGGCCTGGATGGCACGCAGCGTGACGGCCCGCCGGCACGTGCGATGACCATCCTGCCCAGCGCCTCGCACTCAGGATGGCCAGGAGCGCCGCCGCCGAAGCCCGGCTTCCCAGCAGCTTTGACCAGCGTGTCGGACCATGCCTTTCCCAAAGCCGCGAGGCTCACAAAGACGGATGAGTTTTCATCCGTTTTTGCATTGCGGCCCCGGCGACGCTCGACACACTTCGTGTTGTACGTGCGCCCCAACGGCCAGCCCCAGGCCCGCCTGGGGATTGTGGTGGGCAAGAAGTTCGCGCCGCGCGCCGCCGAGCGCAATCTCGTGAAGCGCATGGTGCGGGAACTGTTCCGAGGCCGGCAGGCCCAACTGGCGGGCCGCGACATCCTGTTGCGGCTGCAGGCGAAGTTTCCGCGCGCGGACTTTGCCAGCCGGTCGGCCATACGGCGGGCCTGCCTGGCGGAGTTGACCGGCCTGCTCGATGTGGCGGCCCGGCCGTTACCGCCGGCCGACCCCGTTGCACCGGTGGCGGCAACCGCCCCGCCGGCCACGCCCGCCGCGCCAGCCTGACCATCACCATGAAGCGAATCCTGCTAGCCCTGCTGCGCGTCTACAAGATCGCCCTGAGTCCTTACCTGGGCTCGCAGTGCCGCTTCCTGCCAACCTGTTCCGACTATGCCCGCGACGCCATCGTCATGCATGGCGCGGCGCGGGGCACGTGGATGACCGCTTGCAGACTCTGCCGCTGCCATCCTTTCGCAAAGGGCGGGTATGATCCCGTGCCCGAGCCTGTTGTAAACGGGACAGCCGCCGCGGTGCCCCCAGCAAGTGCCGCGCCCGGCCGCCCGTCCGTCACGGTCCGGCTCCCCAGACCCTGATTCCCCCAGACCATAGCGAGACATGGATATCAAACGCACCATCCTGTGGGTCATCTTCTCGATGTCCCTCGTGCTGCTCTACGACAACTGGCAGCGCGCCAACGGCCACGCGTCGATGTTCTTCCCGAGCGCCAACACGCAACAGCAGGCCGCCCCGGCCAATGGTGCGAGCGGCGCCGCAGCCCAGGGTGACGTGCCCAAGGCCGCCGGGACGAGCGCTTCCGCCCCGGGCGCCGTGCCGGGCGCCCCGCAGGCTGCCGCGCAGCCCTCGGGCGAGAAGGTGGTGGTCACCACCGACGAAGTGCGCGCCGAGATCGACACCGCCGGCGGCATCCTGTCGCGCCTGGAACTGCTCAACGAGCACGAGAAGGACGGCAAGCCCGTGGTGCTGTTCGAGCGCGACGCCACGCGCACGTATCTGGCCCGTTCGGGCCTGATCGGCGGCGACCTGCCGAACCACACCACCGTGTTCACCGCCGCCCCGGGTGCCCGTACGCTGGCACCGGGCCAGGACAAGCTCGACGTGGTGCTGACGGCCGAGAAGAACGGCGTGAAGTTCGTGAAGACCTACACGTTCCACAAGGGCAACTACGTCATCGACGCACGTTTCGACGTGACGAACGCCGGCACCGCCCCGATCTCGCCCACGCTGTACCTGGAACTGGCGCGTGACGGCAGCAAGGTGGAACAGTCGCAGTTCTACAGCACGTTCACGGGCCCGGCCATCTACACGAACGCCGACAAGTACCACAAGCTCAGCTTCGAAGACATCGCCAAGGGCAAGGCCACCGTGCCGGCCGCCACAGACAATGGCTGGGTGGCGATGGTGCAGCACTACTTCGCCTCGGCCTGGATTCCGCAGAACGGCAAGCAGCACAGCTTCTACGCCGAGCAGATCGATCCGAACCTGTACCGCGTGGGTGTGCAGCAGCCGCTGGGACAGCTGGCCCCGGGCGCCACGGTGAGCACCGATGCCCGCCTGTTCGCCGGTCCGCAGGAAGAGCGCATGCTCGAACAGATCACGCCGGGCCTGGAACTGGTCAAGGACTATGGCTGGCTGACCATCCTGGCCAAGCCGCTGTTCTGGCTGCTGGAAAAGCTGCACGGCTTCCTGGGCAACTGGGGCTGGTCGATCATCGCGCTGACGGTGCTGATCAAGCTGGTGTTCTTCCCGCTGTCGGCTGCCAGCTACAAGTCGATGGGCAAGATGAAGGACCTGCAGCCCCGCATGACGGCCATCCGCGAGCGCTACAAGGGCGACCCGCAGAAGATGAACCAGGAGATGATGGGCCTGTACCGCACCGAGAAGGTCAATCCGCTCGGCGGCTGCCTGCCGATCGTGATCCAGATCCCGGTGTTCATCGCGCTGTACTGGGTGCTGCTGTCGTCGGTGGAAATGCGCGGTGCGCCGTGGCTGGGCTGGATCCATGACCTGTCGGTGCCGGATCCGTTCTACATCCTGCCGATCGTGATGGCCGTGTCGATGTTCGTGCAGACCAGGCTGAACCCGACCCCGCCGGACCCCGTCCAGGCCAAGGTCATGATGATCATGCCGCTGGTGTTCTCGTTCATGTTCTTCTTCTTCCCGGCCGGCCTGGTGCTGTACTGGGTTGTGAACAACATCCTGTCGATCGCCCAGCAGTGGCAGATCAACCGCATGCTCGGCAAGGGCAAGGCCGCGGTGGTAGCCAAGAGCTGACCTCCCGGTTGCAAACCCGACCCCCGAAAAACCCGGCTGCCAGCCGGGTTTTTCTTTTTCGGCGTATCCTTGCAGTCTTATGTCTTATATAAGACTTAAGCTCATTAACAGGACAGGGGGATACGCCATGACATGGTCGGCCAGCCAGTACGTGCAATTCGAGGATGAACGGACCCGCCCGGTGCGGGATCTGGTCGGGGCCATCCCCACCGTCAGCGCCACGCGGGTGGTCGACATCGGCTGCGGGCCGGGCAATTCCACCGAAGTGCTGGCCGCCCGGTACGCCAGCGCGGAGGTAACCGGCCTGGACAGCGACGCCGACATGATCGCCGCCGCGCGCAAGCGCCTGCCGAACCTGCATTTCGATATCGCCGACGTCACCCAATGGGCCGATGGCGGGCCCTGGGACGTGATCCTGGCCAACGCCGTGTTCCAGTGGGTGCCCGATCACGCCAGGCTGTTCCCGTCGCTGATCGGCAAGCTCGCGCCGGGCGGCAGCCTGGCGGTGCAGATGCCCGACAACCTCAACGAGCCGCCGCACCTGCTGATGCGCGAAACGGCGCTGGAAGGCCCCTGGGCCCCCAAGCTCGCCGCCGCCGCCGATGCCCGCACCGCGCTGGCATCGGAACGCTGGTATTACGAACTGCTCAAGCCGCACTGCTCGCGTGTGGATATCTGGCGCACGATCTACCAGCATCCGCTCAAGGGCGGCCCGGCCGCCATCGTCGAATGGTTCAAGGGCAGCGGCCTGCGGCCCTTCCTGGCACCGCTGGACGACGCCGAGAAGGCCGAGTACCTGCGGCAGTACGAGGCCAGGCTGGCCAAGGTGTTTCCGGCGATGGCCGACGGCACCGTGCTGCTGCCGTTCCCGCGCGTGTTCATCGTGGCTACGCGTTAGGAATCAGACGGCGGCGGACGGCGGCCGCGTGCGCCATCGCCTACACTAGACGGACGTTGCGCAGTTACTCTCTTTCCACTTCGGAAACATCGCAATGAGCCGTCAGCCCGTGCTGCACCGGAAGATGCGTCCCGCCACCGCGTTCGTTGCCTTGGGCGAATCGGGCCTGGAGGCGGTTCGCGATCGCCTGGACGCGCTCCAGCATCGCGACGAGGTGGAGGATGTCCATGAGTTGCGCGTTGCCGTCCGTCATCTGCGCGCGGTGGCGTGGGCGTTCGGCCCGGTGCTGTCCCGCCAGGTAAAGGCGCGGTGGAAGCAGGCCCTGCACGATGTGGCCGACGCCGCTGGCGATGTGCGCGACTGGGACGTCTTCATCGCCGAGACCCTGGCCCCGGCGCTGGTGAAGCAGCCCGAAGACGCGCTGCTGGTTGGACTGATCGAGACCGCCCAGGCCCGGCGCACGATTGCCCACGCCGAGATGATGACAAGATTGTCACGCTACCGGCAGGCACCGCTGCCCACGTTGAAACGCGACCTGCTGCATCTTGCCGCACAGGACGCCAGCGGCCGGCTCGAAAACTTCGCACCGAAGCGCATCCGCAAGGCCCGCGACAAGGTTCGCGAGCGGGCCCGCATTGCCCGCGACGGGAAGACCGAGCATGTCCACAAGCTGCGCATCGGCAACAAGCGCCTGCGCTATGCCATCGAGGCACTGTCCGATGTCCTGCCTGGCCGCTATCGCAAGCGCCTGCGCAAGAAGCTGGTGGCGCGGCAGTCGGAACTGGGCGCCGTGATCGACGGCGCCGTGGCGCGCCGGCTGATGTGCGAGTGCCTGTCCGTCGAACCACCCGGCGACGCGCCGGCATGAGCCGCAGCCAATCCGGCCCGCAGGGCGATCTGCGACAATACTGCACATGACTGCAACCCAGCTTCCCATTGCCGCCATCGCCACCGCCCCGGGCCGCGGCGGCATCGGCGTCGTACGCGTATCGGGCCCCGATGTCGGCAGCGTCATGCGCGCTGTCTGCGGCCGCGCGCTGCTGCCGCGCCATGCCACCTACCTGCCGTTCCTGGACGGCCACGGCAAGGTCATCGACCACGGCCTGGCGCTGTACTTTCCGGCACCCAATTCCTACACCGGCGAAGAAGTGCTCGAACTGCAGGGCCACGGTGGCCCGGTGGTCATGCAGATGCTGCTGGCGCGGTGCCTGGAAGCCGGCAAGGATATCGGCCTGCGCGTGGCCGAGCCCGGCGAATTCACGCGCCGCGCCTTTCTGAACGACAAGCTCGACCTGGCCCAGGCCGAAGCCGTGGCCGACCTGATCGAAGCCAGCACCGAGGCCGCCGCACGTTCGGCCGCGCGCTCGATGGAAGGCGAGTTCTCGCGGGCCATCCACGCGCTGGTCGAGCAGGTCATCCACCTGCGCATGCTGGTGGAAGCCACGCTCGACTTCCCCGAGGAGGAAATCGACTTCCTGGAAGCGTCCGACGCCCGCGGCCAGCTCACGCGCATTCGCGCAAGCCTGGCCGGCGTGCTCAAGCAGGCGCGCCAGGGATCGCTGCTGCGCGAAGGGTTGTCGGTCGTGCTGGCCGGGCAACCGAATGTCGGCAAGTCGTCGCTGCTCAATGCGCTGGCGGGCGCGGAACTGGCCATCGTCACGCCGATCGCCGGCACCACCCGCGACCGCGTGCGCGAGACCATCCAGATCGACGGCATCCCGCTCCATATCATCGACACCGCCGGCCTGCGCGACGACGCTGCCGACGAGGTGGAGCGCATCGGCATCGAACGCACCTGGGACGCAATCCGGCGCGCGGACATCGTGCTGCATCTGGTGGACGCGGCCGACTACCTCGAACACGGCATCTCGGAAATCGACGATCACATCGACGATCGCCTGAGCGGCCAGCTCCCGCCCGGGTCGCCAATCGTGCGCGTGGTCAACAAGATCGACATGGCGCCATCGGCTGGCGAAATGGGCTTCGGCGGCAACCGTCCGCACGTGGTGGCGGCCAACGGCCCCAACCCCACCGAAATCTGGATTTCGGCGCGCACCGGCGCCGGCATCGACCTGATGCGCCGGGAACTGCTGCGCCTGATCGGCTGGCAGTCTGGCAACGAGGGCACATTCCTGGCACGCGAGCGCCATCTCACCGCGTTGCGCAACGCCCAATCGCACCTGGACTGCGCCGTGGAACGCGCCGAACAGAACGCCCAGGCCCTGGATCTGTTCGCCGAAGAACTCCGACTTGCACAGGACCACCTGAACAGCATCACGGGCGAATTCACCAGCGACGACCTGCTGGGGACAATCTTTACGCGGTTCTGTATCGGCAAGTGAGCGGCCTGCAGCCTCCGGGGGCGCTTGCCGGGCGCCCCCTCACTCCCGGCGAGCAATCGATCGCCCGCTCGGTCTTCGCCGATACCATCGACTACGCCGCCGTCCGCGTGCACCATCGCAACTACGTCTTCTGGCAGGGTGCGAACTACATCATCACGCCCAATGGCCATATCTACCTGGGCCGGAAGCTGCGCGGGCTGGATGACTTCAGTGTGGCTGGTCTGGCGTTGCAGGGACTGTTTATCCACGAGATGACACATGTCTGGCAGCACCAGCAAGGCATCAACGTGCTGCTGCGTGGTGGGCTGGAGCAGGTCCGGCACTTCTGCGGTTTCAACCAGTACCGGTACCGGCTGGAACCGGGCAAGGCGCTCGGACAGTACAAGCTCGAACAGCAGGGCGAGATCGTGCGCCACTACTTCCTCGCACGGCGTGGACAGCCCACGCCGTACAGCGCGACGCAGTATCTTGCTGCGCTTGGCAGCCAGGGGCCGACCATCGTGTGATGCGTCGACGGCATCGCAAGCGAAGGAAGCCTCCATGCCCGCGCGTTGACTTGCATGACGATGTGGCGGACCATCGGCCACATCGCCATCTGGAGCAGATCATGCCGCGCGTATCGAAAGCGGAAGCGGAGAAGAACCGCGCCATCATTGAGCAGGTGTCCTCGCGGCTGTTTCGCGAGCAGGGCTTCCACGGCATCAGCGTGGCCGACCTGATGGGCGCCGCGGGGCTCACGCATGGCGGCTTCTACGGCCATTTCGAATCGAAGGATGCGCTTGCGGCCATCGCCTGCACCCGGGCATTCGAAGAGTCCGAGGCGCGCTGGCGCAAGCGTGTCGGCGAGGCGCCTGACCATGCCACCGCACTGTCGTCGCTGATCGATGGCTACCTGTCCGCCCGCAATCGCAACAATGCCGGTGCCGGCTGCCCGGTGGCGGCGCTGGCCAACGATGTGGCGCGCGAGTCCGACGACAAGCCGGTGCGTGCCGCCTTCCACCAAGGGCTGGAAGCGCTGGTCGACATCCTGACCGACGTGCAGCCCGACGCCGCTGCCGACGCGCGCCGCAGTGCCGCCCTGGCGCAGATGGCTACGCTGGCCGGCGCGTTGATCCTGTCGCGGGCCACGCAAGGCACGCCGCTCTCGAACGAAATTCTGGCCGCCACGCGGGCCCGGCTGCTCCCGGAAGGCTGACGCGGCGTCAGGCGCGCTACACTGGCGGACTTCGCCGTCCAGCAGTCCCTTGCGAAGTCCCTGAAGATCCAGTCGCCCCAGAAGCCCGCCCGATGTTGAGCCGCACCAGACAAACCCTTATCGCCGTTGTTGCCGTCGTCGTCCTTTTCCTGCTGTGGTTCGTTGGCAATGACAAGCACGACGTGGCGCCGGTTGCCACCGTCGCCGCCCCCGACGAACCCGCCAGCTTGCCGCGCGGCATCCCGCGCAACGGCACGCTCGACCCGATCAGCATCGATCCGAACCGTCCCGCCGACCGGCTGCCCCAGTATCAGGCCGAAGGCCTGGCAGACGACTATCGCAACGACGCGGTGGCAGCAGACGACCGCTATCGCGGCCGCTACTTCATCGTCGAAGGCATAGCCAGCGGCGTGCGCCGCGACGGCGACAACCTGATGCTGGAAATCCGCACCGACAATCCCGGCGAAGTGGTCCGCGCGGCGCTGCTGCGCCAGCAGATCTGCGGCCCGGGCACCCGCGCCTGCGAAGTGGAAGCGCGTGCCACGATGGTCCGGCGCGGCCAGAAGGTGGCCGTGGAATGCACAGGCGCCGGGCAGGCCGAAGGCGGCACGCCGCTGCTGTCCGAGTGCCTGATCCGGGGCGGCGCCAACTGATCGGGCAGATCGGCCAGCGGATACCGCGCAGATGCTTCATCAATCACTTTGGCGATTTGCGGCATCTGTCCCCCGCTGTTCCACGCATTGACTGCCCGCCGGCACGCCTACATTACGCAGGCATGCTGCCGGCAATGCGTCCCTGACCCGCCTCTCGAAGCTCCTGGCCCGAAGCGGATCCGGACGGCCGGCACCCTCGCCGACGCGCATCCAGGATCCAAGATGAAGAGAGCAACGATAGCCGCCACGCTGGCCCTGCTGGCCACGGGCTGTTCCACCTACCAGAGCGTGACGCCGGTCGACCGCGCAGACCAGGTCGACCCGATCGCCGGCTACCAGAACGGTGCCTATGGCGGCCCGGCGCAGTTCCGCGTGGACGGCAACCGCGTAGTGGGCGCCGATGGCGCGCTGTTCTGCGTGATCACCCACCAGGTCAATGGCAACGCCTATATCGACGACTTTGCCAATTCGCTGCGGGCGCGCAACTTCGAGGTGAAGATGCTGCCGCCGCATTCGTCGGTGGCATCGTGCCCGATGACGGCCGTCTACACGGCCCAGCGCCAGACCTTCATCACGCCGTTCCTGGTGTCGGCCGACATCACCGTGTTCCGCAACGGCGAACGCGTGGGCAAGGCCGTGTTCAACGCCAACCGCAGCGCGGGCGGCATCAACCTGAGCCACCTGATCCAGCCCGATGCGAAGATCGACGAACTGGTCGACCGGCTGTTCCCGGGCCTGAAGCCCCAGCCGGCGCCGGCACAGGCGTCGCCCGCCCCGGCACCGGCCACAGCCCCCGCGGCCTGACGGCCGCAGGGTCGACTCCGGCAGGGCTGGTCAGGCCAGCCGGAATACCTCCACCGCCTGGCGCAGTTCCTGCGCCTGGTGATGCAGGCTCTCGGCCGCTGCGGCCGCTTCTTCCACCAGGGCCGCGTTTTGCTGCGTGACACCGTCCATCTCGGCCACCGCGCCGCTGACCTGGGCCAGCCCTTGTGACTGCTCGCGCGACGCCACGCTGATGTCGCCCATCAGCGCCGCAATGCCTTCCACGCGGCGCACCACATCGTCGATGGCCGTGCCGGCCTGCTGCACGGCCTCGTTGCCACTCTTCAGGTCGGCCACGGTCCGTTCGATCAGCTGCTTGATCTCGCCCGCCGCATTGGCGCTGCGCTGCGCCAGGCTGCGCACCTCGCCCGCCACCACGGCAAAGCCGCGCCCGTGCTCGCCCGCGCGGGCCGCTTCCACGGCGGCGTTGAGCGCCAGGATGTTGGTCTGGAAGGCAATGCCGTCGATCATGCCGATGATGTCCACCACCTGCTGCGCATTGCGATGGATATCGGCCATCGTGCCGACCACGCGACCCACGGTGCTGCCGCCCGAACGCGCTGCATCGGCGGCGCTGGCCACGGCCGCGTTGGCGTCGTGCGCATTGTCGGCGTTCTGCTTCACCGCGGCGGACAGTTGCTCGATGCTGGCAACGGTACGCTCCAGGCTGCCGGCCTGCGACGCCGTGCGCGCGGACAGGTCGGCGTTGCCGCTGGCAATCTGGCTGGTGCTGCCCGCAATGGCGCCAATGCTGCCGCGTACCTTGTCGACGATGCCGGTCAGGCCCTGGCCCACGCCGTCGATGGCGCGCATCAGCTGGCCGATCTCGTCGTTGCGGCGGGTATCCAGCCGCGTGGTCAGGTCGCCCGAGGCCAGGCGCCCTGCCGCGTCGGCGGCCTCGCCCAGCGGATGGCTGACCATCCGGCGCAGCAGCCACCAGAACGCGGCCGACACCGCCAGCGCGACCAGCAGGCCGAACGCCAGAAAGCGGTTGCGGCTGGCGACGAGTTCATCGCGCAGCGAAGCCATCGGCACCGTGCCTGCGATCAGCCATTGCCAGTCGGGATAGGTCACGAACGCGGTCAGCCGCTCGGCGGGAGCGCTGTTGCCGATGGCTACCGTGCCGACCACGGCACCGTCCCTGGCGGCAATCATGTCGCGAATCCACGGCTTGCCGTCGGCATCCTTCGCGTCGATCTGCACCGTGCCTTCGGAGCCCGAGCGGTCCACCATGACCTTGCCCTGGTCGGCGCCAGCCTTGGCGTCGATGACGATGAACTGCCCATCGGCCCCGATCGTCTTGCGACGGATGCGATTCTTCAGTGCGGCCAGCTCGGCCTCGACGTTCACGCCCACATACAGCGCGCCAACGATCTTGCCGCCGGCATCGCGCACCGGCTCGTACTTGCTCATATAGGGCTTGCCGAACAGCCAGGCCAGCGACCGGTACGACTTGCCCGACGCCACCGCCGCGTAGGCCGGGCTGGTGCGGTCCAGCAGCGTACCCACCGCGCGCTGTCCGTCCTGCTTCTTGAGCGACGTGGTCACGCGGATATAGTCATCGCCGGTACGCGCGAACACGGTTGCCACGACGCCGCCGGTATTGGCGAAAAAGCGATCCGGCACTTCGAAACTGTTGTTCAGCAGCAGGTCGCCGCTGCGAAAGGCCGGCGTGGGCTTGCCGGCCACTTCGATGGACTGGGACGGGTCCACCGCGTACGGGCCGGGCAGCACCGATGCAAAGTTCAGCAGGAAGCGGTCGGCCTCCTGCAGCATGGTGTCATCGAGCTGGGCCACCAGTTCGCGCAGGGTCTGGCTTTCGGCACTGATGGCGTCGCGGGCCTGTGATTCGAGCTGGTTCATGCTGCTGAGCGACAGCGCCAGCGAGAACGCGCAGAAGGCAATGATCTGAACAGCCAGCACAACCAGCGCAATGCGCGTGCCGATGCTCCAGCTGCCGGCGAGCGCGCGCACGCGGCCCGCCGCTGCCTGCTGGGGCAGGGTAAGGGAAGAGGTAGAAGACAAGGGGCGCTCCGTGAATAACGCCATGCGCCGTTGTGACGCACGGGCAACGTCTGCTCTGACGGCAGATCGTCACATCGCAGTTATCGGATGACGCGACAACGCCCTTGAATTAAAGAAATGCTTAATCTAGCTGTCGCCGACATATATCACGGCATGACAGGAAAAACGGGCACCGGACGCAACCTCTTGTGGGGGCCGCTTGCCGGTGCTTGCCGCCGAAACACCCCTCTGCAACCAGTTTCAGTGTTTTTGTTGTTGTCTTTCGTTGTGCGCGCTGCGACTCAGCTTTCAAGCTGGCCCAGGCGCACCACCGTCACGCCGGGCCGCAGCTGGCGCAGCGACGGCATCACCAGCACGCAGTTGGCGTACGGCGTGGTCACGGGCTCGCCATCGCGCCAGCCGATCACGGTGCCGGCGTCGGCAAACGTTTCCAGTCCCGTGTAGGGGCCCGCAAAGCGGAAGTCCATGCTGCTGGCCACCACGGGATCGGTCACGCGCACCACGCGCTGGGCGGCGGGCAACGGCAGCAGCCACCCGGCCGGCAGGTCCGCTTGGTCGATGATTCCGGCATTGAGCAGGAAACGCGCGGTGCTGTCGCGTGCCACGTCCACGGCACCGGCTTCCCAGTGCTGGCCGCATTCGATCAACAGTGCGTTGCGCGGGCTGGCGGCATCGCCAAAACCGGCGTAGTCGCGCATCCGGCGGCCTTCGGGATGGCCCTCGTCGACGATGATGTCTGCCGGCGCCCCCACGGCGCGCGACAGCGCGATGCCCTTGTCCAGCGGGCCCGATACGATCAGCGGACGGCTTTTCTCGTGCATCGAATGCAGGTCGAGCAGCAGGTCAACGGTGTCGATGACCGGGCGCATGGCCCGGGCGCGGCGCAGTTCGGAGGAATCGCGCGACGGGTCGTCGAGCACAGCGGCCGTCCACACGCGGTTGAAGTCCTGGTCAACGAAGCGCGACGCGTCAGGCCTGGCCGCGTCGAACGTGGCATAGGCATCGACGTTGGCAAACGCCAGCGTCAGTTGGCCGCGCCGGGGGCGCAGGCCGTGATCGAGCAGACCCGCCACCGTAATTGCGCCGCACACCTCGTTGCCGTGCGTCAGCGCGTTGATCATCACATGCGGACCCGGCAGGCCGCTGTCGAACGTATGCACGTAGGCGATGCCCGTGTTGCCTTCGGCATAGGGGCGGATATCGGGAAACTCGACTTCAACCGGATAGGCGTCGAAGGCGGGGGCACTCTGTGTCATCTGGACTTCCTTGGCTGCCCTTGACGAGGCAACTATAGTTGGCATCTATCAATGATGGTGAAAATACGCGGCCATCATTCGTCGCCTTTATTCCTTGATATCGGCTGCTTGCACGATCGTCTTGTACTTGGCCGTTTCGCGCTTCACGAAGCTGCCAAACTGGGCCGGATTGGCCGGTTGCACTTCGACACCAGCCTCGGCCAGCTTCTTGCGCACGTCCGGCAGCGCCAGCACGGCCTGCATTTCAGTATTCAGCCGATCGATAACTGGCTTCGGTGTAGCACCAGGCGCCATCAATCCAAACCATACTCCCATATCCACACCCTTCAGCGCCGGGGTCTCTGCCAGGGCGGGCACGTTGGGCGCCACGCTGGCGCGCCTGGCCTCCGTCACGCCGTAGGCGCGCACGCGGCCGGCCTGGATATGGGGCAGCGCCGATGACAGCACCATCACCGCGAGGTCGATCTGGCCACCCAGCAGATCGGTGGCCATGGCCGATGCGCCCTTGTACGGCACGTGCGTGATATTGACCTTGCCCTGCTGCTTGATCAGTTCGCCAGCCAGGTTCAGCGGCGTACCCACGCCCGACGACGCGTACGACAGCGTGCCCGGCTTGGCCTTTGCCAGCGCCATCAGTTCGCTGGCGTCCTTGGCCGGCAGTTGCAGCTTGCCGACCAGCACCATCGGCTGGGTGCCGACAAAGGTGATCGGCGCCAGGTCTTTCTCGCCGTCGTAGCGCACGGCCGGATTGGTCAGGCGGGCAATCGACACCTCGCTGCCCGAACCCATCAGCAGCGTGTAGCCGTCGGCCTCGGCCTTGACCACCTTCTGCGCGCCGATGGTGCCGCCGGCGCCACCCAAATTCTCGATCACCACGCTCTGGCCCAGGCGCTTGCCCAGTTCGGGCGCCACGGTGCGCGCCACCAGGTCGACGCTGCCGCCCGCGGTGTAGCCCACCACCAGCGTGATCGGCTTGGTCGGATAGCCACCGGCCGCCAGGGCGCTGGCCGAAACGAGGGCACTACTGGCAAGGGAAACGGCGGCAAGCGCGCGCAGCATCGGGTTCATGATTTCTCCGGGCAGGTCTGTGAATGTTTTCCGGCGATGGTAGAGAGCGCGCACTGCTGCGGCATGCGGCTTTGGCAATAGCGGTTGCCGTTTCGGCAATGGTCGGGAATGGTGCGCGAGGGCGCACACGCACTACTTTGAGGCGGCCTGCCAGAACGCTTCGGCCAGCGCCCGCATCGGCGCACGCGGCCGGTACAGGCGGATGTCCAGCGCCAGGTCGGCGCTGTCGCCACCGTGCAGGTCGGCCCGCACCAGCCGGCCCCCGTGCAGGTCGTCGGCGATCAGCCGCGCGGGCAGCCAGGCCAGGCCCATGCGCTGGCGCACCATCTCGTGGACCGACTCCGCGAAGTCGCTGACCGCAATCACATCGAGCCAGCTTGCCAGCTTGCGGCGTGCAATTTCCTGGTTGACCATGCGGCCCATGGTCAGCGTCTCGGCGTAGGCGATCATCGGCACCGGCACCGGACGCGCACCGGCCTTCGGCTTCTGGAGCCGGAATTCGGGCGCGCCGCGCGCCGTGGCGGCCGATACGCAGACCAGCCGCTCGACACCCACGGCGTGGAAACGGTAGTGCGCATCGTCGAGCATGATCGGCAGGTCGTGCGGGCTGTAGCAGAGCAGGAAGTCGGCGTCGCCTTCGGTGAACATCTCCAGCGCGTCGTGCGTGGCGTGCGTGGACAGCCGCGTCCGGAAGCCCGCACCAACCGGATCGTCACGCAATGCATCGCGCAGCCCGGCCAGCCACGCGGGCACCATCGAACGGGCCAGGGTCTTGCCCGTGGCAATGGTGATGGTGCTGGCATCGGCCCGGTGCGCGGCACGCAGCGCCACGCGCGTGTCGTCGAGGGTGCGCAGCGCGGTCTGGGCGGCCTCCAGGAACTGCCGGCCCTCGTGCGTGAGCCGCACGGGAAACACGCTGCGATCGATCAGCGGTGCGCCGGCCCACACTTCCAGCGCCTGCATGCGACGTCCGAACGCCGGCGGCGTGACATTGCGCAGCTCCGCGGCACGCGCAAGGCTGCCAGCCTGGGCCAGACAGACGAAATCTTCGAGCCAACGGATATGCATGGGGACCGGGAACGTTGTTGGCGCATTGTAACGTCGCTGTCACGATGCGCTGCGGCGACCTGCTCCAAGCCCATGCCACTGCGCCGCCTCGGTTAGAATTTTCGCCATGTCTTCCCCCAAGCGCGGCGCCAGCCCATCCTCCTCCGCTGCCGGCCCGTCCGATGCAACGCCATCGGACCGCGCCGCCTTTCCCGAATACACGATCGACGAACTGGCGCGCGCGGCCGGCACCACGGTACGCAATATCCGCTCGTACCAGGACCGCGGCCTGATCGATCCGCCCGAGCGGCGCGGGCGCGTGGGCATCTACACCCAGACCCATCTTGGGCGGTTGCGGCTGATCCATCATCTGCTGGCACGCGGCTATACGCTGGCCAACATCATGGAGCTGCTGAAGGCCATTGTCGAAGGCCACGACCTGCGCTCGATCCTGGGCCTGGAGACCGCGATCAGCAGCCCGTGGACCAGCGAGGCGCCACGCCACTATTCGTACCTGGCACTGGCCCGGCTGTTCGGCCGCGCCATCTCCCGCCCGGCGCTGGCAAAGGCCATCTCGCTGGGATTGCTGGAGCCTGACGGCTTTGGCTATCTGGCGCGCAGCCCGCGCGCCCTGGCGGCTGGCGCGGAGATGGCCCGCGCCGGTTTTCCGCTCGAAGACGTGCTGGACATCATCGACCATGCACGCGGCCACTTCCAGGCCGTGTCGGATCGCATCGTCGGCATGGTGGTGCGCGAACTCGACAAGTTCGGGGAAGGGCAGCTGCCACCGCCGTCGGAAGTGCCGCGCATCGTCGACGTGCTCTGGCGCATTCGCCCGCTGGCACTGGTGGCGCTGGAGACCGAGATGATGCGGTCGCTGGAAATTTCGGCGAACAAGTACCTGGGTGATCGGGTGGCGGCGATTCTCGAACACCTGAACGACAAGCCTGCCGAATAACCGCGGCCCGATGACGATATGCCCCTCCCGCGCACGGGAGAGGCCAATCCTCCTCGGCAATCGTCAGTTACACCGCACTGCGAATCGACGGCGCGCGCGTACTCGCTCCTGCGCGAATAGCCGTATCTTCAATTTCGGCGATCAACGGCATGATGCGGTTCAGTTCGGCACGGTTGTCCTCGTCCCACGGATGAAAGCCCGGGCGGAAGTAATCGAACCATTCCGGAATCATCTTGCGCAGCACGCCGGGCGATCCCCACAGGAAGTTCACCACGCGGCCGAAGCCCAACAGCTTGTTGCGGCACGTCCTGTCGGCCATCACCAACCGCACGTGGAACACGAACACCATTGCCCAGAACGTGACGGTGGTGGTCAGCATCGTGAACGTGCGCAGGAAATATCGATACGGCCCCGGCTTCATCACCGCGTTCCAGACGTCGTAGGCCACGGCCTTGTGTTCGGTTTCCTCCAGCGCGTGCCACGTCCACACCTGCCGGTAGCCGGGCGCGGACTCGCCCATGTGGCGCGGGTCGGACAGCATGCCGCCGGCCAGCATCGCCGTGTAGTGTTCGAGCGCGATGGTGTGGGCCAGCTGCCACGACTTTGGCAGGATCCTGCGTAGCAGGTTCAGCAGCTTCGCCACCGCATTGTCGAGTTTTGACGCGGGCAGCCCCGCATCGTCCAGCAGCCGGTTGTAGAGGATGTGCTCGCGCGTGTGCATGGCTTCCTGCCCGATAAAGCCGGCCACGGCCTGCCTGAGTTCGGGGTCGGTCACGCGGTCGCGGTAGTTGCGCACGCTGTCCATGAAGAAGCGTTCGCCGGCCGGGAAAAAGATCGACAGGGCGTTGATGAAATGGGTCACGTGCTGCCCGCGCTCGTGCCAGTCGCAGATGCGTTCCGGCGGGAGGTGGGGATGCACGTCTCGGCGGACTGGCATCATGATGTGGACTCCTGAGGCTGGGGGGTTGGCACCACGCGGGCACCGTCCAGAAAGCGCAGCAGGTCGGCCGCCACGCGCTGCGGGTCTTCTTCCATCGGCACATGGCCAAGACCCGCATAGCGGTGCAGCGTCACGTCGGGGATACGTACCGCGAACTCCGCGGCATGCGCGGGCGGGATCCAGCGGTCGCGGTCTCCCCACAGCACCAGCGTGGGTTGACGCACGCCGCGCAGCCGCTCCGTGTCGAGCTGATCGAAATCGAGCTTCGGCACCATGCGGCCCACCGCTTCGCGGCTGCCTGCTGCGTAAAAGAAATCGACGTAGCGGCGAAACGTGGCCTCGGGCACGCGCGTCGCATCGCCATACACATCGCGCGTGGCCGCGCGGATGATCCACTCGGGCAGCAGCCACGGCGCCGACCAGCGCACCGCCGCGTGGCGGAACAGGTCGATATAGATCGGCAGCTTCATCGGAAAGCCCGCCGCGTCGATCAGCACCAGCCGGTTCACCATGGCCGGGCGGCGCGCGGCGAGATCCCATGCGATCAGTCCGCCCAGCGAGTTGCCGATGAACGTGGCACGCGACAGGTTCAATGCGGCCAGGAAGCCGTCGATAAAGCTGCGGTAGGCGTCGATATCCATCGTCGCGATGCGGCCGCGCGCATCGTGCAGCGGCCCCGTCAGACCAAACGGCGCGAGGTCCAGGCGAATCACGCGATAGCGCTGGCGCAGCGCGGGCATCAGCCCTTCCCATGTGTGCAGCGATGCGCCGAAACCATGGATCAGCACCAGCGGCTCGCCCTCGGGCACCCCTTCCTCGGTGTAATGCACGAGCGCGCCCATCACCTGGATCCAGCGCGACGCAGGCAGCGCATGGCGGCGCGCCAGCGTGTCGCGCGACAGGCTGACCAGGCCCACGCGGCCCTGGCCGAACCAGCGCGTGAACGTGCCCGGCGGCGACTGCAACGCGGCCTCGCGCGACAGCGCTGCGCGCGTCATGCGCGCTCTCCGCCGCGTGCCGGTGCCGTGGCGGCATCCGGTACAAGCTGCTTGCGCTTGCGTCGCGTCTCGCGCACCACCAGCGACTGGTAGGCAGCCGGCAGCAGGCGCGCCATCGCATCGGCGGCCACAGCATCGGGCCCGATCAGGACGCGACGCTTGTTGGCGCGCACGCCGTCCAGGATCACGCGCGCAGCCTTGTCGGCCGTGGTGATGAAGAACTTCTCGAATTCCTCGCGTCCCTGCTGGGTGTCACGCACCAGCAGGCCGTTGACGCTGGGCGATACCCGGCTGGCCCGCGCGATATTGGTCTTGATGCCGCCCGGGTGAACGGTGGTGGCCGACACGCCGCAGTCCATCAGGTCCAGTTCCTGGCGCAGCGCTTCGGTGAAGCCGCGCACCGCGTACTTGCTGGCGTTGTAGGCGCCCATGCCCGGCTGCGCGAACAGGCCGAACACGCTGGACGTATTGATCACGTGGCCCTCGCCGCTGGCCTTCAGGTGCGGCAGGAAGGCCTTGGTGCCGTACACCACGCCCCAGAAGTTGATGCCGATGATCCATTCAAGGTCGTCGTAGCTCATGCCCTCGACCGTGCTCGACAACGCCACGCCGGCGTTGTTGAAGATCAGGTTCACATGGCCGTGGTCGCGCACCACGGCATCGGCCCAGGCATAGACTGCCGCACGATCGGCCACGTCGACCGTGGCGATGGTGGCGCGCACGTCCGGCGCCAGGCGCTGTACGTCGGCCAGCGTCTGCGCCAGCCCGGCTTCGTTGCAATCGGACAGCGCCACGTGGCAGCCCGCCTGCGCGAGCTGCGTCGCCAGGCAGCGGCCCATGCCCGAGCCGGCGCCCGTGATCGCGGCAACCCTGTTGCGGAAATCCTTCATGCGTGTCTCCTCTGGTCTTGTGTCTTGCGTCTTGCGTCTTGCGTCTTGCGTCTTGCGTCTGGTGACTTGCGGGGTGGGAGCGGACAACGGCTGGCTTCAGGCGCGGATCGGCCCGGCATGCGCGGCGTCCGCCAGCGGTTCGACGCTGGTGTGGCGCACGGGCCAGCGTTCGTAGTCGCTCATGCGGAACGACTGCGTGGCGCGGCGGAACTGGAACGTAAAGCCCGGCCACAGCGTGGTGTTCTTGTTGCTGCGCGGATCGATGTACCAGCTTGCGCAGCCGCCAGCGGCCCAGATCGCGTGCCCGAGCTTCTGCTGGATGCCGCGATTGAACGCCGCCTGCACCGGCGGGCGCACGTCCACGGCCTGCACGCGCTCTTGGCGCATCTGGCGCAGCGCATCGAGCACGTAGCGCACCTGCGACTCGATCATGAACACCATCGAGCTGTGGCCCAGTCCCGTGTTGGGGCCGACGATCAGGAACAGGTTCGGGAAGCCGGCCACCGTGGTGCCCAGGTACGCCTCGGCGCCATCGCGCCAGGCATCGAGCAGGTCGCGGCCCTCGCGGCCGACGATCACGCCGCGCGGCAGCGGATCGGTGGCGTGGAAGCCGGTGCCAAGGATGATCGCGTCGGCGGCCCGGCGCGTGCCGTCGCGCAGCACCACGGCATCGGCCTCGACGCGATCGATGCCGGTGGTCACCACGTCGACATTGCTGCGCAAGAGCGCAGGGTAGTAGTCGTTCGAGATCAGCACGCGCTTGCAGCCGATCGTGTAGTTCGGCGTCAGCGTCCGGCGCAACGCTGGGTCGCGCACCTGCTTTTTCAGATGGCGGCGCGCCACGCGTTCCACGGCCTTCATGAGCTTCGGATGCACCACGAAGCCAAGTACGCGCGATTCGAGCATCCAGTACAGGCTGGTGCGCATCAGCGCCTGCGTGAAGGGCAGATGGCGGAACAGCCAGCGCTCCGCGCCCGTCACTTCACGGTCGGGCTTGGGCATGATCCACGGCGGCGTGCGCTGATACAGGTCGAGCTGCGCCACCTGCGGTGCGATCTGCGGGACGAACTGGATGGCGCTGGCACCAGTGCCGATCACGGCCACGCGCTTGCCGGCCAGCGGATAGTCATGGCGCCATTGCTGCGAATGAAACACGGTGCCGGCGAAGCGATCGAGCCCGGGGATATCGGGAATCGACGGCCGGCTCAGGCCGCCCATGCCCGCGACCAGCACACGGGCGCGCACGCGGCGCCCATCGCGCATCTGCAGGCGCCAGAGCGCGGCGGGCGCGTCCCATTCGGCGTGCGCCAGTTCATGGCCCAACCGCAGGTGCGGACGCAGGCCAAAGCGGTCGGTGCAGTGTTCCAGGTAGCGGCGGATCTCGGGCTGGGTCGAGAACATGCGCGACCAGTCGGGGTTGGGCGCGAACGAGAACGAATAGAGATGCGATTGCACGTCGCAGGCGCACCCCGGGTAGTGGTTGTCGCGCCAGGTGCCGCCCACCGCATCGGCCTTCTCGAAGATCAGGAAGTCATCGACGCCGGACTGCTTCAGGCGGATACCCATGCCGAGCCCGGCAAATCCGCTGCCGATGATGGCGATATCGCATGCCTGCTCCGCTTCGGTCGGAAGATGAGCCTGCAGGTCCGGGGATGCATTCATGGGGCCGCTTTCCAGTGCGGGGCAACGAGCCATCGTCGTTCCACGACTATCTCATTGACACCGTTGATCGTGACATTGAACGATGTCATCGTAGGCACCGGTATCTGGCCGGTCAATGCGACGGTTTGAAGGATTGCTCTATTTTTGGCGCATTTCCAGTGTCGTAGGCGGCACATTAAACGGCGTTCGTGCCGAAAGACCGGCAGCGGGCGCGGTGGTCAGTCGTGCGTTTGAAACCCATGCGCCAGTGCGAAATAGTTTTGGGCGTTTCGGCAGAATCGCAACGCCGCCACGCTGGGGACGTACCCGGCGCTGCGCGGCCACGCCACCGGCCGCCAGAGCCGCACCGAAAAACCCGTCACGGAGACACCATGCCCACCCCTGCCCACGCTGCCGCACCGCCCGAGCCGCATCCATCGCCTGATCCGTCGCGCCGCCTGTTCCTGAAAGTGGGCGCGGGCTTCTCGGCGGCCATTGCCTGCTCGGCGCTGTTGCCCGCGTTGACCGGCTGCTCGCCGGCGGACACACCGCCGCAATCCGGCATGGCCTTCCTGCGGCCCGCCGATGTCGCGCTGTTTGCCGCGCTGCTGCCGGCCGTGGCGATCGACCTCCAGACACTGGACACCACCGCGCGTCGCCAGCGCATCGACGCTGCCATCAGGAACGTCGACAGCACGATTGCCGCCATGGGCCAGAACGGCCAGCACGAACTTCGCAAGCTGCTGGACCTGCTTGCCAGCACGCCGCTGCGCTGGGCCCTGGCTGGCGTACGGGCTTCGTGGGACCAGGCCACGCCCGGACAGGTGACCGCCTTTCTGGCACGCTGGCGCGGCAGCCGCTTTGCCACGCTGAATGCCGGCGGCGTGGTGCTGGTAAAGCTGACCAGCGTGGCCTACTTCGTACTGCCTGACACCTGGGCCGCCAGCGGCTATCCCGGCCCCAATCCCGCGGTCTACCGCGCCCTTCACAGCTAGGCCCGCAGCGGAATTCCACATGCCGATCAACGATATCTACAGCGCCGGCATCGCGTCCGGCTGGAAGGTGCTCGACGCCGCCACGTTCACCGCGCCCCGCACGCTCGAAGCCGATGTCGCCATCGTCGGCACCGGCGCAGGCGGTGGTATCGCGGCCGAGGTGCTCAGCGACGCAGGGCTCACGGTGCTGCTGCTGGAAGAGGGCGGGCTGCATACGTCCGACAGCTTCCGGGACATGGACGAAGCGCGCGCCTATCGCGATCTGTACCAGGAGGCCGCTGCACGCGCCACGTCGGATGGCGCCATCTCCATCCTGCAGGGCCGCGCCGTGGGCGGCAGCACCACGGTGAACTGGTCATCGAGCTTTCGCACGCCGCCGCAGACCCTGGCGCACTGGGCCGCCGAACACGCAGTCACTGGCCACGGCGAGGCGGACATGGCCCCGTGGTTCGCGCAGATCGAGGAACGCCTGGGCATGGCGCCGTGGGCGATGGACCCGAATCCCAACAACGCGGTGCTGCGGCGTGGCTGTGAAAGGCTGGGCTGGGAATGGCACGTGATTCCGCGCAACGTGAAGGGCTGCTGGAATTCCGGCTATTGCGGGCTGGGCTGCCCGGTCAACGCCAAGCAGTCGATGCTGGTGTCGACCATTCCAAACGCGCTGGCGCGCGGCGCCACGCTGGTGCACCGGCTGCGCGTGCGCACCATCGACCATGACGGCAAGGTCGTGCGCGGCCTGACCGGCGATGCCCTGGGACAGGACGGCTACACGCCGACCGGCGTCGGCGTCAGTGTTCGGGCCAGGTACGTGATTGCCGCCGGCGGGGCCATCAACACGCCCGCACTGCTGCTGCGGTCGCGCGTCCCCGATCCCCATGAGCGGATCGGCCAGCGCACGTTTATTCATCCAGTGAATTTAAGCATCGCCGAAATGCCGGAGAAAATTGATCCATATTATGGAGCGCCGCAATCGGTGGCTTCGGACCATTTCCAGTGGCGCGACGGTGCGACAGGCCCGATGGGGTACAAGCTCGAAGTACCGCCGATGTTCCCGGGCATCAGTGCCGGCGTTTTCAATGGCCTGGGCCAGGCACTGCAACGCGAGATGGCCGCGTTGCCGTATACCAACGCCATGCTGGCCCTGCTGCGCGATGGTTTCGTGTCGGACAGTCCGGGCGGACGCGTAAAAATTGCAGACGACGGCAGCCCCGTGCTGGACTATGAAGTGAGCGACTACGTATGGGATGGCGTGCGGCGTGCCTACCTGAGCATGGCCGAGGCCCAGTTTGCGGCCGGCGCCCGGCGCGTGAGACCAGCCCATCTCGATGGCAATTCCTACACGACCTGGGCGCAGGCGCGCGAGGCCATCGGCCATCTGCCCCTGAAGAAATTCCGCGTGCTGCTGTTCAGCGCCCACCTGATGGGGGGCTGCGCGATGAGCGAAGACCCTGCGCGCGGTGTGGTGAACAGTGCCGGACGCCATCATCATCTGCAGAATCTGTACGTGTTCGATGGTTCGGCATTTCCGACAAGCATTGGTGCCAATCCCCAGTTGTCAGTGTTCGCATTGACGGCGCAGAATGCCTCTGCGATGCGCAAGACCATCATGACGTGACCGGATTCCTGCCAGGCAACGCGGTGCGTGGCAGGGGCTTGCAATTTAGAGCAAGTCTTCGAAAAATGGTCTTGTGAAACGCTCGGAGCGCTGGATAGGCTCCCTACAACCGTTTGAAGCATCCGTATGCCATCAGAGCAAGGAGCGGACGGTCGTGGATTTGTAGTTTTTTTTGCAGGGGTCCACAGCGGTATTTCAGCGAGAGACGCCCCCATGAAGACCGGGAAAACCACGGCAGGAGATACCAAGGCTCGCATCCTCGATGCGACCGAGAAGTTGTTCATTGAGGTTGGCTATGAAGCGACTTCGCTCAGGCAGGTAACGTCCCGAGCGATCGTCAATCTGGCCGCCGTCAACTATCACTTCCGCAGCAAGGAAATCATGATGCAGTCGGTGCTGAGCCGCCGGCTGGATCCGCTCAACACGCGGCGGCTTGCGTTGCTGGATGCCTGCGAGGCACGCTGGCCCGGCAACGCCATCCGTTGCGAACACGTGATGGGGGCCTTGTTCGTGCCCGCGCTGCAGATGGCGCGCGAGCCCGATATTGGCGGCCCGTCGTTCCTGCGCCTGCTTGGGCGCGTGTATTCCGATACCTCACCGTTCATTCAGTCCTGGCTGATGGGGCATTACGCACCGGTGTTCGGACGCTTCTTCGAGGCATTTGCACGCGCGCTGCCCGACGTGCCACGGCAGGAACTGGGCTGGCGCCTGCACTTCGCCCTCAAGGCGCTGGCGGGCGTGCTGGCCGGCGACGAACTCGGCAACCTGATGCCGGCGTTCACGCAGGGCAAGCGAATGAGCGACGCGCAGGTACTGGCGCAACTGACGTCGATGGTGGTGGCTGCCCTCAAGGCACCGTCGCCAGCGGTGCAGGAGCTGGGCGCCCTGCAGGAGGTTTTCGAAATCGGCGAGGCCCAGCACGCCGACGAACAGGCCAGCATCGCGGCGATGGCCGCCACGGCCGAAAGCGAAGCCCAGGAGCTTGCCGCCGCCACGGCCGCGGCAATGGGCCGTGCGCGGCGCAGCGCGCGTGCCGCACGCAACGAAACCACGACGCGTCCGCCAACCGCCAGCATGGCGGTGCGCCGCGAGCACTGCGCCACCTTCCCCAGCAATCCGCTCGACGACTGGATGCGTACCCGCCCCAGGACATAGCGGCACGCCGTCGCGGTCTCCACCGGGGCCGCGACGCGCGCTGCGGCGAGCCGCGACGGTAACCGTCGCCTTCATCACCCCCCTGTCGATCCACCACGCCAACCGCGAGGTGTGACCCGCTGCGCGCCGCGGTTCCGGTGCGCATCCAGCCTGCCGTGTCCCACACGGCCGGAAGGGCCCCGTCTTGCCCGAAGAAATGCAAAACACACTGGAGACTTGCAATGAAGCAGATGTTCGTGATCGCCGCGTTTGGCGGCATCCTCGGATTCCTCGCCACGCCGTCCGGCAGCCTGTTCGAAGCTCACGCCCAGGGCGCACCCGCCGCACAGCCCGCGCGCGCGCCCACGCCTTACGACGGCCTGCCGACTTCGCAACAGACCGCACTGTTCGCCAGGCAGATTGCCAGCGGCGAACTGGCGTCGATGTCCGACACGCAGGTGCTGGCCGTGTTCGACGCCCTGCAGCCCGAGGCGTTGCTGACGTGGGCGCGGCAGGAAATCAACCGCTATCCCGAATACGAATACTGGATGACACGCCAGGAGCGCCTTAATGGCCAGTGGCAGGACAAGCCCGCACGCATGATGATCCGCTACCGCCATCTGCCGCGCCAGCTCTACGCGAAGTGGCTGCCCAACGGCGTGCAGGCCGGCCAGGAAATCATCTACGACGAGACCCGCCGCAAGGAAGAGATGTACGGCCATCTGGGCGGCATCATGGGCTTCACGTCGATCTGGACCGCCATCGACGGCACGCTGGCGAAATCGCAATCGAACCATACCGTGCGCGATCTCGGCTTCCAGTTCGTGCTGTCGATGCTGGAGCGCGACGCCAGGACGCTGCGCGCCGCGGGCCTGTCAGAGAAATACACGCGCGCAGAGATCGTGCAGGAACAGGGCACTCGCATGGTGGCGCTGACCTGGGATCTGCCGGAAGGCGCGCCGAAGTACTACGCCAAAAAGGTGCAACTGACATTCGACCTCAGGCATCCATGGCCGCGCACCGAAACGGCATGGGATACCGACGGCAACATGACCGAGAAGATCGTCTTCGAGAAGGCCGTGAAGAAGACGTTCGATGCGTCGGCATTCGACCCCGCCAACAGCGAATACAAGTTCTGATGCAGCCGGCGCCAGGCGCCACCCCCGTTTGAATGTGCGCCCAACGGGCCGCGCACGCGGTTTGAACAGCAGCGCGAGGCGCTTGGCGGACAACGGCAGACGGCACAGCGGCAATGTTTGGAACGAGCGCTCTATTGCGCCAAGGCGCTTGAAACGCGAGATTCCGACCACCGTGCGACACCTCGGCCAGTGCCGGTGCGCCCGTCATAAGAACGAGGAGACCACCATGAAACAGTCGAACTTTCGACGCACCGCTTTTGCCTTGGCTGGGGTAAGCCTGACGATCGCGCTCTCCGCCTGCGGCGGTGGCGACGGCGACCCTGGCGGTACCACGCCGCAAGCCGCCGCGCAGCAATGCGCCACCAATGGAACGTGCACGCCGTCGGGCCCCACGGTCAACCAGCCGGTGGCCGCGATCTGCCCCAGCGTGCTGGACTTCAACACCACGTACACCGGTGGGTCGGGCGCGGGCGAGTTCGTAAAGATCCAGCTCGACAGCACGAAGGGCACGTATCGCATCCAGTTCCTGGAATCGCCGGTCCCGCAGACCACTGCCGATATCTACCCCACGCGCGCCGGCGTCACCGTCACCGGCACGATGTCGCATCCCACCCGGCCGTTGCCCACCGAAGCCCAGAACAACTGCGCATACGAACTGAAGACCGCGACGGCATCCGACGGCAAGTCGCAAGCGCTCATCGATCCTGCCAATCCCCCGATCCTGTTTGTCGGCAATGGCGTTGCCGGCGGCGGCATCCCGGGTGCCACGATCAAGTACAACGGCCTCGGCGGCACCGACGCCGTCCCCGGCTTTGGCGCCATTCCGGCCACGACCTTCGCGATGTATCCGGTGCTGGCCTTCGCCGAAACCGAGACCGACTTCAGCAAGGTGGCCGGCAGCTACAACGTGCTGGGCTACCACCTGATTCCGTCGGGTGGAGATCCGGTCTCGACGGACCATTTCGTGCCCACGGTCGCCAACAAGGTGGAAACCATCAACGCCGACGGCACCTGCACGGTGGCTTCGGGCAACTGCGTGACCACCGGCAAGGCCTGGAAGCTGCGCGCAGGCACCGACGGCGCTTTCGAGAGCTTCGACTCCAGCGGCCTGAAACCGTATCCGTTCTTCTTCACCCAGACGTTCGCGGCCGGCAATCAGACGCTGGCCAAGGGTGTGCTGATCGTGGGCAAGCTCGAAGGCAAGCTGGTGCCGTTGCTGGTGCGCGTGGGCTACGCGCGCGTCGACTTCTCGGACCTTACCAACATCATCCTCAGCGTCGACGACGAATCCGGCATCGCGCTGCTGTCGCCAACCACCGCCACTACCGCCACCGCACTCAAGGGCGGCTACATCGGCTCGGGCAGCGACTTCAGGTACGTCGCGTCGTCGCTGCATGACAACGTCGGGGCCTGGCTCGATCCACAAGACCCGTCGCTCACGCCGATCGGTGGCTTCCAGATGGATCTCACGCAGGCCACGCGGCCCGGCGTGGTGACCACCGTCGACAACAGCGGCCAGACCGGCGCGCTGATCACCACCGGCCCCGTGTACGCCCACCTGTTCGGCAACGCCGCCAGCCCGACCTTCCGCGTCAGCGCGGTGGCAAACCGCTAGCGGACGACGCGCGCCCGGATCCCTGCCTCACACCATAAGAAAGCACCAAGGAGACTTCATCATGCAGCTGCCGCAATCGCTTCGTCCGTACGCCGCCGGCGCCCCCACGCAGCGGCCCTGGGTACCGCGCCTGGCGCTGGCCCTTGTCACCACCGCCTTGCTGGCCGCGTGCGGCGGCGGTGGCGGCGACGGCGGCGGCAGCAGCACGCCCGCCGCGGTGACCCCGCGCCTGTGCCCCGCATCGGTTGACTACTCGACGCCATATATCGGCGGCACGGGCTCCGGCGAACTGGTCAAGGTGCAGATCGACACCACGCAGAAGACATGGGCCGTGACGTTCCTCGATTCGTCGGTGCCGCGCAGCGCCGGCACGGTGTCGCCCACGCGCTCGGACCCCACCGACGGCAAGAACGTGATGACCGGCACGCTGGTGCAGGAAACCGGGCTGCCGACACAGAAGCTGAACCAGTGTGCGTTCGTGCTGCAGGGCGCCAGCCTGGACCCGGCCCGGCCGGCCAAGCTGTTCCTGGGCGAGGGCGTGATGGGCGGCACCATCCCCGGCGCCCGCATCCAGTTCAACGGCCTGCTGGGCGCGGGCGCGGTGCCCGACACCACGTTCCCGTACTTCCAGTTCATTGGCTTCGCACAGACCGAGACCGACCTCGGCAAGATCGCCGGCCTCTACAACGGCTCGGGCTTCCACGAGATTCCGTCGAAGAACTTCGCGCAGGTGGCGCAGGACTACAAGATGTCGCTGGCGGCTGACGGCTCGTACTCGGTCTGCGACAACAAGGCCGGGGGCACCTGCAAGCAGAAGGGCAACAAGTTCGCGGCGCAATCGAATGGCACGCTGCTGTCGACCAACTATGAGGGCGAACAGGCGCCGACGCTGGGCAATGTGATGGGGCGCGCCTACCTGATTGTCGGCAAGCTGCGCGGACAACTGGTGCCGGTGATGATCCGCGTCGGCTACGCCAGCGCCGACAAGCTGCCGCTGGGTGCCGACGACGAGATCGGCATCGGCATGATGGCACCGGCCGTGTCCGCCACGCAGGGCGCCATCAACGGCGAGTACGTGGGCGTCGACAGCAACTTCGACTACAAGACCACGGCGCTGGTTGGCGCAGACGCCGCCATGCTCGACCCGTTCCATGCATCGGACGCCACGCGCGCCATTGCGCTGAAGCTCGACTTCTCGCAGACCACGGCAGGCGTGATCACCACCACGCGCAAGGAAGGCACGCCCGGCATCACCGGCAAGCTGATGTTCACGGGCGGCGTATTCGGATTCCTGGAGGACCGCAACGGCAGCCCGTACTTCACGATCGGCGCGTTCGTCGAATAACAAAAAACGGGGAGACAGACAATGCAGAACAAGCGACTTGCCCTGAAACATCTTCTGGCCGCGGCAACCACCGTTGCCGCGTGCCTTGCCGCGCCCGCGCACGCCCAGAAGGCGGGCGACAACGTGGTGTCGGCCGGCTGGTTCCACATCCAGACGTTCGGCACCAGCGGGCCGCTGACCACCAATGTCGTGGATGTGCCGATCAACTATCCGCTGGGCCTGCCTTCGTCGTTCTCGGCGCCGGGCAGCGGCCTGTCGTCGTCGAATGCCGACACACTGGGCCTGACGTTCAGCCATTTCGTGACTGACCACATCGCCATCACCGCCGTGGGCGGCATTCCGCCCACGTTCAAGATCTACGGCCACGGCGAGCTGATCCCGCCCGGGCCGGCCGGTGCGCTGGGCCGCCAGAGCCTGGGCGATCCGTCGCTGAATCCGATCATCACCCAGGCACGGCAATGGAGCCCGGCGGCCATGGTGCAGTATCACTTCCGCTCGCCAGGCGTGACGTTCCGGCCGTTTGTGGGCGTCGGCGTGTCGTACAACTTTTTCACCGATATCAAGGTGAACCCGGCGTTCGCCCAGTCGGTCAACAACAACCTTGGCGCCATCCTGGCTGCGGGCGCCGGTATCCCGGGGCAGACATCGGTCAGCGCCGATGCCTCGTCGTCGTGGGCGCCGGTGTTCAATATCGGCGGCACCTACAACTTCAACGAGCACTGGGGCGTCACCGGCGCCGTGACGTACATTCCGCTGAAGTCGGAATCGACGATGACGATCAAGGCTTCGGACGGCACCGTGCTGTCGACGTCGAAGACCACGCTGCGGCCCAATCCGCTGGTGTTCTTCCTGGCGGCGACGTACAAGTTCTGAGCGCCGCATCGCGCGCACCATAAAAAAGGGCGGGGCCATCACGGCCTCGCCCTTTTTGCTTCCGCTTGCGGCGGTGCGTTACTGCGTGGTCTGCGTCGCCGGTTGCGGCGCGGCCTGCGCCACCGCCCCGGTTTCGTTCAGCCCGCCACCCAGCGCGCGATACAGGTCGATCGCGTTGGTCAGACGCAGCTGGCGCGCCTGCACCAGCGCCTGCTCGGCCGAGAACAGCTGGCGCTGCGCATCAAGCTCGTCGAGGTAGCTCGCCACGCCGCTGCGGAAACGCAGGCGCGACAGCTCGTAGCGCGCGGCTTCCGCATTGCGTTGCTGCTCCTGGCCCGCCACCTGCTCTTCGAGCGTGCCGCGCGCCACCAGCGCATCGGCCACTTCGGAAAACGCGGTCTGGATCGTCTTCTCGTAGTTGGCGATCTGGATGTTCTTGCGCACGTTGGCCAGGTCCAGGTTCGACAGGTTGCGTCCGTAGTCGAAGATCGGCAGTGTCAGTTGCGGCGAGAACGACCATACCCCGGCACCGTGATCGAACAGGTTGGTGAACGACGTGCTGATGTTGCCGGCGTTGGCCGTCATCGTGATCCGCGGGAAGAAGGCCGCGCGGGCGGCCCCGATGTTCGCGTTGGCGGACAGCAGCGCCTGTTCGGCCTGGCGGATATCCGGACGCTGCGTCAGCAGTTCCGAAGGCAGGCCCTCGGGAATGTCGCTGATGATGCGTTCGTCCGACAGGCGCATCGGCGCCGGCAGGTTCGGGATCTCGGCGATCGGCTTGCCTACCAGCACTTCGAGCGCGTTCTGCGCCTGGGCACGCTGGCGTGCCAGCTGCGCGGCAGATACGCGTGCCTGCGCCACCAGCGATTCATTGTCGCGCAGGTCCAGCGCCGAGGTGGCGCCGGCATCGAAACGCTTCTTCGACAGTTCGTACGTGCTTTGGCGCGCCTCCAGCGTCTCGCGCGCCAGGTCGTACTGCTCGGCGGCGGCGCGCTCGGCCAGGTAGGCCTTGGCAACTTCGGAGACCAGCGAGATATACGCGGCGCGATGTGCCTCCTCGGTGGAGAAGTACTGCGCCAGCGCGGCATTCGACAGGCTGCGTACGCGGCCGAAGAAGTCCAGCTCCCACTGCGTCACCGACAGGCCCACCTGATAGATGTTGCCGGTGAACGACTGGGAGACGCCCGATGTGGCCCCCGAGAAGCGGCCGCGCTGGAAGCTGGCGTTGCCGTTCACGGTCGGCAGCAGGTCGGCCCGCTGGATCTGGTACTGCGCACGCGCTTCCTCGATACGCAGCGCGGCCGTGCGCAGGTCGCGGTTGTTTTCCAGCGACGTGGCAATCAGCGTCTGCAGGCGCGGATCGGTGAAGAACTCGCGCCAGCCGATATCGGTGGCCTTGCGCGTTTCACCGCTCTTCACCTCGGCCGTGGCGTAGCCTTCCGGCGCGGCCGGATAGCTGCCTGCCACGGGGGCGGCGGGACGGTCATAGTGCGGCGCCAGCGTGCAGCCGCTCATCACCCCGGCCACCAGCAGCAATGTGGTCAAAGTCTTGGTCATTGTCAGATTTCCTTCTGGCTGCTTTCCAGGCGTGCCTGCTCACGTTCGTGCTGGGCCTTGCTGCCCTTGAACCGGCTGCGAACCACCACGAAGAATACCGGCACCAGGAAAATCGCCAGTACCGTTGCCGTGATCATGCCGCCCATCACGCCGGTACCGATGGCGCGCTGGCTGCCCGAGCCCGCGCCAGTGGAGATGGCCAGCGGCAGCACGCCCAGGATAAACGCCATCGACGTCATCAGGATCGGGCGGAACCGCAGGTGCACCGCTTCAAGCGTGGCGTCGACCAGGCTGCGGCCCTGCGCCTGCAGGTCCTTGGCGAATTCCACGATCAGGATGGCGTTCTTCGCCGACAGACCGATCGTGGCGATCAGGCCCACCTTGAAGTACACGTCGTTGGGCATGCCGCGCAGCGTCACGCCCAGCAGTGCGCCGATCACGCCCAGCGGCACCACCAGCAGCACCGAGACCGGGATCGACCAGCTCTCGTAGAGGGCGGCCAGGCACAGGAACACGATGATCAGCGACAGCGTGTACAGGATCGGTTCCTGCGAGCCGGCCAGGCGTTCTTCATACGACTGGCCCGACCACTCGAAACCGAAGCCCGGCGGCAGCTTGGCGAAGTTTTCCTCCATCACGCGCATCGCCTCGCCAGTGGACTTGCCCGGCGCGGCCTGGCCCGCCAGCTTCACCGCCGGCATGCCGTTGTAGCGCTCCAGGCGCGGCGAGCCCATGATCCACTGCGACGTCGAGAACGCCGAGAACGCCACCATGTCGCCGTTCGCGTTGCGCACGCGCAGCTTGCCCAGGTCGTCAGGCAGCAGGCGATCCGAACCCTGCGCCTGCACGATCACGCGGCGCACGCGGCCTTCGTAGATGAAGTCATTCACGTACGACGAGCCAAACGAGATCGACAGCGTCTGGTTGATGTCGGCCACCGCCACGCCCAGCGCACGCGCTTTCTCGCGGTCGATGTCGATACGCAGCTGCGGCGCGTCTTCCTGGCCTTCCGGACGCACGCCCACCAGTGCCGGCGACTTCGCGGCCATGCCGAGCATCATGTTGCGCGCTTCCATCAGCTTGGCGTGGCCCTGGCCTGTACGGTCCTGCAGACGGAAGTCGAAGCCCGACGAATTGCCCAGCTCGGAGATGGCCGGCGGGTTCAGCGGGAAGATGATCGCGTCCTTGATGAACGACAGCGCGCCGAACGCACGGCCCACCAGCGCCTGCGCGGTCTGGTCCGCACCCGGACGCTCCTTCCAGTCCTTCAGGCGCACGAACGCGATACCGCCGTTCTGGCCGCGGCCGAAGAACGAGAAGCCGGCCACCGTGATCATCTGGTCCACCACCTTCGATTCCTTCTGCAGGTAGTAGTCCTCGATCTGCTTGAGCACGCCGATCGTGCGCTCTTGCGTGGCGCCCGTGGGCAGCTGCACCACCGTGATCATGTAGCCCTGGTCTTCGTCAGGCAGGAACGACGACGGCAGGCGCTGGAACAGCAGCACCACACCGGCGATGATCACCGCGTAGACGATCAGGTAGCGGCCCGAGCGCTTGAGAATGCGCGCCACGATGCTCTGGTAGCCGGTCGATGCCGTGGCAAAGGTCCGGTTGAACCAGCCGAAGAAGCCCTTCCGCTCGTGGTGATGACCCGCTTCCACCGGCTTGAGCAGCGTCGCGCACAGGGCCGGCGTCAGCGTCAGCGCCAGGATGGCCGAGAACACCATCGACGAGATCAGCGACAGCGAGAACTGGCGGTAGATGTTGCCGACCGAACCCGAGAAGAACGCCATCGGGATGAACACGGCGGTCAGCACCAGCGTGATGCCGACGATGGCGCCCGTGATCTGGCTCATGGCCTTGCGGGTGGCTTCGCGCGGCGAGAGACCTTCCTCGCTCATGATCCGCTCGACGTTCTCGACCACCACGATCGCGTCGTCCACCAGGATACCGATGGCCAGCACCATGCCGAACATGGTCAGCACGTTGATCGAGAAGCCGAACGCCAGCATCGCGCCGAACGTACCGAGCAGCGCCACCGGCACCACCAGCGTGGGAATCAGCGTGGCCCGGAAGTTCTGCAGGAACAGGTACATCACCAGGAACACCAGCACCACGGCTTCCAGCAGCGTCTTGACCACTTCCTCGATCGAGATCTTCACGAACGCGGACGTGTCGTAGGGAACGCTGAATTCGTAGTCGGGCGGGAAGAAGCGCTGCAGCTCTTCCATCTTGGCGCGCACCGCGGTGGCGGTAGCCAGTGCATTGCCCGTGGGCGACAGCTTGATGGCGATGGCCGATGCCGGCTTGCCGTTGATGCGGGCCAGCGTCGAATAGTCGGCACCGCCCAGCTCCACGCGGCCCACGTCCTTGATGCGCACCGACGAGCCGTCCGGATTCACGCGCAGCAGGATGTTGGCGAACTGTTCGGGCGTGGTCAGCCGGCTTTCGGTGTTGACCGTGGCATTCAGCTCGGTGCCGCGCGGCGACGGCGTACCGCCGAGTTCGCCCACGGCCACCTGGATGTTCTGCTCCGATACGGCGGCGGTCACATCCAGCGGCGTCAGGTTGTAGCCCGTCAGCTTGGCCGGATCCAGCCAGATCCGCATGGCGTACTCGGTGCCGAACAGGTCGGCGGCACCCACGCCGGGCACGCGGCGGATCGAATCCACCACCTGCGCCGACACGAAGTTGCCCAGCTCGATCGCATCGGATTTACCCGATTTCGACGAGACCGTGATGAACATCATGTAGTTGTTGCCGGCCTTGTCGACCCGCACGCCCTGTTGGCGCACTTCCGCCGGCAGACGCGCTTCCACGCGCTTCAGGCGGTTCTGCACTTCCACGGAGTTCAGGTCGGCGTTCGAGCCCGGCGCGAACGAGATGTTGATCGTGGCCAGCCCCGACGATTCGCTTTGCGATTCGTAATAGAGCAGGTTGGGTGCGCCGTTGAGCTCCTGCTCGATCGGCGTGATCACCGAGTCCTCGATCGTCTTGG
>Ga0102592_1001025_pt1 | contig 35764 bp, 33 predicted proteins | sample AraplaCol_mMF_r2_FD_76861 | JGI IMG/M metagenome (GOLD analysis project Ga0102592, IMG submission 76861) | Arabidopsis root microbial communities from North Carolina, USA - plate scrape MF_Col_mMF_r2 (SPADES assembly) (version 2) | ecosystem: Host-associated > Plants > Roots > Endosphere...
GCCAGCACTGCTCAAAGCCGCCTTCCACCATCTCGCCGCAGGCGCACAACCAGCGCCGTTGCGGCAGGTTCTGCAAGCCGTGCAGCAACTCCTTGGCCTTTGCCTCTTCATGGTCGTGCGTGAGCCAGACTTCGGGCAGGCATTGGTCGGGCGGCAGTTCGCCGGCCACGCTGCCCAGGAAATAGCGCTGTACGCTGGCCGCAAAGCCGGCCTGTTGCAATGCGTCCACCCACAGTGAAGCGATGGCGATATTGGGGGCGCGAGCAAGCCTGAGCATGAAGGCAGTTTAGCCCGCACAGCCGCAGGCCGCTACTAAATGAATAGCCGAAATCTCAGGGCGTTTCTTCAGAGGAGGCTGGCGTTTTGGCCTCAAGCGCCCGGTCGGCATAGCGGCCGAAGCGCCAGGCGGTTGCCTCCTGCGTGATGCGCCGCCAGGTCGAACGCTTCTCGCCGGGCGTCATTTCGGGCCAGCGCTGCACTTCATCGAAGGTGCGGCCGCAGCCCTTGCACAAGGCATCGCCCTGGCTGGTCGAGCAAATGGCAATGCACGGCGTGTCGGCGGTGGTGTCATACCAGGCGCGCCAGGCCGCAAGCGCCTTGGGTGGGAAGCTTTTTTCGTCGGCCTCGTCCTCATGGTAAAAAACCATGAGCGCATACACCTCGGCCAAGGCGCGCAGTTCGGGCGCCAGCGTTACGCCATCGGGTGAGGGCTTTTTATCGCGCCAGTAATTGATGGCGGCTTCGATATCAGTGATGTGGATGCCGGGCATGGGAAATTAAGTACCAAATCGGGTGGCTGGCCGCGCCAGAGAATAGATGCGCGAGGCCGCGGGGCCGGGCCATTCATTATCGGCCAGACGGCAAAATCGCCTTGCCGGAACGGGTTTAGCCGCAATCGGGTGCGCAGGCCGGAGAATGGATGATTTGCAAAAAATTCTTTTTTATTGTCAAATATGCAGACGAAGGGGAGTAACTCCCTCGTTTTGCTGCAATACTCGATAACAGACACCACAGCAAAATCGCTAACAGCAAGTCGTCATTACGAAGTTCACACTTCCGGCTTGTTGGGCATGCAGCGACACTGCATGTCGAGCCAGACCTTCGATTGAAACCTGAACAGGTTTGATCGAGGCGTTCGCGGCACCACTTCCAGACCCGAACCACTCACAGGCCTTTTCCGGTTTCACGAACCCGGAAATCTGTTCATGCGGATTTCCAAGTCGAAACTTGACATGGAGTGTGAGCTTTGGAACTATTTACCGCCCCCTGGTGGTCCGCCCTGTTGGCGATCATCCTCATTGACCTGGTGCTCGCCGGCGACAACGCCATCGTGATCGCCCTGGCCGCGCGCAACCTGCCACCCAACCTGCAAAAGAAAGCCATCGTCTGGGGCACCGTGGGGGCCATTGTGGTCCGCTCCGCCATGACCGTCGGCGTGGTGTGGCTGCTGAAAATCCCCGGCCTGATGCTGGTAGGCGGCCTGGGCCTGCTGTGGATCGCCTACAAACTGCTGGCTGATCAGGGCGACAAGGAACACGACGGCCCCGTCGCCAGCACCTTCTGGGGCGCGATGAAAACCATTGTGGTCGCCGACGCGCTGATGGGCATCGATAACGTGCTGGGCGTAGCCGGTGCCGCGCATGGATCTTTCGACCTGGTCGTCATCGGCCTGCTGGTGAGCATTCCAATCGTGGTATTCGGCAGCACCATGGTGCTCAAGCTCGTTGAGCGCTTCCCCGTCATCATCAACATCGGCGCCGCCGTGCTGGCCTTTACCGCCGCCAAGATGATCGTGAGCGAGCAGTTGCTCGACCCGATTTACGGCGGGCCCGGCGCCTTGCCCTCCGCCGCCACCCTGCATACGGCCGCCCAGTGGATCACCTATGCGGTGGCGGTGGCCGGCGTGCTGGGTGCGGGCTGGTGGGCCACCCGGCGCAACCGCTCTACCCGCGACGCGGACCTGATCCCTCACTGAAACCAGCAAGCTTTCTAGAACGACGACAACTCAAGGAGAACTTCATGGACAACATCATCGTGTACGTTGACGACGCCGCATACGCCCTGCAGATGCTGCAACCCATGCTGCCTACAGGCGGCACTCGCAACCCCACCCGCTGGATCGTGGTCGGCTGCGCACCCCGCGTGACGCACCGCGTCAGCAAATGGGTGACGCACAGCGCACGCGAAAGCTGGCGCGGCAAGTGGGCGGAAAAAGTCTTCGCCCAGCTGACGCCCCTGCTGGAAAAAGAGGGCGACACGGTTCTGACCCAGTTGGCACAAACCACCTTGACCAGCCAGACCGAGTCCCTGATCAAGCAACACGGCGCCGCGCGCGTGCTGGATGCCCGCCGGCCCAAGTTCGGCCAGGACATGCAGCCGGTAACGGCCTCGCAGGCCCAGGAAAGCCACGGGGTGCTGGGTTATGCCACCGCGCTGGCGGGCGCCGGCCTGCTGGTCGCGACCGACTGACGGGACCTTCCGCCCATTGCTATGCGCCCCTCCAGGGGCGCATTTTTCTTTGGGATGGCCCGATGGTATTCTTTGGGTATGAAACTCATCCTCAAATGGATTTTTAGCGCGGCCGCCCTGTTGGCGGTCGCCTACCTGTATTCGGGCGTGGTGGTGAGCAGCTTTACCGGTGCGTTGATCGCGGCCGCCGTGCTGGGCGCACTCAACATGGTAGTGCGTCCCATCCTCGTGCTGCTGACGCTGCCCGTGACGCTGGTGACGCTGGGGCTGTTCCTCTTCGTCGTCAACGCCCTCATGTTCTGGGCCGCGGCCAGCCTGACCAGCAGCCTGAATGTGATGGGCTTCGTCGCCGCGCTGATAGGTTCGCTGATTTATTCAGCGCTACAGCTAGTGATCGACTTTGTCCTGGAGCGCCTGTTCCTTGACAAGTGATTCCGTCTGGCGCGTTCGCGTGTCGAGGATGGAACCTTCCACATAATCAGCGCTGCCGGGGTTGCTGCGCATCAGGGCCTGCGCCGCCTTGAAACGGTCCAGCGCCGCCGGATAGTCCAGCTGTGCCGCCCGGCTTTCCGCGTCGGCCCGGACCGCCCGCACATTCTGATTCTGGTTGCCGTACGCGACCGCGAGCAGCTGCCAGGCGGTTGCATCTTTGGGATGCGCTGCCACCCAGGTCTGTAGCCGGCTGGACACATCCGGGGCCCGCTGCGCCGCCAGCAGTGAACGCGCCTGGGTCAAAACCTCCGCGCGCGATGCCGCCTTGGAGATATCGAAGCTCGCGGCCGTGGCCGGTACCACGCCGGCCAGCAGATCGATGTCGACGCCCAGCAAATCCACCGCACCGGCCGCCTGCGGCACCTCCGCGACCAGCGGCCTGAGTTTTGCCAGCAAGCTTCGGGCGCCCGTGAAATCGCGCAGCTGCGCCGCCGCATAGGCGCCCGCGTACAAAACACCGGCATCGCGCACGTTGTCCGTCGAGGCCGGTGACTGCAGGGCAAGGGGAGCGGTGTGGCGCTGGGCTTGCGTGACCATGGACCGCAGCGCGTCAACCCCGGGCGCCGCCAGAATGCGCGCGCGCGAGGCCATCATGGCGTGCAGCACACGGGCCTTGCCGGCCTCGACCAGCTTTTCACGCGAAGGTTTTTCGGCCTCCGCGGAGGCCAGCTGCACGCGCGCCTGCGCCGCGGCGATCCGCTCGGTCGTCAGCGGATGGGAGCGCAGATAGGGAAAGGAGCCGTTGTCGTTCAGGCGTGAGGCCTGCTGCAGTTTTTCAAACATGGTGGTCACGCCGCGGCTTTCAAAGCCGGCGTCGGTCATCACGCCAAAACCGATGCGGTCGGCTTCCCTTTCCATGTCCCTGGAGAAATTGAGCTGGTTCTGCACCGCAACCGCCTGGCCGCCGACGATGGCGGCACTGGCGGCATCGCCGTTTTTGCCTGCCGCCAAGGCCCCAAGGACCATGGCGGCGATCATCCAGGGTGTCTGTCGCGACTGCTGCGTCAGCATGCGCGAAATGTGCCGCTGCGTGACGTGGCTGAGTTCATGGCCAAGCACCGCGGCCATTTCATCGGCATTGCCGACCGCGGCAATCAGGCCAAGGTGCACGCCAAAATAACCGCCGGGCAAGGCGAAGGCGTTGATGCTGCGATCGCGGATCAGGAACAGCTGCCAGGCAAACCGCTCTTCAAGCTCCGCATGCAATTCACCGCGCGTCCGGGCTGCCGTCACCAGCGGCTGCCAGATGCTTTGCACATAGTCTGTCAGCAGCGGGTCATCGATGTAATCCGGGTCCCGGTAGATGCTGGCGGCGACGCGGTCGCCTATCCGGCGCTCCGCGGCGGCCGCCAATTCAGAGGTTTCGCCCAGCGAAGGCAAGGAACCCGTGGTGGCGCCGGGTGCATTGACGGGCGCCTGCGCGAGGGAGAGGTTGGCTGAAGCCACCCACGCAAGCATGCCCAGCGCCAGCCGAGCCAGAACTGGGCTGGATTTCGGTAATCCTGCGCGCCTAGAACGAATCAATGGGCACAAAAGCGATGACCTCTGCGGTGTTGGTGTCCAGCAGGACTGTCCAGAAAGTCTGCCGCCCCACCATGGGTATATACGCGGTCGCGCCTGCTTGGTCTGCCCGGCGGGAAGCGGATTGCAGTGCGGCGTCAATTTCAGCACTTCTGGCGGGAAAGCGGGCTTTTAATTCCGCCAGCGGGCGCATATGCGCCCGGATTTGAGGTGCACCCTGCGCATAAGTCTGCCAAAGCATAGGACGCGCCCCAAGGGGAACACCCCGCAGGGCCGCCATGGTGGCCTCGAAATTTTCCTTGCTATCTTTGAATTCACGCAATGAAAGCGGTGTCGGCCCGGTCAACGGCAACCTGCCAAGCCCCTCGGGCGCACGCTTCAGCTCGTCCTCGGGGATATCAACGGCATGAACGACTCTGAAGCGGTCTATCTCGAACACAAGATGCACGGGCCTGGCCACAGCAACCGTCCATAAGCCATAGGCCAATGCCGCCGCCTGCAACATGCCGATGACCGCAAGATCGCGGCGCAATTCCCTCGCGGGCTTCGCGATATTGAATACCGTCAGAGTCAGGAGAGGGCCCATGATGACGTCAACAGCCACCACAATCAGGAACAGCTCTCGGCCACCGGAAATTTCCCGGTAAGGGTAGGGATACCAGACCGCAAAAACAAGCCACGCGGCGAGCGCGGCAATGACCAGGCTGAGGCAAAGATGAATGGCTGCTGCTAGCAGCCGGCTGTTTCGAGCGCTTAGATTCGCAAACATGGTCTTATGATGATGGATTGTTGTAAAGGTTTCGTAACAGCATGGCCTCTTCCCCCGCACTCACCCACTTTGACGGCCAGGGCCAAGCCCACATGGTTGACGTAACGGCCAAGGCGACAACACATCGTGTTGCCATCGCCCAGGGACGTATCGTAATGAATCCGGCGACGCTTGCCATCATTTTGCAGGGCAGCGCCAAAAAGGGGGACGTGCTGGGTATCGCACGCATTGCGGGCATCATGGCTGCCAAAAAAACCAGCGACCTGATTCCCCTGTGCCATCCGCTGGCGCTGACGCGCGTCGCGGTGGACTTCGAGCCGCAGGCCGCCGATGCCAGCATCACCTGCCGCGCCACCGTGGAGACCCTGGGCGTGACCGGCGTGGAAATGGAAGCACTCACTGCGGTGCAGGTGGCCTTGCTGACTATTTACGACATGTGCAAAGCGGTGGATCGCGCCATGACCATTACCGACGTGAGGCTGCTCGAAAAACACGGCGGAAAATCCGGAAGCTTCGTCGCGGACTGAGGCAACTCAGGGCATGCGTTGAGGCAGGCCCGGGGAGTGCTCCTTGTTGGACTGCGTCCAGCGCGCATAGTCCGCGGGGAAAGCCGCCCGGTAACGCATCATGTGCGCCATGGCTTCGTCGTCGCGACCCAGCATCACGGCGCTCTCAATCACTTTTTCAATGATGCGCGGCTCAGGCGAATAGTGCAGCAGGGCTGTGGCGGTGTCGAAAGTCCACTCGGCGTTGTCGCGAGTGAGTGGGGTGAGACTCAACTCAGCAAAGCGCACCTGGTTGCGGAATAGCCAGGAATCGCGAATTTTGACCAGCGTGTTGTCACGATAAGTCTCGTCACGCGCCTCAGACGCGAGATAAATCTGGCTGATTCGATGGTAGTCCCAAGCGGCAAAGGCGATGGCCGCTATCAAGACAAAAGCCGACAACGAACGTGTCATTTGCGCCAGTGGCATATTTGGCCGATTTGGCGCCCCCTCCGTGTCCGCTTCGCGCCATAGCAGCAACACGCACAGGCCTGCCGCCATCTGAAAAGGCCCGTACCACAAGGGGTACTCGAGCAAGCTGTGCAACAGGATCACCGCCAGCACGCCCCAGGCCAGTTGGCGCGCGGGGTTGGTTTCGGACCAAGGCCGTTGCCGCAGTACCCACCACACAAGAGCGCCACAGATTACCAGCGCCGCCGGAATACCCAGCTCCACCGCAAGATGCAAAGGCAAATTGTGCGCGTTATCCAGAATTTCGCAGAAGCGCGGCCCGTCATAGAGCGTGATGTAGTGTGCGTAGTCCAACTCGCCCCAGCCCCAGCCAAACCAGGGTTTCTGCCCAATCAGGTAGAGCACATTGGACCAGAGCGTTGAGCGGATACCGCAACCCTGCTCCCCGGCACGCAAACGGGCAAACATGCCCTGAGAAAAGAAATCAAAACCGGCCACCCAAGGCAGCACCAGAATTGCCAGCCCGTAACTCACTATCGCCGTCAAAAATATGTGACGAACAGCCGCATGACGCACGCCACCCCAGATTCCGAATAGTGCGCACAACAAGATGAGCTGCAATAGCCCGGTCCGCGACGAGGAAGCAGCGTTTCCCGTTGCCAGTAGAGCTGCCGCCGCAAACATCAGCCAATGGAGGCGCCCCGCGAAACGACGGGTCGCCGCGAGGTAGAGCAATGCCACCAGGGAAATATTGGTTAAGGTCGCGAACTGATTGCGCTGGCGCAGGTTGGCAAACGCTTCCCCCACGCCGGCCTGGCTCATCCATGGAGAGAAACTGGCTGCCACGCCAAAGTACTGGCACAAGCCGATCACTGCACTGAGCAGGCCCGCCGCAAGCCAGGCCCACGCGGCAACGAACACCCAGCGCGAGGTACCGTGGCGCCACATCCCCAGCAAGGCCGCGGCGCAAGCCCAGGAGAACAGGAGTGGCAGGGTCGCCGGCGTTGGCCCCGAAGCAAACGGGTTGAGCCAGGGCAATGCGACCAGCAGGAAGACGGGAATAAGCGGCATTCTCAGCGCAAACCAGAGAGGGAAGCTTGCCAGTGCCAGGCGTCCCGGCACATCTGATCGAGATCACAGCTTGCACGCCAGCCAAGCAGGCGGTGCGCAAGCGCCGGATCCGCCCAGTACTGCGCAATGTCACCGCTGCGGCGAGCCACGAAGCGGCGCGGCACCTTGACCTGGTTGACCTGTTCAAAGCGCTCTACCAGCTCGCGAACGCTGGTTCCGTAGCCGTTGCCCAGATTGACCGTGAAACTCTGGCCTGCAAGGGTCAAATGCTCAAGTGCCGCGAGATGTCCGGCCACCAGGTCCTGGATATGGATGTAATCACGAATGCAGGTGCCATCGCGGGTTGGGTAGTCATTGCCAAATATCTGCAACTCCTCCCGTAGACCAGCCGCCACTTGGGTAACAAAGGGCATCAAGTTGTTGGGCTGCCCAAGGGGCATTTCCCCGAGCAGGCCGCTGGGATGAGCCGCGACGGGATTGAAGTAGCGAAGCACCGCTACATCCAGTGCGCCAATTTGTGAGAGACTTTCGAGAATCTGTTCGCCCTGCAATTTTGTGCGCCCATAAACTGTCTGCGGGCCCAATTCGGACATCTCATGCAGTGGCTGCGTCGATTGCTCAGCATAAACCGTGGCCGACGAGCTGAAGATAAAGCGCCGGGTGCCGTTTTGGCGCAGCGCCCCGAGCAGACTGATGAGTCCATTTACATTGAAGTCAAAGTAACGCAGGGGATCAGCCATGGATTCCGCGACAGACTTCAGGCCGGCAAAATGAAGGCATGCGTCTACCGGATGGACGGCAAGCAAACGAGCGAGAGCGGGCGCGTCGCGCACGTCGATTTCAAAATGCTCGAAGGTACGCTTCGTGATTCGCGTTACCCGCTCGTATATTTCAGGGCGGCTGTTGAAATGATTGTCCAGAGCAATGACCTGGTGCCCCCTTTCGAGCAACGCCACCAGCATGTGACTTCCGATGTAACCGGCAGCTCCCGTCACCAGAACGGTCATTGGGCGTCCGCCCCATGTCGGCCGTATTGATCATCAAAGCGCACGATGTCATCTTCGCCCAGGTAACTCCCGGTCTGGATCTCGATGAGTTCCAGCTCTGTTTTCCCCGGGTTTCGCAGGCGGTGCGTCTTTCCAATAGGGATGTAGGTGGACTCATTTTCAGTGAGCAGGAAAGTCTCCTCTCCCCGGGTGACTTCGGCCACGCCTTTGACGACCACCCAGTGCTCCGCGCGATGGTGGTGCATCTGCAAACTGAGCGCCGCACCTGGCCTCACCATGATGCGCTTGACCTGAAACCGCGCCCCAGCTTCCACGCTGTCGAACCAGCCCCACGGTCGTGCCACCCTGCGGTGGTGGTTTGCCTGCGGCGTCTGCGTTTCCTCCAGCGCCGCAACGACCGCTCTGACTTCTTCCGCGTGGCTGCGGGCCGCCACCAACAGCGCGTCTGGCGTATCGATAATGAAAAGATCGTTGGTACCCAGCGCGATGACAGGCCGCGCTGGCGCATGAATATAGGTGGCTTGCGCCTGCAGGGCCAGACCTTGGCCGACAATTCGGTTCCCCTGATCGTCCGCCGGGGTCAACTCGGCGACGGCGTTCCAGCTCCCGACGTCGCTCCAGGCACCGTGGAACGGAAACACCACCACACCGTCATAGCGCTCCATCACGCTATAGTCAATGCTCTGCGCACGACAAGCCGCGAAGGCCTTAGGCTCGGGCCGCAAAAATTGGCCGTCTCGCATGACGCCGTCCATAGCGTCACGGCAGCTACGCAAAATGTCTGGCGCGTGCTGCTGCATGGCGTCCAGCAAAACATCCGCCCGGCAAAGAAACACGCCGGCGTTCCACAGCACGTCTCCTTGTAGCAGCAAGGAAGCCGCATCGCTTGCGTTCGGCTTTTCGATAAAGCGGGCCACCGTATAGGTCCCATCGTGCCTTGCCGGACCTTTCTGAATGTATCCATAGGCACTGCTGGGGAAGCTCGGGGTCACCCCAAAGGTCACCAGGGCGCCCTCCCTCGCGGCGGCGCATCCCTCAGTAACCATCGCTGCGAATCCCCCAACATCGGGTATGTGATGGTCCGCCGGGCAAAACAGCAACAAATCATCGGCACCGGCATGCAGCGCTGCCAGTGCCATGGCCGGCGCAGTATTACGAGCCACCGGCTCAAGAATAAGGTCACCATGCACACCAGCGGCCCGCATTACCTCTGCCACCAGGAAACGGTGGGCCTCCGCGGTCACGCAAAGAGCGCGACGGGAGTCAACCTGGGGCGGCATCAATGCCGCTACGCGCTCCAGCGTAAGTTGCAGCAGGCTTTTGCCGTCGATCAAGGGAACGAATTGCTTGGGCAAGGCCTTGCGGCTAAGCGGCCAGAGCCGTGTCCCGGAACCACCGCAAAGAATGACAGGGAGAATCATGGGAATGGCTTGCGTCATTTGAGATTGCTGTAAGGGGCAGGTTCAGGTTACGCGCTTTGCACTGCTTTGGTCCACGGGCGTTACCCCAGAATTTTTGGCTCTACGCTTGCCGGGTCTGCCTTCCAGCAACCCCATGCGTCATTAACCAGGGCGGTGAAACTTTGCTTAAAAGCGCTTTCACTAAATCTTTCGGCCCACGCTCGGCAAGCTTGCGCGCTAATCCGGTTCGACACTCGCTCGAACTCCTCCAAGGCATCGACCAGCGCGCTAACCGTCTGCTCATGAAAAAGCAGGCCCGTCGGCGCTGCGGACTGGTGCACGTCGCAAACCGTTTCGGTAGCTCCGCCAACTCCGTACGCGATGACGGGTGTGCCACACGCCTGAGCCTCGACAGGCGAAATGCCGAAGTCTTCATGCGCCGCAAAAATAAACGCTTTCGCCGCCGCCAGATACTGCCCCACCACTTCGTCGGGTTGCCACCCCAGCAACGTCACATTGGCCGGGCAGCGCTGTTTGAGCGCAGCGGCTTCGGGACCATCCCCAATTACAAACAGATGTTTACTGGGCATTGCCGCAAAGGCGTCCACAATCAAATCGATCCGCTTATACGACACCAAGCGAGACACTGTGACGTAAAAGTTATCCTTCTTTTCCTGTGTTGTAAAGCTGTCAATTCTGACCGGCGGGTACAGCACACGGGAACGGCGTCGGTAAGTGCGCCAGATACGCTGCTGCACATGCCGCGAATTAGCGAGGAAGAGATCGACATTGTTGGCGGTCTGTCGATCCCACATCCTCAATTTGTGAAATATCCAGCGGGCCAGAAAACCCTTCAAACCGCGATCCAGATCGTAATCCTCGAGGTACTGGTGATGCAGATCCCAGGCATAGCGCATGGGCGACTGAACGTAACTGATGTGCAGCTGTTGCCCCGTGGTGATCACGCCCTTGGCAAACGCATGCGAATTGGAAAAAATAATCCCGGCATTTCGGAGATCATGTGTCTCCACCGCTAGAGGCGTGAGCGGCAGGTAGTTCCAGAACCGATTTTTGATAAACGGCGCTCGCTGTAGAAAGGTCGTCTTGATGCTTTTCGTCCCAAGGCGAGCACGATTTTTCGAAGAAAGAAAGTCGATCGTGGCAAAGAGATCGGTCTGCGGAAAACACTCAATCATGGCCCGGGTGACATCTTCCGAACCGCCCCAGTCCGTCAACCACTCATGTACCAGAGCAATAGGCGGCGTCGAGGTCATGGCGGCGTATCGGTCCGCCGAAAGGGCAGGGTCCGCCGCTCGGCTCATGCCGTCATTCACGCCCAACCCGCCTCATATCAGCTTCAACCATCATGGCGATGAGCTCTTCAAGTCTTGTGCTGGCTGTCCAACCTAATTTTTCCCTGGCCTTGCCAGGATTCCCCAGCAGGACCTCGACCTCTGCCGGACGGAAGAACTGCGGATCTATGACGACGTAATCCTCATAATTGAGCCCCACATGCGAAAAAGCCAGCCGGCACATCTCGCGCACTGAGGTGGTAGCCCCTGTTGCAATGACAAAATCGTCCCCCTGGTCCTGCTGCAGCATGAGCCACATAGCCTGAACATAGTCTCCGGCAAATCCCCAATCACGCTGGGCATCAATGTTGCCCAGCTTCAGGTCCTTTTGCTTGCCCAGCTTGATCCGGGAAACCGCGTCCGTCACCTTTCGCGTAACGAACTCAATCCCACGAAGCGGTGACTCGTGATTGAACAGGATGCCGCTGGAAGCATGGAGCCCAAAGCTCTCCCGGTAGTTGACGGTCATCCAGTGGGCATAGAGCTTGGCTACGCCGTAGGGACTGCGCGGATAGAAAGGCGTTGTCTCACTCTGCACGGATTCCTGAATTTTCCCGAACATCTCGCTGGTGCTGGCTTGGTAAAAGCGTGCCTTCGGATTGACAATGCGCACAGCCTCCAAGACATTGACCGCGCCCAGCCCGGTAACCGCACCGGTCAACAAAGGTTGAGACCAGGATGTGCCGACAAAACTCTGTGCGCCCAGGTTGTAGACCTCAGAGGCCCCCGATTTCTCCATGATTCGAATGGTGGATGACAAATCCGTCAAGTCACCATCAAGAAGAGCCACATCTCGCTCTATGCCGAGCTCGCGCAGACGCCAGGAAGTGTCGGATGCCCGCCGCGCAAGCATCCCGGTAACCTGATAACCCTTGCGAAGCAGATGCTGGGCAAGGTAAGCCCCGTCTTGGCCTGTCACCCCCGTTATGAGTGCTGATTTCGTCACACGTCCTCCCTGGCATGCCAGTAATTCAAAATATCCTGCAGTGTCTGCGCAAGCGGGATGCCTGGCTCCCAGCCAGTGCGAGAACGCAGGCGCTCGTAACTCCCCCGCATTCGCCGCTGCTCCACGGGCCGCAAGCGCTTGGGATCAACATTGATCTGCATCTCAATGCCGGCAGCAGCACAAAGCGCGACAATTATTTCCCGCAGGCTCAGCTCGTTCGCCGAACAGACGTTGTAGGTTTCGCCATTCACGCCAGCCCTCAGAAGGGCGGCATACGCACGAACAATATCACGTACGTCGGTGAAATCCCGAGTCGTATCGATATCGCCTACCTGCAGAATTCTTTCATTTTTCCCCTTGCGAGCCATCTCTATCTGCCGCGCAAAATCAGAGACGGCAAATCGCGGGCTTTGCCCCGGCCCGATATGGTTAAAAGGTCGCGCCATCACGATCTCGAATGGCCCCGATTGGCTCCATTGGTAGCAAAGCGCCTCCGCTGCCACCTTGCTTACCGCATAGGGATTCCGCGGCTGCAAAGCCCGGCTTTCGGCTACAGGCAACTCCACCTCGGGCACGACACCATACATATCCCCAGAGCCCACGTACAGGAATCTGCCGCGAAATCCTGCCTCCCGGAGCGCAAGCAGAAGATTCAAGGTACCCAGAAAGTTAACTTCGTAGGTCTCCATCGGGTCATCAAAGGACGCCGGGACGGAACTCTGCGCAGCAAGATGGATGACCGCCTGCAGCGGCTGGCGCTTTACGGCCTCAAAGACCTCCTGGCGGTTTCGCAAGTCCACGAGCCGCCCCCCAAGCTCAAGATCAACCGCGGCGGCAAACTGCCGCGCGCAATGCGCACCGACAAAACCCGACAGGCCTGTTACGAGAACGGTCATTGCCGCACCAACCCGGACAACTTTGGGCGGACCAGCAAAACAGCATCGTCACCGGCGGGCAGCCCTATGGCACAAATCATTGTTTTTGGCCTTGTTTGCACTGAGCCACACCTACCTTGGCGGGGCCCCATTTATAGTTGAAAATGACGAATTACTGGCGGTAGCGAGTTTGAACCGAATTTTACGAAGTCTACCTGTCCCGTGGACTGTCAGGATTGATTAGTAGCCAAGCATGGCCGAAGAAGAGCTTTCGGCATTGAAACTATGCCGATGACGCCATTTTCCCGACGCATCTTGAACTTACCCTTGGAGTTCCATTGAAAGCAGTCATCCTTGCTGGCGGCCTCGGCACGCGTATCAGCGAAGAATCGCACTTAAAACCCAAGCCGATGATCGAGATCGGGGGCATGCCCATCCTGTGGCACATCATGAAGCTTTATTCGCACCATGGGATCAATGATTTCATCGTATGCCTGGGATACAAAGGCTACGCAATCAAGGAATACTTCGCCAATTATTTTCTGCATACCTCTGACGTCACCTTCGACATGGTCAAGAACAGCATGGAAGTCCATGAGCGCCATGCAGAACCTTGGCGCGTGACCCTGGTTGACACCGGTCCCGCCACGCTTACCGGGGGTCGCTTAAAGCGGGTTCGGGAGTATGTTGGTAATGAGACCTTCTGCTTCACGTATGGCGACGGCGTGGCGGACTTGGATATCACGGCAACCATCGCTTTTCATCGGGCCCATGGCAAGAAGGCCACTGTTACAGCCATCCAGCCGCCCGGCCGCTATGGGTCGCTCCACCTAGACGGGCCAGCAGTACTAAATTTCCAAGAGAAGCCCGCAGGCGATGGTGCCTGGATTAACGCTGGCTTTTTTGTATTGGAGCCGTCCGTTTTCGAGTTCCTTGTTGGGGACGAGACCATTTGGGAAACCCAGCCCCTGCAGTCCTTAGCCCAGGAAGACCAACTGCGCGCCTATCAACATAAAGGATTCTGGCAGGCGATGGACACTCTGCGCGACAAGACTCAGCTCGAGCAGTTATGGGAATCGATCCCTCCCTGGAAGGTCTGGTAGTCGCATGTTTGGACGCGCTTACCTTGGCCGGCGGGTTTTGTTGACCGGGCACACCGGCTTCAAAGGAAGCTGGCTGGCGCTCTGGCTGCAAACACTCGGCGCCGAGGTTACCGGTGTAGCGCTTCCGCCTGAATCCCGTCCCAATCATTGGGAGTTGCTCGGATTGGACATGCCCAATCTGACCCTTGACATCCGCGACGGCGGTGCGCTGCTTGCCGCAGTGCGTAAGGCAAAGCCCGAGATCGTATTTCACCTCGCAGCACAGCCTTTGGTCCGCAAGTCCTACCAGGATCCATTGGAAACTTGGTCCACCAATGTAATCGGTACGGCCAATGTGCTTGAAGCTTGCCGACAGGTAGCAGGCATCAAAGCGGCGGTGGTTGTGACTACAGACAAGTGCTACGAAAATCGGGAGCAAGCGCGCGGCTATCGTGAAACGGATCACCTGGGGGGTCACGACCCCTACAGTGCATCCAAGGCATGTACTGAATTGCTCGCTGCCAGCTATCGTCAAGCATTTTTCAATCTGACAGACCTGCCGCTACTGGCAACAGCGCGCGCGGGCAATGTCATCGGCGGCGGCGACTGGAGTACGGACCGCCTGATTCCCGACCTGGTTCGCGCCATTGGCACTGGCTCGGCGCTACAGGTTCGCTCGCCCAACGCCACCCGTCCATGGCAACATGTGCTGGACTCACTTAGTGGCTATCTCATCTTGGGTCAACGCTTGCTGATCGGTGATAAGTCCAGCGCCTGCGCCTGGAACTTCGGCCCTGGACCGGAGGCTAACCAGCCGGTTGAGAACATCCTCAATGGGCTATCCGGCGCTTGGCCGGAATTGGCGTGGGAACATTCAGCCGAACAGCGACCACACGAAGCCACGTTACTGTACCTAGATAGCACAAAAGCCAAACAAGAACTGCACTGGCAAACAGCCTGGTCACTCGAAGAAACGCTCGTAGCCACTGCGCAGTGGTACCAGGCGTATGCGTGCGGCGAACCTCTGCAAAGTCAGATTCAGCTGGACCGCTATATCAGATCTGCAGTTGCCGCAGGCCTGCCGTGGACTAGCCCATGAAGTTCCATCCAACGCCATTGACGGGTGTCTACCTTGCAGAATCTGTGCCGATTACCGACCATCGCGGCGCATTGACACGGTTGTTTTGTGGCAACGATCTGGCATCCGTACTCGGATCTCGACGAATCATCCAGATCAACTACACACAGACACGGCTCGCGGGCGCGGTACGCGGCTTGCACTTGCAGCATGCGCCACATGCCGAAATGAAAATGATTCGTTGCCTCAAAGGACGAGTCTGGGATGTCGCGGTGGATCTTCGTGCAGATTCCGCCACGTTCTTGCGGTGGCATGCCGAAGAGCTCAGCCCTCAGAATGGCAAGATGATGATCATCCCTGAAGGCGTTGCGCATGGGTTTCAAGCTCTTGAAGCCGATAGCGAATTACTCTACCTGCATACTGCTGCATATGCTCCAGAAGCTGAAGCTGGTTTTTCTTGCAGTGATGGCAAACTAGACATTCGCTGGCCACTTCCCATTCTTGACCTCTCGGCAAGAGACGCCAGCCATCCGCTGATTCCCCCCGACTTTTCAGGAGTCACGCCATGAACTGCCGGCACTGTCACCAATCGCTGCACCATACGTTCCTGGACCTGGGATTCGCCCCCCCATCCAATGCCTATCTTGCTGCTGCCGACCTGCAGGCGCCGGAGCGTTACTTCCCGCTAAAGCTCTATGTCTGCAACCGTTGCTGGCTCGTACAGACGGTGGACTATGCGGCCGCCGGCGAGCTCTTTTCCGACGACTATGCCTACTTTTCGTCTACGTCGCAAACCTGGCTGGATCACGCAGCCCGCTACGCCGACATGATTACGGCAAAACTAAGCCTGGGCACCGACAGCCACGTGATCGAGATCGCATCCAATGATGGTTATCTGCTGAAGAATTTCGTCGGTGCCGGCATCCCTTGCCTTGGCATCGAGCCCACTGCCAGCACGGCCGCGGCGGCGGAGAAATTGGGTATACCGGTGCTGCGTAAATTCTTCGGAGAGCAGCTAGGAAAGGAACTGACCGCCACCGGCAGACAGGCAGATTTGATCGTAGGCAATAACGTCTATGCTCACGTTCCAAACATCAATGATTTCACGCGCGGCCTGCAAGCTGCGCTGAAACCCGAAGGTACCGTCACTTTGGAATTTCCCCACCTGATGCGGTTGATCGAACATACCCAGTTTGACACCGTTTATCACGAGCACTTCTCTTATCTGTCACTGTTCACCGTCCAGCAGATTTTCCAAGCTGCGGGCCTGCGGGTTTGGGACGTCGAGCAACTACCTACACACGGGGGAAGCCTGCGGGTTTATGGTTGCAAGGCTGAAAGCTCCCGCCACACGACTCAGGCCGTAGAAGACTTGCTTCTGCTCGAGGAAGAGCGTGGCATGCAAACTTTGCTCCCGTACCAGAGCTTCCAGTCGAGTGCGAATCGCGTCAAGGATGACATGCTGGATTTCCTGATTGAGCAAAAACGCGCAGGCAAGACAGTTGCAGCTTACGGTGCCGCGGCCAAAGGTAGCACTTTGCTCAACTACGCTGGCGTGAAGCCCGATTTGCTTCCCGTTGCCTACGACGCCGCAGCAGCCAAACAGGGTAAGTTCATGCCAGGTAGCCATATTCCCATATTGCATCCCTCACGACTTCGTGAATCACGCCCCGATTTTCTAATCATTTTGCCGTGGAATATTGCAGCTGAAGTCCAGCAACAGAACGCCATGCTTCACGCCTTAGGTACGAAATTCGTTACAGCGATTCCCCGTTTGGAGATCACGTGAACTCACGTATTTTTTATACCAAGCCTTCAATCACGGAACTCGAGGTCCGCTATGCCGCAGACGCAGCAGCCAACGGGTGGGGTGAAAAATGCTATGACTACATTCAACGCTTTGAAACCAAATTCAGCGAACATTTAGGCACGAGGTTTGCCATCGCCACGTCCAGCTGCACTGGGGCGCTTCATATGGGCATGGCAGCGCTTGGCATAGGCCCTGGGGATGAAGTCATCCTGGCTGACACCAACTGGATTGCGACGGCATCACCCATCTGTCATCTTGGTGCCACGCCGATCTTTGTCGATATCCTTCCGGACTCTTGGTGTGTTGACCCGGCTCGGGTCGAACAGGCCATTACGCCAAGCACAAAGGCTATTGTCGCTACGCATATTTACGGCAACCTCTGCGAGATGGATCAGTTGCTCACCATCGGCCGGAAGCACGGCATCCCTGTCATTGAGGATGCCGCTGAAGCCATCGGGTCGGTCTATCACGGTGCACGTGCGGGTTCGATGGGAAGTTTCGGGGTTTTTTCTTTCCACGGCAGCAAAACATTGACTACCGGTGAAGGCGGCATATTCGTCACCAACGATCCGGCGCTTTATGAGCACGTGTTGACCTTAAGCAACCATGGACGGGCAAAAGACCAGACAAAGCAATTCTGGCCGGATCTGATTGGTTTCAAGTACAAAATGTCAAATATCCAAGCCGCGCTGGGCTGCGCTCAGTTGGAAAGGATTGACAGCTTGATTAGTCGCAAAAAGGAAATCCTCCAAGGATATCGCGACCGCCTCGCTCACTTGGCCGGCGTAACACTTAATCTCGAAGCACCCGGCACATCCATAGGCGCTTGGATGCCGTCTGTGGTCTTTGACCCGGCGACCAAGGTAACTCGGGAGAAGGTTCAAGTAGCGTTTGCCGCGGACAACATCGACGCACGAGTATTCTTTCATCCTCTGTCGAGCCTACCGATGTTTCAGGCCAAGCGCCAGAACCGTCATGCTTGGGACATCTCCGCGCGGGCAATCAACCTGCCAAGTTATCACGATATCGATTCGCACGACCAGGATAGGGTGGCAATGGCTCTACTGAAAGCCCTCAATGCTTGAGGTCAAACGTTACATAATTTGGGGTAGCGCGGGGCATGCCAAAGTGTTAGCCGACCTCATTGATCTAAGAGGCGGCCGCGTTGTGGCGTTGTTTGACAATGACCCCGATGTCCAAGCTTGTCTTTCAGGCATTCCTTTATTCCACGGTGAGGAAGGACTCAAGGATTGGGCGGAACACCAGCGCTCCTTGGCCGATGTTGGGGCGGTCTTGGCTATCGGTGGCGCAAAAGGTAGGGATAGACTTGCGTTGTCCCATCGATTGAAAGTGGCTGGAATGGCGTTGCCTACCCTGGTGCACCCCACCGCCGTTGTTTCGAAATCAGTCCAGTACGGGGAAGGTTGTCACATTCTCGCCGGCGCGGTCGTGGCGGCCGAAGTGGCGATGGGCAATCTCTGCATTGTCAACAACAGTGCCAATGTGGACCACGAATGCCAGTTAAATAGCGGCGTGCATATCGCGCCTGGCGCCGTTTTATCGGGCTGCGTCATCGTCGGGGAGAACGCGATGATCGGGGCCGGTGCTGTCATATTACCCCGCTTGCGCATAGGCCAAGATGCCTTGGTCGGCGCCGGTAGCGTGGTGATAAGAGACGTTCCAGACTACGCGGTCGTCGCTGGCAATCCTGCGAGGATTATCAGATACAACCGGTCCGCTCATGACGACGTGGGAGATTCATCCTTTGGTAAAAAATAATCCACAGAGTCAGGCCTACGAAGACTTTTTACAAAGATACGTCTCCCGCCAACTCGAGAATATCTTTCCTCGATTCGATGAGTTCTCGCAGATTGATCGCCAAGTCATAGCAACAGCGATCAAGCGCACGAACTATTGTGTCTCTAGGATTAAGCTGTTCCAGGGCGCCCAATTCGACTACCTGAACTCGGGTCACTACGCCACTTTTCTCTACTTCCTTGCCCATGCCTTGTGGATGCAAAGTGGCAACACCCGTGATGCCACGAGGGTATTTCTTCTTAACAAGGCCCTCAATGGCATCGATTTATTTTACGAGGTCAAAATGCCGGATGTCTTCGTTATCGGACATACGGTGGGTATGGTATTCGCGAAAGCAGATTATTCGAACGGGTGTGTTTTCCATCAAGGTTGCACAGTGGGCCGAAAGAACGATGATCGGCCGACGTTGGAGCCTGGCGTTATCCTGTATCCCCAATCCTCAGTCATCGGTGCGTGCCTGGTTCGAGAAAATACGGTCCTCTCTCCTGGTGTGCAATTGATTGACACGGACACCCCCGGCAATTGCATTGTTTTTCCAGGCGAGCGAGGCAAGGTTGTTTTCAAAAGTACGAGCGAGTACTACGCTGATCGCTACATACTCCGCGACTAACGAAGCCCGACGCTGAAATGATGGCACGCGATTCAGATACGCTAATTTGGCTGCGTGTTATGTTTAGCGCATCCAAAGGGTTGTCTCACGCATGTCCGTAGAAAGAAAAGTCATCGCGAACTACCTGGGTGGTGGCTGGGCAGCGCTGATGGCGATCGCGTTCCTGCCACTTTATATTCGCTATCTCGGCATCGAATCCTATGGGTTGATAGGGTTATTTACTACTTTGCAGGCATGGATACTTCTCTTTGATGTGGGTTTATCACCGACTCTCAATAGGGAGATGGCTCGGTTCTCGGCACATTTGCATACTCCGCAGAGCATTCGAGACCTCCTGAGATCGATGGAGATTATCTATGCCGCCATGGCAATCCTGCTGTCATTGCTTGTTATTGGGTGCGCTCATTGGATTGCGTCAGACTGGTTGAAGGCGCAAACTCTTTCAGTAGAGGAGATGTCACATGCGCTTGCCCTGATGGGGCTGATCATTTCATTTCAATGGATGGGCACCCTTTATCGCAGCGCTCTGCTCGGCTTGCAGCATCAGGTATGGCTTAGTCTCTTAACGGCCGGCATGGCCACATTACGAGCGGTAGGAACATTAGTGGTGCTCGCTTTGATATCTCCCACTGTTTCCGTTTTTTTTGCTTTTCAATGTTGCATCAGTGTTTTAGAAACGGGCGCCCTGACTTGGTTTCTCCATCGCCAGCTACCACGCCCACCAAAGGCGCCTAAGTTCAGCATAGTTGCGCTCAAAAGCGTTTGGCGCTTTGCAGCAGGGCTAACAGCAGTGACCATTCTTGCGACACTTCTGACGCAAGTCGACAAACTACTGCTAAGTAAATTGTTGCCTCTGGATCAATTTGGCTATTTCTCGCTCGCCGTTACCGTCGCAGGCGCACTATCAGTCATGATCAGCCCCGTTCACAACGTGGCCTTCCCGCGATTGACCGAACTCATTGCGGCCGGGAACGAGGAAGGATTTGCTCGGGAGTATCACCGATTCGCCCAATTTCTGTCTATTACCGTGCTGCCAGCCGCGCTCATACTCTCTGTTTTCTCAAAAGAGATAATTCTTCTATGGACCCAGGATGTGGCCACTACTGATTCTGTTGCCCCCATTGTTTCGGTATGGATTGCAGGGACAGCACTGAATGGGCTGATGCACATACCATATGCGGCTCAATTGGCTCACGGCTGGATCAAGCTCACGATTACGATGAATATCGCCGCAGTACTGCTTATGGTCCCCGCGGTTCTGTTCTGGGTGCCGAAGTTTGGTGGGATTGCTGCCGCCTGGATCTGGGTGGCCATCAACAGTGGTTGCGCATTTTTCGTCATCACTGCCATGCACACACGAATCCTCAGACTGGAGAAGCGGCCATGGTTTTTTCAGGACGTACTTCAGCCGTTTGCGGCTGGGGCATTGGTTACTCTTGCGCTATCTATCGTTCATGGGGATAGTCCGATGACAAGAGTGTCCGAAGTTGGGTTCCTTTTAGGAGGTGCTCTTGTCGTCACTTTGACGGTAGCGATCGCCACGCCGCTAGGGATGAAATACCTGAGAGCTAGCAGGCCTTTAATTCACAAGCCCAAAAAATGAGTGAGATAAGCACTTCTTCGATGCCGCTCGTGAGTGTTTGCATCCCGACCTATAACCGTGCGGACAGATTGCGACGGGCGGTCGAAAGCCTGCTGAGCAGCACTTACTCAAATCTGGAAATTATCATTTCCGATAACGCTTCGTCCGACCACACTCAGCAGGTTTGCACTGAATTATGTAATCGGAATGGCAACATTCGCTATTTTCGACATTCCTTCAATCAAGGACCTACGAAGAATTTTGAGTACGCACGCAGCCAGGCCACAGGAAAGTATTTTCTATGGCATGGCGACGATGACCATCTTGAAGCGGGGTACATCAAAGCATGCGTCACTGAATTGGAGAATGATTTCTCCTTAATCCTTGTGTCCGGTATAGCCGCTTATCATCGAGGAGACCATGAAATCACGCATCACGGAAAAGTCACACAACCGCAATCATCGCTCCCTCTGCTTAGAGCACTAACCTACCTACTTTTCGTGGAAGATAACGCAGTATTCTGCGGGCTGTATCGGCTGAAGGAAATCAGCGAATGTGGGCTACCGAACGTTCTCGCGGGCGATTGGGCCTGGGTGGCAGATGTTTTGCTGCGCGGCCGCGTGCAAGTTTTACCATCAACTTATGTTTATCGCGAGTTTGGGGACAGCACTTCTAGCTCCGTTCATCGTATCGTTTCGATGATTCATGCGCCGGCCTGGCATGCCAGGTTTCCCTGGTTGGCTATAGCACTTAACATCGCCGATTTTTTGGCATGGAAGTCCGCCGTCTACGCTAACCGCTCTTTGCTCAAGCGTCTGTCGATTTACCTGCTAGCTTTAGGCACCATCTTCGTAAAGATGGTGATCTCATACGCCCATGTTTGGATTGGGAAAATACCAGGCGCGAAAAAGGTGTATTTTTACTTCACCAAGTAAGCCACCGCACCTGCTAGATTGGATGTGACCTCACTCACATTCGGTGTTCATCCCTAAGAATCATTGCCTTTTGTGGGGGTCAAAAGGTTATCCATGATCTCCAGGCACTGCTTCGCGCTGTCTCTCCATGAGAATTGTGGCATGGGTGGAACGCTCAATCTCAAATCGGAGTGCGTATGCTCCAGAAGACGCATTTCTAGCGAGTCCATGGAAAACCTGTCAAAAATATGGACGCCTTCGTCCATCAGCTCAACAAATACCGGCAGGTCGCTCGCAATCACAGGGCACCCTAGCGCTCTCGCTTCTACAAGAGGCAAGCCAAAACCCTCCGCCAATGAAGGAAAGACGAGGGCTCGACAGCGCGAGTAAATGAGATTGATCTCCCAGTCTGACGCATCAAGCAAGATCATCAACCGATTTCCATACTCAGGATGTTTCTGTACCCGGTTGATATCTGCCAAACACTCCGGTGCCGGACGTCCCGCAATCACGAGGCGCACATTGAGCCCCTTACACCAAAGGCGCTCAAACACTGACACCAAAAACATGTAATTCTTTTTGGGCTCGAATGAGCCCACGGCGCCAAAACAGGGTCCGGAGCCAACCGTAAACATATCTAGAACGGGCCGTGCCACCCCTTCTGATAGTTTTCGCACGGGATCAGCACCCAACCGGAAATGCCCTATCACCGGTGAGACGACATGAACCTCACGAATGTACTTCCGCAGGTCAATCTCGGTGGCTTCAGAGATGCAAATCACGACATCACTGTTCTCAAGCAGCGCTTTTATCCAGCGGCGAAAAGCAAGCACTGTCAATTTCGGGCAGAACTCAGGATGCCGCAGAGGAATGAGGTCATACATCACTGCCACCACCCTGGCTCCTTTTCTTTTAGCCAGACGGACCGCTGTCCAGACACGATAGTTCCACGAAGCGTCACATAGGAATACGACGTCTCCGGGTTCTATGTCGATCACAGGGAGATCTTTGGCCAAGCGGTTGAATTCCCACCAGCTAAAGATCAGCCATGCGAGACGACGTAGCGCCAAAGGGAAATGCATGGCCACTATACGACGAATCGGGCCCGTTGTTATCCAGTGAAGGGTCTTCGCCCAAAGAGACCTTTGGACTGGCTTTCCGGGTAAATCGAACGCCCCATAGTTGTCCTCCTGCAGTGACCGAAACCCTTGCGTATGGAATACAACTGGAACGAAGGCGGTACGATTCGCAGGCACAAGCGCTTCAAATTCCTCGCGGAGCCTGTTTACGGTTCTGGTGATTCCAACACTGACACTTTGTGTACGTGTGTAGCTCACATCAAATAGCAGTCGCTTTATCGGCTTCACAGAGTGTGCTCCGGCATCAATAGTTTCTCCAATAACCGCATGCAGTGGGCCGCGCTGTCTTCCCAGGAAAAAGGGATCATTGGAGGCACTTGCGCGCGGATATCGTTCTCTGAATGCTCAATGATGAGCGCTTCCAGCGCGCTACGAGATCCTTCTGGATAAATGAAAACACCACTGTCGGCCAACTCAACGAACGCAGGAAGACTGCTGGCAATTACGATCCCGCCGCGGGCTCTCGCCTCTACGAGCGGTAACCCAAAACCCTCAGCCAAAGAGGGGAAGACAAGTGCCCTGCAGCTTGCATAAGCAAACGCAACTTCGACATCAGTCGCATCAAACATAACCATCAATCGTTTTCCCTGTTCCGGATGCTTGCGTACCCTTTCAATCAATTCACGGCTCTCAGCGGTCTCTCGCCCAATAATTACAAGCCGAATCTCCGCGCCCCGGGACCAAATTCCCTCGAAGGTGTCCAAAAGGAATTCGTAATTTTTCTTTGGCTCAAAGGAGCCAATAGCCGCAAAACAGGGAGGGCCCTGAGTCATAAATTTCTCAACGCTGACTCTTGCTGTCTCCGTTCTGTTCGGAGAGACCGCATCAGAGCCCAGGTGAAAATTCCCTACCGGAGGAAGACCAACGCCTTTCTCGCGCGCATAATCACGCAGCCCCTTTTCAGTAGCCTTGGAAATGCAGAGTACCGCATCACTGCACCCAAGCATTTGAACCAGCCACTGCTTGAAGATATAGGGTACTAAAGCAAAACAGAATTGAGGATGCGTCAAGGGCATCAAGTCATACAGGACAAATACCACCTTCGCGCCTTGCTCCCTCGCCAAGCGCGCGGCAGTCCAAGCCTGGTAGTTCCAGGAGGCATCGCACATAAACAGCACGTCTCCAGGTTTGAACGTAATTTTCTTTCCATCCGCGATCAATGAATCGAAGGTCCATGAACTACTGATCGCCCATAGAGGCTGCAAGACAAACCAAGGCAGGCGAAGGAGAACCAGAATCACGCTTCGCACGAACCTGCCAGTGGCCCATTTGAACGCCTTGGTTGAAGTCGCTCCAGCTCTCACATGGGTTTTCTCTTCTTTGGCAATTGACTCAGTGGGCACTGCCCTGAAGCCCGTCCGATGAAAGGCAACCGGCGTACAGCTTTTCCCCTGGGTCGCCATTAACCGCTGGGACTGCAGCAATAAATTTCGCACAGTCCTGGTGATACCTGAGGTGCCTGCTTGCGTGCGCGTGTAGGTGATATCAAAAAAGAGGCGATCAAAAGAAATCACGCTTTAACTCCGGGCCGGAATTCGCACCTCATGCCACCACAGCACCCGCATAAAAATAATGATGTCAGGAGGCTACCGGTGGAACGCAGATTTCCACCAAGAGCTGGGGGGTGTCTAGGAGCAGTCATTTCTCTTGCGCCACCGAACCAGGTGGAAACCAGGCGGTACTCGAGGCATTAATAATGGAGTTCACTTCCAAGGATGAGAAAAAGTCAGAGGAAGGAATTTTTCCAAATAACTCGTAACGGGAATCATAGATATCACTATCAGCCCAAACCCACCGTGCACCGGGAGGACATTTTCTCGCAGGGTGCGTGGGCCCGAAGATTGCCGTCACGCACGGGTTGACAGCTGCAGCCATATGCATAAGGCCGCTATCCGTGCAGAAGATGGCTTCGGCATTTTTGAGAACAGACCATACTTCCTGGAGTGTTAGTTCTCCACACAGGTTGACAGTGGTCGGGTAGGAGAAGGCCTCGTATGCGGAGCGTTCAGCCTGGGAACCGACGTAAACCACTTTTGTATGCGAGGCGCAATGGCGTGAGAGTTCGCTGAACAGCTTATGCGGCATGCGTCGAACTGCAGAGTGCTCGCGAAAATTCTCTCCTCCGCTGTTAATTAGAACAGTGTAGGGTCTTTCAATAGGGTGCGGCGTGGCCGGCGGCAACTCGAGCGCGGTATCCGTCAAATCTACCGACTCGGTCAGCGCCTTACCAAGCAGGAGGTAGTAGTGAATCTCGTGGCGAAGTTCGCCATAGGGGACCCTCTTGGTGTGAAGCCCACCTTCGATTCTGGTCCTCATGAATCCGATCCTCTTGGGCGTTCTGCTTAACCAGCCAAGAAGGCCAAAGATCCAGTGCTTATCCAGGATCAACAGGACGTCATATCCCCGCATTGCATCGAGCAATTTTCCCAGTCTCAGAAACTGCCGTCGAACCAGTATCGCTTCGTCAAAGGTTATCAGATTGGAAAGGTACGGATTGCCACGGAGTATGAGTGCAGAAGATTGACCCACGAGATAGTCAATTTGAGCGTCCGGATTAGTGAGGCGTAGTTGCCGAATCAGCGGTGTAGTCATGACTACGTCGCCCAACGCTCCAATCTTCCAGATGAGAATTTTCATTTGACAAGCCGAGATGCGGTCCTCCGTTGTTGCAATAGTGCAGGTTCGCAATGCGGCGCTGAACACTAAGAAGCAAACAAGGAACCGGCCAGACGCAAGATGTTTGTCATATTCCTCTTTCCCAGGGCAGTCCGGACCGCCCACGGATTTGACTACAGTCCATTTTGAACTGATCGCTCAGCACAGTACTTGTTGTCCCTAGCAGTACCGGATTCAGAGCACGGTAATATTTATAGAACACATTGCCATCATCAAGCACGTAGACCTTTGTATCGGATCCGCCATAGACCCGTAAAAAGCCATCATTCAGACGCTGGGTCGCCGTTCCACCTATGTGAAAGATGCGCGGGCAAACCGTCTCTAGTTTGGTAAAAACTTCTGCAACACTTTTTTTCAGTTGCGCTTTGGCCCTCGGCGGTGCGTCGATCGGATATTTCAGAGCACAGATCCAAAATCCAAACTTACCAACAGTTTTGCTATCAACGTCCTTCACATTTCGAAGCGCAATCTCAGCGATAGCTTTTGACGGCAGCAATCGGCAGTTGGCCGAGTTTGCCACTGCGAGTTTGTAGGGCCCCAATATTTCGTCAAATGATTGAAGCGCTTCCTGAGTTGGCAGGCCCTCCCCAGTCATCGCACTGGGTACGGTTGGGACCAACAGCCTTAATGTTTTGGCCTCCCTCAGAAATTTCTGTAACCGCGTCCATTCAACGGTTTGGGGGTCAGGCGACTGGCTTGCAATATTGGTCCAGCGAGAATCCGCCGCGAAGCGCGGCACGATCAGCGAATAAGAAATGCTCGACAAGGTGACGTACGTCGCAGGCTCTGTTTTAGCCTGATTGTCAATTTCTACAGGAAAAAATGGCTTGTCACCCCAGACGACCCATCCCCAAGAATGCCAAGGATTGCTCGAGTACACGGCAAATCCTTGTAGACATAAAACCAGAATTGCGGAAGTGAGCCTCAGGGATTTCGTGAACGGAAGGTGGTAGATCAAGGCCACACACAACGGTCCTGCGGCAAGCAGTATCGGGATAAAGTAACGACCATTCCCGGTAGTAGCAAGCCATGGCGCAAATGTGGCAACTACGAAAACCAGCAGAATCAGCGTAGGCGTTAATCGCCACTTGAAGCGCACAATCATTGCGGCCCAGATCAAAAGCAACAAAGCAATGACCGTGAAGCGGAAGTCGGGCGCCATGATTTCCACGTAAACACCCGAATCCGGCGCAGCCATGGCAATCGGCCTGAGAATCGCATCCCGCCATGTATCCGGCATAAACCGCATCATGGCTTCCACCCCAACCAGTCCCTCAACGGCTGGAACCAATAGTCATACAGAGGATAAATGGGGCTTCCGAAATGGCTCCATAGCTGCCATCCCCAATAGCCGTACGCAAGCAGGAACCCAACAATGACGGCCAAGCATCCCATCAAGAAATTGATCGCCTTGCGCCTCACTCCACAACCGGTCATCATCCATAGACCGGGCAGTAGAAGTGCGAGTGGCCCGTTGCTGAGCTTGAACGCCACCGATACGCCCGCAAAGATGCCCGAGTAGATCACCGACATATGAAGTGCGTTCCGGGTATTGTCCGCGTCTCGAAATGCGTTCATTGCAAATGCCAACGCCCATGCAAAAGGTATGGCTGCAAACAGGTCATTCGACGTGGAGTCAAACATTGACAGCACCACGCCCGTCATGAATGCGAGAGCGACCGCAGCAGCACGCATGACAACTGCAAAAGCGTCGCGCCCCGGCATGCAAACCCGTGCAATCATCCATATCGGAGGGACGACCAGCCAGTTCAGTGTGGCCAATGCCACGCCTGCCCACATGCCCGACATCCCGCTTTGGGACAGTTTGTAGACGGGCCAATACAAATAGGGATACTGGAATGTCTGCCCCGAGGCCGCAAACAGGTCCTGGTCAAACCGCTGATGCTCGGCGGTCCACCCCAAATAGATGTGATGATTGAGCGCGTCCCAGCTAATACCAATCTCACCCAGAGCAATGGGAATGGAAATAAAGGCAAGCCAAGCTGTGACTAAAACAAGACCCAGTTCCCATGCGATCAGTCGCTCAGTCCCGCGTTGAGGGAGATCATTCACGTGCAATGGCCCCTGTTGGCGAAGAGCGCCAACAAAAATGAAGTGCCCCCGCAAATAGCGCTCCCGCACAAGCCTGCAATCCGACAATCATCAGTGTTACGGCGGGAATCGCCCATCTCATGACTTCTTCTGGCTCGAGTGCACCAAACCCCCCATAACTCCAATCAATCACAAGCCGGACCGACCACATCAAACCAACAAAGAAGAGCGCTGCCCCGATCACGAGGCCTGTTTCAAGTTTGAGATAAGGGGTCCATCGCGCAAACCCTGGAGGCGTAGGAACTATGCCGGAAAGCATGCCCATCCATTTTGTGAGCACGGCAAGTTGCATGAGCTGCATGCCAATAACCACAAATGCGCCCATATAAAGCAGGGAATGGATGCCCAAACCCACCGAAGTGAACTTCAACGATCCAGGTTGGAGCAAAAGAAAACCGACAATGCCGCAGCCAAGCATAGCCAAGCCGGGATAGAGGAAGAGCCACCTTGGACAAAACAAAAGCAGAAACCGCAGATGCCGCCAGCCGTCACGCCAAGTATTGAGATGGGGCGGGCGCCCACGGCCATCAGGTCGCAAGGTCGTTGGAACCTCTTCGATTCGCAAGCCTGCGATGGCTCCTTTCGCTATCATTTCACTGGCAAACTCCATCCCTTGAGTTACCAAGCCCAATTCAAGAATGGCAGTTCGCGAAAATCCTCTTAAGCCGCAATGGAAGTCCCCAACAGGAACTCGAAAGAACAAGCGACCGAGAAAGCTCAATACCGGATTCCCCAAGTACCTGTGTAGCGTTGGCATGGCACCGGGAGCAATACCACCCTTGAATCGATTCCCCAGAACGAGTTGAGCGCCACCCCGTAACTTGTCAACAAATAGACTCAGCGATGAGAAGTCATAGCTATCATCACTATCGCCCATGATGATGTACCGGCCCCTTGACGCAGCAATCCCGGCGCTTAGAGCGGCGCCATAGCCACGAACGGGAACATTCACCACGCGAGCGCCGAGCGACATGGCAATTTGCTGGGATCCATCTGTCGACCCGTTGTCGCTTATCAGTATTTCGCCCAGGATTTTTGAGGTGGCCAAAAAAGCATTGGCTTTGTTAATGCACAAAGCCAATGTTTGCGCCTCATTCAGGCACGGCATCAAGATCGTCAGTTCTATTTCAGTCATAAAAAAAGCGGCCGCAGCCGCTTCTGACAGTTCATGGCCAGACTTATTGCGCCCGGCAAGAACCCGGCAAGTACTTGGGGTTCATCGGATTTGTAGCGTTAGCAACAGATCCAATCGTATTTGAAGCAGGGCCGCAGACCCATGCGCCAACCGTGTTGCTTGGGAGCGGCGAGGTGCAGGCAGCAAAGGTTGCTGCGCTAGCCGTAGTCACGTCGCACGGCTTCAACGAAATAGAGCCGTCTTTACCGGTTCCCAGGTTAACTGACGTCACATAAATCTGACCGCTCATGCTGGTTTGAATTTGTGCAACATATTTGCTCGTGCTACCCGTGGACTCGCAACCCCAAGCGTTGTTGACCGTCGGGAGGGTGGTACCCGTTTGCAAGGACTCGGTAATGGAAGTGCGGCATGCGGACGCAGCCAGGATAACTTCCGAGACCTTCGCACGGACGGTGTAGTCCTGGTAAGCCGGCAGAGCGACGGCAGCCAGAATACCGATAATCGCCACGACGATCATCAATTCGATCAGGGTAAAACCCTTTTGGATTGTACGTTTCATAAAAAACTCCTTGGTTAAAAAAACTGGGCTTGGGTTAACAGCAGATTTTGTGCCACCCCGTTTGAGGCGATTAAGCGGCGGTTAACCTGCAAATTGGCGAGGCAAGACTAACATTTTTGATCATCTCACCAGTTAAATCGACACTTTTGTCACTTGATACACACTGACCGAACCATCTTCAAATCAGTCAGTCCCATCAGCACTTTCTCCATACCGTCCATCTTCAGCGTCCGCATGCCGCTGCTGACCGCGCAGGCGAACAGTTCCGCGACGCGGGCACGCTCCTGGATCAGCTTTTTCGCGGCGTCGTCGGCAATCATGAGTTCGTGCAGGCCGATGCGGCCCTTGTAACCGGTCTTGCCGCATTTGTCGCAGCCTACGGCACGGTACATAGTGAGCTTGCCGTCCTTGCCATAGTGCTCCATCCAGTCTTCAAACAGCTTTTGCGACTCTCCGCCCTCATCGGCCTTCCAGGCGTCGGTATTGCGTAGCTCTTCGGCGTATTCCTTGATGAAGTCCTTGACCTCCTGCGAGCTCGGATGGTAAGCCTCCTTGCAGTCGCATAATTTTTTGGCCAGGCGCTGCGCCAGGATACCCAGCAGGGCATCGGCAAAGTTGAACGGATCCATGCCCATGTCGAGCAAGCGTGTGATGGATTCCGGTGCCGAATTGGTGTGCAAGGTAGAGAACACCATGTGGCCCGTCAGCGAGGCCTCGACACCCATGGCCACGGTTTCCTTGTCGCGCGACTCGCCCACCATGATGATGTCGGGGTCGGCCCGCAAGAAGGCGCGCATGACCAGCGCGAAGTCGATGCCGGCTTTCCGGTTGATCTGAACCTGGCGCAGGCCCTTCTGGGTAATTTCAACCGGGTCCTCGGCCGTCCATATCTTGGTGTCCGGCGTGTTGAGGAATTTCAGGATGGAGTGCAGTGTCGTGGTCTTGCCCGAGCCCGTAGGGCCGCACACATAGAAAAGGCCGTAAGGCTTGGAGATGGTTTTCTCGAGCCGTTCCTTATTGTGTGCCGTCAGCCCCAGCTTCTCAAGCGGTATCGGCTCGCCCGCGGCCAGAATCCGCATGACCACGTCTTCCACGCCGCCGGCGGAGGGGATCGTGGCGACGCGCAACTCGATGTCAAGGGGGCCGTATTTCTTGAACTTGATCTTGCCGTCCTGGGGCTTGCGCTTTTCGGAAATATCCAGGTCGCACATGATCTTGAGCCGGGTGACCATGGCCTGGCGGAACTGCGCGGGCACCTCGATATAGGGCTGCAGGGTGCCGTCAATGCGAAAGCGGATGCCGGTCTTGGCTTTGCCGGGCATGGGCTCGATGTGGATGTCTGACACCTTCTGGTTGTAGGCGTCAATGATGACCTTGTTGACGAACTTGACCAGTTCGTTGTCGGCCGCGGCGGATTCCAGCGATGAGTCGTCGGCGGACTCGCCTTCCAGCGGAGAGTCCATGTCGGCCAGCAACTGGTCGATGGAGCTGCTGTCCGCGCCCGCGCCGAAGAGCTGGTTCAGTGTTTCCTCAAACTCGGTCTGGGTGGTGACGCGGTAGGCGAACTTGCTGATGCGCGGGAACACCTGAGGCACGACGCGCGCACCGCGCACAGCCTCGGGGTCCATGGCCATGATGACCAGGCCTTCCGTGGTTTCCTCCAGCGGTATCCATCCTTGCTGTTCAATGAAATCACGCTTGAGGGGGCCGTGCAGCATTTCAGAACGTATGCGGCCGGCGTTGAAGGCCTCGTAGCCTACGCCGAAAAACTTCGCCAGAGACTGGCCGATCTGGGCCGGGCGGATATGGAAATTGGCCATCAGCATGTGCTCGACCGACTTGCCCTCTTCGCGCGCCTGCTGGATGCATTGCTGCAGTTCATCCTGCGACAGCACCCCTTCGGTGACCAGCCCGTCATACTTGGTCGCCTTGCGCCGCTGGCCTTCCTCGGCTCGCTGCATGCGCTGGCGTATGGCAATGCCGAGTGTTTTGCACAGCTGGCGCGCGCCATCTTCCTCGAGCTTGCCGAAGGGCTGGTCGCTGCGGTTGTTGATGACCTGCAGGACGCCGTAGAGCGTGTCGCCGTCCATGACAGGCGCTACCAGCATCTGCTTGGTCCTGTAACCGGAGCGCTTGTCGACCTCCTGCAGGAAGCTCAGGGCCGGGTGAATTTTCTTGAGGGCGTCTTCGTCGTAGACATCAGCGATGTTGACCATCTGGTGCGACATGGCCACATAGCCGGCAATGCTTTGCGCGCTGACGGGAAGCTTCAGGTCGCGGCTGGTGTTAAGCCCTGTCTTGACCTTGGAGACGATGGACGTGCGATCTTCATTGACGGCGTACAGCGTCAGCCTATCGGCGTTGAAGAGCTTGCAGATATCCTGGCTCGCCTCCAACATGATCTGATCGATGTTTTCCGTCTCATGGATGCGGTTGGTGACCAGCTGCAGCTGCCGGAAGTACAGCGCCTCGAAGGTGACGCCGCGCTCCTGCGGCGGAAGCATCTGCGAGTCGAAAAACTCGTCCTGGGGGTCTCGTTGCAATACGGCGCTCATAGTTCAAACTCCTGGCCTGCCCGCAGCCACCGGATGTCGTGTGTCACGTTGGGGCCAAACGGTCGGGTTTGGTCAAAACGCTGGATCTCGGCCATGATGAGATCGGTCTCGGCAGGCTTGGTGTGGGTGATATAGATGGGGTAATTTTTTCCGCGCTCTATGCAGTCGAGCTCATTGGCCAGCGCATGGGGCGACAGGTGCAGGCTGCGCCTGGCGAGGTCGCGCTCACGGTTGCTGAAGGCGGTTTCGATGACAAGCATGGCCACGTTCATCTGGTTGATGCGTGCCCACAGGGCCGGGTTCTGTTCGGTGTCGCCGGTAAACACCCAGCAGCCCTTGCCGGTGGCCACGGCGTAGCCCACGGCGGGCACGGTATGCACCGCGGGCAGCACTTCCACATGCTTGCCAGCCAGCAGCAGGGTCTGCCCCACCTCCAGCGGATGAAAGCTGACGAACGGCGCTTCCGGCGTGGGAATTCTGGAGAAGTCCGGCCAGATGGTGTTGTTGAAGATATGCGCCTTCAGCGCGGCAATCGTGCCCGGCAGGGCATGGATCTGTATCGGCGTTGTGCGCCGCGATGCGATGGCATCCACCATCAACGGCAAAGCGGCTACGTGATCCAGGTGCGAATGCGTCAGCAACACATGGTTGATGCCGGCCATTTCGTCGAGGGTGAGGTCGCCCACACCCGTGCCCGCATCAACCAGCAAGTCATGGTCCAGCAAAAAAGACGTGGTCCGGCAGTCCTTGGCGATGGCTCCCGAGCAGCCTAGTACACGTACTTTCATGAGATTTTCCGGTTGGCCCTGAATTGGTCGTCGTCTTATTTAGTCTCGAAATTGGTTGCGCCATCCCATTCCGGGTCAAAAGGCAACAGCCTCATGGAGGCTACACGCTCCGCATACAGGCGGTAAAGGAACTTTTTGCCGTTTGTTCGCTGCAAATTTAGTAACTGGACGTCACATTGGTCCCAATCCTGGGCACGGTAGGCTTTCAGGGCCATGCCCCAGGTTTTCAGTTCTGCGGCATTGTCCTTGTCGATCCGGTCCGCAGGCGCCAGCGGCCAAAAAATAGCCACGGCTTGATCTTTGCCCTTCACGCGGACTTTGTCCAGTTCCTGCCACGCGAAATCACCTGCCAGTTTGCGGGTGGACTCGCTGACCACGATATCGACGCCATAGATTTTGGACAAGCCCTCCAGGCGCGACCCCAGGTTCACCGCATCGCCGATCACCGTGTAGCTGCGGCGGATGTCCGACCCCATGTCGCCCACACACATGGTGCCGGTGTTCAGGCCTATGCCTATGCCGATCTCGGGTAAACCCTTGGCTTTGTGTTCTTCGTTAATCCTGCGGACGGCGTTGGACATTTCAAGCGCTGTTTTCACGGCCAGCGCAGCATGGTCAGGCGTATCAACGGGGGCGCCCCAGAAGGCCATCACGCAGTCACCCATGTATTTGTCGATGGTGCCGCGGTTGCCGCGTATCAGGTCCGTGAGGCGGCTGAAAACGCTGTTAAGCAGCGCCTGCAGCTGAGTCGGCTCCATGGTCTCCGACATCTTGGTAAAGCCGCGCATGTCGCAGAACATGACGGTCAGTTCCTTGGTGGTCGCCCGCATGTTGTAGCTGTCGGGGTCTTTCACCATTTCATCGACCAGTTCGGGCGGCACATAGGTGCCGAACAGGTTGGCCAGCTCGCGCTTGGAGCGACTTTCAACGAAGTAGCCGTAACTCATGTTGAGCGCGAAAGCCGTCAGCGCCATGACCAGCGCGCTGGCCAGCGGCAGCACCAAGCCGTAACCCGCATACAGCCAGAAATTCAGCCCTGCGATGACCGCAATCACGGCCACGCTGACCATGACCGCACGAGAGGCCGACAGCAGGGGCAGCGCGAAGGCCAGCGTCAGGCCCGACAGCAGCAGGATGACGATCTCATAGCCCACGGCATAGTCGGGCTTGACGAACACCTTGCCGTCCAGGAAGCCCGAGATCACGTTGGCATGGGTTTCCACTCCGGGGTAGGTTTCCCCGACCGGCGTGACCCGCAAATCGAGCAGGCCAGGCGCCGTGGTGCCGATCAGGACGATTTTGTCCTTGAGCGCGCCGGGCGCCAGGCGCTTGGCCAGCAGGTCGGCGGCCGAGATGTAACGAAACGAGCCCCCGGCGGCGCCGCCAAGGCCCCGGAACGGCACCAGCGTGGCGACCCGGTCGTCGACGGGGATCGCCAAGGTCTTGGCGCCCTGCTTGAGCATAATGCTTTCCAGCCCCTGGTAGTTGCGGGTGAGGAACTTTTCGGGAGGAAAGCCGGGTTCGACCCGGGGCAGGCCCGCCAGCATGCGGAACATGGCCAGCGCCAGAGATTCGTAATATTGCCCCTTGTATTCCGCCAGCAAGGGAATTGAGCGCACCACACCGTCGCCCTCGGTGATGGAATTAAAAAAGCCGCCCAAGGGTGCGGCCTTGGCCAATTGCTCAATGTTGGCGCCGTAGCCGTTCCAGCTGGTGAACTTGATGGGCCGCCCGGCCAGCGCCTCGCGGCCCATGACAGGCGCCGGCAACACGCCATTGACGCGCCCGTCGCGGTCGCTGGTGAAGTAATAGCCCATCACGACGGGCCGCTTTTCGATGGCCTTGGCGAACACCGCGTCGTAATCCAGGCCGGCCTGCAGCTGGTTGATTTTTTCCGCGAAGCCAGGCTGGTCCTTCAGCTCGGCCTGCGCCAGCTGCTTAAGCCGCTTGAGGCCCGAGCTTTCGTCGGCCTCGGCGAACACCACGTCAAAGCCCAGCAGAGCCGTCTTCTGGCGATCCTGGAGTTCCTCGACCAAGTCTGCAAGCTTGTTGCGGCCCCAGGGCCAGCGGCCGACTTCAGCCAGGCTTTTTTCGTCAATATCGACGATGACAATGCGCTCATCGAGCGTGCGGGGCATGGTCGCGCGAAGGCGCGCATCGTAGATGATGTCGTCCAGCCGCTGCAGCACGCCCAGGCGCAAAACCCCGCCGGCATGCAGCAGGGCAAACACCAGCGGGATCAGCGTAACGGCGATGCGGGGCCAGTGCCGGAAGAGGAGTCTCATGAGACCTCGGGTGTTGGGTGCTGACGGTCCGCGTTAAGGCGAAGCCCCGGCGGGCACCCGGGTCAGTGTTGGACGAACTGCATCTGCGTTCCGGCCAGCTCGAGCATGTCGCCGTCTTTCAGGATGACAGGCTCGGCCCCGATAGGTGCGCCGTTAAGGGTCGGTTTTCCGGCCCCTTCCACATGGGCCACAACAAAGCCCTGAGGCCGTTTGGTGATCGCGGCCACGGCCACACCGGGCTTGCCGATGGTGGTCACCACCTTGACCAGCGCCACCTCGCGGCCGGCTGCCGCACCCGACATGACCTTGATGGCGGCATTCATATTGCCGCCCATGTCACCAGCGGGCGCCGCCGGCGGCGCACCGGCAGGAGGCGCTACCAGGCCAGCGGAGCCGGCCTTGATGATCATGGTCTTCTCGAAGCTGGGGCCTGCGGCCTCATTCACGTACTTGATCTTGTACTTGCCGATTTCCACGGTGTCGCTGTTTTGCAGCAACAGTTTTTTCACGGCCTTGCCGTTGACGTAGGTGCCGTTGGTGCTGTTGAGGTCTTCAAGATAGACCTCGTTGCCGGACATCTGCAGGACGGCGTGCTCCCCGCTGACAGCGAGGTTGTCGATGACGATATCGTTATAAGGCCTGCGGCCCAGGGACGTCCGGTCCTTCGTCAACTGGACTTCCTTGATCACAACGCCGTCAATAGAGACGATCATTTTCGGCATGGCCGACTCCTGTCTGTTTTTAAATTTTCAGTCACCGCTTA
>Ga0102592_1001036_pt1 | contig 35454 bp, 31 predicted proteins | sample AraplaCol_mMF_r2_FD_76861 | JGI IMG/M metagenome (GOLD analysis project Ga0102592, IMG submission 76861) | Arabidopsis root microbial communities from North Carolina, USA - plate scrape MF_Col_mMF_r2 (SPADES assembly) (version 2) | ecosystem: Host-associated > Plants > Roots > Endosphere...
TACGTGGCGGGGCACGCGCTGCGTAAAGGCAGCTATTCCGGTCTCCGTTTTGAAGCAGCGCATCGGGCGACAAAAAGCCGCCCGACGCAGGTTTTTCGCTTGGAACCGCCACCCGATGATTGTGGTGACCTTCAAACGACTCTTGACGTCACGGCTCTGGTAGCCAACGGCACAATAATAGTCGTTTCAAGCGGCTGAACTCCGGCCAAAAAAGCCCCGCGGAAGTGCAAGACCAAGCGGGGCTCTCAGTTGGGGAGACGACGGTGGGGAAACTCGCAAAGGCATAGACCGTCTCTCGGTTGATGTGGCCGTTAGTCTGCTTCTTCCTGCGCTTCAGCGTCACGCCGTGCCACGGGATCGGCGTATCGGTGCGGAATAGCTCCGGATGGTGCGGCTTCATCCGTTTCCACATGGCCTTACAGTAGGTGACGACCTTCTCGGCCATGCGAGTGCCGCCGAACTGTTCGTAGAACTTCTCAGCCGTGCTGACGGCTATGTTTGAAATCTTCCCGTCGCCCATGGGGCCCTTCTCGAGGCGGACGTCGCAAACGCTATCGAGGACGCGCCTATAATCGGGACGGCTGAACTGGCCACACGCTCGGTGAACGAGCTATGCTTGAGGTAGGCGTTCACCAGCCACTCAACAGTGCCGTGTCGGCTCGTGTCGGGCGCAACTTTCATATCAAGGCGGTCCTGGATACGTCAAATCGCCCCCAGCGGCGAATTTGCCGCCGATCCGCGCGCGCCGTCGGTCGCCAAGGCTTCGGCCCGGGCGGGCCGTCACGGGTCCAGCCGGAACAAGGAAAGCCGCCTTCAACAAAGGGCGCACCGATGAGGCAGGCGGCCAGGAAAACAGAACGCGCCAGAACGCCGTCGTTATCTTGAGATCAGAGCGTGCCGCCCAGTTCATCTTCGATGTGGACCTTGATGATTTGGTCGAAGGACGTCTCAGCGGTGAAGCCGAGTTCGATGGCGCGCTTCGCCTCGAAACCGGGCGCCCAGCCCGCGCACATGCGCATGATCATCTCATCGGGCTCACGACGGATGAGTGACACGGCCTTCTCGCCCGCGACACGGCGCAGAGCCTCGATCTGTTCGCCAACAGTGGCGCTGAGACCCGGCATGGAAAGGTTGCGCCGCGGGCCGACCTTTTCGACGCTGATTGTCGCAGCGTCGATCAGGAAGCCGACAGCTGCACGCGGCGAGGCGTGCCAGTGGCGGACGTCCTCGGAGACCGGAAGTACGGCTTGCTGGCCGACCAGCGGCTCGCGCAGAATGTTCGAGAAGAAACCGGACGCAGCCTTGTTCGGCATACCCGGGCGGATGCAGATGGTCGGAAGGCGGATGCCGATCCCATCGAAGAAGCCGCGACGCGAATAGTCCGACAGCAAGAGTTCGCATATCGCCTTCTGGGTGCCGTAGCTCGTCAGCGGCGTCGTGTGGAAGTCGTCCGGGATCGGATAGGGAAGCGGCGCACCGAAGACGGCGATTGACGAGGTGAAGACGACACGAGGCTTGTAGCCATCCTGGCTGTGGGCGACACGGATCGCGTCGAACAGGTGACGGGTGCCGTCGAGGTTGATGCGGTAGCCCTTGTCGAAGTCGAGTTCGGCTTCACCTGACACGATGGCGGCGAGGTGGAAGATCACGTCCGGCCGTTTGGCAACGATGCGCTCAGCTTCGCCGGCGGCCGAAAGGTCGCCGGTCTCGAGGACGGCCTTGCCCGTGAAGCCTGCGGGCACTTCCGGGGTAACGATGTCGATCAGCGTCATCGCCTCTATGGCACGGCCGTCAAGGTTTCCGTCCTTTGCAAGACGTGCCGCGAGCTTGCGACCAACCATGCCGGCGGCGCCAATGATCAGAATGTGCATGTGATTACCTCCTCCATGCTTTCGGCCCCTTCCGACGAAGATGCGAACCACTCAGTCGGAAAAAGAACATTGTAAGGTTGTCTGATAACCTTATATGATGCAATTGGAAACAGAATAGTTGCATCACGCACAGGTTGCCGCGGCTTCGCACTGGCCCCTGGAGCCCCCGGCCGAAAGGAAACACGTAAGCGTGAGTATCCAGTCCTATCAGCAGAGATTCGTGGATGCCCTCGGGGCGGATGTGGTCCTCCTCGGGGAAGAGGTGGAGCGCTATTGTCGCGACTGGCACGGGGATGTGACCACCGGAGCGATCGCTGTCCTTCGTCCGCGCTCCACCGACGAGGTCGCAAAAGCTGTGCGCGTCTGCGCCGAACTCGGCGTTGCGATCGTGCCACAGGGCGGAAACACCGGCCTCGTGCTGGGTGCTACGCCGGATGCACCCGAAAGTCAGATCGTGCTCAGCCTCGAGCGCATGAATACGATCCGCCGCATAGATGCCGACGATTTCTCGGCCATCGTCGAGGCGGGCGCTATCCTGTCCGAATTCAAGGAAAAGGTCGAGGAAGCGGGACTGTTCTTCCCCCTCGCGCTCGGAGCACAGGGGTCCTGCCGCATTGGCGGCAATGTCTCCACCAATGCCGGTGGGATCAATGTCCTGCGCTACGGCATGACACGCGAACTGGTGCTGGGACTGGAAGTGGTTCTGCCTGACGGTTCCGTTTTCGACGGATTGTCAACGCTGCGCAAGGACAATCGCGGCATTGATCTGAAGCAGTTGTTCATCGGAGCTGAAGGTACGCTCGGGATCATCACGGCGGTCGCCGTGAAGCTCGTGCCGATGCCAGATCAGGTGGCCACCGCCCTTGTTGGATTGAATGCACTCGATGACGTGATCGCGCTCTACCGCCGCGCCCGTCGCGACTGCTGCGACCTTCTGTCGGCCTTCGAGTTCATGCCGCCGATTGCCTTCACACTTGCACGTGAGGCCATGCCGGACCTTGCTGTGCCAATGTCAGGGGACTACCCGGCGTATGCGCTCATTGAAGTCTCCGGCTCAGGGCTGGTCGACGTGTCGGACCTGACGCAGCGCTTTCTCGAAGCGGTCATGGGTGACGGTCTGGTGATCGACGGTGTGGTCGCCACGTCCAAGACGCAGTCGCGCAATCTCTGGCTTTTCCGAGAGGGCATGAACGAGGGACAGGCCAAACGCGGTCCGCATTTGCGCACCGACATTTCCGTTCCGCTGTCGCGCCTTGCCGATTTCGTGCGCGATGCGCAAGAGGCTGTCTACGACGTGCTTCCGGAATGCGTCTGTGTCTCCTACGGCCATGTCGGCGACGGCAACGTCCACCTGAATGTGCTGCCTCCGGGCGATCTTCCGCGTAGTGAGATCGATGCGCGGATCTACAAGGCGAAGACGATTATCAACGAAGTGCTTGACCGTTATCACGGCTCGATCAGTGCCGAGCATGGCATTGGTCGCTTGAAGCGGTCCGACTTCGACAGGCGTCTTTCCGAGGTTCGGCGCAAGCTCCTTGCGGCGGCGAAGACAGCGATCGATCCGGATCTTCGGATGAACCCCGGTTGCCAATTGAGTTTGGCGATGGATTGATAGACAACCTCAAGGTGACGTGGAGCAGGCGGGGCGTATCGACCATGGAATTCGGACATATCAGGCGAACTGAACATCTACCGGCACGCATTGCCGATCAGATTGGCCGCGACATCACCGAGGGTCGAATGCGTCCCGGAGAAAAGCTGCCGACCGAGCATTTTTTAGCCAAGGCGCTCGGCGTAAGCCGGTCCGTGGTGCGCGAGGCGATCGCCCAGCTGCGCAACGAAGGGCTGGTTGAAACGCGCCAGGGTGTCGGAGCCTTTGTAACTGAGCCGCAGGCCCGCACGATCCGCATTGAGCAGGACGACCTTGCCAATCGCCAAAGTTTCCGCGACCTTTTTCAGTTGCGTATACCGCTGGAGATCGAGGCGGCGGGCCTGGCTGCGCTGCACCATACCGCCCGCGATCTTGCGCGCATCGACGAGGCGCTCGCGAGCATGAACGGCGCGCAAAAGTGGACGGCGGAGGGCATCGTCGCCGACCTTGCGTTCCATCGTGCGGTCGCCGCTGGCACTGGGAACGAGTACTTCTCGGTCTTTATCGGGTTCATCGCAGAGCGCATTAGCCTCGCGATTAACGCGGCGCGGGCGACCGCCGTCCTTGAGGAGATTGTCGAGGTGACGATCGATGAACATGCGGTCGTGCGCGACGCCATTGCAAGTCGGGATCCGCAGCGGGCGAGGGAGGCAATGAAGATGCACTTGCTGGGAGCGGCGAGGCGCCTCGACCTGACGCTTGAGGCCTATTGATCGTGCTTGACCGAACACGTTGCACGTATCGCCCGCCTGTGGAAAGGGTGGCAAGAACGGCGCTCCTCGGAGCTTTTTGACGAACCGGCCAATTGGGCGCTGGACAGCAAACCTGAGTCCGACTAAAACGCTCGCGAGGCGTTGTCAGACATCCTGACAATAAGGCAAGGTGGCAGGAGGTTTGCTGCCTGGGAGGCATTCAAGAGGGGGGAATGACTTGGTGTCCAAGCATTCGCTGGCCGTCGGTACAGCTTTGCCGGAAGACGCGATGCAGGTTTTTCTGGTCGGGCCTGGATGGTCTAAGGCCGTTCATGGCGCCTGCTGGGCATCTCCGCCCGACGGAAGCCTGCTTCTCGGTGCTCTCGTGCAGAATCCTGCCAAGCGCAGCCTCTTGTAAAACTATTGGGGAGGGGAACGAGTGCAAAAGGCAATCGATCTATTCTACAGGGCTCTCGAAATCCTGCTGATCGTCCTAATGTCGGGAATGGCGATCATGGTCTTCGTGAACGTTGTCATGCGTTACACGATGAATTCCGGCCTTACTGTGTCGGACGAACTTGCGCGTTACTTCTTCGTCTGGGTTACCTTCATCGGCGCCGTGGTGACATTTCGCGAACACGGTCACCTGGGTGTCGAAACGCTGGTTGCGCTTTTCGGCCGCAAGGGCCGCATCGTCTGCATGATCCTGAGCAACCTGGTGATCATCGCCTGTTCGGCGATCTTCTTCTGGGGTACCTGGAAGCAGTTTCCAATCAACTGGAGCATGAAGGCGCCCGTCACCGGCCTGTCGATGGGCTTCGTCTACGGCATCGGCTTCTTCACCGGCGCCGGCTGCACAATCATTGCGCTTGAACGTCTCGTACGTCTGCTTGCCGGTCGCGCGACACAGGAGGAAATCGAGGCTTTCGCTGGCGAAAACCTCACTCTTGAACAGATGGCGGAGCGTAGCTGATGACACTTTTCGTCTTCGTTGGTTCCCTGCTCGGAGCCATGGCGATCGGAGTGCCGGTCGCATTTTCGCTGATGTTCTGCGGCGTCGTGCTCATGTGGTACATGGGCATGTTCAACACCCAGATCATCGCCCAGAACATGATCGCGGGGGCAGACACCTTCACGTTGCTCGCCATCCCCTTCTTCATTCTTGCCGGCGAACTCATGAACGCCGGGGGCCTGTCGCGGCGGATCATCGACTTCGCCATCTCTTGGGTCGGACATATTCGCGGCGGCCTCGGCATCGTGGCGATCGTGGCCGCCCTTATCATGGCCAGCATTTCTGGCTCCGCCGCCGCCGACACGGCCGCGCTCGCTGCCATCCTCATTCCGATGATGGCCAAGGCCGGCTACAATATCCCGCGCTCGGCCGGTCTCATCGCCGCTGGCGGCATTATCGCGCCGGTCATTCCGCCGTCGATGGCCTTCATCGTCTTCGGCGTCGCCGCCAATGTTTCGATCACGCAGCTCTTTATGGCGGGCGTCGTGCCCGGCCTCATGATGGGCTTCGCACTGATCGCCACGTGGCTGATCGTCGTGCGACAGGACAAGGTCGAGCCGCTTGCGCGGACGCCGGTGAAGGAACGCCTTCAGGTGACGAGCCGAGCCCTCTGGGCACTCGGCATGCCGGTCATCATTCTTGGCGGCATCAAGGCGGGCGTCGTCACTCCGACGGAAGCGGCAGTCGTTGCCGCCGCCTATGCTCTCTTCGTCGGTATGTTCATCTATCGGGAGCTGACGCCGAAAACACTCCCGCACGTGATCCTGCAGGCGGCGAAGACGACATCGGTAATCATGTTCCTGGTCTGCGCGGCACTCGTTTCGGCCTGGCTAATCACCGCTGCGAACATTCCGTCCGAAATTACCGGCCTCATCAAACCACTGATCGGCCATCCGATTCTACTGATGTTCGTCATCATGATCCTTGTACTGATCGTCGGTACAGCGTTGGACCTGACGCCGACGATCCTGATCCTGACCCCTGTATTGATGCCGATCATCAAGCAGGCGGGCATCGACCCGGTCTACTTCGGCGTGCTGTTCATCATGAACAACTGCATCGGCCTTTTGACCCCGCCGGTTGGCGTTGTCCTCAACGTCGTCAGCGGCGTCGGTCGCATACCGCTCGGCAAGGTGACGGCTGGCGTCTGGCCGTTTCTGGCGGCGCAAACGATCGTGCTCTTTCTCCTGGTCCTGTTCCCGGACCTGGTGATCGTACCGGCCCGCTGGCTGCACTGACAGCCAGCGAACCTTCTCACTCAACAATCCATGGGAGGATAAGTTTTGAGAAAATTGCTTTTGACCACCACCGCCATCGCATTGGCATGCACGATGTCGGCGCCGGCCTTCGCGGAATTCAATGAACGCACCATTCGCGTATCAAACGGCATCAACGCCGACCACCCCGTCGGCAACGGCATCGATGCCATGCAGAAGTGCCTGGACGACAAGTCTGGCGGCAAGCTCAAGCTGACGGCATTCTGGGGCGGCGCGCTTGGCGGTGACCTGCAGGCAACCCAGGCTCTTCGCTCGGGCGTGCAGGAGGCCGTTGTCACCTCATCGTCCCCGCTCGTCGGCATCGAAGCGTCGCTCGGCGTCTTTGACCTCCCGTTCCTGTTCTCCAACGCCCAGGAGGCCTACAAGGTTCTCGACGGCGAGTTCGGCGAGATGATGAACAAGAAGCTCGAAGCCGTCGGCCTCGTGAACCTCGGCTACTGGGAAAACGGCTTCCGCAATCTGTCCAACTCGGTGCATCCCGTCACCAAGTGGGAGGACTTCGAGGGCATGAAGGTTCGCGTCATGCAAAACAACGTCTTCCTCGACACGTTCCAGAACCTAGGCGCCAACGCTACTCCGATGGCTTTCGGCGAGGTCTTCTCCGCTCTGGAAACCAAGACGATCGACGCTCAGGAAAACCCCTATGTGACGATCGACACTTCGAAGTTCTTCGAAGTGCAGAAGTACATCACCGAGACGAACCACGCCTACACGCCGTTCCTCTTCCTCTTTTCGAAGGCTATCTTCGACACCTACACGCCCGACGAGCAGGCGGCTCTGCGAGAGTGCGCCACCGTTGGCCGTGATGTCGAGCGTCAAGTCATCGGCGACCTGAACAAGAAGTCGCTCGAGAAGATCAAGGCTGCCGGCCTCGAAGTGAACGTCCTTTCTGCGGAAGAGCAGGCCCGCATCCGCGAGAAGTCCATGGTCGTTTACGAAAAGCACAAGGCCGAGATCGGCGCCTCCGTCGTCGACGGCATTCTCGCCAAGCTCGCCGAGATCCGTAAGTAAGCGAAAGGCCTGAGTTTAAAAAAGGGCCCGTGACGTCAGCCACGGGCCCTTTGGCCATTCGGGGCCCATTCGCTCAGGGGACCTCAAGCGGACGATCGGACCGGCCCTTCTTCAACTGCTGTTCACGCAAGAAAATGAACATGCCGGATCCGATGATGAGGGTCGCGCCGACCATCATGGTGGGGCCTGGCACGTCGCCGAAAAACATCCAGCCGAAGACGATCGCCCAGAGAAGAAGCGTATATTGAAGCGGCGCAACGGTCGCAGCGTCGGAGATCTTAAGCGCGCGGTTGACGAGCATATGTGCGCCCATGGCGACGACGCCCAGAAGGCAAAGCAGGGCGATTTCCGGCACGGAGGTTAGCGGCGCCCAGTCGATCGGAGCGATGATAAGCCCGGCAAGACCGGCGCCGCCTAGCTGGAAAAGCACCAGCGTCTTGTCCGGCGTGGAACGCAGGCTGCGGCCCGACAGTAGCATGAAGGCGAAAGCGAAGGTGCCAACGATCGAGATGAAGGCCGGCATGGTAAACATTGCTTTCGACGGTTCGAGGGTGATGACGACGCCTACGAAGCCGATGAAGATCGCCGTCCAGCGTCGCCAGCCAACCTTCTCACCAAGCAGGAGCGGTGACGCAGCGGCGACATAGATCGGCGCTGCCAACCAATAGGTCATCACGTCGGCAAGCGGCAGATAGGTGACCGCATAGTAGAAGCAGAACACCTCCAGGGTCGAGAAGAGGACGCGTAGCGCCTGCATCAGCGGTCTCTCCGCCTGCGTGATAGGCTTCCATCCGCCGCGCCAGATGAAGGGCGAAAGAATGAGCAACGCGGCCAGGCTGCGGATCAGGATCACCTGGCCGAGGCCATAGTTGGCGACCAGCCATTTTCCCATTGCGTCGTTCAGCGCAAACATCAACATCCCGAGCAGCATGGCCGCTGGTCCGGCGACCAATGCAAAGCTGCTACCGGTCCTGGTTGTTTCACTCATGTTTGTCATCGATCTCCCCAAAACCGTGCCGTTTCCGGCCGGCATGTCAGACGGTCTTTCCGTCGGAAATCCTGCGGCTGACCGTGAAGGCTCGCTCGAGTTCCGGATTGAGTTCCATGCCGAGACCCGCGCCGGGCGGCACGGTTATCATGCCGTTGCGGACCTCGGGAAGGGCGGTCACGAGATCACGATACCAGGTTCGGTAGAAGGCGCGCACGCTCTCCTGCACCAGCGCGTTCGGCGCATTCAGCGAAAGGTGAGTGGAGGCGCACAGGACGACCGGGCCGGTGCAATCATGCGGCGCGACAGGAAGATGCCAGGCTTCCGCCATCGCCGCGATTTTGCGTGCCTCCGATAAGCCTCCGCACCAGCTGATATCGAGCATCACCACGCCGGCCGCGCCGGTCTCGAGGTAGTCGCGAAAGGCCCAGCGCGAGCCCAGCGTTTCCGAAGCGGAAATCGGGGCCGGCGAAACCTCGGCATATCGCCGCAGGCTGGCAAGACTGTCCATCTTGATCGGATCCTCGTGCCAGAAGGTCTGATATGGCGTCAGTGCCTTGGCGATCTGCATCGCCGGCAAGAGCTGCCACATCGAATGAAATTCGACCATGATGTCCATCTGGTCGCCGACCGCGGCGCGGATCTTTTCGAACGGTATGAGCGCCTCCCTGAGGTCTGGCATGGAAATATAGTTCCCGCGTGTCTTCTCCGCTGCCGCATCGAAGGGCCAGATCTTCATGGCAGTGATGCCCTCTTCCAGCAATGAGTGTGCAAGCTCGTCGGCGCGATGCAGGAAGCCGTTCAGGTCGTCGTAATCGCGCCCTTCGGCGAGACCGTAATTTGCCGTCGTCTGGCCGGTCGCCTTCTTGATGTATTCGGTGCCGGCGCAGGTGTTGTAGGTCCGGATCTCCTTTCGGGTGAAGCCGCCGAGCAGCTGCGCGATCGGCTGGCCAGTTGCCTTGCCGAACAGATCCCAGAGCGCGATGTCGAAGGCGGAATTGCCGCGCACTTCCGCACCGGACGAGCGGAAGCCGAGATAGCCGACGAGATCGGCCGCGAGCCGGTCGATCTCCAGTGGATCGCGTCCGATGACGCGCGGCGCGATGTATTCGTGGATATAGGCTTCGACCGTTTCTGCGCCGAAGAAGGTTTCCCCGAGGCCAGTGAGGCCCTCGTCGGTGTGCACCAGCAGCCAAAGAAGATTGGCGCGCTCGGCGATACGCACCGTTTCGAGACGGGTAATTTTCATGGGAACTCCAGTTTTGTTGTCAGGTCAGTCCGCCACGGGCGAGAGCCCTGAGGCTCTGGTCGAAATGCTGGTCTATGATCGTCGAGGCTGCCTGAGGATCGGAGGCGGCGATCGCCTCGGCAAGGTCGAGATGCAGGCGGTTCATGGCTTCGCGTTCGTGGTCGGTAGCACGCACCTTCCAACCGATCGGCCAGCACTCGACGATCACGCCCTGAAAGGCGCCTATCATCAGGGCGAAGACGGGGTTCTTCGAGGCGCGCGCGATCGCCAGGTGGAGGGCGAGGTCGTTTTCCATGACGACGGCCGGTTGGTCGAGGCGGTTCTGCATGGCGCGGGCGAAGCCGAGGATCTCGTCCGCCTCCTTCTCTGTGCGCAGCAGCGCCGCAAGCGTTGCCGTACGCCCCTCGATGGTGCGGCGTGCGTCATAGATCTGACGGATGTCGATCTGGTGGGTGAACAGGCCATGTCGGAAGGTCATGGCGATGGAACTGTCGTCAAGTTCAGCGACGGTGGGCCTCTTGCCGGCGCCGAGATCGATCAGACGCATGGCAGCAAGCGAACGCAGAGCTTCACGAACCACGGTACGGGACACGCTGAGGCTTTCCGTCAGGGCTGCCTCGGAGGGCAGGCGATCCCCTGGCTTCAGCCGGCTTTCGCGGATGAGAGCAGAGATCTGCGCGACGGCGCCTGCGACGAGATCGCCGGGATATGGTGTGATCGTTCCCGTTCCGCTCATTATCTATCCTATGACTTTTGACAACCTATATTATAGGTTTGCTACGAAGCCAAGAGCACGGCCATTCGCCAAGGCGGGAGAAATGCCCCCTTCATGATACCCATGGAGACGGACCAATCGGCTTTGCCGCTCTTGGCAAAGGCGAAGCGGCAGGGCTTTCGCTCGATAAAATAGCAATCGTTGAGGGCTCGAGGCCCAAGCATCGCCTTGCCGCTCCTTGGGTAAGAAAATGGCCACCCTGCCAACATGACGCAGAAAGCCTCTTGCGGCGTCAGTGTACCGGTTGATTGTCGACACTGCCGGATCTCTGGTTCCAACTGCGGCGTCCTTTGACTTGCTCCACTCACCTCCACGAATGCATTCACGCTACTCGTGTCGCGTCCCGCCATTGACACCACCATCACTCCATGTATTCTTTTATAAAAGTGCATATAACATAATTGTGGAACAAAACGGGAGATAGATATGAGAATGAAGCTCGCATTCCTCGTCGCCACGGCGTTGATCGCAACACCGTCGTTTCTGCTGGCGCAGGAAAAAGGCGGCGTGATCAACGTCGCCACGATTGGCGAACCGCCGACACTCGATCCGATGACGTCGACAGCCGACCTTGTCGGTATTGTCACGCAGCATATCTTCGAGACGCTTTATACGTTCGACAAAAAGTGGGCCGTAACGCCGCTATTGGCCGAAAGCCTTCCTGAGGTTAGCGCCGACGGGAAGACCTACACGATCAAGCTGCGCACGGGCATCAAGTTTCATGACGGCAGCGACATGGCATCAGACGACGTCGTTGCCTCGCTCAACCGTTGGACCAAGCTTGCCTCTCGCGGCAAACAGGCTGCTGGCTTTATCGAATCGATCACTGCAACCGACGCATCGACCGTCACGATCAAGCTGAAACAGCCCTACGCTCCACTGGTCTCGCTGCTTGCCTTCAACAACTCCGCTGCGATCATCATTCCCGCGGAAAAGCAGGCTGACACGATGACGGATTTCATCGGCACCGGCCCATACATGCTGAAGGAGCGTAAGGCTGACCAATATATCCAGCTCGTTCGCTTCAATGACTACAAGCCGCGCTCCGGCGACAGTGATGGCTATGGCGGCGCCCGCCATCAGTATCTCGACGAAATCCGCTTTGTACCGGTGCCGGATGCCAACACACGCGTCGAGGCCGCCGTCTCTGGCCAATACGACTATATCGACTCCCTGCCGGTCGAATCCTACGACAAACTCAAGTCGTCAACGGCAACCCAGCCGCTGCTCCTGAAGCCGTTTGGGTATCCGGTATTCGTCTTTAACACCGCTGCCGGCGTTACAAAGAACGTTGCGATCCGCAAGGCAATCCGCCAGGCGCTCAGTATGGAAGACATGATGGGAGCCGCCTTCGGCGGTACGGACTTCTACGCGGCGGATGGCAACATCTATCCTGGCAACTTCGCCTGGAGCACGGACGCAGGTGTCAAAGGCAACTACAATGTCGCGGATCCGGAAGGCGCAGCCACGGCTGCCAAGGAGGCAGGCTACAACGGCGAGCCCATCCGCATCCTGACCAGCCGCCAGTACGAGTTCCACTACAAGATGGCCCAGGTCGCCGCCGAATATCTGAAGCTGGCAGGCTTTACGGTGGACCTTCAGGTTGTCGACTGGGCGACGCTGACACAGCGCCGCACCGACAAGGCGCTGTGGGACATCTATATCAGCCACAGCCCGTTTCTTCCGGAACCGGCCCTGATCGGCTCCCTGTCTCCGAGCTCGCCTGGATGGTGGGACACGCCGGCGCGCAAGAGTGTCGTCGATGCGTTCACCACAGAGATCGATCCAAAGAAGCGCGTTGAACTCTGGGCCAACGTCCAGAAGACGATGTACGACGAGGTGCCGTTCATGAAGATTGGCGATTTCAACGCCGTCTCGGCCATGTCAACGAAGCTTCAGGGTGTCGATCCCGCCCCTTGGCCATACTTCTGGAACGCATCGATCAAGAAGTAACCCCGCGTGCCGGGTGCTGGTCGTGAGGCCGGCATCCGTCCACGATCGTGCTGTGTTTGGACACAGGAGCCGCTTTCCATGATACGCTACATCCTTCAGCGCCTGCTTGGCATGATCGTTGTGATGTTTCTCGTCGTCACGATTGTCTTCGTGATCGTGCGTGTGACGCCCGGCGACCCCGCCGCAGTCATGCTCGGCCCTGATGCAACAACACAGGACGTTGCCGAATTGCGCGCGCGCCTCGGTCTCGACCAGTCGATCGTTGTTCAATACTTCTTCTATATAGGACAGCTTCTGAAGGGGGATCTTGGCCAGTCGATCTTCCTCAACATGCCGGTGACGTCGGCGCTTCTCGAACGCGCAGAACCTACCTTCTTTCTGACGATCTTCTCGCTCCTGATTGCAAGTGTCGTCGCACTGCCGATCGGCATCTATGCCGCCTACCGACGCGGCTCGTTCATCGATCAGTTGTCGACAACCATCGCCATGCTGGCCGCAAGCATCCCGAGCTTCTGGCTCGGCCTCATTCTCATGCAATTCTTCGCCGTGCGCCTGAACCTGTTTCCTGTCTCCGGATACGGCGGCCCCGGCGCGTCCTTTCTTGAGCGCATGTACCACCTGACGCTGCCTTCCTTCGCCCTCGGCCTTGTCTCCTCGGCGCTGATCCTGCGCTTCACGCGCGCCTCGATGCTTGATGTGCTCGGCGACGATTACATTCGAACAGCGCGCGCCAAGGGGCTGGTCGAACGCAAGGTTGTCCTCAAGCATGCGTTGAAAAATGCTCTGATCCCGATCCTGACTGTGCTTGGCCTCACTGCCGCCGTGCTGATCTCAGGTGCTGTTGTAACGGAGACCGTGTTTGGCCTTCCGGGGGTCGGCAATCTCGTCGTCTCTGCCGTTCTCAGACGCGACTACCCCGTCATCCAGGGCGCACTGCTGGTCATTGCCGGCCTCTACGTCCTCATCAATTTCGCAATCGACATGCTCTATCTGCTGGTCGATCCAAGGGTGCGCTACTGATGGCTGATATCGTAACCACCACCGAGAGACCCGCCGCAGCCGAGCGCAGCAAGTTTCTTCGCCGCCTGTTGAGACGCAAGACGGTCGCCGCCGGCATCATCGTGCTCACCATCTTCGTGCTGTTGGCGGCATTGGCGCCCTGGATTGCGCCGTACTCGCCTTCGAAGCTGTCGATCGTCAACCGGCTCAAGCCGCCGAGTGAAATGTTCTGGTTTGGCACCGACGAGTTCGGCCGCGATGTGTTTTCACGCACCATCTATGCCGGGCGGCTGTCGCTGCTGGTTGGCGCCGCCGTTGTCGTGCTCTCTGCATTGATCGGTGTCACGCTCGGTCTGCTCGCCGGCTTCTTCCAGAAACTCGATACGCCGATCGCCCGCCTGATCGACGCGATGATGTCTTTTCCCGATATTCTCCTGGCTATCGCTCTTGTCGCAGCTCTCGGGCCATCGCTGACGACGGTCATCGTTGCCCTGTCGATCGTCTACTCGCCGCGCCTGGCGCGTATCGTTCGCGCCTCGACCCTGGTCATCCGCGAGCTACCCTATGTGGAGGCGGCGCAGGCGCTCGGCATTTCCACCTTCCATATCATGACGCGGCATGTGCTTCGCAATCTTCTGTCGCCGATCCTGGTGCAGGGCACCTTCCTGTTTGCCAGCGCCATGCTGGCCGAAGCCGGACTTTCCTTCCTCGGCCTCGGCGTCAGCCCCGAAATCCCGACCTGGGGAACCATGATCGCAGCAGGCCGTCAATATATCGGTCAGGCCGACTGGATGACCTATTTCCCCGGCTTCGCCATCATCCTCTCCGTACTGTCGCTGCAAATGGTTGGCGACGGTCTCCGGGACATGCTCGATCCAAGACTTCGAAAGGACCTTTAGAATGACCGGTGAAAAAGCGGGCAAGCCGCTCCTCATCACCAATGTAAAGCCTATGGCTTTCGGCGCGGCTTTTTCCTCCAGCAGCACGACCGACATCCTTGTCGGCGCCGACGGCAGGATCTCCGCAATCGGCCCGTCGCTCGCCCCGCCAGCAGATGCCGCGCGCGTCGACGCCAAGGGAGCCTGGATCTCGCCCGGCTGGGTCGATCTTCACGTCCATATCTGGCATGGCGGCACAGACATTTCGATCCGTCCGTCGGAATGCGGCGCCGAGCGAGGCGTCACGACGCTGGTTGATGCCGGATCAGCGGGGGAAGCCAACTTCCACGGCTTCCGCGAATATATCATCGAGCCATCGAGAGAGCGCATCAAGGCTTTCCTCAATCTTGGTTCGATCGGCCTTGTCGCCTGCAACCGCGTTGCCGAACTGCGCGACATCAGAGACATCGACCTCGACCGCATTCTCGAATGCTATGCTGAGAACAGCGAACACATTGTCGGCCTGAAGGTACGGGCGAGCCATGTCATCACCGGTTCCTGGGGTGTCACGCCGGTCAAGCTCGGCAAGAAGATCGCCAAGATCCTCAAGATCCCGATGATGGTCCATGTCGGCGAGCCGCCAGCGCTCTATGATGAAGTGCTTGAGATCCTCGGTCCCGGAGACGTCGTTACCCATTGCTTCAACGGCAAGGCCGGGTCGAGCATCATGGAAGACGAGGACCTCTTCAATCTCGCCGAACGTTGCGCTGGCGAAGGTATTCGCCTCGACATTGGCCATGGCGGCGCATCCTTCTCCTTCAAGGTGGCGGAAGCAGCCATCGCACGCGGCCTTCTGCCGTTCTCCATCTCGACCGACCTGCATGGTCATTCGATGAATTTCCCGGTCTGGGACCTCGCGACCACCATGTCGAAGCTCCTGTCCGTCGGCATGCCTTTCGACAAGGTCGTGGAGGCTGTGACGCACGCACCGGCCTCGGTCATCAAATTGTCGATGGAAAACCGTCTTTGCGTTGGCGAGAGGGCGGATTTCACCATCTTCGACCTCATCGATGCCGATCTCGAAGCGACCGACTCCAACGGCGACGTTTCCCGCCTGCAGAAGCTGTTTGAACCGCGATATGCGGTGATCGGATCGGAGGCAATCGCGGCCAGTCGCTATATCCCGCGTGCCCGCAAGCTCGTCCGTCACAGCCACGGCTATTCGTGGCGCTAAGCGGAAGGTCCAAACCGCATGATAGGAGCAGACGTGGACACGTCCCCAGAAAAGGCCGCAGCAGCGGTACAGACACCCTACGAGCGGCTCGCAGCGCTCGGCATTACGCTGCCATCAGCTCCACCGCCCATCGCCAACTTCATTACCCATGTTCGCGAAGGCAACATCCTCTATCTGTCGGGTCAGGGCCCGCGGGAAGCGGACGGTCATCTGCACGCCGGCAAGGTTGGCAGCGAAGTGAGCACCGAAGAAGCCTATCAGCATGCACGGCTCACCGGCATCAACCTGCTGGCCGTCATGCATGACGCGCTCGGCGACCTCTCCCGGGTGAAGCGGGTGGTCAAGCTGCTCGGCATGGTCAACGCCGTGCCGCACTTCGAAAACCATCCGAGCGTCATCAATGGATGCTCGGACCTCCTTATCGAGGTTTTCGGCGAGGCCGGCCAGCATGCTCGCTCCGCCGTTGGCTTCGGCTCCCTGCCAGGCAACATCACTGTCGAGATCGAGGCGATCGTCTCGCTCAACGACTGAGGAGGTCAGGTCAGTGGTTGCGCCATCCCATCAACTTCTCGATCCGCTCCGCCGAAGCTCGCACCTGTTCGGTGTAATGGCTTTCGTCGGACAGAACCTTCTGTTCGGGCAGGACGATCGAAATGGTGGCAATGCATTGGCCTTCCCGGTCGCAGACCGGCGAAGCGATGCAGGCAACCGCGTAGTCCGACTCGGCGACCTGGATAGACAGTCGCTCCCCGAAAGCCTTGCCTGCGGCATCAGAAAGCGTGTGCGCATCGATCTCAGCGCGCCCGGTCGGCGAGGTGCGGGCGCAGCGCTTGAACAATTCTACCCGCTCGTTCTCGGGCAGGTGGCCGACAAGAAGCCTTCCGGACGCCGTCCAGTTCAATGGCACGCGCGTGCCGACACGCGAGGCAACCTGAAAATGGCTTGGGCCGTCCGCCATCGCAAGCACAAGCATGTAATCGCCGTCGCGACCGCAGACCTGCACGGTTTCGCCGGCCTGCCGGCAGAGATCGTGCATCTCGTGCGTGGCAACGCTCATGAAGTCCAGCGACCGGGCATAGGCGAGGCCATAATGATAGAGGCGCGAACCAAGCCAGATCGACCCATCCGAGTTGCGAGCCAGCATGTTCTTTTCGACCAGGTCGTCGATGATAACGTAGACGGTGGAAAGCGGAGCCCGGACTGCCTTGGCAATCGCGTAAGCACCCGCTGGAGAACCGGTTTCGTAAAGATAATCAATTACCTGCAAGGCACGGTCAATACCGCTGACGCGAGAGCGCCGCGCGCCTTTTGCGTCGGCCGCCTCGATCGATGCGGCCTCATAGAGGGGGGCTGCGGATGAGGTCTTGGTGTCCAATTCAACGCTCCTCGTCTGATAACGAGAAGCTATTACATTACTATGGCATAACTGTCGATGGCAATTCGCAACCTGCCGCCACTCTGGAGAAATAGAATGTCCGATGATATCCGCACCAAGATCGGCCTGCGCCCGGTCATCAACGTGTCCGGCACCATGACAAGCCTCGGCGCATCGATCGTTGTGCCGGAAGCGATAGAGGCGATGGCAGCGATCCTGCCGCAGTTCGTCGAGATCAACGACCTGCAACGCAAGGCAAGCAGCGTCATCGCACGGCTGACTGGTGGTGAAGCTGGCTTTGTCACCGCATCGTGCTCGGCCGGCATAAGCCTCGCCGTCGCCGGCGCCATCACCGGCGACAATCTCCTGGCCATCGAGAAATTGCCCGATGTCTCTCTCGAGAAGAACGAAGTCCTCGTGCAGATGGGCCATGTTGTCAGTTACGGCGCGCCGGTCGATCAGGCCATTCGCCTCGCCGGGGGCAAGGTCGTCTTGATTGGGCAGGCAACCTCGACGCATCGCTTCCATATGGAAAATGCCATTACCGAGAAAACGGCGGCGGCCGTCTATGTCGTGTCGCATCATGTTGTCGACTACGGCTTGCTTCATCTTAGCGAATTTGTCGAGATCGCCCACGCGAAGGGCGTTCCGGTGATCGTTGATGCGGCCTCCGAATACGATCTCAAGCTCTTCCTGGCGCAAGGAGCCGATATCGCGCTTTACTCCGGCCACAAGTTCCTCGGCGGCCCGACCTCCGGCATCGTCGCTGGCAATAAGGAATTGGTGCGCAGCGCCTTCCTGCAGAACATGGGGATCGGCCGCGGCATGAAAGTCGGCAAGGAAAGCGTCTATGGCGTCATGGCTGCGTTAGAAGCTTGGGAAAAGCGCGATCATACGGCTATCCGGGAACGTGAGACCGCCTGCCTGAACCTCTGGAAGAACGAACTGGACGATCGCCCGGGCGTGACGGCACTGATCGAGCCCGATCCTACCAACAATCCGCTTGACCGCTTGCGGGTGGTGATATCGCCGACGGAGGCCCACATCACCGCCTGGGATCTCGCTGCCGCTCTGTCGCAAGGCAACCCGCCGGTCATCGTGCGCGACCATGAGGTCGAGCATCAGCATTTCTATCTCGATCCCTGCAACCTGCACCCTGGCCAGGAAGAGATCGTCGCCGTCCGCCTTGCCGAAGAGCTCAACAAGGCTCGTGCCTCGAACGAGATCATCGCCACCCCGTTCGAAAACCGCAGCAAGCATCGTTTTGACGGCATGCTGCGCTGGCCGGACTGACGACCGACAGGCGACAAACGATAGAAGGAAGGGAACGATCATGAGCGCCACAGAGACAAGCACTGCACGGTCCGTCGATCCGGTTCTGTCTGTCCAGAACCTGACCACCTCGTTTCTGGTGGATGGCGGATTAAAACCCGTCGTGCGGGATGTTTCCTTCTCTGTGGCACCGCAGGAAACGGTCGCGATCGTCGGCGAAAGCGGCTCGGGCAAGAGTGTCACGTCGCTTTCGATCATGCGGCTCCTGCAGCCGGATTCGAGCCGCATCGAGGGCAAAATCATGCTGGGCGGCCGCGACCTGCTGTCACTTTCAGAAAATGAGATGCGAAAGGTCCGCGGCAACGACGTCTCGATGATCTTTCAGGAACCGATGACGAGCCTCAATCCGCTCTTTACCATTGGCGACCAGATCTCGGAAGCATTGCTGTGCCACCAGGCGATGTCGAAGGCCGAGGCGAAGGCGGAGACGATCCGGTTGCTGGAAAAGGTCCGCATCCAGTCCGCCGCATCTCGTTTCGATGAATACCCGCATCGCTTCTCCGGCGGCATGCGCCAGCGCGTGATGATCGCCATGGCTCTGGCTTCCAAACCAAAGCTCTTGATCGCCGACGAACCGACGACGGCACTCGACGTAACGATCCAGGGGCAGATCCTCGATCTCATCAAGATGCTGCAGGACGAGCAGGGGACCTCGGTCCTGTTCATCACTCACGACATGGGCGTCGTTGCCGAAATTGCCGACCGCACAGTCGTCATGTATCGCGGTGAGCAGGTGGAGACCGGTGCCACAGCCGACATCTTCCACCGCGGAAAGCATCCCTACACCCGCGCCCTGCTGTCAGCCGTCCCGGTGCTTGGATCAATGCAGGCCTATGCCCGGCCATTGCGCTTTCCTGTTGTCAACACCGCAACCGGTGAAACGGACAAGCAGGTCGAAGTGCCTGACACCGTATCCAAGGACAAGCCGATCCTTGAGGTGAAGGGGCTCACCAAGCGGTTCGACATCCACTCGGGGCTGTTTGGACGACTGAGCGGTCGCGTGCATGCTGTCGAGAACGTTTCCTTCGACCTTTTCGCCGGCGAGACGCTGTCACTGGTCGGCGAATCCGGTTGTGGCAAATCGACCACAGGGCGCGCCATCATGCGGCTGATCGAACCGGATTCTGGATCCGTGCTGGTCGCAGGACGCGACGTGCTCGCTCTCGACAAGCGCGGGATGCGCGATATGCGCAAGTCTGTGCAGATGATCTTTCAGGACCCGTTTGCATCGCTCAACCCACGCATGACCGTCGGTCAGGCGATTGCCGAACCCTACCTCGAGCACAAGATGGGCACAGCAAGAGAGGCAAAGGACGTTGTCGCTGACATGCTCCTGAAGGTCGGGCTGACACCCGATATGGCACGGCGCTACCCGCATGAATTCTCTGGCGGCCAGCGACAGCGCGTCTGTATCGCCCGAGCCCTGGCACTTAAACCCAGGGTCATCGTCGCTGATGAAAGTGTCTCGGCACTCGACGTGTCCATCAAAGCGCAGGTCATCAACCTGATGCTCGATCTGCAGCACAACCTCGATCTCGCCTTCCTGTTCATTTCGCATGATATGGCGGTCGTCGAACGCGTCAGCCACCGTGTGGCGGTCATGTATCTTGGCGAGATCGTCGAAATCGGCCCGCGCGCGGCAGTCTTCGGCAACCCGCAACACGACTACACCAAGAAACTCATGGCCGCGGTTCCGGTGCCGGATCCGGACCGTCGCCGGCAGAAACGAATGGCTGTCGTCGAGGAGCTGAAGAGCCCGATCCGGCCTGTCGAATACGAGGCTGGACGGCGCGAATATCGAACCGTTTCGCCAGGACATCTCGTGATCAGCTGACGGTTCTCCCGCCAATGGGCATGGCCAATCCCTTGCTTCTCGCCTGGCCGGACAGGGATGCCGGGCACCATCTCGTCCTCGTCGCTGTCGACCTTCGCCATCCGGCGTGGTCAGGACGTCATGTCGCGGCGCCAGCCCGAGCCGGTATGGGCGACGTTGCGCGTCTGCGCAGCATTTACTCGCCGTGCCGGTAGCGGTGTTATGATTTCCTGGCGCGAATAGACTTTCGCCAAAGCAGTTCGGCCCTCAACCTGATGGACTGAACGTCGCCTTGACCGTCCTCACGCTCGAACTTGGTCAACCATTCGACAGCCTTCGAAGCGATTTCGGCGACCGGCTGTGCGAATGTCGTCAGTTCGTAGGATGACCAGGACGCCTGCTCGATATCGTCGAAGCCAGCGACGCAGAGTTCGTCCGGAATGGATACGCCGAACTGGTGGCGCGCCGCATCCATGAAACCGCAGGCCAGAAGGTCGGTGGCGCAGAAGACGGCGTCGGGCCGCTCCTTGGCCGTCAGCAGGCGATGGGCGAGAACGCGCCCGGCCTCATAGCCCGTCCAGCCGTGACGTTCGACGATGACATCCATTCCAAGCGCCCGCGCGCCGGCAACGAATCCGCGCTCACGCCCCATGAGACTGGGCGTCCCCGCTTCGGAATTGGCAAAGGCAAGCCGGCGGCAGCCGGCCCGCACGAAGGCGGTCAGGATGCGTCCGCCGGCCTCGTCGTCGTCGAGATTGATTCGGAGCGGGCCAGGCTGATCGTCGTCGCGGTTGATCAGCACCAGGCGCTGGCCATTGCGCAGACAAAGCTGCGTTATCGACTTGTCGGGAAGCCCGGAAAGAATGACCGATGCATCGGCGCGATAACGGATGGCCTGTTGCAGCGCCCGGTCGACGCTACCGTCGGAACGATCGGTGTTGATGAACATCGCCACCTTGCCGGCATTCTGCAGCTGCAGCGTCAGCTCCCTGAGCAGCGCCGACCGGTACGGCGTCGCGACCTCGGAAACGATAAGGCAGACGATGCCGCTTTCGTTGCGCATCAGGCCTCGGGCAAGATGGTTGACGTGGTAGCCGAGCTCCTCCGCCGCCTGCAGCACCCGTTCGCGCGTCTCTGCCGAAACGCTCGCTCCCGGGGTGAAGGTTCGCGAGACGGCGGAACGCGACACGCCGGCCCTTTCGGCGACTTCTTGTGCACTAACGAAAATTTTCGACCGCACCTTTCCCTCCCGCACGGTCCTTTCTTAGCCGTTTGTTGCACGTGCGTGCAAGCGGTCTAGCACGAGACTTTTATGACAGTTTTGCGAAAAACGAGTTGACAGTTATTTTGCCCGTATGCAAGCTCTGCACACGCTTGCAAAAGCGAGCGGCGTGGAGGCGCCGTCACAACCAGGAGGAAATCATGCGACCGGTCAAGTTGGCCGCGGCACTGCTTGCCGCGGGTGTATCCTTTGTTGCCTTTTCGGCTCATGCCGCCGGCGATCTCAATGTCATCTGCTCGGCGGATTCGCAGGTCTGCGACCTGATGAAGGGTCTGTTCGAGAAGCAGACCGACATAAAGGTGAACATGGTTCGCCTGTCGGCTGGCGAGACCTATGCGAAGATCCGTGCCGAGGCACGCAACCCGAAGACGGATATCTGGTGGGCCGGCACCGGCGATCCCCATCTTCAGGCAGCCGCCGAAGGCCTGACCCAGGAATACAAGTCGCCGCTTTTCGATCAGCTCCAGGACTGGGCCAAGAAGCAGGCCGAGAGCGCCAAGTTCCGCACGGTCGGCGTTTATGCCGGCGCGCTCGGCTGGGGCTACAACTCCGAAATCCTTGCCAAGAAGGGGCTGAAGGAGCCGAAATGCTGGGCTGACCTGCTCGATTCGAGCTACAAGGGTGAGATCCAGATCGCCAATCCGAATTCGTCCGGCACCTCCTATAACACGCTTGCCACGCTGGTGCAGCTCATGGGCGAGGACAAGGCTTTCGATTACCTCTCGAAGCTGAACGCCAATGTTTCTCAATACACCAAATCCGGTTCGGCGCCGGTAAAGGCGGCCGCGCGCGGTGAATCCACCATCGGTATCGTCTTCATGCACGACGCGGTCGCCCAGACCGTCGAGGGCTTCCCGGTCAAGGCCGTCGCGCCATGCGAAGGAACGGGCTACGAAATCGGTTCGATGTCGATCGTCAAGGGCGCCAAGAACCTTGAGAACGCCAAGAAATGGTACGACTGGGCGCTTTCCGCCGAAGCGCAGTCGCACATGAAGGAAGCGAAGTCCTATCAGCTTCCGTCCAACAAATCCGCCGAGGTGCCGAAGGAGGCGCCAAAGTTCGAGGACATCAAGCTCATCGATTACGATTTCGCGAAATACGGCGATCCCGATGTTCGCAAGGCGCTTCTTGCGCGCTGGGACAAGGAGATCGGCGCCAAGGCGAACTGAACCTGACTTCGCCCGTGCCCGGGCCGGACTATGTTCGGCCCGAAGGCACAACTGAAACCGGATGAAGACGCGGACCCGACCATGACACATAGCAATCGACGGCTCGATGTCGCTCTTCTTCTCGGCCTTGCTGCCTTCGTTCTCCTTCCGTGGTATCGGATCGAAGGTGGCTTTTACAGCTTCGGCTGGCTTTCCGGCTTTCCGGCCGACCCTGCCGCCGCGCCTGGCGTTTTGCAGATATTGATGCACGGACGCTGGTGGCTTGCCGGCGCCCTTGCGTTCCTGTTCGTGGGCGGCTCGGCGCGCCTGATGACCGATCCGATCCGCCGCGGTCGGCTGCTTGCCTTGGCAGGTGGCCTCGGCTTTGCCTTCCTGGCGCTGCAGGGATTGGCAATTACCTTCTCCGGCTGGAGCTGGACGATCAGCGAAGTGCTTTTCGGTACGCTCAACGATGGGCAGCCCTCGATGGGTGCCGGCGCCATCCTTGCCGGCATCGTTTTCGTGCTTCTCTTCTCCTTCGGGCTTGCCGAACGCGGCGTCATGAAAGGCGATGCCTTTCTCGTTGGCGCCATCGTCATGTTGATCGTTCTGGTCGCAATCTTTGTCTTCTACCCGGTCGGCAGCATGTTCGTCGGCGCCTTTCAGGCCTTCGACGGGTCCTTTGATCCGAGCGGGTTCGTGACCAATATTCAGGACGCGTCCGTCTGGAGTCTCGACTGCCTGGTTGGTGGCGACCGCTGCGGCGTCGCCTGGCGCACGCTCTGGCTCGCGATCCTGACGGCCAGCGGCGCGACGCTCCTCGGCCTCTGTTTTGCGCTGGTTGCAACGCGCACGCGGTTTCCCTTCAAGAAGGGGTTAAGGCTGCTGACGATCTTGCCGATCATCACACCGCCCTTCGTCGTCGGTCTGGCGCTGACGCTGCTCTTCGGGCGTGCCGGCGTTGTCACCCAAACGGTGGCAACTCTTCTCGGTGCGGAACCGGGCCGCTGGCTCTATGGACTGACGGGCATCTGGATCGCCCAGGTTCTTTCCTTCACGCCGATCTCTTTCCTCGTGCTCATCGGCGTGGTGGAAGGCGTCAGCCCCTCGATGGAGGAGGCGTCTCAAACCTTGCGTGCCGACCGCTGGCGCACCTTCTGGCGGGTGTCGCTGCCGCTGATGAAGCCCGGTCTCGCCAACGCGTTTCTGATTGCCTTCATCGAGAGCATGGCGGATTTCGGCAATCCGATGGTGCTTGGTGGCAGCCATGGCGTGCTGTCGACGGAGATCTTCTTCGCCGTCGTCGGCTCGCAGAACGATCCGTCACGCGCCGCCGTCCTTGCGATGATCCTGCTTCTCTTCACCATGTCGGCCTTCATCGCGCAGCGCTTCTGGCTCGCGGGCAAGAGTTTCGCGACCGTGACGGGCAAGGGGGATTCGGGCGCCCATATCGCCCTGCCGCGCGGACTTTCGATCGGCGTGCATGCGATCGTCATTCCCTGGATGATCTTCACCATCGTCGTCTACGCTATGATCCTCTTCGGCGGCTTTGTTCGCACCTGGGGCCTCGACAACACGCTTACCGTCGAGCATTACGTGAAGGCCTTCTCGATCGGCTGGCGCGACGATGGTGGCATTGCCTGGACGGGCGTCGCCTGGAACTCCTTCTGGACGACCATGGAGATCGCCCTGATCTCCGCGCCGCTGACAGCAGCCGTCGGCCTCTTGACGGCCTATCTGATCGTTCGCCAGCGGTTCGTCGGCCGCAACCTCTTCGAATTTGCGCTGATGATGAGCTTTGCCATTCCCGGCACCGTTATCGGCATCAGCTACATCATGGCCTTCAACTTGCCGCCGCTCGAAATGACCGGCACGGCGCTGATCCTCGTCGCCTGCTTCGTCTTCCGCAACATGCCGGTCGGCGTGCGCGGGGGCGTGGCGGCCATGAGCCAGCTCGACAAGAGCCTCGACGAGGCGTCGCTGACACTGCGCGCCGACAGCTTCCGCACCATCCGCAGGGTCATCCTGCCGCTGCTTCGGCCAGCAATCACCGCAGCACTCGTCTATTCCTTCGTCCGTGCCATCACTTCGATCAGCGCGGTCATCTTTCTGGTCAGCGCGAAGTACAACATGTCCACCGCCTATATTGTCGGCCTTGTCGAAAACGGCGAATACGGCGTGGCGATCGCCTATTCCTCCGCGCTTATCCTGGTGATGATCGTCATCATCGCCGGCTTCCAGCTTCTCGTCGGCGAGCGCCGGCTGCGGCGCGAAAACCGCGTCGCGCTTGCCGGTAAAGCCGCTTCCGCGCCTCTCGGTCAGGAGAAAGCCGCATGAGCAACACCGCCGCCGGGTCCGTCGTCTTCGAAAATGTCCGCAAGACCTTCGGTGCCTTCACAGCGATCCCTGATCTTTCGCTGACCATTGAGCCGGGCACGCTCGTCACGCTGCTCGGACCATCGGGCTGCGGCAAGACGACGACGCTGCGCATGCTGGCCGGACTGGAACATCCCTCGGCCGGCCGGATCCTGATCGGCGGCAAGGATGTCACGGCCCTTCCGGCTAACGAGCGCGACGTCTCGATGGTGTTCCAGTCCTACGCGCTGTTTCCGCACATGACGGCGCTCGATAATGTCGCCTATGGCCTCGAGTCCTCCCGCATTCGCCGCAAGGAGGCCCGCGAGCGGGCGGAGGAGGGGCTGAAGCTGGTTGGTCTCGCCGGCATGGGCCAGCGCCTGCCGGCCGAGCTTTCCGGCGGCCAGCAACAGCGTGTCGCCGTCGCCCGCGCCCTGGTGCTGGAGCCACAGGTCCTGCTGCTCGACGAGCCGCTTTCCAATCTCGACGCCCGCCTTCGCCGGCGGGTGCGCACGGAGATCCGCGATCTTCAGCAGCGTCTCGGCTTCACCGCGGTCTATGTCACGCATGACCAGGACGAAGCCCTTGCCGTTTCCGACCGCATCATTGTCATGAAGGATGGCCAGATCGCACAGGCAGGTGCGCCGCGCGACCTCTATGACGCGCCGGCCTCCGCCTTCATCGCCGACTTCATGGGAGAGGCCAACGTGCTGCCCTGCGACATCGTCGGCGTCGAGGGCGACAGCGCGACGATCAGCGTCGAGGGGCTGCAGCATCGGGTTGCTGGCCGCAACATCCGCACCGGACCGGCGCAGCTCGCCATTCGTCCGAACGCCATCACCCTTGCGCCGCGTACCTCCGATGGATCGTTCAATGGCGAGATCACCCATGCCGCCTATCTTGGCGACCGTGTCGAATACGAGGTCAAGACGAGCAACGGTACGCTTTTCGTCGTCGACCCGGCTGTCGAACAGGCGCTCGCGCCGCGAACGGAAGTGACGATCGGCTTCAAAAATCGTGGCATCGCCATTATCGGTTGACCACAAACCCGTTTTGACAAGAAGGATATTAGTTCATGACGTCGCATGTCATCTCCGGTCTCGAAGCCCGTCTCGCGCTTGCTGAGGCGGTTGCCCGTGAGGCAGGCGAAGTGGCGCTCGATTATTTCAGGAAGCGCGAAACCCTCGTCATCGAGACCAAGCGCGACCCCCAGGACGTCGTATCAATCGCCGATCGCGAAGTCGAGAACCTGATCCGCGCCCGCTTTCATCAAGCCTATCCGGGCGACGGTGTCCTCGGCGAGGAGTATGGGCTCGAACATGGCTCCTCGGGCTTCACCTGGGTTGTCGATCCGATTGACGGCACAAGCCCATTCGTCAACGGCATGCCGAACTGGTGTGTTTCGATCGGCCTTCTGCACGGCGACGTTCCCGTGCTTGGCGTCATTTCCGCGCCCTGCCACGGCGAACTCTATGCCGCAGCATCAGGCATGGGTGCGACGCTCAATGGCAAGACGCTGACGCTCGACCCCTCGCGCAACATTCGCAACGCGGTGACGGGAATCGGTGCCAACAACTACGTCTCGCCGGCTTTCGTCGGGAAGATGGTCGAAAGCCTGCTGGACGCCGGCGGAAATTTCATCCGCAACGGCTCCGGCGCGCTGATGCTCGCCTATGTCGCGGCGGGCCGGCTGGTTGGCTATTACGAGCCCTACATGCATGCCTGGGACTGCATGGCCGGCTATTGCCTCGTGAAAGAAGCGGGCGGCTGGTACCATCCTTTTCCGACACAGGGCGAGAGGCTCACGAAAGGCGCGCCGGTGCTTGCCGCCGCGCCAGGCGCGATCGAGGATTTGAGGAGTATCGCCGGCCTTTGAGGCGATCTTCGCCCCGATGCTCGACAGATTGCGAAAGCGTCCTAGTTCTCTTCGATTGCACAGCTTTGCATCGGGAGTTCGCCGCTTTCGGGAAAAGACAGAAGAGAATTTCCGGAACGATCGAGGAGGATCGTCCGGAAAAGGTCGCAGACGATCGCCAAAAACCACAGGGAGGAATTATGTCCAAACGTCTACTTTTCGTTTCCGTCGCAGCCGCGGCCCTTTCGGCCGGTGCCCAGCACGCCTTTGCGGTGACCGAACTGCAATGGTGGCATGCCATGGCAGGCGCCAATAACGAGGTCGTCGAAAAGCTGTCCAAGGAGTTCAACGAGAGCCAGAGCGAGTACAAGATCGTCCCGGTGTTCAAGGGCACCTATCCGGAAGCCCTGAACGCCGGCATCGCCGCCTTCCGCGCCAAGCAGGCACCGGCAATCCTGCAGGTCTTTGACGCCGGCAGCGGCGTCATGATGGGAGCAGAGGGCGCCGTCATGCCGGCTGCCCAGGTGCTGGAGAAGGGCGGCTACAAGTTCGACAAGTCTGAATATCTGCCCGGCATCGTGGCCTATTACTCGAAGCCGGACGGCACGATGCTGTCCTTCCCCTACAACTCCTCTTCGCCAATCCTTTACTACAACAAGGATGTCTTCAAGAAGGCCGGCCTCGATCCGGAGACGCCGCCGAAAACCTGGCCTGATGTCTTCGAGGCAGCCAAGAAGATCAAGGCGAGTGGCGCAGCCCCCTGCGGCCTAACATCGACGTGGCTGACCTGGATCCAGACGGAAAACCTTGCCGCCTGGAACAACGTCGCCTACGGCACCAACGAAAACGGGCTTGGCGGCACGGATGTGAAGCTCGAATTCAACTCGCCACTGTTCGTCCAGCATTTCCAGGCGATCGCCGATCTCGCCAAGGACGGCACCTTCCGATACGGCGGCAGGACCTCGGAGGCAAAGCAACTCTTCACCTCCGGCGAATGCGCCATCATGACGGAATCCTCGGGTGGCCTCGGCGACATCGTCAAGTCGGGGATGAACTACGGCATCGGTCAACTGCCCTATTATGATGGCGAAGGGCGGCCGCAGAATACGATCCCCGGCGGCGCGAGCCTCTGGGTCTTCGCCGGCAAGTCGGATGCGGAATACAAGGGCATCGCCGAGTTCTTCCATTTCCTCTCCCAGACCAAGATCCAGGCGCGACTGCATCAGGTTTCGGGCTACATGCCGGTCACCATGGCGGCCTACGAGGACACGAAGAAGTCCGGCTTCTATGACAAGAACCCTGCTCGCGAAACGCCGATCCTGCAGATGATGGGCAAGGCGCCCACCGAAAATTCCAAGGGCGTTCGTCTCGTCAACCTGCCTCAGGTCCGCGACATCATGAACGAGGAATTCGAGGCGATGCTCGCCGGCAAGCAGGACGCCAAAGCGGCGCTTGACAAGGCGGTCGAGCGAGGCAATGCGGCGATCCAGCAAGCCCTGGGCAACTAACAGACGTCACCTGCCGCCCGTGGTCGAAGCCGCGGGCGGTTACTACCGTTTGTCAGGAGCCTCATTTGCAGCGTGTTGTTTTTCCCAACAAGATCCTTCCCTATCTCCTGGTCGCGCCTCAGATCGTGCTTACCGTGGTCTTCTTCTTCTGGCCGGCAAGCCAGGCGCTCTACCAGTCGACGCAGCGCGAGGATCCCTTCGGACTCAAGAGCGGTTTTGTCGGCCTCGCCAATTTCCGGGCGGTTCTCTCTGACGAGAACTATCTGAACTCGCTGCAGGTAACTGTTGTCTTCAGCATCGCGACGGCGTTGCTGTCCATGGTCCTGGCGCTGGCGCTTGCGACCGCCGCCGACAAGGTGGTGCGCGGGCAGGGCTTGTATCGGACGCTGCTGATCTGGCCCTATGCCGTCGCGCCCGCCGTTGCCGGCATGCTCTGGCTCTTCATGTTCAATCCCGCCATGGGCACCTTTGCCTATCTGCTGCGCCGGAACGGCTTCGGCTGGGATCCACTGCTGAACGGCAACCAGGCCATGCTGCTGGTGATTGTCGCAGCCGCCTGGAAGCAGATCAGCTATAATTTCCTCTTTTTCGTCGCCGGGCTGCAGGCAATCCCGAAATCGCTGATCGAGGCGGCGGCGATCGACGGTGCGCGCGGCAGCCGGCGCTTCTGGACGATCGTCTTCCCGCTTTTGGCGCCGACCACCTTCTTCCTGCTTGTGGTCAATACCGTTTACGCCTTCTTCGACACGTTCGGCATCATCCACGCGGTTACCGGAGGCGGTCCGGCACGGGCGACCGAAACGCTGGTCTACAAGGTCTTCAACGATGGCTTCGTCAATCTCAACCTCGGCTCCTCGGCGGCACAATCGGTCATCCTGATGGCAATCGTGATTGCCTTGACCGCCTTCCAGTTCCGCTTCGTGGAACGCCGCGTTCATTATGGGTGAGGCAGGCTGATGATCGAAAAACGTCCCCTGGCCACGCTTCTCGGCCACCTGATGCTGATCCTCGGCATCGTCATCGTCGCCTTTCCGATCTACTACACCTTCGTCGCCTCGACGATGAGCTCGGCGGAGATCCTGCGACCGCCGATCTCGCTGCTGCCGGGTGCGCACTTCTCCGGAAATTACGGCGAAGCGCTCTTCGGTGGAGTCGAACGCACCGTCGGTGTCAGTCTCGAGCGGATGCTCTGGAACACCTTCGTCGTTTCCTTCGTCATCGCGGTCGGCAAGATCGCGATTTCCTTCCTGTCGGCTTTCGCGATCGTCTTCTTCCGTTTTCCCTTCCGCATGGGTTTCTTCTGGATAATCTTCATCACGCTGATGCTGCCGGTCGAAGTCCGTATCCTGCCGACCTACAAGGTGATCGTCGATCTCGGCATGATCGACACCTATGCCGGTCTGACGCTGCCGCTGATGGCGTCAGCGACGGCGACTTTCCTGTTCCGGCAGTTCTTCCTGACGATCCCGGGCGAGCTGGTCGAGGCGGCACGTATCGATAGCGCCGGTCCCTTCCGCTTCATGCGCGATATCCTGCTGCCGCTATCGCGCACCAATATCGCCGCGCTTTTCGTCATCCTCTTCATCTACGGCTGGACACAATATCTTTGGCCGCTGCTCGTGACCAACGACGCGCGCATGACGACGATCATCATCGGCTTGCGCAAGATGGTGGATTTTGCTGATGCGGCGACCCCGTGGAACTTCGTGATGGTGACGGCGATCCTGGCAATCATCCCGCCAGTCCTCGTCGTCGTGCTCATGCAGCGCTGGTTTGTCAAAGGTCTGGTGGAAACGGAGAAATAATGGCCGAAATCAAGCTTAACGACGTCCGCAAGTCCTATGGCGGCGGCATCGACGTGATCAAGGGCGTGTCGCTCGACATCGCCGACGGCGAACTGCTCGTCCTCGTCGGCCCCTCGGGCTGCGGCAAGTCCACGCTGCTGCGTATGATCGCCGGGCTGGAGGGTATCACTGCCGGCGAGATCGGGATCGGCGGGCGTAGGGTCAACGAGCTGGAGCCCTCCGAGCGGGACATCGCCATGGTCTTTCAGAATTATGCGCTCTATCCGCATATGACGGTACGCCAGAACCTCGCCTATGGCTTGAAGAACCGCAACACACCCAAGGACGAGATCGACAGGCGCATTGCCAAGGCGGCTGCTTCGCTCGAGATCGAGCCCTACCTTGAGCGCAAGCCGCGCCAGCTTTCAGGCGGCCAGCGCCAGCGTGTGGCGATGGGCAGGGCGATCGTGCGCGAGCCCGCCGCCTTTCTCTTCGACGAGCCGCTCTCCAACCTCGACGCCAAGCTGCGCGTACAGATGCGGGTCGAGATCAAGCGCCTTCAGCGGTCACTTGCAACCACCAGCGTTTACGTCACGCATGACCAGATGGAGGCTATGACCCTCGCCGACCGGCTTGTCGTCCTGAACGGCGGCCTGATCGAGCAGGTCGGCACACCGATCGAGCTCTATGAGAAACCCGCAACAACCTTCGTCGCGACCTTCATCGGCTCGCCGGCGATGAACCTGTTTTCGACCGACAATCCGATCCTGACATTGAGCAACCCGGACCTTCTTCCAGCCGAGACCGCCACCATCGGCATCCGCCCAGAGGATTTCTATCTGGCGGAAGGCGCAGAACCCGCAGCCCTAACCACCGATGCTCGCGTCGCCGCTGTCGAGCTGATCGGCGCTGAAAGCTACGTTCACGCAACGCTGCCGACCGGCGACAATGTTGTCTTTCGTGTCGCGGGCCGATCAAGAATAGAGATCGACGCCCCGGTGCGGATTGCCGCCAAGGCAGAGAGACTGCACTTCTTCGACCGAAGCAACGTTCGGGTGCAGTAAGAGACTGACCCCTCGGAACTCTTTCTGCCTAGATAAGGTAAACACGATTAAGGTAATCGCGATTACGGTAATTATAATTACCGTAGGGCAGGCATATGCAGTTTCTCGGGCGCGAACGTGAACTCAAGCTGGTGCGGATCGAATTGGATTCGCAACGACGTTCCCTCATCATCGTATTTGGCCGACGGCGGATCGGCAAATCGCGGTTCCTTCGGGAGGCCGCCAAGAACCGCCCAGAAATCTACTTTCAGGCGACCCGCGTCTCATCACTTTTGAACCTGGAACAGTTCAAATCCGATGTCGGAAAGGCAATCGGATCAAAGCCGCAGCTCGAAGCCCTGTCAAGCTGGGAGGGGGTACTGCACTATGTTGCCGAGCGTGCCGGCGAGCATCCGGGATTGATCGTCACGATCGACGAATTTCCCTATCTGCTTGATAACGAGCCAGCACTGCCATCGATCGTGCAGAAATTCTGGGATTCCGGCGCACTTGCAGATGGGGCGATGAAACTGATCCTTTGCGGCTCTGCCATTTCTCAAATGGAAGACCTGTTGGCGGAACGGAACCCGCTTTACGGGCGAAAAACCCTGTCGATCGACATGAAGGCCTTGCCCCTTGTCGACGTCGCCAAGTTTTTCCCGGAGTACACGGCCGACGACATTATCAGAACCTATGCGATTTTCGGCGGCATTCCCTACTATCTTCAGCTTTGCGACGCTCAGGAACCGCTCCGCAATAACGTCATCAAACTCTTGCTCACAGAGACAGGCGCCCTGATCGACGAACCGAACACGCTGCTGCAGACCGAACTCAGAGAGCCGTCCTTTTACTCGAGCGTGGTTGCGGCTATATCTGACGGTTGCAACACTAAGTCGGAGATCGCAAACCGACTGGGTGTCAAAGCAGACGGTATTGGACCGCACCTGGCAAAACTGCTCGCGCTTGATTTGATCGATAATTCGAAATCGCTGGATGCCGACGAAAAGGGCCGAAACCGCCGCTATCGCGTTGCAGACAGCCCGATGTCGTTCTGGCATCGTTTCGTGCGACCAAGCCTGAGCGCGATCAGCAGCGGGTTTGGCGAGGAGGTTTACGACCGCGTCGTGGAGCCTCGGTTCTCCGAATATATGGCAATTGCGTTCGAACCGATCACCCTTCAATTTGCAAGGCTTCATCTGCAGGAGGTCCTTGCGGTTCCGACGCAGGAGGTTGGCCAGATTTGGGGTCACGCCGATTTCGACATCGATGTCGCGGGGCGATTGTTGGATGGTGCATTTTTCTATGGCGAATGCAAATGGCGATCGCGCGTGATCGACCTTGGCCACGTCCGATTGTTGCGTGAGCGATCCGAGAAAACGACTTACGGGGAAGGAGCGACGGGCAAGCACTACCTGTTTTTCAGTAGAAGTGGTTTTTCAAGCGATGTCGAGAGTTTGGCGAAAGAAGACGAGCGGCTGCATCTGATAACCCCAGAAACGCTGGTAAGACCGCGTCGGTAGAGGCGACAGCGTGGGCGCATTGCCGCTTCCAACGCGCCGCCTGGCGCATGTGGCACTTGCTCCATAACGTCGGTAATTTCTGTAGTAAATCAGATGCCTAAGCTGCTTTTGGTGGTCTTTGCTACCTAACGCCGGAAAATTCTGTGGTTCCGTGTCTCACGATGATGTCCTGAGGTTCTGGATGACGCTAAATTTAGACGCGTTTGGTGGGACCCAAGCTCGCTCCTGTCACCGCATGCCATTGTTTGCATGGGTAGCCGCAGGGCCGGTTCGCGCTTGCGATAGGTGACCGCCCTAGCACCCCCAGCGCAATGCCGCCGTCGCAACGGGCGAATCCCAGAGGAGGAGTTCGTCCTCCCTGAGGATGGCGAGCGTGACGGAAAGGCCCTGCATGTCGAGGGAGGTGGCGTAAGTGCCGACCAGCGAGCGTACGATCCTCAGGTCATGATCAGTCATGAAGCGGTGGGCAGTATTGTAGGCGAGATAGAGTTCGGCCGGTGGCGTGCCGCCAAGTCCATTCACGAAAAGCAATGCCTTATCCGCAACCGGGGCGACTTCGTTGAAGACTGTTTCGCTCAGATGCGTGATGATGGCATCTGCGTTGGAAAAGGGCTCTCTCTCGTGGCCTGGTTCCCCGTGAATGCCAACGCCCATTTCTATCTCACCCGGGCCGAGCGCAAAGGTTGATCGCTGCGTGTGAGGAACCGTTACGCCAGTCAATGCGACACCCATCGATCTGATGCGGGGCGAAAGATCACCGGCAAGGGCTTTCAATTCGGCGAGCGCCATTCCCTTTTCGGCTGCAGCGCCGAGAAGTCTCTCAACGATCACGGTACCGGCAACACCGCGTCGGCCGCGGCTGTCCCGCGTCCGCGCCGTTTCGACGTCGTCGCTCACGATCACCATTTCAATCTTGTGGCGGCTCGATGCCATCTCTGCCGCCATTTCGAAATTCATGACATCGCCGTCGTAGTTTTTCACCACGAGCAGGCAGCCAGCCCCGGTATCCGTTTCCTCGATCGCGCCAACGATCTGGTCCGGAGTAGGAGAGGTGAAGATATGCCCGACACATGCCGCATCGAGCATGCCGCGGCCAACGAATCCGATATGCATTGGTTCGTGACCCGCGCCACCGCCGGAGATGATTGCCACCTTGCCCGGAACGAGGTGACGACGTCGGACAAATCTGCGATCAGCGCCGAACACAACGAAGTCCTCATGGGCGCGCACAAATCCGTCGAGGCTTTCGGCGACCATTGTTTCCGCTGTATTCATGAATTTCTTCATCAAGCCCCTCCCAAGGCGATGATCATCTAGCGTCTCGTCGCGCGCAATGGTCCGTTCAATCCGGCGATCCCGAAATTGCAGCGATCTTTTGCACCAAGTCGGTGATGGCCTCTTCAAGCAGCCGATTGCGTCGTTCGTCACCGAAGTCAGGCACCATGATGGAAAGGTGACGCAACTTCTCCGAGGCGCCAAATTCCGGCAGTTTGCCGGGATGGGCGGTCTGATAAGCGTCGAGAAAGCGTTCCTGTTCGGCGGCGCTGAAATGGCAAACCCGGAAGATCGTCGCAAGATGACGCGCCGGAAGAGGCGTCGCATAAATGGGGCTGGTTATCTGGGTGACGAAGCTGCGATGTTTGCCGAGTTCCGTCGCCAGCCGCTGACGGGTTCCCGAAGGCCGGTTTTCGATGATCTGCGCCAGAATATTCTTATAGGCGATAATGGCGTCTTCGGTGTCTTCGCGCGCCATCCCTATTCTCCGGCTGCCCTTGTCCCGTCGGCATTCAGGCCGACTATTGCCGATCTTATCGTGGGAAGCCGATCTGGCGCCACGGAAAAATGCCGCAGACCGACGGCCAGAAGATCAGGGATACGGGATGGATCGCCGGCTATGTCTCCGCAAATGCTGACTGGTTTGCCGCCGGCAAGCTTGACCGCATGTGCGACCAGGCGCAGCACTGCGGGCACGGCGCGGGCTTGATATCGAGCAAAGTCGGCCTGCTCGCGTGCGGAAGCGACGAGGTATTGCGAAAGGTCATTTGTGCCAAACGAAAAGAAGTCTGCGTTTTCGAATTGATCGAGCATGAGGGCCGCCGCCGGGACCTCCACCATCATGCCGATCGGGGGAATACGGTGCGGCACACCCCGGCTTGCGAGGAGGCTCGATTCTTCGCGATAGATCTGCCTGATGTCGTCGACATCAGACGGAAATGTCACCATCGGCAGCATGATGCGAAGATTGCCGAAGACGGCGGCGCGCAAAAGCGCTCGCGCTTGAACACGCGCAATCTCGGGCCGGGCTAGAAGAAGACGAATGCCGCGCAACGAGGACATTTCCGTGAGGCCGGAGAGCGGCTTGTCGCCACCGATGTCCAGCATACGGATTGTCACGGGTCGGCCATCCGCCCAGTCCAGGAGGCGGCGATAGATCTCAAATTGCTTTTCTTCGTTTGCGGCATCACCGAGCGACGTCACCGCGAACTCCGAGCGCACCAACCCTATTCCGGCGGTTGTCGCGACCGGGATCGCATCGATTTCGTCGGGAGCATTGACATTGATCGACAAGAGAACCTGCGCTCCGTCCGCGGTATGCAGGATTCCGCTATCGAGTGGCGGCGCGGTGCTTGTTGGCGGACGGCTGACTTGCGTCGACGTCGCATGGTCCTTGGCTGCCTGCAAAATGACAACACCTGAATCGCCGTCGACTCCCATGTGTTGCCCTCCCTCCGTCGCGAAGCGGCCGGTACCAATCACCATCGGGACGGACCGGGATTTGGCAAGCAGGGCCACATGGCCGACGGCACTCCCTGCAAAAAGAACGATACCGCCGCCTGCCGACCAGTCAT
>Ga0102592_1001038_pt1 | contig 35411 bp, 30 predicted proteins | sample AraplaCol_mMF_r2_FD_76861 | JGI IMG/M metagenome (GOLD analysis project Ga0102592, IMG submission 76861) | Arabidopsis root microbial communities from North Carolina, USA - plate scrape MF_Col_mMF_r2 (SPADES assembly) (version 2) | ecosystem: Host-associated > Plants > Roots > Endosphere...
GCAGCGTCCTGATGCAGCGCATGCAGGAAGAGGGCGATTTCGACCATATCGAGCCCGTTTTCTTCAGCACGTCCAACGCTGGCGGCAAGGCCCCGGCCATGGCCAGGAACGAAACCACGCTGAAAGACGCGAACGATATCGAAGCACTGAAGAAGTGCGACGTGGTGCTCACCGCCCAGGGCGGTGACTACACGAACGATGTGTTCCCGCGCCTGCGTGCGGCCGGCTGGAACGGCTACTGGATCGACGCCGCGTCCTCGCTGCGCATGAAGGACGACGCCATCATCGTCCTGGATCCGGTCAATCTCGGTGTGATCAAGGATGCGCTCTCGAAGGGCGTGAAGAACTTCATCGGCGGCAACTGCACGGTCAGCTGCATGATGATGGGCCTGGGTGGCCTGTTCCAGCACGACCTGATCGAGTGGATGACCTCGATGACTTACCAGGCCGCGTCGGGCGGCGGTGCCCAGCACATGCGCGAGCTGCTGACGCAGTTCGGTACGCTGAACGCCGCAGTCAAGCCGCTGCTGGACAATCCGGCCTCGGCCATCCTGGAAATCGACCGCCAGATCCTGTCGACCCAGCACGGCCTGTCGGCTGACGAAACCAAGCAGTTTGGCGTGCCGCTGGCCGGCAACTTGATTCCCTGGATCGACAAGGACCTGGGCAAGGGCGTTTCCAAGGAAGAATGGAAGGGCGGCGCCGAGACCAACAAGATCCTGGGCCGGGGCGAAGGCTTCGTCGGTGCCACCGGCGCCAGCCCGATCGCCGTGGACGGCCTGTGCGTGCGGATTGGCGCCATGCGCTGCCATTCGCAGGCGCTGACCATCAAGCTGCGCAAGGACGTGCCGCTGGACGAGATCGAAGGCATGCTGGCCGCCAACAACCAGTGGGCCAAGGTCGTGCCGAACACGCGCGAAGCCAGCATGAAGGACCTGACGCCGGCCGCCGTGACGGGCACACTGACGATTCCGGTCGGCCGTCTGCGCAAGATGCAGATGGGCGGCGAGTACCTGTCCGCCTTCACTGTGGGCGACCAGCTGCTGTGGGGCGCCGCCGAGCCCCTGCGGCGTATGCTGCGCATTCTGATCGAGGGTTGACCCCCAGATAGCCTCGCCGCTTTCGTTGCAGGGAGGCAACAGAATCTACCGCTTTCCGAGCAACGCCGCGCCTCAGCGCGGCGTTGTCGCATCCGGAGCGCTTTTTTTCGCGGGCTTGCGTCACAATACAGCCGGCATGCGCTTGGCCACGGGGTCATCGCCGCCATGCATCTGGAATGCATGGCAGCGACATTGGGCGCGCAGCAGGGCAGGCACAAAGCCTGTCCGTTTCGTCGCCCGCCAGCCAGCCATTTGTTGGGATCGGGTTAATTTCTGCTACTAAAAACCATAAATGGAGCACGAGGTGAGTGTGAGCCTACATCGCCGGAAAGATGCGCCTACTGTCCGTCAGCGCTGGTCAACGCTGGCCATCACGGCTGCTGGCCTGCTGCTTGCGCAGCCTGCCGCGTATGCCGCGGGGTTTGGACAATTAAGGGTTCAATCCAATCTGGGGCAGCCGCTCCAGGCTGAAATCGATATCACCGGCGTGACGCCCGAGGAAGCTGACAGCCTGGCCGTCAAGCTGGCCGCGCCGTCCGCCTATTCGCGTGCCGGGCTGACCTATCTGTCGGCCATTTCGAGCGTGAGGCTCGACGTGCAGAAGCGCCCGAACGGTACCTATGTGGCTACCGTGCGGTCCAACCAGCCGCTCAGCGAACCGTTCGTCGACATCCTGGTCGACATTAGCTGGTCCAGCGGCAAGATCACGCGCGCCTATACCTTTCTGCTGGATCCGGCTGGCGCCAAGCCGTCGAACCAGGCGTTCTCGCCCACCACCGTGGTGCAGGCCGCCACGCCTGACGCGTCGCCGGCTGCGGCACCTGCTCCGGCCCCAGTCGCCGCGGCGCCTGCCGCTGGCGCTGCCGCCGCGGCCCCCGCGCCGGCCCCGGCCCCGGCCCGCCAGCCGCGCCGCGCCGCCGCACCTGCCGCCGTAGCCGACGGCACGGCGGCCAATGGCAGCTACACGGTCCAGCAAGGCGACACCCTGTATTCGATCGCCGGCGATACCTCACAGGGCGTCGATTCGGTGTCGCTGGAGCAGATGCTGCTCGCGCTCTACCGCAACAATCCCAATGCGTTCATCGGCGGGAACATCAACCGGGTCAAGTCCGGCGCCGTGCTGAAGGTGCCGAGCGCCCAGCAGGCGCAGTCGGTGACCCCGCGCGAGGCGCGCCGCGAAGTGGTGGCCCGCACGCAGGGCTTCGACAGCTACCGCAGCCGCCTGGCCGCCGCAGCCGCCGCCAAGTCGGTGGAAGCCGGCTCGGGCCGCGAGCAGTCGGGCAACGTGACGGCACGCGTGCAGGACACCACGGTGCCGAACGCTGGGCCGCGTGACGAACTGAAGCTCTCGAAGGCCGAGAAGGGCGCGCAGGCCAAGGCGGAAGCCGACGTTGCCAGCCAGCGCAAGCTGAAGGACGCCGAATCGCGCGTTGCCGACCTCGAGAAGAACATCTCCGACATGCAGCGCCTGATGGAGCTGAAGAACACGGAGATCGCCAAGCTCAATCAGAACAACCAGGGTGCCAAGGCCGCAACGGCTGCAACGGCCGCTGCAGCCACGGCCGCTGCGGCGCCTGCTGCAGGCAAGGCAGCCGACGCCGCCGCGCCGGCCCCGACGGTGGTACCGGCCGAGCCGGCCAAGGCCGCCGACGCCCCGAGCACGGCCACGCCGGAACCGGCACCGGCCGCTGCCGCTGCCTCGGCACCGGAAGCCACCGCAGCCGCAGCGCCCGCATCGGCTCCGCAGGCCAGCGCTTCGGCCCCGGCCGCCGCCGCTTCGGCCCCGGTTGCTGCCAAGAAGAAGCCGCCTGTCATCCAGCCGCTGCCCCAGCCGTCGTTCCTCGACGAGCTGCTTGGCAACCCGATGCTGCTGCCGGGTGCGGGTGTGCTGGTTGCGTTGCTTGGCGGATATGCGTACTATCGCCGCCGCCAGAAGCAGAAGGCCAGCGAGAACACCGGTTTCGGTGACAGCATCCTGTCCCAGGAAAGCACGGTCATGGCGGGCGGACACTCGTTGTTCGGTACCGCTGGTGGCCAGAGCGTCGACACGTCGCAGCACAGCGTGTTCGGCGCCGACTTCCGCATCGGCAACAACTCGCCCGAAGCGACGGAAGTGGACCCGATTGCCGAGGCCGAGGTGTACATCGCGTACGGACGCGACGTGCAGGCCGAGGAAATCCTGCGCGAAGCGTTGCAACAGAATCCGGAGCGCCAGGCCATTCGCCTGAAGCTGCTGGAGATTTACAACACTCGTCAGGATGTGGAAGGTTTCCGAGTGATCGCAGAAGAAATGTTCGCCCAGGTAGGCGGACAAGGCGCGGACTGGCAACAGGTCGCGGATATGGGTCGGAAGCTCGATCCGGGCAACGCGCTGTACCTGTCGGTGGCGCCCGACCTCACGGCGGAAGCCGATACGACCACGCCGGTGGCCGATCAGTGGCGCACGCAGGATCCGGCCCAGTCGCTGCAGCAGCCCGTCCAGGCTTCGGCCATGCCGGATCTGGCACTGCCGCTGGACGCCTTCCCGGCGCCCGCGCCGGGGGAGCCCATCGTGGCACCGGAGTCGGCCTCGCTGGTATTCGGTGACGAGCACCAGGCGGAACCGGTGGCACGTCTGGACGACGTCCTCGACGAGAGTCACGATGCCGGCATGGATTTGCCGGCCGGGGTGCCGGCGCTCGATACCCCGACGCGTTCGCGTCCGCTGGAGTTCGACATGTCCAGCCTGTCGCTGGACCTGAACGCCGCGAATCCGGGCGCGGCCGTTGCGGCCGAACCGGTTTCGGTCGCGACGTTCGAGGCCCCGTCGCTGACGGAATCGACCGTGCCGCTGCCGGCACCGACGATGCTGCAGAACGGCCGGCTGGTCGAGCCGATCGACCTGACCCGCGTTACGTCCGAAGGCAATGGCGATTCCACGCATGGCGTTTCCGCCAGCACGCTGTCTGCCACGGGCATGGATGGCAGCCGCGACATGCAGATCAAGCTCGACCTGGCACGTGCCTACATCGAAATCGGTGACAAGGAAGGTGCACGCGAACTGCTGCAGGAAGTGGTGGAGCAGTCGGAAGATCCGCTGCAGTCCGAGGCTCGCACGCTGCTGCGCGACATGGCCTGATGCGGATTGGCCCGCGGGTCTCGACCCAAAGGCCGGTATGATGCAGGGTTTGCGGCACGCCGTTGACACGGCGTGCCGCAGCCCGAAGCGATGCGCCGGAAGCGTCCCTTCCGGCGCATTTTGTTTTTGCGCATCGCCACACTTATGAATCGCATCGCCATCGGACTCCACTACGACGGTTCGGCCTTTTCCGGCTGGCAGTCGCAGCCCCATCGCAACACCGTGCAGGACCACCTGGAAGACGCCATCGAGCGCTTTGCCGGGAAGCGCCTGCTGACCACGGTGGCGGGGCGGACCGATACCGGCGTGCATGCGCTGGGCCAGGTGATCCACCTCGATACCGAACTGGATCGCGACAAGTTCTCGTGGGTGCGCGGCGTCAACGCGTTCCTGCCGCAGTCCATCGCGCTGCAATGGGCGGAGCCGGTCGACGACGGTTTCCACGCGCGCTTCCTGGCCTACGAGCGGATGTACTACTACGCGCTCTATACCGGCCCGCATCGCGTGCCGATGATCCACAGCCGTGCGGGCTACCAGATGCTGCCGCCGGGCCAGCGGCTCGATGTCGACGCCATGCGCTCCGCGGCGGCCTGCCTGCTGGGCGAACACGATTTCTCGGCCTTCCGCGCCGCCGAATGCCAGGCCAAGTCGCCCGTCAAGACGATGTATGACGTGACGATCCGGGAAGATGGCAACTGGGTATTCCTGCGCTTTCGTGCCAGTGCGTTCCTGCACCACATGGTGCGCAACCTGATGGGGTGCCTGGTGGCGGTGGGGCGGGGGCGCTACCCGGCCGAATGGATGGCCGAGGTGCTGGCCGGCCGCAACCGGCAGAAGGCCGCCCCGACGTTCATGCCCGACGGCCTGTACCTGGTTGACGTGAAGTATCCTGAGCCGTACCGGCTCCCCCAGGCGGATGCATCCGCCAGTTTCTTCCACGGAGTATTTGCCGATGGTCCCGACAATGGCGCCTGATTCCGGCCGCGTGCCGCCCCGCACCCGTATCAAGATCTGCGGACTGACGCGCCCGGAAGACGTGCGCGCGGCCGTCGATGCGGGCGCAGATGCCATCGGCCTGGTCTTCTATGACAAGAGCCCCCGCTACGTGGACGTGGCGCGGGCCGCCGCACTGGCCGAGCAGGTGCCCCCGTTCGTGACCGTGACCGGTCTGTTCGTCAACGCCGACGCCGAGGAAGTGGCGCATGTCACCGAACGTGTGCCGTTGACGCTACTCCAGTTCCATGGCGACGAGACGCCCCAGCAGTGCACGGAGATCGCCCGGCGCTGCCGGCTGCCGTTTGTGCGTGCCGCCCGTGTCCAGCCGGGGCTTGATTTGGTAGAATTCGCCGACCAATACCGTGACGCCGCCGGCCTGTTGCTCGACGCCTTCGTGGAAGGCTATGGCGGTGGCGGCCACGTCTTCGACTGGACCCTGATTCCTGCTCAATGGCTTCCGCCCAATCCGACCAGCCAGCCCGCAAGCGACGCTCCTCGCATCGTTTTGAGTGGTGGGTTGAACGCGCAAAACGTCGCTGGTGCGATTGAGCGCGTGCGCCCCTATGCCGTGGATGTCAGCAGCGGCGTGGAGGCGTCGAAGGGTGTGAAGGACCACGCCCGCATTGCCGCGTTCGTGCGCGCCGTGCGCATGGCGGATGCAGGACAGGCCGGCCAGTAACGCCACGCCGGCACCGTTGCGCTGCCATCCCCGCTTGCCCCCGGTCGCTCCGATCGCCCGATACCGAATTTGATGCGTTTCGCTGTCACTGTGCGCGAAACGCCACCTGAGAGCCTGGACATGTACGACTTGCCCGATTCCCGAGGCCATTTCGGCCCCTATGGCGGTAGCTTCGTTTCCGAAACCCTGGTCCACGCACTGGACGAGCTGCGCGATGCCTATGCGCACTACCAGCAGGACGCGGACTTCAATGCCGAATTCCAGCGCGAACTGAAGCATTTTGTCGGCCGTCCGTCGCCGATCTACCACGCGCAGCGCTGGAGCGAGACGCTGGGCGGCGCGCAACTGTTCTTCAAGCGCGAAGACCTGAACCACACTGGCGCCCACAAGATCAACAACGTGATCGGCCAGGCGTTGCTGGCAAAGCGCATGGGCAAGAAGCGCGTGATCGCCGAAACCGGCGCCGGCCAGCACGGCGTGGCCACCGCGACGATTGCCGCGCGCTTCGGCATGGAATGCGTGGTCTACATGGGCTCGGAGGACGTGCGCCGCCAGGCGGCCAACGTCTACCGCATGAAGCTGCTGGGCGCCACGGTGGTGCCGGTTGAAAGCGGCTCGAAGACGCTCAAGGACGCGCTCAACGAAGCCATGCGCGACTGGGTGACCAATGTCGAGACCACGTTCTACATCATCGGCACGGTGGCCGGCCCGCACCCGTATCCGATGATGGTGCGCGACTTCCAGTGCGTGATCGGCGAAGAGTCGAAGGTGCAGATGCCGGAACTGACCGGCCGCCAGCCGGACGCCGTGATCGCGTGCGTGGGCGGCGGCTCGAATGCGATGGGCATCTTCTATCCGTACATCGAGCACAAGGACGTGCAGCTGATCGGCGTGGAAGCGGCCGGCGACGGCCTGGACACGGGGCGCCACGCGGCATCGCTGACCGGCGGTTCGCCGGGCGTGCTGCACGGCAACCGTACCTACCTGCTGCAGGACGAAAACGGCCAGATCATCGAGACCCACTCGGTGTCGGCCGGCCTGGACTACCCGGGCGTGGGGCCGGAGCACGCGTGGCTCAAGGACATCGGCCGCGCGCAGTATGTGCCGATCACCGATGAAGAAGCGCTGAAGGCGTTCCACGACTGCTGCCGCATCGAAGGCATCATCCCGGCGCTGGAATCGAGTCACGCCATTGCCTACGCGTGCAAGCTGGCGCCGACGCTGCCCAAGGACAAGCTGCTGCTGGTGAACCTGTCCGGCCGTGGCGACAAGGACATGCACACCGTGGCCGAACGTGCGGGGTTGAAGCTGTAATGCGTGCGCTGCCCCCTGACACCACGATTCAAGCGGAAGAGGGCGGCGCCGCGGCGCCGTTCGACATCCTCGACACCGAAGCCGTCCGCCTGTACCAGGAAGACGCGCTCGAAGGCATCAATCGCATCGAAGACGGATCGGTCGACCTGATCATCGCCGACCCGCCTTACGGCCTGGGCAAGGACTATGGCAACGATTCCGACCTGCTGTCGGGCGACGCCTACCTGGAATGGTCCGAGCGCTGGATGGACGCCATCATCCCGAAGCTGGCCCCCAAGGGCACGCTGTACCTGTTCTGCACGTGGCAGTACTCGCCCGAGCTGTTCGTGATGCTCAAGAAGCGGCTGACGATGATCAACGAGATCATCTGGGACCGCCGCGTGCCGAGCATGGGCGGCACCACGCGCAAGTTCTCGTCGGTGCACGACAACATCGGCTTCTTTGCCCGTCAGCGCGACTACTACTTCGACCTGGACCCGGTGCGCATTCCGTACGATGCCGAGACCAAGAAGGCGCGCAGCCGGCCGCGCTTCGAGGGCAAGAAATGGCTCGAGGTGGGCTACAACCCGAAAGACCTGTGGAGCGTGCCGCGTATTCACCGGCAAGACCCCGAGCGCGCCGACCATCCCACGCAGAAGCCGCTGGAGATCGTCGAGCGCATGGTGCTGTCGAGCTGCCCGCCGGGCGGCGTGGTGCTGGACCCGTTCACGGGCAGCGGCACCACGGCGGTGGCCTGCGTGCGCCACGGCCGGCGCTTTGTCGGATTCGAGATGAATCCGCAGTACGCCTCGCTGGTGCGCGATCGCGTGACGGCGGCCCAGCCCGTGTATGCCCCGATCCAGCCCGACGGCGTGGCTGACAGCCTGCCCGCAGGCACCGAAGCGACCCCGGCTGCTGCCAACGACGATGCCAATGACGCGGCTTCGGCGGTGCAGCGCCTTATCTGATTCCGATGGTCAACGACATGTCCCGTATCCAGAAGACTTTCGCGGCACTGGCCGCGCAGCAGAAGAAGGGCCTGATTCCGTTCATCACCGCCGGCGACCCGGCGCCCGCGCTGACCGTGCCGCTGATGCACGCGCTGGTGGAGGGCGGCGCCGACGTGATCGAGCTTGGCGTGCCGTTCTCCGACCCCATGGCCGACGGCCCCGTCATCCAGCGCGCCTCGGAGCGCGCCCTGGCGCAAGGCGTCTCGCTGACGCAGGTGCTGGCCTGGGTGAAGGAATTCCGCCAGACCAACGACACCACGCCCGTGGTGCTGATGGGCTACGCGAACCCGATCGAACGCATGGGCGAGGAAACGTTCGCCAAGGCCGCCTCGGCAGCCGGCGTGGACGGCGTGCTCGTGGTGGACTACCCGCCCGAGGAATGCGAGTCGTTCGCCGGCCTGATGCGCGCCAACCAGATGGATCCGATCTTCCTGCTGGCGCCGACGTCGACCGACGACCGCATTGCCGCTGTGGCGAAGGTCGCCAGCGGCTATCTTTATTACGTGTCGCTCAAGGGCGTGACCGGTTCGGCCACGCTGGACCTCGACAGCGTGGCCGCCCGCCTGCCGCTGATCAAGCAGCACGCCAACCTGCCCGTGGGTGTCGGTTTCGGCATTCGCGATGCGCAGACGGCGCGCGCCATCGGCAGCGTGGCTGACGCCGTGGTGATCGGCAGCCGCCTGGTGCAACTGCTGGAAGATGCACCGCGCGACAAGGCCGTGGAAGCGCTACGTGCGTTTATCGCCGAAATCCGCCAGGCACTGGACGCCTGAAAACGTGTCCCAGGCGTGACCGCCGGCTGAAAAACGCAGCAAAAATCGTCGCCAATTGCCGTCGTTTGAGACTTAAGCGGCACAATTGGCGCGTTTTGCTTAGGCGAGATGTGCCGGGCGTGGTAAATTCGCGGCCTGATTCCCTGCCGTCCCTGTGTCCGCCTCTCATGAGAGGGGCGTCGATGCGCGGGCGGCAGCTATCCGAAAGGAGCTTTCATGAGCTGGTTGGATAAACTCCTGCCTCCCAAGATTCAACAGACCGACCCCTCCACCCGCAAGGGCATTCCGGAAGGGCTGTGGGTCAAGTGCCCGTCGTGCGAGTCGACGCTGTACCGCACCGACGTGGAAGCCAATCTGCACGTCTGCCCGAAGTGCGACCACCACATGCGCATCCGCTCGCGCGAGCGCCTGGACAAGCTGCTGGACGCCGAAGGCCGTTTCGAGATCGGCCAGGAAATCGTGCCGGTGGACGCGCTGAAGTTCAAGGACACGAAGAAGTACCCGGACCGCATCAAGGCCGCCATGGATGACACCGGCGAGACCGACGCGATGGTGGTCGTGGGTGGCGCGATCCACACGATTCCGGTGGTGGTGGCCTGCTTCGAGTTCGAGTTCATGGGCGGTTCGATGGGCTCGGTGGTGGGCGAGCGCTTCGCGCGCGGCGCGCAGGCCGCGCTGGAGCAGAAGGTGCCGTTCATCTGCGTGACCGCCACGGGCGGCGCGCGCATGCAGGAAAGCCTGCTGTCGCTGATGCAGATGGCCAAGACCACGGCCATGCTGAACCAGCTGTCGAATGCCAAGCTGCCGTTTATCAGCGTGCTGACCGACCCGACCATGGGTGGCGTGTCGGCATCGTTCGCGTTCCTGGGCGACGTGGTGATTGCCGAGCCCAAGGCGCTGATCGGCTTTGCCGGCCCGCGCGTGATCGAGCAGACCGTGCGCGAGAAGCTGCCGGAAGGCTTTCAGCGCGCCGAGTTCCTGCTGCAGAAGGGCGCCATCGACATGATCGTCGATCGTCGCCGTCTGCGCGCGGAAATTGCCCAGCTGCTGGCGTTGCTGCAGAAGCAGCCGGCCGATGCGGTGGCCTGACGCGGTAGCGTGATTTGCAGGACAATGGCGCGGGTACCTACCCGCGCCATTTTGTTTTTAGTCGTGTCGTAATTCAGCATGCCCATCTTCCACACACTCCCCGACTGGCTTCAGCACCTGGAAACCGCCCATCCCGTGGGCATCGACATGGGTTTGACGCGTATCACGCGCGTCAAGGAAGCGCTGGGACTGCGCATCGACGCCGTGGTCTTCACGGTTGGCGGTACCAACGGCAAGGGCTCGACCTGCGCGATGCTCGAACGCATCCTGCTGGAGGCCGGCTACAAGGTGGGCCTGCATACGTCGCCCCACCTGATCACGTTCAACGAGCGCGCCCGCCTGAACGGCGAGCAGGCCACCGATGCGCAGCTGCTACCGCACTTCGAGGCCGTGGAGCGCGCCCGCACCAGCTTTGCCGATCCGGTCAGCCTGACGTATTTCGAATTCACGACGCTGGCCATCATCCATATGTTCGCGTCGGCCGGGCTGGACGCAATCGTCCTCGAAGTGGGCCTGGGCGGCCGGCTCGACGCCGTCAATGTGATCGACACGGACTGTGCGGTCATCACCAGCGTCGACATCGACCACACCCAGTACCTGGGGGACACGCGCGAGAAGATCGGCTACGAGAAGGCCGGCATCTTCCGCCCGCATGTACCGGCCGTCTGCGGCGACCCCATGCCGCCGCAGTCGCTGATTGACCATGCCGAGGCCATCGGCGCCGACCTGTGGCTGGTGGGCCGCGATTTCCGCCACCAGGCCGCAGCGGGCCAGGAGCGCCAGCAATGGGACTGGACGGGCCGCGACCGCAAGCTCAACGGCCTGGGCTATCCGGCGCTGCGTGGCGCCAACCAGCTGCTGAACGCGTCGGCTGCACTGGCCGCGCTGCAGGCCATGCGCCCGCGCCTGCCCGTCAGCGCGCAGGAAGTGCGCAACGGCCTGGCCTTCGTGGAACTGCCGGGTCGCTTCCAGGTGATGCCGGGACGTCCGGCCGTGATCCTTGATGTGGCGCATAATCCTCATGCGGCGGCCACGCTGGGCCAGAACATGGAGAACATGGGGTTCTTCCGCTACACCTACGCGGTGTTCGGCGCGATGGCAGACAAGGATATCGCCGGTGTGTTGCGCCACGTGGCCGACAAGGTCGACCACTGGTGCCTGTGCGACCTGCCCACGGATCGCGCCGCCACGGCCAATGACCTGCGCGAGGCACTGGAGGCCACGGGCTTCCGGGAAGGGCCGGATAACACCGCGGCGTGCTTCTCAAGTCCGGAACTGGCGTATCGCGATGCCATCGAGAGAGCAACCGAGAATGATAGAATCCTGGTCTTCGGATCGTTCTATACCGTGGCTGGCGTGATGGCATATCGCGCCACGCAGGCCAACTGAATCGCTGTCCCGATTCCTGGCTGAACTCCCGGGCCGGAACGACATCACACCGAACACCACTCTTTGGGCATCTATGGGCCTGCTTTCGCTGTTTTCGTCCCGCAAGGGCACTGACCCGGCACCCGAACGCGGTCGCCGTACGCGCGCAGAAGCTGGCGCCGGCATCGGCGCGTCGCGCCGCACGGCCGACGAATACCCGGACGATACCCTCGATCCCGATTTCCCCCAGAAACAACGCGCACGCCGCCGCCTGATCGGTGCCGTGGTGCTGCTGGCTGCCGCGGTCATCGTGCTGCCGATCGTGTTCGAGCACAAGCCGCGGCCGGTGTCCGATGACGTGGCCGTCAGCGTAGCCAACGGCCAGGGCGCACAGAAGCCCAAGGTCGAGGCTCGCAAGGCCCAGGCGCTGCCGCCGTCGGCCAATGCCAGCCGCAACGACGCTGCGCTGGATGCAGGCGAGGAAATCGTCACCTCTCCGGCGGCTGACAAGCCGAAGGCGGACGCCCGGCCGGAGGCCAAGGCCGCTGACGCCAAGGCCGAAACGAAGGTGGCCGAAACCAAGCCCGCCGATGCGAAGCCGGCCGACAAGCCGGCTGACAAGCCCGCCGCAGCCAATACCAAATACCTGATCCTGATCGGTGCCTTCTCTTCGGAAGAGCGCGCGAAGAACTGGCTCGCCAAGCTCAAGGAGAGCAAGGTGCCGGCGTTCGTGGAAAAGAAGACACTGGCCGACGGCGACCGCATCCTGCTGCGCGCGGGCCCGTTCGCCAGCCGCGATGCAGCCGATGCAGCCGACAAGAAGGTGCGGTCGATCGGGCTGACCTCGAAGGTGGTGGAGCAGTAACGTCCCGGACAACCTCGTTCCCGATTCCGTCCCCGCGCATATCGCCGGTGACGTCCCGGTTGCAGGGCGGCTGATCGCCCCCATCTGACAGGAACCTGCATCGCACGCATGGCTTTTACTTTTTTTGACTATGGCGTGGCCTTCATTCTGGTGGCGTCGGCGCTGATTGGCGTGCTGCGCGGCCTGGTGCGCGAGGTGCTCGCGCTGGTGGGCTGGGTTGTGGCGTTCGTGCTGGCGTATCACTTTGGCGGCATGGCCGCGCAATGGATGCCCGATTCGCTGCCAGGCGGCGAGCTGACGCGCAGTGCGCTGGGTTTCCTGACCGTGTTCTTCGGCACGTGGATCGTGTCGGCGCTGGCAGGAGCCGTTCTGGGCCAGTTGCTGGAAACCACCGGCCTGAAGCCGGCGGATCGCGGCCTGGGCCTGGTGTTCGGGCTGGCGCGGGGTGTGCTGATCGTGATGCTGATCGTCGTGCTGGCGGGGCTCACGAAGCTGCCGGAAGAACCTTTCTGGCGCGACGCGGTGTCGCGCCCGTATGTGATCCAGGCGATGGGCGAATTGCGCCAATGGCTGCCGCCCGACCTGGCAAAGTACGTGAAGACCTGAATCAAAGACGCGAGTGCTTGAACGTTGGGCATTCGCGGCGCAGTATCAACGCAGTTCCGTCGCGTACATGACGGAACGGCGCCCCTGAATCATTTTGCCTTTCCTGGGAGTTCGGCATGTGCGGTATCGTCGGCGTGGTTTCCACCAGCCCTGTCAACCAACTGATCTATGACAGCCTGCTGCTGTTGCAACACCGCGGACAGGATGCAGCCGGCATCGCCACGGCCAATGGCAGCACCTTCCACATGCACAAGGCCAACGGCCTGGTGCGCGATGTGTTCCGCACCCGCAACATGCGCGGCCTGCCGGGCACGTCCGGTATCGGCCAGGTGCGTTACCCGACCGCCGGCTCCGCTGCCAGCGAGGAAGAAGCCCAGCCGTTCTACGTGAACGCGCCTTACGGCATCATGCTGGCCCACAACGGCAACCTGACCAATTCGGAACAGCTGCGCGAGGAGATGTTCCGCCGCGACCGTCGCCACATCAACACGCATTCGGATTCCGAAGTGCTGCTGAACGTGCTGGCCGACGAACTGCAGCGCGCCAGCAACGGCAAGTCGCTGGTGCCGGAAACCATCTTCACGGCCGTCAGCGGCATGCATCGCCGCGTGAAGGGCGCCTATGCCATCACGGCGCAGATCTCGGGCTACGGCCTGCTGGCCGTGCGCGACCCGTTCGGCATCCGCCCGCTGTGCATCGGCAGCGTCGATACGCCAACCGGCAAGGAATACCTGATTGCCTCGGAATCGGTGGCGCTCGAAGGCATGGGCTACACGATGGAGCGCGACGTGGCACCGGGCGAGGCGATCTTCATCGACCTGGACGGCAACTTCCACAGCAAGCAGTGCGCCGAGAATCCGCAGCTGACGCCCTGCATCTTCGAATTCGTGTACCTGGCACGTCCGGACTCGTGCATCGATGGCGTGCCGGTCTACGACGCCCGCCTGCGCATGGGTGACTACCTGGCCGAGAAGATCCGCCGCGAAGTGCCGGCTGGCGAGATCGACGTGGTCATGCCGATTCCCGATTCGAGCCGTCCGGCCGCCATGCAGGTAGCCAACGCGCTGGGCGTGCCGTACCGCGAGGGCTTCTTCAAGAACCGCTATGTGGGCCGCACGTTCATCATGCCGGGCCAGGCGGTGCGCAAGAAGTCGGTGCGCCAGAAGCTGAACGCCATGGGCGTGGAGTTCAAGGACAAGAACGTGCTGATCGTGGACGACTCGATCGTGCGCGGCACCACGTCGTTCGAGATCGTGCAGATGGCTCGCGACGCCGGCGCCAAGAAGGTGATCTTCGCCTCGGCCGCGCCGCCCGTGAAGTTCCCGAACGTGTACGGCATCGACATGCCCACGCGCGCCGAACTGGTGGCCCACGGCCGCACCGACGAGGAAGTGGCGCGCATGATCGGCGCCGACCAGCTCGTGTACCAGGATGTGGAAGCGATGAAGCAGGCCGTGCGCGACATCAACCCGAACCTGCGAGACTTCGACGCGTCGTGCTTCGACGGCAAGTACATCACCGGCGATATCGACGACGCCTACCTGGACCGCCTGGAAACGGCGCGCAGCCAGGCCGACCGCGAAGGCAGCAACGGTGGCGAAACCGAACGCTCGCAGCTTCACCTGCAGCGCTCGGGCGGCAACGAGTAACGGCAAATCCACAAGATTGGGCAGCGCAGCGGCATGAGCGAACCGTTCCAACCCGAGTCCTACGGCATTGACACGCTCGGCGTGCGCGCCGGTACGCTGCGTACCGGCGAGTTCATGGAGCACTCCGAGGCGATGTACCTGACCTCGAGCTTCTGCTTCAACAGCGCCGCCGAGGCGGCCGAGCGCTTTGCCAACTCGGAAGAGGGCTACACGTACTCGCGCTTCACCAATCCGACCGTGTCGATGTTCCAGTCCCGCCTGGCGGCGCTGGAAGGTGCCGAGGCCTGCATGGCTACGGCATCGGGCATGAGCGCGATCCTGTCGGTGGCGCTGGCTACGCTGCAGGCGGGGGATCATCTGGTCAGCTCGCGCTCGATCTTCGGATCGACCATGACGCTGTTCAACACGATCCTGGCGAAGTTCGGCGTCGAGACGACCTATGTCGACGGCACCGACCTGGCGGCCTGGCGTGCAGCTGTAAAGCCCAATACGAAGCTGTTTTTCCTGGAAACGCCGTCGAACCCGCTGACCGAGATTTCGGACATTGCGGCCGTCGGCGAGATCGCGCACAACGCGGGCGCGCTGTTCGTGGTGGACAACTGCTTCTGCTCGCCGGCGCTGCAGCAACCGATCAGGTTCGGTGCCGACGTGGTGGTGCATTCGGCCACCAAGCACATCGACGGCCAGGGCCGCGTGCTGGGCGGTGCCGTGCTGGGCAAGCACGACTTCATCATGGGCAAGGTCTTCCCGTTCGTGCGCACGGCCGGCCCGACGCTGTCGGCGTTCAACGCCTGGGTGATGCTCAAGGGCATGGAAACACTGGCGATCCGCATGGAGCGCCATTCGCAGAGCGCACTGGCGCTGGCCCAGTTCCTGGAGTCGCACCCGGCCGTGAGCCGTGTCTTCCATCCGGCGCTGAAGTCGCACCCGCAATACGCCGTGGCCCAGCGCCAGCAAAGTGGTGGCGGGGCGATCGTGTCGTTCGAACTGAAGGGCGATACGCCGGAACAGATGCGTGCCAACGCCTGGCGCGTGATCGACAACACGAAGTTGTGCTCGATCACGGGCAACCTTGGTGACACCCGCACGACGATCACGCATCCGTACACGACCACGCATGGCCGCGTGGCGCCGGAAACAAAGGCAGCCGCCGGGATCAGCGAAGGCCTGATCCGCCTGGCTGTCGGCCTGGAATCGGTGGAAGACCTGAAGGCCGACCTGCTGCGCGGCCTGGGCCAGTAAGCCACTCGGGCAAGTGGTACGCCCCCTCCGCGCTTGCGGGAGAGGGCGCCTCTCTTTCGATACCGCTCTCAGCGCAGCAGCCGCCTGCGCAGCAGCACCAGCGCCACCACCAGCGCCACTGCCGCATAGGCCGCCAGCACGGCCAGATGGACTGCGCCATTCTCCACGGGCCTGCCCAGCATCAACGGACGAATCAGCGCCACCGCGTGCGCCAGCGGCAGGACCATCGTGGCCTTCTGCGCACCTTCGGGCAATTGCTCAAGCGGGAAGAACACCCCCGACAGCAGCAGCATCGGCGTCATCACCAGCGTCTGGTAGAACATGAAGAAATCGTAGCTTGGTGCCAGTGCGGTGACGATCATCGCCAGGCTTGCGAACGCGATGCCGGCCAGCACGATCACAGGCAGCGCGGCCAGTGCACCCGGGAACTGCGCATAGCCAAGCAGGCCCGCCACGATCATGATGGCCGCGCCTGACAGCACCGCCTTGCTGGCGGCCCAGAGCACTTCGCCCAGTACCACGTCGCCCAGCGTCAGCGGCGCATGCATGATGGCTTCCCACGTGCGTTGCACGTGCATGCGCGAGAACGCCGAATACATCGACTCGAAGCTGGCCGACATCATCACGCTGGATGCCGTGGTGCCCGCCGCCAGGAAGGCGATATACGACACCCCATGCACCTGGCCCACCAGCAGGCCCAGGCCAAGCCCCAGGCCGAACAGGTAGATCATCGGATCGGCCAGGTTGCCGATCATCGACGGGATGGCCAGCTTCTTCCAGACCATGTAGTTGCGGTACCAGACCATCATCCAGTTGCGCGCATTGCGCGGCAGCAGGGGCTGGGGATAGTGCTGGGGGGCTGTCGACGCCGCAGGTCCTGGCGAAATTGCGACGTCGGGATTGCGTGGATCCTGTTCGCTCATCTCAGTCTCTCAATCTCTCATCTCGCGGCCGGTCAGCTTGAGGAACACGTCCTCGAGATTGGCGGGCCGGTGCAGGTAGCGCACGCCGCCCTTGCCGTGCAGCGCGGCCAGCAGTGGATCGGGCTGGCGCACGTAGCAGAACAGCGTCTCGCCGCGCATTTCGCAGCGGTCGGCCAGCGGGGTCAGCGTGTCGCGCAGGGGTTCGAGTTCGTCGCCGTAGACTTCCACCACATCGCAGCCGATTTCGCGGTCGATCAGCTCGTGCGGCTTGCCTTCGGCGATCTTGCGCCCGGCATCGATCACGCACAGGTGGTTGCAAAGCCGTTCGGCCTCTTCCATGAAATGCGTGGTCAGCAGGATCGTCTTGCCCGCGGCAAGCAGCGACTTGAGGCGTTCCCAGATCAGGTGGCGCGCCTGCGGATCGAGGCCGGTCGTCGGCTCGTCCATCACGAGCAGGTCCGGATCGTTGATCAGCGCACGCGCCACGGTCAGGCGGCGGCGCATGCCGCCAGACAGGTCGCGCACCTGCGCGTTGGCCTTGTTCTCGAGCCGCGCGAATTCCAGCAGCCGGGGCACCTGCTCGGCGATCCGGGCCGACGACAGCCCGAAGTACCGGCCGAAGATACGCAGGTTCTCGATCACCGAGAAGTCGGGGTCCAGATTGTCGAACTGCGGCACCACCCCCACGCGCATGCGAGCCTGCGGGGCGCGCTGGGGGATGGGTTCGCCACATAGCATCAGCGTGCCTGATTCGGGCGTGGTCAGCCCCAGCAGCATGCGCAGCGTGGTGGTCTTGCCGGCGCCATTGGGGCCCAGCAGCCCGAAACACTGGCCGGGCTGGACTTCCAGGTCGAGGTTGTCGACGACGAGCTGGTCGCCATAGCGTTTGCGCACATTGCGCATCTGAAGGATGGCAGTCAAAGGCGAAGTCCTTGCGAGCGATATCCGCCATTATGCAGGCCATCGCGTGACGCATTGTTGGCGCATCGCAGCAAGACAATTCCATTCGCAGGGGCATATCGGCAGGCTGGCAGAGCAGAGCGGACAGGCGTACTCTCGCCGTTTCCAGAACAACAACGGCGATGCGCCGAGGAGAACCCATGTCCTTCGAACACTGGATCACATTTGTATTGACCAGCGTCGTGCTGCTGATCATTCCGGGGCCGACCATCCTGCTGGTGATCGGCGATGCCCTGGCGCACCGCGGCCGCAGCGCCTACGCCACGGTGGCCGGTGTGGCGGCCGGAGACCTCACTGCCTTCACGCTGTCGATGGCCGGGCTGGGCGCAGTCCTGGCAGCCTCTGCCACGCTGTTCACGGGCCTGAAATGGGCTGGGGCGGCCTATCTGGTCTATCTGGGGGTGCAGGCGCTGCGCACGGCCAACCGTGCGCGCTCGCTGGAAGTGGCGTCGCAGTCGGGCGGCGGCCGCCAGCGCTTTGCCAAGGCCTGGCTGGTGACGGCGCTGAATCCGAAGAGCATCGTGTTCTTCGTAGCCTTTGTGCCGCAGTTCATCGACGCCAAGCTGGCGTTCTGGCCGCAGGCCGTGGTGCTGATTCCCACGTTCGTCGTGCTGGCAACGGCCAACGCCATGGTCTACGCGCTGCTGGCACGTTCGCTGGCTACGCGGCTGACCTCGCAGCGCGCACAGGCCAACGTGCAGCGAGCCGGCGGTATCACGCTGATCGGCGCCGGCGCGCTGATCGCGACGCGTACCTGAGGGCACCCCGCGTCGGGACGAAAAAAAACCGCCAGCGAACTGGCGGTTTTTCTTTTGGCAATGCCCGAATCAGTAGAGCTTCTTCGGCAGCATTTGCATGCGCAGACGCTTGCGCAGACGAGCTTCGGCAGCCTTCTTCTTGCGCTTGCGCTCGGTCGTCGGCTTTTCGTAGGCGGTGCGGCTCTTCAGTTCCACGATCAGTCCAGTCTGCAGAATGGAGCGACGGAAACGACGCATTGCAACTTCAACGGGCTCGCCCGGTTTCAGAACGATCTTAGTCAATTCAGTCCTTCAGGAATAACCGCCAGAGGCGGTGGGTTCATAGGAGGGAAACGTGTCGCGTCGGGCTCCGGAGCCTTTCGAGACGTTGGTATCGCACGCTGCGGCGAATGCCGTGGTGCGCCCCCTAGAACCTGCTGCGGACCGAAATCCATACTGCCTGTGTCAGGGGTGACGGGCCAAATTTTCCTAGCTAGGTAAAAACTTGGCGACTACCTGTTTCCGTGGATATTGCGCAAGAAATACGCCGGTAAGCTTTTACAGGTATACCGGACGAGAGTCAAGCTATTCAGGGCAATCCAAGACTATACCCCAGAAAATGTGCGTGAGAACGCCTTTTCGACGATTTTGCATCAAGGCAACAGACTGCCCCAAGCCGACGCCAGCAACACGAGCGCCATGAGGCGTTCGAACCGCTTCAACAGGACGGGCGATCGAATGAAGCGCGCGGCCCCGGCGCCCAGCACCGCCCACGCCCCCATGCAAGGCAGGGACACGACAAAGAAGATCAGTGACAGCAGCATCACCCGTTGCGACTGGTCGGCCCCATGGCCGGCAAAGACGCTGACCACGGCCAGCGCCATCATCCACGTCTTGGGGTTCACCAGCTGAAGGCCGGCCGCGCCAGCGAGCCCGAGCGGCTTGCCGGGCGCCTCGGTGCCGTCTGTTGCCATGGCGGATGCCGGGCTGCGCCAGATCTGCCAGGCCACCCAGGACAGCCAAAGCACGCCGGTCCAGGCCATGGCGCGCTGCAGGAGCGGGTAGGCGGCCAGGGCGTCGCCGACGCCGATGCCGACAGTCAGCACCAGCAGCGCGGCGCCGCCGCAGCCACCGATGATGATTGGCAGCGTAGCCGTCACGCCACGGCGTGCGCTGTGGCTCAGCACGATAACGTTGGTCGGGCCGGGTGTGATCGACGCCACCACGGCAAACATCAGAAAGGGCAGGAAGGGCAGGGTATCGCTCATGCGGCCATTGTTGCGGCCGCGCTGCCTAGGCGTCTGGAAGATTTGAGCGGCGTTTGCGATAGTGTGCGGGCGTCAGGCCATAGGCCCGCCGGAACCAGCGGCCCAGATGGCTCTGGTCGGCGAACCCGAGCGCCATGGCCACGTCGGCGGGGGTGGCGCCACGGGCCAGCATATGGCGGGCGCGAGCCAGCCGCAATTGCACCAGGTAGGCGTGTGGCGCAATGCCGAACGCGGTCTTGAATGCGCGGGTCAGACGGTAGCGGTCCACGCCGCTGGCGGCGGCCAGGTCGTCCAGGCCGATGTCCTGGTCCACGTGGTCATGCAGGTAGTCGCGCGCGCGTTGGGCTGCCAGCGGCAGACGCGGATCGATGGCGCGTGCCGTGCGCCAGCGCAGATTCGACGTCAGCCGGGCCAGCAGGGCGTCGAGCGCTGACTGCCGGACGATGCGCAGTTCCGGCTGTTGCAGCACCGTGAACGCATGGCCGATGGCTTCGATCAGTTGCGGGTCTTCGCTCAGCGTACGCGCGAAGGCGGGCTGGCAGTGCGCCGGAGCATCGTCGAACAACGCACGGAGTTCGCGCTCCAGCCACTGGGGGTCCAGATACAGCATCGAATAGGTAAAGCCTTCGGGCGCCACGGCGTAACCATCGTGGATTTCACCCGGCTCCAGCGTGAAGACCTTGCCCGGCACGCTGCGCTGAACCTCGCGGCGGCAATGAAACTGCTGGATGCCCTGTTCGGTGTAGCCGACCAGATAGCTGTCATGCCAGTGCGGATCGTACGCATGGCCCTCGAAATGGGCGCGAATCGTCTCGATGCCGGTGTCGGCATCCTGCTTGAGGTCGATCCAGCTCTGGGGGCTCACTGCGGGGTCCTGGTTCGGAGTATGCGGCTGTTCATCATAGCCACATCGGCCAGGGCTTTCTGGAACGTTTGTGCGGGGGAAGGGGATTGCCGTTGCGAGGCGCGCGGGGACTATGCGCGGCTGAAAAGAAAAAGGCCGATGCTTTCGCATCGGCCTTCCTCTTCTATCGGTTGGCTCCCCGACCTGGGCTCGAACCAGGGACCTACGGATTAACAGTCCGGCGCTCTACCGACTGAGCTATCGGGGAACAGCTGAGAAAGAAATTATAACCAGCTTCTCTTCGTTTCGTCAACAACTTTTTAACGTTTTGTTTTCGTCAGAAGTTGTTGCCGTTACTCTGGTCCGCCTCGAAACCGGCTTGCAGTGGGCGTTTCCGCCTTTTGCTGCGTTGCCGTGTTCAACAGCGAGGCCGCATTATAGCCAGCTTTTTGATTTGTGCAAACAAAAAAACTGCCCGGAGGCAGTTTTTTTGTTCGGCTTGCTCGCGATCAGTCGAACACCGGCGATTCGACGCCCAGCACCTTGTGCAGCTTCGGCGAAGTCGTCGTGTATTGCATGTGGATCTTCTTGTCCGGGAAGATGTACGGCGCGGCGCCAAACGCTGCCAGGGCGGCTTCGTGGAAGCCCGACAGGATCAGCTTCTTCTTGCCCGGGTAGGTGTTGATATCGCCCACGGCGAAGATGCCCGGGATGTTCGTCTCGAACTTCTCGGTATCCACCTTGATCTGCTTGCGTTCCAGCTCCAGGCCCCACTCGGCGATCGGGCCCAGCTTCGGCGACAGGCCGAAGAACACCAGCAGGTCGTCCAGCGGCATGCGGCGGGTCACGCCGTCGCCACCGGTCACCTTGATCTCGGTGAGCACGCCGTCCTTCTCTTCATAGCCGCCGATCTGGCCGACCATGAATTGCATTTCCATCTGTTCGCACAGGTCGCGCATCTTGGCCACCGAGGCCGGCGCGGCGCGGAAGCCGTCGCGGCGGTGAATCAGCACGATCGACTCGGCCTTGCCATGGAGGTCCAGCGCCCAGTCCAGCGCGGAGTCGCCGCCGCCCACGATGACGAGGTTGCGGCCGTGGAAGCGGCTCGGATCCTTCACGCGGTAGAACAGCTGCTTGCCTTCGAACTTGTCGATGCCTTCCACCTTGACCGTACGCGGCTGGAACGAGCCCACGCCGGCGGCGATGAAGATGGTCTTGGTGATGAAGCGGGTTCCGAGGGAGGTCTCGACGAAGAAGCGGCCGTCTTCGCGGCGCTCCACGACGCTCACTTCCTGGCCCAGGTGGAACGTGGGCGAGAACGGCTCGATCTGCTTGAGCAGGTTGTCGGTCAGTTCCTGGCCCGTGCAGATGGGCACCGCCGGGATGTCGTAGATCGGCTTGTCCGGATACAGCTCCACGCACTGGCCGCCCACTACCTTGAGCGAGTCGATCACGTGCGCCTTGATTTCGAGCAGGCCGAGTTCGAACACCTGGAACAGGCCAACGGGGCCCGCGCCCACGATCAGCGCATCGATTTCCAGCGGCTGGCCGCCATGGTTGCCGCCAGCCTGCTGGGTCGCGTCGGCCACGGGATTTGGAATGCTCAAGTCCATATTCGTCCTGATACGTTGTGGGCACGCAGGTGCCCGGTATTACGGGAAAGCGCGTGGGGACGGGCTTTCAGTGACGCGGTGCGCCGGCGGCGCCAGCTTGGCCGCCCGCCGCGTCTAACTCTTCTTAGCGCTGCAGATACTGCAGCTTGTCGGTGGCGTCCTTCCATTCCTCGGCCTCGGCCAGCGGGGCCTTGGTCTTGGTGATGGACGGCCAGCCACGGGCCAGCTCGGCGTTCAGGTCGATGAACTGCTGCTGGTCGCCGGGTACGTCTTCCTCGGCATAAATGGCGTTCACCGGGCACTCGGCCACGCACACGGCGCAGTCGATGCATTCGTCGGGGTCGATGGCCAGGAAGTTCGGGCCTTCGCGGAAACAATCGACCGGACACACATCAACGCAGTCGGTGTAGCGGCAACGGATGCAGGATTCGGTGACAACGTGAGTCATTTCGGTTCCAGAAAAACGGATCGGTCTTCGATGGGGGTATTGTCCAGGGCCGGTTTCTTGCCAGCTCTTGCGAGTTGTCCGCTACGCGTCGAAGATCGCGCGTGTCAATCGGGATAACTTGGGGCGAGCGAGGGCCGAGGCCTTTCAAAGACCGATATTGTAGCTGAGCCTTCCCGCAAGGATAGTCAGTCTATATAGCCGGGTCAGATAGTTTTCTTATTTCTTTATGTACTTTTGGTGCAACCTGTGCGGGAAAGCGGCGCGGGAGGCCGGTTTGCGGGTGGCTGAGGGTCCGCGCGCCCGCCTTGCCGACCACTCACGGACTACTATTCCCCTGTGTGACACGTGGCTTTTTCGCCGGCGGCAGCGGCCGCCACGCCGGTTTTTTCACCGCTCGACCTCCAGACATCGAGGATTTCCATCATGCCTGCCCGACTTCCGGTCTCCCCGATCCGCCTGATCCGATGGGCTATTGGCGCCGCGCTGCTTGCCGCCACGCTGGGCGCCGGCAGCGTGGCCGCCCAGCCCGCGCCGGCGCGGCAGGGCGAAATGGCCGACAGCGTGGTGTCCCGGCTGGTGGCCTGGCGCGCCCGCACCGAGCAGCCCGTGGCGCTCACAGCACTGACCGCGTTCGACTGGGACAGCTTCAGCGTCGTCCGCACCCCCGCCGGCCTGGCCCTGGCCAATTGCAACCGCGAGGGATTCCTTCCCTGCGACAAGGACTTGCAGCCGCCGCCCGACGCGCTGATCCAGGTGCTGCGCTTTGATCGCGCGGGGCAGGCGGTCTACCAGGAGCGCATCATGGTGGCCTCCGGCAACTTCGCCGATCCGCTGCCGGCCGCCGTGCCACGCACGCAGGCTACGCTGGTGACCTGCCACGACGGCCAGGGCCAACAGCTCTGGTGCCTGCAATCGCAGCGCCGGTGGCAGCCGGCCCCCGCGGCGCTGCGCAGCCTCGATGGCGGCTGACCCGACGGCCACCAAGGTGCGGCCGATGGCGTGACTTTCGGTTAGCATGGTGGCCTGACTTCGCCGTGCCCGGCCCCCCTGGCTTCGTTATGATCATCCGCTCGCTGCTCGACACCGACCTGTACAAGTTCACGATGATGCAGGTGGTGCTGCACCATTTTCCGCAAGCCCAGGTCGAGTACCGCTTCAAGTGCCGCAATGCCGGGGTGGACCTCACGCCGTACGTCGACGACATCCGTGCCGAAATCGCGCTGCTGTGCCAGCTGCGGTTTTCCGACGACGAGCTGGACTACCTGCGCGGCATGCGCTTCATCAAGAGCGATTTCGTCGATTTCCTCGCGCTGTTCCACCTGAACGAGAAATATGTGGTGGTGCAGCCGTCGGCCCTTGGCAATGGCGAAATCGATATCACGATCCGCGGCCCGTGGCTGCACACGATCCTGTTCGAGATTCCGCTGCTTGCCATCGTCAACGAGGTGTACTTTCGCCGCACGCAGCCCCAGGCGGACCTGGCCGAGGGCCGGCGCCGCCTGGAGGCCAAGCTGGCTCTGCTGAAGGCCACGCGCTACAACGATTGCGTGATCGCCGACTACGGCACGCGCCGGCGCTTCTCGCGCGACTGGCAGGAAGAGGTGCTGCTGTCGATGCGCGGCATCCTTGGTCCGCAGCTGGCCGGCACCAGCAACGTCCATTTCGCGCGGCTGCACAACATGACCCCGCTCGGCACCATGGCCCACGAGTACCTGCAGGCGTGCCAGGCGCTGGGGCCGCGCCTGCGCGATTCGCAGGTCTATGCGCTCGAGAACTGGGCGCGTGAGTATCGCGGCGACCTCGGTATCGCGCTGTCCGATACCTACGGCTTCGACGCGTTCCTGCGCGATTTCGACCTGTATTTCTGCAAGCTGTTCGACGGCGTGCGCCACGATTCCGGCGACCCGTTCGAATGGGGCGAACGGATGATTGCGCACTACGCCGCCAACCGGGTGGACCCGCGCGGCAAGACGCTGATCTTCAGCGACGCGCTGAACATCCCGAAGGTGATCGAGCTCTACGAGCGCTTCCACGGGCGCGTCAAGCTGGCGTTCGGCGTAGGCACCAACCTGACCAACGATCTCGGCTACACGCCGCTGCAGATCGTGGTCAAGATGGTGCGCTGCAACGGCCAGCCGGTGGCCAAGCTGTCGGACACGCCAGAGAAGACCATGTGCGATGACCCCGGCTACCTGTCGTACCTGCGGCAGGTGTTTGAAATTCAACCGGCCGCCTAGCCATATTCATGTGACCGCCGCCGCCGATTGCGTATCATCGGCAAGCCTCCGACATCGAAAATCCAGACCATGGAAACCAACGCCGCCCGTGACCGCATCTTTGCCCGTATCCGCGCCGCCCAGGGCAGGGGGGCGACGGTGACGCAGGGCGAGCGCGACGCGGTGGCCGACTACCTGACGCGGCATCCGCAGGGGCCGCAACCGGCCATCGCGGACGATCGTGCCGAAGCGTTCAGCGTCCAGGCACAGAAGATGGCATCGACCGTCGATCGCGTGGCCACGCTGGCCGATGTACCCGGCGCGGTGGCGCGCTATCTCGACGGCCTCACACTGCCACGCCGTGCTGTGGCCTGGACCGGACTGGGCAACCTGCCGTGGGCCGCGCAGGGTGTGGACGTCGAGTGCCGCCCGCCAGTTCGCGACCCGCTGCAGGACCGCGAGCATGGCGACCTGGTCGGCATCACGGGCTGTTTCGTGGCGATTGCCGAGACCGGCTCGCTGATGCTGCTGTCGGGGCCTGATACCTTCGCATCGGCAGCGCTGCTGCCCGAAACCCATATCGCCGTGGTGCCGGTCTCGCGCATCGAGTCCAACCTGGAAGCGGCGTTCGCGCGCCTGCGCGCCGAGCATGGCCAGCTGCCGCGCGCCACCAACATCATCAGCGGCCCGTCGCGCACGGGCGATATCGAACAGACCATCGTGCTTGGCGCCCACGGACCGTACCGCGTGCACGTGATACTGGTCGACCAGGGCTAACTGGCACGGCCGGTTTGGTGCACTTTCAGACCTTTCTCAAAGGTCTTTGCTTTACACTGGCCCCTTCGTCGCGTGCCAACGTCCCTGCGCCCTGGTAACCCCGGACGCGTACGCCTTTCGTCTGTGCCACCCCCGGCTGATTGCGCCGGCGCGCGTGGCGATCCGGGAGAATCCTGTCCGATGCGTCGTGTTGCCACGCTGCTTTCTCAATGTCTGTTTGCGTCGTTGTTGCTGACGCCTGCCTTGGCGCGGGCGGCCGATGTCGACGGCGCAGCGCTCTCGCCGGTCTGGGGCGTGCCGTTCGCGGGCATCCTGCTGTCGATCGCGCTGTTTCCGCTGTTCGCGGCGAAGTTCTGGCATCACCACTACGGCAAGATTGCCGGCGCGTGGGCGCTGCTGTTTCTGGTGCCGTTTGCCGTGCAGTTCGGCATGCACGCCGCGGTGGCCAACATCGTGCATGCGCTGCTGGCCGAATATGTGCCGTTCATCGTGCTGCTGACGGCGCTCTACGTGGTGGCGGGCGGTATCTGCGTACGCGGCAACCTGCACGGCACGCCAAAGCTGAACACCGGCATCCTGGCACTGGGCACGCTGCTGGCCAGCCTCATGGGCACCACCGGCGCGGCGATGCTGCTGATACGTCCGCTGCTGCGCGCCAACGACAACCGGCGCCACGTGTCGCACGTCGTGGTGTTCTTCATCTTCCTGGTGGCCAACGCGGGCGGCGCGCTGACGCCGCTGGGCGATCCGCCCCTGTTCCTGGGCTTCCTGAAAGGCGTGGAGTTCACCTGGACGTTGCGCAACATCCTGCCGGAGACCGTGTTCATCTGGGTGGTGCTGCTGGCGCTTTTCTACGTGATCGATCGCCATTACTACCTCAACCGCGAGGAAGAACTGCCGCACGCGCAGGATCCCACGCCGGATTCGCCTGCCATCCGTATCGAAGGCAAGATCAATTTCGTGCTGCTGCTGGCCGTGATCGGGCTGGTGCTGATGAGCGGGCTGTGGAAGCCCGGCATCGCCTTCGACGTGATGGGTACCGAGGTGCCCTTGCCCGCACTGTTGCGTGACGTGCTGCTGATCGGCGTGACGCTCGTTTCGCTGTTCGCCACGCCGCACGCTGCCCGCAGCGGCAACGAGTTCAACTGGGAACCGATGCTGGAAGTCGGCAAGCTGTTCGCGGGCATCTTCCTGACCATCATTCCGGTCATCGCCATGCTCAAGGCCGGCACGGACGGCGCCTTCGCGGGCGTGATCCGGGCGGTCAGCGATGGCAATGGGCAGCCCATTGACAGCATGTACTTCTGGGCCACCGGCATCCTGTCGTCGTTCCTCGACAATGCGCCTACCTACCTGGTGTTCTTCAACACGGCGGGCGGCGACGCGGCCACGCTGATGACGCGCGATGCGTCCACGCTGGCGGCGATCTCGGCCGGCGCCGTGTTCATGGGCGCCAACACATATATCGGCAATGCGCCCAACCTGATGGTCAAGGCGATTGCCGAAAGCCGGGGCGTGCGCATGCCGAGTTTCTTCGGCTACATGGCATGGTCCTGCGCCGTGCTGGTGCCGCTGTTCCTGGTGATGACGTTCCTCTTCTTCCACGTATGACTGCCATGAAGCTCTCCGTCCTGGTTACCCGCGCGATCTTTCCCGATGTGATCGACCGTCTTGCGCAGTATTTCGATGTGGACGCCAACCAGGAGGACCTGGTGCTCGACGCCCCCGCGCTGCGCGCGCGGCTGGCGGGCAAGGCCGGGGTGCTGGCCAACGCCGCCGACAGGATCGACGGCAACCTGGTGGCCGCGCTGCCCCAGCTGCGGGCGGTCTGCAACATGGCGGTCGGCTACAACAACCTCGACGTGCCGGCGCTCACCGCGGCCGGCATCGTGGCCACCAACACGCCTGACGTGCTGACGGAAACCACGGCCGATTTCGGCTGGGCGCTGCTGATGGCCACGGCCCGTCGCGTGACCGAATCCGAGCACTATCTGCGCGCCGGCAAATGGGAGCGCTGGAGCTACGACATGCTGGTGGGCGTGGATGTGCACGGCAGCACGCTGGGCATCCTTGGCATGGGGCGCATCGGGCAGGGGCTGGCACGGCGGGCGGCAGGCTTCGGCATGCAGGTGCTCTATCACAACCGCAGCCAGTTGCCGGCCGATGTGGAGCAGTCGCTCAACGCGCGCTACGTCAGCAAGGCCGAACTGCTGCAGCAGGCCGACCACCTGATCCTGGTGCTGCCCTACAGCGCCGAAAGCCATCACAGCATCGGCGCAGCGGAGCTTGCCCAGATGAAGCCGAGCGCGACGCTGATCAACCTGGCGCGTGGCGGCATCGTCGATGATGGCGCGCTCGCGGCGGCGCTACGCGACCGGAAGATCTTTGCCGCCGGCCTCGATGTGTTCGAAGGCGAGCCCGCCGTGCATCCCGACCTGCTGACCGTGCCCAATGTCGTGCTGACCCCGCATATTGCGAGCGCGTCGGAGAAGACGCGTCGGGCCATGGCCAACCTGGCGGCTGACAACCTGATTGCCGCGCTCGATGTCGGGCCGCAGGCCGGCAAGCCGCCGACCGTGATCAATCCCGATGTCATGACGCGTCGTCGCTGACGGACAGGATTTCACCATCTTCGACATGACGCTGATTTCCTTGTTGACACTGGCTGCCGCTCTCGTGGCGGTGGCTTTGCTGATCGTGTTGCTGTGGCGCATGCCGCGCGGCGCGTCAGCGGATCTGCTGCCGATGCTCGGCGATTTGCGCGACGATGTGCGCGAAGACACGGCGCGCGGCCTGGAGCGACTGGAGCGTGAACTGCGCGCGGAGCTGGCCGAGACCGCTCGCGCCAACCGCGGAGAGGCGGGCCAGCACATGCTGCGCTTTCAGCAGCAGCTGTCGGCGCAGCTGACCAGCATGGCTACGATGCAGCAACAGCAACTGGCGCAGATGTCGGAGGCGAACGAGCGACGCCTGGCCGATGTGCGGGCCACGCTTGAGCAGAAGCTCCGCGACATCGAAGCCAACAACGCGGCCAAGCTGGAAGAGATGCGCCGGACGGTCGACGAGAAGCTGCATGCCACGCTGGAGCAACGGCTGGGCGAATCGTTCAAGCTGGTTTCCGAGCGGCTGGAGCAGGTACACCGTGGCCTGGGCGAAATGCAGATGCTGGCGCAGGGCGTGGGCGACCTCAAGCGCGTGCTGACCAATGTGAAGGCGCGCGGCACCTGGGGCGAAGTGCAACTGGCCATGTTGCTGGAACAGATCCTGACGCCGGAGCAGTATGGCAAGAACGTCGAAACCATCCGCAACTCGGGCGCGCGCGTGGAGTTCGCGATCCGGTTGCCGGGGCGCGAGGTAGGCGGGCAACCGGTCTGGCTGCCGATTGACGCCAAGTTTCCCAAGGAACAGTACGAACGGCTGGTGGAGGCGCAGGAGCGTGGCGACGTCGACGGTGTCAACGCGGCCAGTCGCGAGTTGGAAGTGGCCGTACGTCACGAGGCGCAGAAGATTGCGGAAAAGTATCTGTCACCGCCCGCGACCACCGATTTCGCGATCTTGTTCCTGCCGACCGAGGGGCTTTACGCCGAAGTGCTGCGTCGTCCGGGCCTGACGGATCTGCTGCAGCGCGATTTCCGGGTGACGGTGGCGGGGCCGACCACGCTGACGGCCTTGCTCAACAGCCTGCAGATGGGTTTCCGCACGCTGGCGCTGGAGAAACGCTCGAGCGAAGTCTGGGAAGTGCTGGGTGCCGTGAAGACCGAATTCGGCAAATTTGGCGAAGTTCTGGCCAAGACGCGCGATACGCTGGTGCGCGCGGCGCGCAATATCGAACAGGCGGAAGTCAGGACGCGGCAGATGGAGCGCAAGCTGCGCACCGTGGAAGCGTTGCCGGGGGAGATGGCAGAGCAGTTGCTGGGGACGGCGGCGGCCAGCATCGGCGGCGATACCGCAGCGGCGTCCGCCCCGGCGGATACCGGCACGGGGCAGGAAGACCGGCTGGCCTAGGGCACAGGCGGGCGCCGCCGGTCCGCCTTGCGAACCAGCCGCGGAGAGCTTACTGGCGGTCTTCGGGGCTCAGTTCGCGGACGTGCACCTCGATACCGCCGAAGCGGTCAGCCACCCAGTTGTAGGCGCGGCATCCGAGCCAGAGCAGGCCAAAGCCGATCAGCGCGTTCAGGATCAGGGCCGTGACGACTGCGATACCCGGCAGTTCACCGTAGCGCACGAATGCCACGAACAGGCCCATGGCAACGATTGGTACCGAAAAGCACAGATAGACGAGTACGAGCGCGCGTGCGGTCTTGACGGGGTGGAGGTACGCGATCTCCTGGTGCATGACGACAGACAAGATATATGGGGGAATTCGGTTTTTCGTGCTGCAAGTGTAGCGATTGGGACCTGCGACGCCTAGCCTGCTTGATCGAAGGATGAGGCATTTACGGGGCGGGCCGTGCTTTCGCGCAAGGAGTGCGGCACAAAAACGACACCGGTCGCCCGTTCAGCACGTTCATCGATGGGCCGAATGAGTGGATGCCATTCATGTATGGCCCATGTTGTTCCGCGTAGCGGACTCACGTGCCGAGCTTGGCGTGAAATCGGCGCCTGACAGCGTCGTCGACCGTCACTGCGTCTCTGCCCGGCTTGTCTCAGATCAGCCCGTCGAACAGCATGACTTCCACGCTGTCTCCCGCAGCCACCGACCCCTGATCGTGGCCGAGCACGATAAAACAGTTGGCTTCGCTCATCGAGCGCAAGACGCCCGAGCCTTGTTGGCCCGTCAGTCGCACTTCGAGGTTTCCATCCGTGCCCGGCGCGACAATGCCGCGCTGGTATTCGGTGCGTCCGGGCTTTTTGCGGATGGGCATGGTGCTCGTGACGCGGATGCGCGGCAGGGGTGCCACGTCGGCGCCCATCAGTCGGTGCAGCGCAGCACGCACGAAGTGATAGAAGGTGACCATCACCGCAACGGGGTTGCCCGGCAGGCCAAACAGCATGGCGTCATGGCCGTTCGACGAAATCCGGCCAAAAGCCATCGGCCGACCGGGTCGCATGGCGATTTTCCAGAACGTGACATCGCCAAGCTTTTCCATGATCTGCTTCGTGTAGTCGGCCTCGCCCACCGACACGCCGCCGGAGGTGATGATGGCGTCGGCGTTCTCGCACGCACTCCGAAACGCAGCCTCCATGAGTTCGGGGTCGTCACGCACCACGCCCATGTCGATCAGGTCGACATTGAGCCGGCGCAACATGCCGTGCAGCGTATAGCGGTTCGAATCGTAGACGCACCCGGCGTCGAGCGGCTCGCCAATCGAGCGCAGTTCATCGCCCGTCGAGAAGAAGGCCACGCGCAGACGTCGGCGGACCTTGACTTCGGGAACGCCGAGCGACGCCAGCAACCCTAGATCGGCCGGGGTCAGGATGCGGCCGGCCTGCAGCGCGGGCTGTCCGCACGCGAGGTCTTCGCCGCGCAAGCGCCGGTTGTCGCCAGGTTGCACCGCACCGGGCGAGAAGCGGACCAGATTGCCGCCGGCCTGGATCTCGACAAATTCCTGCGGGATCACCGTGTCGCAGCCCGCCGGCATGATCGCGCCGGTCATGATGCGCACGGCTTGCCCGGCTTTCACGTCGTCCGGAAATGCGCGGCCCGCGTAGGCCGTGCCGATGACCTCCAGCGCGATCGTGCTATCGGCCGATCCATCGCCGCCCTGCAATGCGGCGCCCGGGAAGGCATAGCCGTCCATCGCGGAATTGTCGTGCGACGGCACGTCGATCGGCGACGTGACGTCGACGGCCAGCACGCGGTCCAGCGCCGAGCGAACGGCGACCTGTTCGACGCCTTGCACCGGTTCGATCACGTCCGTGATGATGGCGTTGGCCTGGGCCACCGGCAGTGCGGAAGGGTCGTAGTCGGACTGGCACGAAATGACGGATCGCAACGAAGGCATGGCTCTGGATGGTGAAATCTAGCCCGATCGGCCGCCGCCCTCATGGCGCTGCAGCTCGTCAAGCGTATTGATATTAAGGAAGGCGAGGGCGTCGTCGAATATCACCTGCGCCAGCCGATGGCCGGTGACCCAGCTCTCGATCTTGCGGTGGCCGGCTTCGATATACGTTCGCAAGCTCGCCGCAGCCGTGACCGGCATCAGGCAGAACACCGGTTGCAGGCGTCGGCGGCCGTCCGCGTCAACGGTCACCGGAATCGCCAGCTCGGCACCTTCGGTCTCGATGGCTCGCGCGAGGCGGGCGACCAGATCGGTCGGCAGGAATGGGGTATCACAGGGCGCCGTGACCAGCCACGGTGTCTGGCACTGGGCAAGGCCGGCCAGCATGCCGGCGAGCGGGCCGGCGAAATCGGATATGGCATCGGCAACCACGGGCGGGCCGAACGCGGCGTAGCGGTCGGCATTGCGATTGGCATTGATCAGCAGCGCGCCGGTCTGCGGCGCCAGGCGTTGCAGCGTGTGCTGCGCCATCGGCATGCCCTGGAACGGTTGCAGACCTTTGTCGACGCCGCCCATGCGGCTGCCGCGGCCGCCCGCCAGAATCAGTCCGGTGACTTCCTCGCGCGCAATCATCAGCCGCCGATGTACGACATTTCGATCTTGCTTTCGGCACGGGCTGCCCGCACCGCGGGGTCGCTGCGCTGCTCGGAATAGTTGTCGGTGCGCCCGCGCCATATCTGCGCGATGGCGTTGCCGATTTCCAGGTCGCTGTAGTCTCCGCGCAGCAGCGCACGCAGGTCGTAGCCCTCGGTGGCGAACAGGCAGAGGTAGAGGCGGCCTTCCGTCGAGAGCCGGATGCGGCTGCAGTCGCCGCAGAACGCGTGCGTGACACTCGAAATGACGCCGATCTCGCCGCCGCCGTCGCAATAGCGCCAGCGTTCGGCGGTCTCGCCCGTGTAGTTCGCGTGCACGGCCTCCAGCGGAAAGCTGGCGTCGATGCGACGCACCACTTCGGCCGACGGCAGCACTTCGTTCATCTGCCAGTGGTTGCTGGCACCCACGTCCATGAACTCGATGAAGCGGACGATGATGCCGCTGCCGTGGAAATGGCGCGCCATCGGCACGATTTCCTGATCGTTGGTGCCGCGCTTGACCACCATGTTGACCTTGATCGGCGCCAGGCCCACTGCCTGGGCCACCTCGATGCCGTGCAGCACATCGCGCACGGCGAAGTCCACATCGTTCATCTTGCGGAACGTGGTGTCGTCGATGGCGTCCAGGCTGACCGTCACGCGCGACAACCCGGCGTCGCGCAGCGACTGGGCCTTGCGCGCCAGCAGCGACGCGTTGGTGGTCAGCGTCAGGTCGAGGGGTTTGCCAGAGGCGGTCTCGATGCGCGCGAGCATTTCCACCAGGCGTTCGATGTTCTTGCGCAGCAGCGGCTCGCCGCCGGTGAGGCGAATCTTTTCCACCCCTTGCGCCACGAACAGCCGCGCCACGCGCTCGATTTCCTCGAAGCTCAGCAATTCCGAATGCGGCAGGAACGTGTAGTCCTTGTCGAACACCTCCTTCGGCATGCAATAGACGCAGCGGAAGTTGCAGCGGTCGGTGACCGAGATGCGCAGGTCATGCAGCGGCCGCCCGCGCGTGTCGGCAACAAGCCCGCCCGGCGCCAGCAGGCGCGACGGAATGCTCGGCACCATCGACTTGGAGCGATGGTCACGCAGGTCAAGGATCGGAATGACAGTATCGGTCATGGCAGAGTGGGGCCGCGGCTGGCAGGCGCATGGACGCCAACGCCCGGGGTCTGTTCTGCCTGCCATTCTAGCCGAGGGTGGCATATCGCCGGGCGCAACACTGTCGTGACACCAGTACAGATTGCGGTGGGGAACGGCGGTACAGCCGCGAAGCTTGCGGCTAAGCCATGTTGACGACACAAATGAAAAAGGGACGGCGGTTGCCGTCCCTTTCTGTTGCCAGCGTGTCAGCCCGTTATTGCTGCTGGGCTGCCTGTTGCTGGGCGCTCGCCGTTTCCACCAGAATCATCGGGCCTTCCGGCAGCGGCGGCAGCGGCTTGCGCTCGCGCGGGGCGCGCTGGACCGGCGCCACGCGTGCGGCGGCTTCCTGGGCGGCGGCGTGCTTGGCGTTATCCGTATGCACCCACTCCAGCCCGGCGGCGGCCAGCATCGTTTCCAGCTTCTGCTCGCTCGGCGCGGCCGCTGCTGCCACCGGGGCCGGGGCGGCGGCTTGCGTCACCGGCGAAACCGGTTCGGCGGCCGGCGTCTCGATGGCAGCCACCGGAGCCGGTGCGGCTTCCGGCGTCACGACTGCGGGCTCCGGCGTGGCCGGTGCCGTGGCGACAGGCGCCGGCGCTTCCACTGCCGGGGCTGCCGGCACTTCCTGGGCCGGGGCCGGCGCGGCGTATGCCGGGGCAGGCGTCACCACCGGTGCGGCCTGCGGCTCGGCCACGGCGGCAAACACCGGTGCAGCCGGTGCCGGTGCCGGTGCGACCGGCGCCGGGGTGGCGACCGGTTCGACCGCGGCGACAGCCACGACGGCGGCTGCCGGGGCGGCCTCGGCGATGGCAGGCTGACGGGCCGGCACTTCTGCCTGCACATCGGCCTTCGTCACATTTGCCGCTTCCAGCGATGCCGGTTCCGTTTCCGATTCCGTCACGCCGCTGCTGACTTCGGCCAGGTTGGCTTCGTTGACTTCGAGGTTTTGTGCCTCGTCGTCGCGCTCGCGGCGGTAGCGGTTGCGGCCACGACGGTTGCGGCGGCGGCGTTCTTCGCCTTCGGCGCTCTCACCGGTTGCCGCGTCAAAGCCCTCGGCACCGGCCGGCATGTCCACGGTTGCGAGCACGGTCGGCGCTGCCTGGATGGCTTCGAGGTCGGTTTGCGGGGCGACGCCCTCGGCGCTCAGCGCCTCTTCACCCTCGCGGGACTCGGCACGCTCGCGCTGGCGTTCGCGTTGGCGCTCGCGGCGCTCCTGGTTGCGCTCGCGGCGGCCTTCCTGGCGGTTTTCGCCACGCTCTCCTTGCGGGGCGGCGGCGATGGCCGGGGTGGCCTGGCCTTCACGCGGCTGGCGCGGCTGGCGCTCGCCACGCGGCTCGCGCGGTTCACGCGGTTCACGCGGTTCACGTTGTTCGCGGGCCTCGCCACGCTGCTCGGCGCGTTCGCCACGCTCCGCACGGTCTCCGCGTTCGCCACGCTGGCCACGGCCCTGGCGCTCACCGCGCTCGCCGCGTTGTTCGCCGCGCTGCTCGCCACGTTCGCCACGGCCCTGGCGTCCTTCGCCACGGCCTTCACCACGTTCGCCGCGCTCACCACGCTGGCCGCGCTGGCCACGGCCTTCGCCGCGAGCCTGGGGTTCGGCGGCCGGCTTGACCGGCTCGGCCGCGGGCGCGGCAGCCGGCTTGGCGCCGAACAGGCTCTTGAGCCAGCCGATGATGCCGCCGCCGGACACCGGCTGCGTGGCCGGCGTGGGGCGTGCGGCCGGCGCCTCGGGCTTGGGCGCGCGCTCGGGGCGCGGCACCGAAACCGGTGCGGGGGCGTCGGGCGTGATGCCCTTGACCGCCGCTTCCTGGCGCGGACGTGCATCTTCCTTCTTGCGGCTGCTGTAGCTCGTGTCGGCTTCCAGTTCCTTCGCGGCAGCCTCGGCCATGCGGTAGCTGGCGGTGGAGTCTTCCAGGCGCGGGTCGTCGTGGCGCAGGCGCTCGAGCTTGTAGTGCGGCGTTTCCAGATGCTTGTTCGGAATCAGCAGCACGTTCACCTTGAAGCGCAGTTCGATCAGGTTGATGTCCTGACGCTTCTCGTTCAGCAGGAAAGCGGCCACTTCCACCGGCACCTGGCAGTGGATGGCGGCCGTGTTTTCCTTCATCGCCTCTTCCTGGATG
>Ga0102592_1001040_pt1 | contig 35353 bp, 22 predicted proteins | sample AraplaCol_mMF_r2_FD_76861 | JGI IMG/M metagenome (GOLD analysis project Ga0102592, IMG submission 76861) | Arabidopsis root microbial communities from North Carolina, USA - plate scrape MF_Col_mMF_r2 (SPADES assembly) (version 2) | ecosystem: Host-associated > Plants > Roots > Endosphere...
CCGCCTCCGGCGACAAGACCCTCTCCGCACAGGCCCTGGCGGCCGTGCAGGTCATCAAATAACCGCTGTCATCCCGGACAAGCGCGCAGCGCGCCGATCCGGGATCGACGTCTGAGCTCAGCGCTCCAGGTCGGTCCCGGATCGGCGCCCGGCTCCGCCGGGCTTGTCCGGAACGACACCGGTCGGGAAGTTCCAAGCTCTACGGCGGGCTCCCGCATTCTTTTGTGGATAAACCCCCTTTCCAACCCCGGCGGCTTGTCCTATATCCGCCCGTTCACGAAGACATTCGGCGGAACGCGCACGCGCGTGTCCGCATGATACGCCCCGAGGCGCGGTCAGCCGCCCTCCGACCAGCGCGAAGGGGCGCCCGTCAGGCTTCCGGTCCCGGTTGTCCTGACAGGGGAATTCCAGCGTCCAGCGTTCTCCCCAGGGGAGAGCGGCGAGGGTGGACGCTAGGTGCATTCGAATTCACGCGCGGAGTCCGTCCGCGCCCAGGGAAAAAACATGGCGCAATCCTTCACCGGCAAGAAGCGGATCCGGAAGTCTTTCGGCCGCATCCCCGAAGCTGTGCAGATGCCGAACCTGATCGAGGTTCAGCGCTCGTCCTACGAGCAGTTCCTTCAGCGCGAGGTCCGTCCGGGCCAACGCCGCGACGAAGGCATCGAGGCGGTGTTCAAGTCCGTCTTCCCGATCAAGGACTTCAACGAGCGCGCGGTGCTCGAATACGTCTCGTACGAGTTCGAAGAGCCCAAGTACGACGTTGAGGAGTGCATCCAGCGCGACATGACCTTCGCGGCGCCGCTGAAGGTCAAGCTGCGGCTGATCGTGTTCGAAACGGAAGAAGAAACCGGCGCCCGGTCCGTCAAGGACATCAAGGAGCAGGACGTCTACATGGGCGACATCCCGCTCATGACCGACAAGGGCACCTTCATCGTCAACGGCACCGAGCGGGTCATCGTCTCGCAGATGCACCGTTCGCCCGGCGTGTTCTTCGACCACGACAAGGGCAAGACCCACGCCTCGGGCAAGCTGCTCTTCGCCGCCCGGGTGATCCCGTACCGCGGCTCGTGGCTGGACTTCGAGTTCGACGCCAAGGACGTGGTCTATGTCCGCATCGACCGCCGCCGCAAGCTGCCGGCCACCACCTTCCTCTATGCCCTGGGCATGGACGGCGAAGAGATCCTGACCACCTTCTACGACGTCGTGCCCTTCGAGAAGCGCACCGCGGCCGGCGCTGAAGGCTGGGCCACCCCGTACAAGCCCGAGCGCTGGCGCGGCGTGAAGCCGGAATTCGCCCTGATCGACGCCGACACCGGCGAGGAAGTGGCCCCGGCCGGCACCAAGATCACCGCCCGCCAGGCCAAGAAGCTGGCCGACGCCGGCCTGAAGACCCTGCTGCTGGCGCCCGAGGCCCTGACCGGCCGCTACCTGGCCCGCGACGCGGTCAATTTCGAGAACGGCGAGATCTACGCCGAGGCCGGCGACGAGCTGGACGTCACCTCGATCCAGGCCCTGGCCGACCAAGGCTTCAGCACCATCGACGTGCTGGACATCGACCACGTCACGGTCGGCGCCTACATGCGCAACACCCTGCGCGTGGACAAGAACGCCGTCCGCGAGGACGCGCTGTTCGACATCTACCGCGTGATGCGTCCGGGCGAGCCGCCGACCGTCGAAGCCGCCGAGGCGATGTTCAAGTCGCTGTTCTTCGACGCCGAGCGCTACGACCTGTCGGCCGTGGGCCGCGTGAAGATGAACATGCGCCTGGAGCTGGACGCTTCGGACGAGATGCGTGTGCTCCGCAAGGAAGACGTGCTGGCGGTCCTGAAGCTGCTGGTCGGCCTGCGCGACGGTCGCGGCGAAATCGACGACATCGACAACCTGGGCAACCGCCGGGTCCGTTCGGTGGGCGAACTGCTGGAAAACCAGTACCGCGTCGGCCTGCTGCGCATGGAACGCGCCATCAAGGAACGCATGTCGTCGGTCGACATCGACACCGTGATGCCGCACGACCTGATCAACGCCAAGCCGGCCGCGGCCTCGGTGCGTGAATTCTTCGGCAGCTCGCAGCTGTCGCAGTTCATGGACCAGACCAACCCGCTGTCGGAGATCACCCACAAGCGCCGCCTGTCGGCGCTTGGCCCGGGCGGTCTGACCCGCGAGCGCGCCGGCTTCGAAGTCCGCGACGTGCACCCGACCCACTACGGCCGCATCTGCCCGATCGAAACGCCGGAAGGCCCGAACATCGGCCTGATCAACAGCCTGGCCACCCACGCCCGGGTCAACAAGTACGGCTTCATCGAGAGCCCCTACCGTCGCGTCGCCGACGGCAAGCCGCTCGACGAGGTCGTCTACATGTCGGCCATGGAAGAGTCGAAGCACGTCATCGCCCAGTCCAACATCAAGGTGTTGAACGGCGAGATCGTCGACGACCTGGTCCCCGGCCGGATCAACGGCGAACCGACCCTGCTCCAGAAGGAACAGGTCGACCTGATGGACGTGTCGCCGCGCCAGGTGGTTTCGGTGGCCGCGGCCCTGATCCCGTTCCTGGAAAACGACGACGCCAACCGCGCCCTGATGGGCTCGAACATGCAGCGTCAGGCCGTGCCGCTGGTGCAGTCCGACGCCCCGCTGGTCGGCACGGGCATGGAGGCCGTGGTCGCCCGTGACTCCGGCGCCGTGGTCATCGCCAAGCGCACCGGCGTGGTCGAGCAGATCGACGGCACCCGCATCGTCGTCCGCGCCACGGAAGAGACCGACAGCGCCCGTTCGGGCGTCGACATCTACCGTCTGAGCAAGTTCCAGCGTTCGAACCAGTCGACCTGCATCAACCAGCGCCCGCTGGTGAAGGTGGGCGACAAGATCAGCGCCGGCGACATCATCGCCGACGGTCCGTCGACCGAGCTGGGCGAACTGGCCCTGGGCCGCAACGCGCTCGTCGCGTTCATGCCCTGGAACGGCTACAACTTCGAAGACTCGATCCTGATCTCCGAGCGCATCGTCCGTGACGACGTCTTCACCTCGATCCACATCGAGGAATTCGAAGTCATGGCCCGCGACACCAAGCTGGGTCCGGAAGAGATCACCCGCGACATCCCGAACGTCGGCGAGGAAGCCCTGCGCAACCTCGACGAAGCCGGCATCGTGGCGATCGGCGCCGAAGTCCAGCCGGGCGACATCCTGGTCGGCAAGGTCACGCCGAAGGGCGAAAGCCCGATGACGCCGGAAGAGAAGCTGCTGCGCGCCATCTTCGGCGAAAAGGCCTCGGACGTCCGCGACACCAGCCTGCGCCTGCCCCCGGGCGTCGCCGGCACGATCGTCGACGTGCGCGTGTTCAACCGCCACGGCGTCGACAAGGACGAACGCGCCCTGGCCATCGAGCGCGCCGAGATCGACCGCCTGGGCAAGGACCGCGACGACGAGTTCGCGATCCTGAACCGCAACATCTCGGGCCGCCTGCGCGAGCTGCTGATCGGCAACGTCGCTCTCTCGGGTCCCAAGGGCCTGTCGCGCGGCGCGATCACCGCCGAGGGCCTGGCTGAAGTCCAGCCGGGTCTGTGGTGGCAGATCGCCCTCGAGGACGAGAAGGCGATGGGCGAACTGGAAAGCCTGCGTCGTCTGTTCGACGAGAACCGCAAGCGTCTGGACCGTCGCTTCGAGGACAAGGTCGACAAGCTGCAGCGCGGCGACGAACTGCCCCCGGGCGTGATGAAGATGGTCAAGGTCTTCGTGGCCGTGAAGCGCAAGCTTCAGCCGGGCGACAAGATGGCCGGCCGTCACGGCAACAAGGGCGTCATCTCGCGCATCCTGCCGATCGAGGACATGCCGTTCCTCGCCGACGGGACCCACGTGGACGTCGTGCTGAACCCGCTGGGCGTGCCCTCGCGCATGAACGTCGGCCAGATCTTCGAAACCCACCTGGGCTGGGCCTGCGCCAACCTGGGCAAGCAGATCACCAACCTGCTGGAAGACTGGCAGGCCGGCGGCCAGAAGGAAGCCCTGGTCCAGCGCCTGGGCGAGATCTACGGCCCGGACGAGGAATTGCCGGAAACCGAGGAAGAGCTGGTCGAACTGGCCCGCAACCTCGGCAAGGGCGTTCCGATTGCCACGCCGGTGTTCGACGGCGCCCGCATCAGCGATATCGAGGACCACCTCGAAATGGCCGGTGTGAACCCGTCGGGCCAGTCGATCCTGTTCGACGGCCAGACCGGCGACCAGTTCAAGCGTCCGGTCACGGTCGGCTACATCTACATGCTGAAGCTGCACCACCTGGTCGACGACAAGATCCACGCCCGTTCGATCGGTCCGTACTCCCTGGTCACCCAGCAACCGTTGGGCGGCAAGGCCCAGTTCGGCGGCCAGCGCTTCGGGGAAATGGAAGTGTGGGCTCTGGAAGCCTACGGCGCGGCCTACACCCTGCAGGAAATGCTGACGGTGAAGTCCGACGACGTGGCTGGCCGGACCAAGGTCTACGAGTCGATCGTTCGCGGCGACGACACGTTCGAAGCCGGGATCCCGGAAAGCTTCAACGTGCTGGTCAAGGAAATGCGCTCGCTCGGCCTGAACGTCGAGCTGGAGAACAGCTGATCCGGATCTCCCTCCCTGGCCTGAAGGCCGGGGAGGGCCCCCATCAGCCCGCTCTCCAACTTTGAATTTTCGCGGGTAGTCCCGCAGAAGGAACCAAGATGAACCAGGAAGTCCTGAACATCTTCAATCCGGTCCAGGCCGCTCCGACCTTTGACCAGATCCGCATCTCGCTGGCCTCGCCGGAAAAGATCCGCTCGTGGTCGTTCGGCGAGATCAAGAAGCCCGAGACCATCAACTACCGCACGTTCAAGCCCGAGCGTGACGGCCTGTTCTGCGCCCGTATCTTTGGCCCGACCAAGGACTACGAATGCCTGTGCGGCAAGTACAAGCGCATGAAGTACAAGGGCATCATCTGCGAGAAGTGCGGCGTCGAGGTCACCCTGGCCCGCGTCCGCCGCGAGCGCATGGGCCACATCGAGCTGGCCTCGCCGGTCGCCCACATCTGGTTCCTGAAGTCGCTGCCCTCGCGCATCGCCATGATGCTGGACATGCCGCTGAAGGACATCGAGCGCGTCCTGTACTTCGAATACTACATCGTCACCGAGCCGGGCCTGACCCCGCTGAAGCAGCACCAGCTGCTCAGCGAGGACGACTTCATGCGCGCCCAGGACGAATACGGCGACGACAGCTTCACCGCCGAGATCGGCGCCGAGGCCGTCCAGAACCTGCTCAAGGCGATCGACCTGGAGAAGGAAGCCGAGAAGCTGCGCGAAGAGCTGGCGGGCAACCCGTCGGACATGAAGCAGAAGAAGTTCAGCAAGCGCCTGAAGATCCTGGAAGCCTTCCAGGAGTCGGGCAACCGTCCGGAGTGGATGGTGCTGACGGTCGTGCCGGTCATCCCGCCGGAACTGCGCCCGCTGGTGCCGCTGGACGGCGGCCGCTTCGCGACCTCGGACCTGAACGACCTGTATCGCCGGGTCATCAACCGTAACAACCGCCTCAAGCGCCTGATCGAGCTGCGCGCCCCCGACATCATCATCCGCAACGAAAAGCGGATGCTGCAGGAGTCGGTCGACGCCCTGTTCGACAACGGCCGCCGCGGCCGCGTGATCACCGGCGCGAACAAGCGTCCGCTGAAGTCGTTGGCCGACATGCTGAAGGGCAAGCAGGGCCGGTTCCGCCAGAACCTGCTGGGCAAGCGCGTCGACTATTCGGGCCGTTCGGTCATCGTCGTGGGTCCGGACCTGAAGCTGCACGAGTGCGGCCTGCCCAAGAAGATGGCGCTGGAGCTGTTCAAGCCGTTCATCTATGCGCGCCTGGACGCCAAGGGCCTGTCGGGCACCGTCAAGCAGTCCAAGCGCATGGTCGAGCGCGAACAGCCCCAGGTGTGGGACATCCTCGAAGAGGTGATCCGCGAGCACCCGGTGCTGCTGAACCGCGCCCCGACCCTGCACCGTCTGGGCATCCAGGCGTTCGAGCCCAAGCTGATCGAGGGCAAGGCCATCCAGCTGCACCCGCTGGTCTGCGCCGCGTTCAACGCCGACTTCGACGGCGACCAGATGGCCGTGCACGTCCCGCTGAGCCTCGAGGCCCAGCTGGAAGCGCGCGTCCTGATGATGTCGACCAACAACATCCTGTCGCCCGCCAACGGTCGCCCGATCATCGTGCCGTCGCAGGACATCGTCCTGGGTCTGTACTACCTGTCGGTCGCCCGCGACGGCGAGCCGGGTGAAGGCAAGATCTTCGCCGACCTGGGCGAGATCGAAGCCGCCATGGACGCCGGCGTCGTGTCGCTGCACGCCAAGATCAAGTCGCGCTTCACGGAAGTGGACGCCGATGGCGTGGCGCGTCGCCGCGTGATCGACACCACCCCGGGCCGCATGAAGATCGCCGCCCTGCTGCCGCGTCACCCCGCGATCGGTCACCGACTGATCGAAAAGGCCCTGACCAAGAAGGAAATCGGCAACCTGATCGACGTGGTCTATCGCCACTGCGGTCAGAAGGCGACGGTGATCTTCGCCGACCAGGTCATGGGCCTGGGCTTCAAGGAAGCGGCCAAGGCCGGCATCTCCTTCGGCAAGGACGACATCATCATCCCGAAGCGGAAGGAGGCGATCGTCGCCGAGACCCGCACCCTGGCCGAGGAGTACGAGCAACAGTACGCCGACGGCCTGATCACCAAGGGCGAGAAGTACAACAAGGTCGTCGACGCCTGGGCCAAGGCCACCGATCGCGTCGCCGACGAGATGATGGCCGAGCTTCAGATGAAGCATAAGGACGAGAACGGCCGCGAGAAGGAAATCAACGCCATCTACATGATGGCCCACTCCGGCGCCCGTGGTTCGCAAGCCCAGATGAAGCAGCTGGGCGGCATGCGCGGCCTGATGGCCAAGCCCTCCGGCGAGATCATCGAGACCCCGATCGTCTCGAACTTCAAGGAAGGCCTGACCGTTCAGGAGTACTTCAACTCGACCCACGGCGCCCGTAAGGGCCTGGCGGACACCGCGCTGAAGACCGCCAACTCGGGCTACCTGACCCGTCGTCTGGTCGACGTCGCGCAGGACTGCATCATCGTCGAGGAAGACTGCGGCACCACCAAGGGCATCACCCTGCGGGCCGTGGTCGAAGGCGGCGACGTGCTGGTCTCGCTGGGCGCTCGCGTCCTGGGCCGCTTCACGGCCGAGGACGTCAAGGATCCGGCCACTGGCGAACTGGTCGTGCCGGCCGACACCTATATCGACGAGAACATGGCCGACGCCATCGAGGCGGCCGTGGTCCAGTCGGTGAAGGTCCGCTCGGTCCTGACCTGCGAAGCCAAGATCGGCGTCTGCGGCGCCTGCTACGGCCGCGACCTGGCCCGTGGCACGCCGGTGAACATCGGTGAAGCCGTGGGCGTCATCGCCGCCCAGTCGATCGGCGAGCCCGGCACCCAGCTGACGATGCGGACCTTCCACATCGGCGGCACCGCCCAGGTGGCCGAGCAGTCGTTCTTCGAAAGCAGCAACGACGGTACGGTCCGCGTGACTGGCGCCACCGTGACCGCTTCGGACGGCGCCCTGGTCGTGATGAGCCGCAACACCTCGGTGAGCGTGCTGGTCGACGGCAAGGAACGCGAGAACTACAAGCCGCCGTACGGCGCGCGCCTGAAGGTGAAGGACGGCGACAAGGTCAAGCGCGGTCAGCGCCTGGCCGACTGGGACCCCTACACCACCCCGATCATCACGGAAGTGGGCGGCAAGATCCGTGCGGAAGACCTGGTGGACGGCTTCTCCGTCCGCGAGGAGACCGACGAAGCCACCGGCATCGCGCAGCGCGTGATCGCCGACTGGCGGACCTCGGCCCGCGCCTCGGACCTGCGTCCGGCCATGGGCGTGCTGGCGGAAGACGGCTCGTACAAGCGCCTGAGCAACGGCGGCGAGGCTCGCTACCTCCTGTCGGTGGGCGCCATTCTCTCCGTCGCCGACGGCGACGAAGTGAAGCCGGGCGAAGTCATCGCGCGTATCCCGACCGAAGGCGCCAAGACCCGGGACATCACCGGTGGTCTGCCGCGCGTCGCCGAACTCTTCGAAGCCCGCCGTCCGAAGGACTGCGCGGTCATCGCGGAAATGGACGGCCGTGTCGAATTCGGCAAGGATTACAAGAACAAGCGCCGGATCAAGATCACTCCGGACGTCGACGCCGACGGCAACCAGCCCGAAGCGGTCGAGTTCCTGATCCCGAAGGGCAAGCACATCGCGGTGCATGATGGCGACTACATCACGCGCGGCGAGTACATCATCGACGGCAACCCGGATCCGCACGACATCCTGCGCATCCTGGGCGTCGAGGCCCTGGCCAACTTCCTGGTCGACGAGATCCAGGAGGTCTACCGACTGCAGGGCGTGCCGATCAACGACAAGCACATCGAGACGATCGTTCGTCAGATGCTGCAGAAGGTCGAGATCGTCGAGCCGGGCGACACGGGCCTGATCAAGGGCGACCATCTGGACAAGCCGGAGTTCTTCCACGAACAGGACAAGGCCATCGCCCGCGGCGGCCGTCCGGCGACCACCCAGCCGGTGCTGCTCGGCATCACCAAGGCCAGCTTGCAGACCAAGAGCTTCATCTCGGCCGCGTCGTTCCAGGAAACGACCCGCGTCCTGACCGAAGCCTCGGTGCACGGCAAGACCGACACCCTGGAAGGCCTGAAGGAAAACGTCATCGTGGGTCGCCTGATCCCCGCCGGCACGGGTTCCTACCTGCGCAGCCTGCAGCGCGTCGCCGCCAAGCGCGACGAGCAGTTGGCCCAGCAGCGCGAAGAAGCGATGGAGCCGCTGCCCGCGGTCATCGCCGAAGAGGCGTAAGGCTTCCTTCGAGGACTGAAACGGAACGGCCCGGGAGCGATCCCGGGCCGTTTTGTTTTGATCCTCCCCCTCTGGGGGAGGTGTCGGCGAAGCCGACGGAGGGGGCGTCCCTCCGCCTTCAACCCTCCCGCAGCACCGCCAGCCGTTCCAGCCTCGGCGTCGCGAAGTCCAGGAACGCCCGCACCAGCGGCGGCATGAACCGGCCGCCGACCGTGACCAGCTGCACCGGCAGGGGCGGGGGCTCGAAATCCGGCAGCAGACGGAGCAGCCGTCCCGCCGCCAGGTCGTCGGCCACCTGGTAGGATAGCGCCCGGCCGATCCCGCGCCCGGCGACCATCGCCGCCAGGGCCGCCTCGACATTGTTGACCCGCAGCCGCGGCTCCAGCCGCACGGCCCGGGTCTTGCCCGCCTTCTCGAACCGCCATTCCGGCGAGGCCGAGACCGCGGTGGTCAGGATCGTCTCGTGCGCGGCCAAGTCCGCCGGCTCCAGCGGCGTCCCGCGCCGGGCCAGGTAGTCGGGCGCGGCCACGACCAGCCTGCGCACCTCCCCCAGCTTGCGGACCAGCAGGCTGGAATCGGCCAGCGGTCCGATCCGCAGGGCCACGTGCAACTCGTCCTCGATCAGGTCGAGATTGCGGTCGTGCAGGGTCAGGTCGGCCTGGACGCCGGGATGCTGGGCCAGGAAGTCGGCGACCACCGGGGTCAGATGGCGGCCGCCGAACACCGTCGGGCCCGTGATCCGCAGCACGCCGCGCACCGCGTCGGGGGCCGGGGCCTGGAGGGCGGTCTCGTAGTCGGTCAGCAGCCGCCGGGCCCGCTCGGCCAGGTCGCGGCCGGCCTCGGTGGGGGCCAGGCGCCGGGTCGTGCGCTCGATCAGCCGCGCGCCCATCCGCTCCTCCAGCGCCGCCAGGGCCCGGGTCATGGCGGCGGGCGAGCGCCGCAGCCTGCGCCCGGCGGCGGCCAGGGAGCCGGTGTCGATCACCGCGACCAGCAGGGCCAGTTCGTCCAGACGGTCCATTCCGAAATCCGCAATTATCTCTTGCCGATTTGCTCAATTCATTTCGCTTAGAGCAATGGCGAATATCTGGACCTCAAGAGAGAGGGAAAGCTCCGATGTCCGACACCGCCATCGTCCTGCACGGCACGCCCTTGTCGGGTCACACCCACCGCGTGGGCCTGATGCTTGACGCCCTGGGGCTGGCCTGGCGCTTCGCCGGCGCGCCGAAGGAGGTGCGCGCCTCGCCGGCTTTCCTGGCGCTCAATCCGCTGGGCCAGATTCCGGTGCTGCAGGACGGCGACCTGACCCTGGCCGACAGCAACGCCATCCTGGTCTACCTGGCCCGCCGCTACGCGCCCGACGGCGACTGGCTGCCTCAGGAGCCGGTCGCCGCCGCCCGTGTGCAGCGCTGGCTGTCGATCGCCGCCGGCGAGGTGATGCACGGCCCGGCCATCGCTCGGATGATCGCCCTGTTCGACTTCCCCGACGACCCGGCCCGCGCCGCCCGCATCGCCGCCCGCGTGCTGGCCTTCATGGACGGCCACCTGGAGGGCCGAACCTTCCTGGCCGCCGACCACGTCACGATCGCCGACCTGGCCTGCTATTCCTACGTCGCCCACGCCCCGGACGGCGGGGTGGCGCTGGAGCCCTATCCCGCCGTGCGCGCCTGGCTGGCCCGGGTCGAGGCCCAGCCCTGGTTCCGGCCCATGCCCGATTTCGCCGAGGCCGCCTGATGGACGGCCCGTTCCACGCCGGCGAGCTGGCCGCCCAAGCCCGGGCCGGCGTCGGCGCACCGGGGGCGGGGGGCATCCGGCCGTTCATGCCGGACCAGCACCGCGAGTTCTTCGCCCTGCTACCCTACCTGTTCGTCGCTACGATCGACGCCGACGGCTGGCCGGTGGCCACGGTGCTGACCGGCCGGCCTGGCTTCGTCCAGAGTCCGGACCCCACGACCCTGACCGTCGCGGCCTTGCCGTGTGCGAACGAGCCCGGCGCCGAACTGTTCGCCGCCGGCCGGCCGTTCGGCGCCCTGGGCCTGGACTTCGCCACCCGTCGCCGCAACCGCGCCAACGGCCTGATCACGGCGGCGGGGCAGGGCGGGCTGACGCTCCAGGTGCTGCAGAGCTTCGGCAACTGCCCGCAGTACATCCAGACCCGCGCGGTGGAGGCGGGATCGGCCTCGACCCTGCCGGCCGAGGCGATCGCCTTCCCGACGCCCGAGGCCCTGGCCCAGATCGCCCGGGCCGACACGATGTTCGTGGCCACCAACGCCGGCGGCCAGGACGGGGGCGTCGAGAACGGCGGCGTCGACATCTCGCACCGAGGCGGCCTGCCGGGCTTCGTCAAGGCGGCGGGCGACATGCTGACCATCCCCGACTTCCGGGGCAACCGGTTCTTCAACACCCTGGGCAACCTGATGACGGACCCCCGCGCGGCCCTGCTGTTCGTCGACTTCGAGACTGGCGACCTGCTGCACCTGCAGGGTCGGGGCGAGATTGACTGGGCGCCGGCCGTCGGCGAATGGCCCGAGGGCGTCCAGCGCCAGTGGCAGTTCACGGTCGAGCGCGCCTGGCGCCGGCCGGCCGCCCTGCCTCTGCGCTGGACGTTCGACGACTATTCGCCGGTGACGCTGAGCACGGCCGCCTGGAACGCGGCGCCAGCCCTGGTCGCCTGATACCCTGACGGGTGCGGCGCAACGTCGCGGTTTCGCCTGCGGGATCAATCGGCTGGAAGGTTAAGCCTTGCTTGAGGTGTTGCGGTGCAAACCTGAGGGATCGGTTTCCCCAGACATTGGCGCCCCATGCGTTCGGACATTTCCACCAAGGTCAGCCTGACCGTCGTCGCGGCCTTCATGACCCTGTTGCTGGCCTTGCTGGCCATCGTGGGCAAGAACTCGCTGGACTTCGCCAAGGCGCAGGCGGTCAGCCAGCAGGAGGCCAGCATGCGGGTGGCCTGGGACGCGGTGGGCGGCCCGGGCGCGGTCTTCGCCCGCGACGGCGACAAGCTGACCGTGGGCGGCAAGCCCCTGAACGGCGACATCGCCACGGTCGACCACGTCAAGGACCTGGTCGGCGGCACCATGACCATCTTCCTGGGCGACACCCGCATCGCCACCAACGTCCAGAAGCCGGACGGCAGCCGCGGCCTGGGCACCACCCTGGCCAAGGGGCCGGTCTATGACGCGGTGCTGGGCCGGGGCGAGCCCTATCGCGGCGAGGCCAAGGTCCTGGGCAAGCCCTATTTCGCCGCCTACGACCCGATCCGGAACGCCTCGGGCGAGGTGATCGGCATCCTCTATGTCGGCGTGGCCAAGGCCGATTATTTCCAGCCGGTCTATCGCCAGCTGATCTGGCTGGCCGTGGCCGGCGCAGCCCTGGCCGGCCTGGGCGTCGCCGCCTCGGTGACCGTGGTCCGCCGCCAGCTGTCGCCGCTGCGCGACCTGCGCGAGGCCATGAAGCAGGTGATGGGCGGCGACCTGACCGTGGCCCTGCCGTTCGCCGGCCGCCGCGACGACATCGGGCTGATGGCCGATGCGGTCCACGCCTTCCGCGACGAGGCCCGCGAGAAGGGGCGCATCGAGGCGCAGGCCGAGAGCCATCGCCAGGCCGCCGAGGCCGAGCGCCGCCTGTCGGCCGATCGCGACCACCAGCAGGCCGAGCAGCAGGCTCTGGTCGTGTCGCGCCTGGCCCATGGCCTGGACCGGCTGTCGGCCGGCGACCTGACCGTGCGCCTGACCGAGGCCTTCGCCCCCGACTACGAGCGCCTGCGCGCCGACTTCAACCAGGCCGTCGAGCGTCTGGAGCAAGCGATGGGCGCGGTGATCTCGGCGGTGGGCGGCCTGACGGCGGGCGCCAACGGCATCGCCGGCGCGGCCGGCGACCTGTCGGCCCGCAGTGAACAACAGGCCGCCAGCCTGGAAGAGGCCGCCGCCGCCCTGACCGAGATCACCAACGCCGTCCGCGTGGCCGCCGACGGCGCCCGCGGGGCCCGCGAGGCGGTCAGTCAGGCCCAGGCCGAGGCCGGTCGCTCGCGCACCGTCGTCGACGAGACCATCCAGGCGATCGGCGGCATCGAGGCCTCCTCGCACCAGGTGGCCCAGATCATCGGCGTGATCGACGAGATCGCCTTCCAGACCAACCTGCTGGCCCTGAACGCCGGGGTCGAGGCCGCCCGCGCCGGCGACGCCGGCCGAGGCTTCGCGGTCGTGGCCCAGGAAGTGCGGGCCTTGGCCCAGCGCTCGGCCGACGCGGCCAAGGAGATCAAGGTCCACATCGCCGACTCCGCTCGCCAGGTCGAGGCCGGCGTCGTGCTGGTCGGCCGCACCGGCGAGGCCCTGCAGAAGATCGCCGGCCAGGTCGGGGCCATCGACGGCGTCATCGGCCAGATCGCCGCCTCGGCCGCCGAACAGGCCTCGGGCTTGTCTGAGGTCAACACCGCCGTCAGCCACATGGACCAGGCCACCCAGAAGAACGCCGCCATGGTCAACCGCTCGGCCGCCGACAGCCTGACCCTGGTGCGCGAGGTCGAGGGCCTGGCCGCCCTGATCAGTCACTTCAAGGTCGGCGCGGCTAGCGCTGGTCGTTCTGACGCTCGACCTTCGTCCGACGCGCGTCGGCCTTCCGCGCATCGTCCAGCCGCTTAAGGGCCTGCTGCTCGGCCGATCTCTGCCGGCCCAGCCCGTCCTGTTCGGCGCCCAGCACCCAGGGGATGTCCTTGCCCTTGCCCGGATCGTCGCGGTTGCGGTGATCGACCCCGACGCCCATCGGGGCGTCGCGATAGGCGCGGTCGGCCTGCTGCTTCAGCGCCTGGGCGTCGAAGCCCCGCCGCTTGGCCGCGTCCATCGGCGCGTCATAGACCGGCGCGTTGCGCGCCTTCGCCCCGAACACCTCGTCGCAATGCTCCTGCTCCCGCCGGTTGAGGCCGACGGCCTGGGCGTTGGCGCAACCGGCGCTGCTGCCGCGCAGGGCGGTGCGCAGGTCGCCGCGCGGCCCTTCCGGCAACGGCGCGGGGTGGACGCCCGTGGCGCGGTCGGCCGGGGCGGGCGGACCAGGGACGGGGGCCACGCCCAGCGGCTGGATCCAGGACGGCGCGACCCGGCGCGGCGCGCGCGGCTGGACCGGCGAGGCCGCCGCGGCGCGATCGGGGCTGGCGAGGTTCTCCGGCGTCGGCCGGCGGGGCATGAGGTCGCGCTCCAGGGTGACGCGGACGGCGTCCTCGTCGTTCGACCGGTCCTGGAAGCGCGTCATCGCCGGCCAGCCCAGGACGGCCAGGACCACGGCGTGCAGCAGCAGCGACCCGCAGAGGACGGCGCCGTTTCTCAACCGGGTTTTGCGCGCCGCGGATGGGGGCAAGGACAAGCTCGACTGGAACAAGGTGGGCAGGTTTGCCACCGCAAGTGGCGAAACCGTGACCGGGGACCGTTAGATGGGATGCCGGGGCGCTTGCGCCACCAGGGTTTTGCGGCGTCGGCCGCCCGGGATCGCGCTCGGCCAGGCCGTCATCTCGATGGGCGAAAGCGTGGCCGTTAGGGGGCCATTAACCGACGCAAACCCGCGAATTGACTCGGCATTGACGTCGGATGCGTTCGCGAGTAGTTTCCGCGCTCTTTTCGAGGCGGACCCTGTCCGTCCTGATGAGCGCCCGTCCCTTACCCGACGGATCAGCCCGCCGGAACGCTGCCCGCGTCCCGGCGAGTTTCGTGTTTATCAGGTCCCCATCCGGGGCCGAGAAAGCCGGAATAAAAACGACAAGGACCCTGAAGCGCTTCGGCCGAAAGGCACACGCTTCCATCAGAGCAGAGACTTAATGCCTACCGTCAACCAGCTCATCCGCAAACCGCGCCAGCCTAAGCCGGTCCGGAACAAGGTGCCCGCCCTGAAGGGCTGCCCCCAACGTCGCGGCGTTTGCACGCGCGTCTACACGACGACCCCGAAGAAGCCGAACTCGGCGCTTCGTAAGGTCGCCAAGGTCCGTCTGACCACCGGCATCGAAGCCGTTTGCTACATCCCGGGCGAAGGCCACAACCTGCAGGAGCACTCGGTGGTGCTCATCCGCGGCGGCCGCGTCAAGGACTTGCCCGGCGTCCGTTATCACATCCTGCGCGGCGTCCTCGACACCCAAGGTGTCAAGGATCGTAAGCAGCGTCGTTCGCTCTACGGCGCCAAGCGTCCGAAGTAAGGAAGAAGAAGTATGTCCCGCCGCCGTCGCGCCGAGAAACGCCAAGTCCTGCCGGATCCCAAGTTTGGGGACCTGATCGTCACGAAGTTCATGAACTACGTGATGTACGAGGGCAAAAAAGCCGTCGCCGAAAACATCATCTATGGTGCTTTCGACATCCTGGAAGCCAAGCGCAAGGACCAAGGTCCGCTGGAAACCTTCCACACCGCCCTGGACAACGTCGCCCCGGCGATCGAAGTCCGGTCGCGCCGCGTCGGCGGCGCCACCTACCAGGTGCCGGTGGAAGTCCGTCCGGACCGTCGCCGCGCCCTCGCCATCCGTTGGCTGGTGACCGCCGCCCGCAAGCGCGGCGAGAACACCATGACCGAAAAGCTGGCCGGTGAGCTGCTCGACGCCTCCAACAACCGCGGCACCGCGGTGAAGAAGCGCGAAGACACGCACAAGATGGCTGAAGCCAACCGGGCGTTCTCGCACTACCGCTGGTAACCTTTCTTACCAGCACTCTTTCAGGCGCGGGCGGTTTGAGATAAACCGCCCGCGCCGCACGTTTAAATGTCCCTGCCCCAGCTTGGGGCCGGGCTGTCACGCAGAGCTAGATCCATGGCCCGCCAGCATAAAATCGAAGACTACCGTAACTTCGGCATCATGGCGCACATTGACGCCGGTAAGACGACGACGACCGAGCGGATCCTGTATTACACGGGTAAGTCGCACAAGATCGGCGAAGTCCACGACGGCGCCGCGACCATGGACTGGATGGACCAGGAACAAGAGCGCGGCATCACGATCACGTCGGCCGCGACGACCGCTTTCTGGAAAGACAAGCGCCTCAACATCATCGACACCCCCGGGCACGTCGACTTCACGATTGAAGTCGAGCGCTCGCTGCGCGTCCTCGACGGCGCCGTGACGGTGCTGGACGGCAACGCCGGCGTCGAGCCGCAGACCGAGACCGTCTGGCGTCAGGCCGACAAGTACAAGGTTCCGCGGATCGTGTTCGTCAACAAGATGGACAAGATCGGCGCCGACTTCGACAAGTCGGTCGAGTCGATCCGCGACCGCCTGGGCGCCAAGGCCGTTCCGATCCAATTCCCGATCGGTTCGGAATCCTCGCTGAGCGGCCTGGTCGACCTGGTCCGCATGAAGGCCGTGGTCTGGGACAACGACGGCCTGGGCGCCTCGTACCGTGACGAAGAAATCCCCGCCGACCTGATGGACAAGGCCGTCGCCGCGCGCGCCTACCTGGTCGAGAACGCCGTCGAGCTCGATGACGACGCGATGGAAGCCTATCTGGGCGGCGAAGAGCCGACCGAAGAAACCATCAAGAAGTGCATCCGCAAGGCCGTGCTGACCGGCGCCTTCTATCCGATCCTCTGCGGCTCGGCCTTCAAGAACAAGGGCGTCCAGCCCCTGCTCGACGCCGTCGTCGACTACCTGCCCTCGCCGGTGGACATCCCGCCGACCAAGGGCATCGACTTCAAGACCGAAGCCGAAGTCGAGCGCAAGGCCTCGGACGACGAGCCCCTGTCGGTCCTGGCGTTCAAGATCATGGACGACCCCTTCGTCGGCTCGCTGACCTTCTGCCGCATCTATTCGGGCAAGCTGGAAACCGGCATGAGCCTGCTGAACTCGACGCGCGACAAGCGCGAGCGCGTCGGCCGCATGCTGCTGATGCACTCCAACAACCGCGAAGACATCAAGGAAGCCTATGCCGGCGACATCGTCGCCCTGGCCGGCCTGAAGGAAACCCGCACCGGCGACACCCTGTGCGATCCCCTGAAGGCCCCGGTCATCCTCGAGCGCATGGAGTTCCCGGCCCCGGTCATCGAGATCGCCGTCGAGCCCAAGTCGAAGGCCGACCAGGAAAAGCTGGGCGTCGCCCTGGCCAAGCTGGCCGCCGAGGATCCGTCCTTCACCGTCTCGACCGACTTCGAAAGCGGCCAGACGATCCTGAAGGGCATGGGTGAACTGCACCTGGACATCAAGATCGACATCCTGAAGCGGACCTACAAGGTCGAAGCCAACATCGGCGCGCCGCAGGTGGCCTATCGCGAGTCCCTCGGCAAGCGCGCCGAGATCGACTACACCCACAAGAAGCAGACCGGCGGCACGGGTCAGTTCGCCCGCGTCATGATCACCTTCGAGCCGGGCGAGCCGGGTTCGGGCTTCGTGTTCGAAAGCGCGATCGTCGGCGGCGCGGTGCCGAAGGAATACATCCCCGGCGTCCAGAAGGGCCTGGAGTCCGTCAAGGACAACGGCCTGCTGGCCGGCTTCCCGCTGATCGACTTCAAGGCGACCCTGACCGACGGCAAATACCACGACGTCGACTCCAGCGTGCTGGCGTTCGAAATCGCGGCCCGCGCCGCCTTCAAGGAACTGCGTGAAAAGGGCGCCCCCAAGCTGCTCGAGCCGATCATGGCCGTCGAGGTCGTGACCCCGGAAGAGTATCTGGGTTCGGTCATCGGCGACCTGAACGGTCGTCGTGGCATGATCCAGGGCCAGGACATGCGCGGCAACGCCACGGTGGTGAACGCCTTCGTGCCGCTGGCCAACATGTTCGGCTACGTGAACACCCTGCGCGGCATGTCCCAGGGCCGCGCCCAGTTCACCATGCAGTACGACCACTACGAGCCGGTGCCGCAACACGTCGCCGACGAAGTGATCAAGAAGTACGCCTAAGCTAACCCCAGAAACTCCCATTAATTTGAGGCCCCTCTGGGGTCCCGGAGCTAGAGAAAAATGGCCAAGGAAAAGTTCGAACGTAACAAGCCGCACTGCAACATCGGCACGATTGGTCACGTTGACCATGGCAAGACGACGTTGACGGCCGCGATCACCATCATTCTGGCCAAGACCGGTGGTGCGACCGCGAAGAACTACGCCGACATCGACGCCGCGCCGGAAGAAAAGGCCCGCGGCATCACCATCAACACCGCGCACGTGGAATATGAGACGGCCAACCGTCACTACGCCCACGTCGACTGCCCCGGCCACGCCGACTATGTGAAGAACATGATCACCGGCGCGGCGCAGATGGACGGCGCGATCCTGGTGGTGTCGGCGGCCGACGGCCCGATGCCGCAGACCCGCGAGCACATCCTGCTGGCCCGTCAGGTCGGCGTGCCGGCCCTGGTGGTGTACATGAACAAGGTCGACCTGGTCGACGACGCCGAGCTGCTGGAGCTGGTGGAGATGGAAGTGCGCGAGCTGCTCAGCTCGTACGACTTCCCGGGCGACGACATCCCGATCACCAAGGGCTCGGCCAAGGTGGCCATCGACGGCGGCGACCCGGTGATCGGCGAGCAGTCGATCCTGGAGCTGATGACCACGGTCGACACCTACATCCCGCAGCCGGACCGTCCGGTCGACCTGCCGTTCCTGATGCCGGTCGAAGACGTGTTCTCGATCTCGGGCCGCGGCACGGTGGTGACCGGCCGCGTCGAGCGCGGCATCGTCAAGGTGGGCGAGGAAGTCGAGATCGTCGGCATCCGTCCGGTCCAGAAGACCACCTGCACGGGCGTGGAAATGTTCCGCAAGCTGCTGGACCAGGGCCAGGCGGGCGACAACGTCGGCGTGCTGCTGCGCGGCACCAAGCGCGAGGACGTCGAGCGCGGCCAGGTGCTGTGCAAGCCGGGTTCGATCACCCCGCACACCAAGTTCGTGGCCGAGGCCTACATCCTGACCAAGGAAGAAGGCGGCCGTCACACCCCGTTCTTCACCAACTACCGCCCGCAGTTCTACTTCCGCACCACCGACGTGACCGGGATCATCAAGCTGCGCGAAGGCGTGGAAATGATCATGCCGGGCGACAACGCCGAGCTGGACGTCGAGCTGATCACCCCGATCGCCATGGAAGAGAAGCTGCGCTTCGCCATCCGTGAAGGCGGCCGCACCGTCGGCGCCGGCGTCGTCGCCAAGATCGTCGAGTAGTCTCGAACGATCTAGCTTCGGCTGACAATGCGAAGGCCCCGGAGGAAACTCCGGGGCCTTTTGCTTTGGGGGACCGCCGCATTACGACACCTTAAGGTGACCCGGCCTCCGCCGCCCCCTAGCCTGGCCAAGGCCTCGCTCGGAGGCCCGACCGGGGCCTTGCATGCTGCACCGACGCGACCTCCTGCTGGCCGGCGCCGGCCTGGCCCTGACCCCCGCCGCGGCGTTCGCCGCCAAGCCCCTGGAGGCCGACAATCCGCTCGTCGACGCCTTCGTCAAGGAGCAGGGCTTCAACGGCGTGGTCATGCTGGGCCAGGCCGGCAAGCCGACCTACGCCCGCGCCTTCGGCCTGGCCGACATCGAGGCGGGCAAGCCGGCGAGCCTCGACACCGTCTACGGCATAGCCTCGATCTCCAAGTGGCTGACCGCGACGACGGTGCTGAAGCTGGTCGAGGCCGGCAAGCTGTCGCTGGACGCGCCGATCACCACCTGGCTGCCCGACTATCGCGCCGACACCGGCGCCAAGGTCACCCTGCGCCGGCTGCTGTCCAATTCCAGCGGCGTGCCCAACGGTTTCATGTCGGCGGCCAAGGCCGATCCGACGGTGCTGACCTTCGAATTGCCAGCGCGCGAAGCGGTCCGGCGTTATGCCGAGGGCGACCTGGCCTTCGAGCCGGGCGCGCGCTTCGACTACGCCATGACCAACTGGATGATCGTGACGGCGGTGATCGAGGCGGCGACCGGACGCGGCTACGCCGACGCCATGCGGACGATCACCCTGGACCCGCTGGGCCTGAAGGACACCGACGCCGGCCCCGCGGCGAAAGCCTCGCCCCGGCTGGCGGCCGGCTACGCCGCGGTCGCCCCGCCGCAGCGGCGACCCAACACGACCCTGTCGTTCATGACCGCCAGCGGCGGCTATCGCAGCACTGCCTCGGACCTGCTGAAGGCCGCGCACCGGATCTTCGACACGGGGTTCCTTTCGCCGGCCTCGCAGCAGGCGCTGCGGACCATCGAGGTCGCCAGCGACAGCTATGCCCTGGGCGGCCGGATCCGCACCCTGTGGGTGGACGGCAAGCCCTATCCGGCCGGCTGGGAGACCGGCAACACCGCCGGCTACCGCTCGGTGCTGGGGCACCGCTTCGACACCCGGACCAGCGTGGTGATCCTCAACAACACCAGCCTGTCGCAGAAGACCCTGGATCTGTTCGCCGACAAGCTGTTCGGCGCGGTGACACCGGCCTAGGCCGGTTCCCGGCCCCGCGAGAACACGTTATCCTGCTGCGAAACCGGGGGTGATCTGTTGATCCGCACCAAGCTCATCGTCCTGACCCTGGCGGGCGCCGGCCTCGCGGCCTGCCAGAGGACGCCCGATCCGCCGGCCTCCATCGCCCTGCCGCCGGGCCTGGGCGACCGCGTGCGGGTGCTGAGCGCCGACGCCATGGTGATCGACGGCAAGCACGTGCGCCTGGCCAACGCCTATGCGCCGCAGGGCGTGCCCGACGCCCGCTGCTGGGCCGAGGCCACGGCGGCCCAGACCACCCTGGCCTGGGTGCGGGCCAAGGTCAAAGACGCCCGCGACATCGCCGTCGAGCCGGCGGCGGGCTTCGACGAGTTCCATCGCCAGCTGGCGGTCGTCAAGCTGGACGGCGTCGACCTGGGCCAGGAGATGTACGAGGCCGGCTTGGCGGCGCGGCGCACCGACGGCCTGAACGGCCGCTTCGCCTGGTGCGAACCGATCAGCGGCAAGGCGGCGGGCGCGCCGACGGTCCATTCGTTGCTGGACTAGGGTCTGGACTCAACTGCCCCCATGGTTGTCATCCCGGCCGAAGCGAAGCGTAGGGCCGGGATGACAACGAAGGAGGGCGCGCTATCGAGCGCCACCGCCCCGCAGCCGATCCACCGGCGCCAGCGTCGCGCCCTCGGCCTCGCGCGGGGTGGTCATGCGTGACAGCTTGGGGGTCAGCCAGCGCTCGATGTCGTCGACGATCTCGTAGACCACCGGCACCAGCACCAGGGACAGCACGGTCGAGGTGATCAGGCCGCCGATCACCGCCACGGCCATCGGCTGGCGGAATTCCGAGCCGGTGCCGATGCCCAGGGCGGTGGGCAACATGCCGGCCATCATCGCCAGGGTGGTCATGACGATCGGCCGGGCCCGCTCGTGACAGGCGTCGAGGATGGCGTCGCGCTGGTCCATGCCGGCCCGCTCCTGCTCGATGGCGTACTCGACCAGCAGGATCGAGTTCTTGGCCGCCAGGCCCATCAGCATCAGGAAGCCGATCAGCGACGGCATCGACAGCGACTGGCCCGTGACCAGCAGGGCGAAGAACGCCCCGCCGATCGCCAGGGGCAGGGCCGACAGGATGGTGATCGGCTTGAAGAAGCTGCGGAACAGCAGCACCAGCACGCCGAACACCAGGCCGACCGCCGACAGCAGGGCGATGGCGAAGCCGGTGAACAGCTCGACAAACGCCTCCTGGTCACCGGCCGTGGCCGGGCCGACGCCGGGGGGGAGGTTCTTCATGGTCGGCAGCTTGCCCACATCGCCCATCGCCTGGCCCAGCTGGGCGCCGTTGGCCAGGTCGGCCTCGATGGTCACCTGCCGCTTGCGGGCGAAGCGGTCGATCTTGGCCGGGCCGGCCTGGAACGACAGGTCGGCGACCGTGTCGAGCCGGGTCGTGCCGCCGCCGGCCGTGGGGATGCGCAGGGCGCCCAGGGCGTCGAGGTCGGCGCGGGTCTCGGCCGGCAGGCGCACGCGGATCGGGATCCGCCGCTCGCCCTGGGTCATCTTGGCGACGTTGGCGTCGATGTCGCCCACCGTGGCCACGCGGGCGATGGCGGCGATGTCGGCGGCGCTGACGCCCAGGCGGGCGGCCTCGTCGGGCTTGGGCCGGATGACGATCTCGGGACCACTGGGCGGCGACGAGGGACGCGGATCGGCTACCGTGCCCAGCGACTGCATCTCGCGCTCGATCCGGGCGGCGGTGCGCTCCAGCAGCGGGCCGTCGTCAGAGATCAGGATGGTCTGGACCTCCGATGTGCCCCAGTCGCCCAGCAGGTTGACGCGGGCGTCGGGGATGTCGTGCAGGCCGTCGCGCACGGCCTGCTTGATCTGGGTCACCGTCATGTCGCGCTTGCCGTTCAGCACGATGGTGATCGTCGCGTCGCGGAGATCGGCGCCGCTCTGGCCGCCCCAGCCGCTGCCGATGTTCGAGCCGACCTGGGCGAAGACGTGGGCGGTCTCGGGGCGCTTGCGGAACATGGCGGTCACCGACTGGACGGTGCGCTCCATGTCGGCCGTGGTCGCTCCGGGCGGACCCTGGACCTTCAGGTAGTAGTAGTTGGCGTTGCCGGCCGGCTGGAAGGCCGTGGGTAGCAGGCCGGCCAGGGCGAACGAGCCGATCAGGATCACCGTGCCGATGACGATGCTGAGGAACCGGTGGTCCAGCGACCAGTCAAGCACGCCGCGATAGAAGCCCTCGAACTCGCGCCGGGGATGCGGGTCCTTCGACGGCTTGAGGAAATAGGCGGCCAGCAGCGGCGTCAGCAGGCGGGCGACCACCAGCGAGAACAGCACGGCCACGGCGACGGTCAGGCCGAATTCCTTGAAGAACTGGCCAGGGGTGCCGGGCATGTACGACACCGGCACGAACACCGCCACGATGGTGAAGGTGGTGGCCACGACCGCCAGGCCGATGGCGTCGGCCCCCTCCATCGCCGCCATAAACGGTCTCTGGCCCCGGGCCACGCGTTTCTCGATGTTCTCGATCTCGACCACGGCGTCGTCGACCAGGATGCCGATGACCAGGGTCAGGGCCAGCAGGGTCACGACGTTCAGCGAGAAGCCCATGATCGCCATGAAGGCGAAGGTCGGGATCAGCGACACCGGCATGGCGATGGCGGTGATCAGGGTGGCGCGCCATTCCCGCAGGAACAGGAACACCACCAGCGAGGCCAGCAGCATGCCTTCCAGCAGGGTGTGCTCGGTGGCCGCGAAGCTGGCGCGGGTCTCGTCGACGGTCGAGAAGATCTTCACGAACGTCACGCCCGGCTGCTTGGCCTCCAGGGCGTCGACGGCCTTCTTGACGCGGTCCTCGACGGCGACGTCGCTGGAGTCGCGGGTCTTCATCACCTGGAAGGCGACCACGGGCTTGCCGTCGAGCCGGGCGAAGCCGCGCTCCTCCTCCGCGCCCTGGCCGACCTGAGCCACGTCGGTCAGCTTGACGTAGCGGCCGCCGGCCACCGGGATGGTGATGGCGCGCAGCTGCTCGACCGTGGTGGCCGCGCCCAGCACCCGCAGGGTCTGCTCGCGGCCGCCGATCCTGGCGCGGCCGCCGGGGGCGTCGACGCTGAAGCTGGCCAGGGCCTGGTTCAGCTGCGGGGCGGTGACGCCGAAGCTGGCCATGCGGTCGGGGTCGATGATCACGTTGATCTCGCGATCGACGCCGCCGACCCGGGCCACCTGGGCCACGCCCTTCTCGCCCTGCAGGGCGCGGGTGACGCTGTCGTCGATGAACCACGACAGCTCGGTGGCGCTCATGTTCGGGGCCGAGACGGCGTAGGTGATGATCGGGGCGCTGGTGATCTCCAGGCGCTGGACGATCGGCTCGTCGACCTCCTTGGGCAGGACGGCGCGGGTCTGGTCGATCTTGGAGCGCACCTCGTCGGTGACCTTCTGCAGGTCCTCTCCGAGGTTGAACTCGATCGTGGTGGTCGAGGCGCCCTGGACCACCGACGAGCGGATGGTCTTGACGTTGGAGATGCTGGCCACCGCGTCCTCGACGGGGCGGGTGACCTGGGTCTCCATCTCGCCGGGCGCCGCGCCGCTCTGGGTGACCGTCACGGTCACGGCGGGGAACTCGACATTGGGGAACTGCTTGATGGGCAGGCCCATGTAGCAGCCGATCCCGGCGATGATCAGGGCGATGAACAGGACCGCGACGGGAATCGGGTTCTTGATCGCCCAGGCGGAGACGCGGAGCTCGCCGGTCTTGTGTTCGCCAGCCATCAGCGGGCCGCCTGCTGGATGGCGGCGACTGCGGGGCGGATCACGTCGCCGTCGGTGACGAACGAGGCGCCGCCCAGCACGATGCGGGTTCCGGCCGGCGGCCCCTGGACCAACTGGGCCCAGCCGCCGCCCTTCTGGCCGATCTTGACCGGCGTCTGGTGGGCGCGGTTGGCGCCGTCGACGGTCATCACGTACAGGCCGTCGGCCTCGTAGCGGATGGCGGTCTCCGGAATGGCGGTGACCGATGCGCCGGAGGCCCCGAACGTGGCGCGGCCGAAGCCGCCGGGCCGCAGGTCGGGACGGACGGGCAGGCGCACCCGCACCCTGCCCAGGCGGCTGGCGCTGTCGACCCGCGGGCTGACCAGGCGCACGACGCCCGACACCGACTGGCCGCCGGGCAGGCTGACCTGAACGGGCTGGCCCTCGCGCACGCCCGCCAGGTCCGCTTCGTTGACCTCGGCGTCCAGCTCGACCAGGCCGTCGCGGGCGATGGTGAACCAGGGGGTGGTCCCGCCGCCGGCGATCTGGCCCGGCTGGACGCCGCGCTGCAGGATCCGGCCGCCGACCGGGGCGGTGATGGTCATCCGCGAAACCCGGGTGCGCAGCTCGTTCAGCGCCGCCTCCTGGGCTTTGGCCTGGTAGCGGCGGGTCTCGATCTGCTCTTGGCTGAGCACGCCCTGGCCGTCCAGGCCGGCGACGCGCTTGGCCTCGGCCTGGGCCTGGGCGGTCAGGGCCGCCTGCTGGTCGACCTGGGCGCGCAGCAGGGTGGCGTCCAGCTGGGCCAGCGGCTGGCCGGCCCGGACCCAGTCGCCCTCGTCGGCATAGAGCCGGGCCACGCGGTAGCCGCTGAGCTCCGAGCCGACGGCGGCCTCCTCGCGCGAGACCAGCTGGCCCGAGGCCTCGACTCCGCCGCCCAGCGGCCGGGTCTCGACCGAGCCGACGCTGACGGCGCGGGCCTGGGCGGCGGCCGGCTTGGAGGCGTCCTTGTCCTTCTTGTCGCCGCAGGCGGTCAGGCCCGTCGAGGCGATCAGGATCATGGCGGCGAGCGCGGTGCGGGTCGTCATGGGGGAGGGTCTCATTTCGAGGAAACTTGGGCCGGAGCCGCGCCCTGCGCGACGTTTTGGGAAGAGACGGAAGCTGGCGACCAGCCGCCGCCCAGCGCCTTGTAGGTCTGGACGGCGTGCAGCAGGGCGTCGGTCCGCGCGCCGGTCAGGGCGGCGCGCGAGGCGCGCCAGGACTGTTCGGCCTGCAGGGTGGTGGTCAGGTCGATCAGGCCCAGGCCGTAGCCCTTGCGGTTGGCGTCGTAGGCGCGCTGGGCCCGGGCTTCGCCGGCGGTCAGCAGGTCGACGCGGCGCTGGTCGGCGGCCAGTTGCAGCATGGCGTTCTCGGCCTCGCCATAGGCGGTCTGCACCGTCTTCTCGTAGGCGATGGCGGCCTGCCGGGTGCGGGCGTTCTGGGCGTCGATGTCGGCCAGCAGGGCCGGGATGTTCAGCACCGGGATCGAGACATTGGCCCCGATGGTCCAGGTGGAGGTGGAGGTCGAACTCTTGCCGCTGCCTCCGCCGAAACTGGGCGACACGCTCTTGGACAGCCCGACACCGGGGGTGATGTTGAAGGTCGGCGGCAGCGCCAGCTCGTTGACCTTCAGCGTGCCGGAGGCCGAGGCCAGGCGGGCCCCCGCCTCGCGCACGTCCGGGCGGCGGCCCAGCAGGTCGCCGGGGATGGCGGCGGGCACGGGCGGGGCCAGGTCCAGCCTGGCGTCGACCGGCAGGCTGGCCAGCGGGTCGATCCCGCGTCCGACCAGGATCAGCAGGCTGCGGCGGGCCGCATCCAGCTGGGCCTCCAGGTTGGCGGCGCGGGCCTGGGTGTCGGCCAGGTCGGCCTCGGCGCGGTCGGCTTCGGAGGTGGCGACCAGGCCGGCATTGGCCTTCTTGACGGCGAAGTCGCGCAGCGAAGTGTTGATGCGCTCGGTCTGGCGGGCGTCGTCCAGCTGCACGGCCAGGCCGCGGGCCTCGAAATAGGACTGGGCGACGTTGGCGGCCAGCGAGGCGCGGGCCCCTTCATAGGCGAAGCGGGCGGCGGCGAAGTCGTTGTTGACCACGCCCAGGCCGGCCCGCTTGCGGCCGAACAGGTCCAGTTCCCAGCTGACGTCGAAGTTGGCGTTGTAGCTGTCGCTGTCGCCGCCCCGGGTGAAGGGGATGCCGCCGCTGGGAACGGTCTGGCTGAGGATCTTCGTGTGGGTGCGGCCGGCGTCGCCGGTCAGGGGCGTGCCGGGGATCCAGATCTGGCGCACCTGGCCCCGGCGCACGGCGCGAGCCTCGTCCAGCACCGCGGCGGCGGTGCGGGCGTCGGGGGCCTTGTCCAGCGCTGTCTCGATCAGGCTGGTCAGCTGCGGATCGTTGAAGCTGGTCCACCAGCGGTCGAGGTCCGCCTGGGTCGCACCGGCGGGCGTCTCGTAGGCGGCCGGCAGGCGGGTGTCGGGCGTCGGGCGCGGGGTGTTCACGCAGCCGGCCACGGCCAGGCCCGCCAGGCCCAGGGCCAGCATCGAGGCGCCGGATCGGGATGGCCGAGGGCGCCCGCGCTCTCCGGTCATGATCTCACTCATCAACAATCACCTGCAGGCGCGACCGAAAGGGGAGGACGGTCGGGATCGATTTCAACAGTGGGGCGGGGAAGCCGGCGACGACGGAAGGCCGGCGACGGCTCCGTAGACGTCGACGACCTGGTCCAGAAAGCGTTCGATGATCTGCCGCTCGCCGGATGACAGGGGGGCGATGACCGCGTCCAGCCCATCGATCATCGGCGCCAGCTGCGCGAAGGCCCGGTCGAGCGAGGCCGCCACCGGCACGACGCAGACCTTGCGCCGGTCGTGGGTCCGCCGCTCCCGGGCGACGTGGCCGGCCCGCTCCAGGCGATCGACGATCTGGGTGGCGGCCGCGGTCGTGACCTTCAGATGCTCGGCCAGCTGGCCGGGCGTCATCGGCCCGTTGTTCAGCAGGTGCTCCAGCGCCGCCATGTCGGTGACGTTGACGCCCAGGCTCTCGCCGATCTTGCGGCCGATCTGACGCGTCAGCATCGAGATGGTCTTCAGGCGCTGGCCGATCGGATCGCGGGGCGTGTGCGACACGCGCCATGCCTCTCGTGGGTCGGGATCGCCGGTCGTCATGGTTGTGATCTATATCGCTAAGCGGATTAATAGTCAAATTGCTTAGCGATATGTTCGGCCGCCATGAAGCGCCTGTCGCGCGCTCGATCGCCGGGAGGCTCATCGCCGAATCCCCAAGAACAACCGCCGCTCGACCCTCGCGACCGATCGGCGTTCGTTCAATTGGGGATGAAGGCGCCGAGATGGAAGGGCGGGACGTCATCGCAATTTTCTCTCCCGGCGGTTGATGGCGCGCGGCCCCTTCCGGGCGCCGCCGTTCGGTCTTCGGAGAGATGACGAACCAGGGGCCGGGTTTTGCGACACCGGCGCGGCGATTATTTTCACTGACCGGACCGCCCGGACCTCGGCTGCGCCTCGTTCACCGGCGACCCTCTGGGCCGGTCTGGCGGCGTGCCGGCAGAGCGTCTGTGCGAAATCGGCGAAGGCGTAATCCCTCACCCTCCCACCGCTGCGCGGCGGGCCCCGCCCTCTCCCTCCGGGAGAGGGAGAATTACCGCGAAAACAATCCCGTCAGCAGCGGCCGGGCGAACAGCCTGGCCGCTTCGTCGTGTTCCAGGCCGGGGACCCAGATCCCCAAGGACGCCGCCGCATTGAGCATCGAATTGATCATGTGGGCCGCGATCATCGGGTCCGCCGCCCGGATCGAGCCCTCGGCCACGCCGTCGGAGATGATCGCCGCGAAGCGCTCCGAGCCGCGATTGTAGCCCTGGGCCATCTCGTGGCGGATCTCGATCGGCAGGGCGCCCATCGACGAGGCGCGCAGCAGCGGTCCGTGGTCCGACAGCTGGTAGGCGACCAGGGCCGCGGTCGCCGACGACAGCTGCTCCCAGCTGTCCCCGGCCAGGGCGCGGGCGTCGGCCTGGGCCTTGCGGGTGACGGCGAAGGTGCGCTCGAAGCACTCGACCACCAGGGCGTCCTTGTCCTCGTGGTGGTGGTAGAACGAGCCCTTGGTGACGTTCAGCTGGGCCGAGATGTCCTCGACAGAGGCCCCGCGATAGCCGCGCTGGTTGATCAGCCGGGTGGCGGCGACCAGGAAGGTCTCGCGCCATTCCTGGCCGTCGGGCGACTGCGGCGTCGGGTCGGGCAGGGCCACCGGCGCCCAGGCGGCGTGGCCGCCGGCGCCCTTCGGGGCCAGGCCGTTGACCAGGATGTCGTACATCTTGTCGCGCACGCGGCCATAGTCGTCGACGTCGTAGCGGCGCAGCCACGAGCCCGACCAGAACACCTGCTCCAGCAGCAGGTGGGTGCGGGCGTTGCGGTCGCGCTTGTCCAGGTGGTCGAACTCGGGACCCTCGAAGAAGCCGCGCACCCGGCGGAACAGGTCGTTGAACGCCCCTTGCACCGAGCCGCGCAGCGGCTCCTTCAGGGCCCGCATCTCGGTGAAGCTGGTCAGGGGCGCGGCCTCGCCCAGGCGCACCCGGCGGTTCAGGTCCAGATGGAGGTCGAGGAATTTCAGCAGGCGGCCGGGGGCGTCGGGCGCCTTGGCGGCCTCGGTGACCAGGGCGTCGAAGCGCTCCAGGCCGCGCATGAAGCAGGCGGCGGCTAGGTCGTCCTTCTTGCGGTAGTAGTAGGTGACGCTGGTGGTGATCAGCCCGACCTTGGCGGCGACGTCGGCCAGGGTCATGCCCTTTACGCCCTGGCGGTTCAGGATCGCCGTGGCCGCGGCGAGGATCGCCTCTTTCTTCTTCGTGTACCGCTCGGTGGCGGGGCTTGCGATCCGGCCGTCGTCCATAAGTCGCCCCCCTTGTTGGCGGCCCGTGCGCGAGTCCCTTGGACCCGTGGGTCCAGATTTAGGAAGCCCGGCCTTCACGACAAGGCGGGCGGCGCGCTTGGTCGCCGCTTTCGTGCGCGCGGAATCTTGCAGCCGTGTTGCGCGATTGAGGCGACGGCGTGGTTCGAAGGCCCAGGACGTCTGGGAGCGTCCGTTGGCGGCGGCCTGTCGCGCAAGTGCTTGCCCATCTCCGCTCCCTCGTTTTCAATCGATATGCGCCTGATCGGGGCGAAGGCCGTGTTGCGACATGCGGCCTCTTCGATCGTCGCCAAGAACAGCACGCCGGCTCCTTGGGAGCGGCCGCAGGAGGGATACCGTCTTGAGCACGCCTGAAGCCGTGGGTCTGTCGTCCGACCGACTGAAGCGCATCGGCGCCTTCATCCAGGAGCGCTACGTGGCGCCCGGAAAGCTGCCCTGCGCCCTGGTCCAGGTGTGGCGTCGCGGCCAGCTGGCGCACACGACGATCTTGGGCGCGGCCGACAAGGAGCGCGGGCTGCCGCTGCAGGCCGACAGCCTGTTCCGCATCTATTCGATGACCAAGCCGATCACCTCGATCGCCTTCATGATGCTGGTCGAGGAGGGCAAGGTGGCGCTGGACGATCCGGTGCACCGGTTCATCCCGTCGTGGAAGACGCTGGGCGTGTTCCAGGCCGGCGTGGCGGGCGCGTTCCTGACCCAGCCGGTCGACCAGCCGATGCGGATCATCGACCTGCTGCGCCATACCAGCGGCCTGACCTACGGCTTCCAGCAGCGCTCCAACGTCGACGCCGCCTATCGCAAGCTGAAGCTGGACGGGGTCGACAGCGAGGGCGGGCTGGAGGGCTTCGTCGAGGCCCTGGGAACCGTGCCGCTGGAATTCTCGCCGGGCCAGGCCTGGAACTATTCGGTGGCCACCGACGTGCTGGGCTACCTGGTGCAGGCGATCTCGGGCCAGCCGTTCGACCTGTTCCTGAAGGAGAGGATCTTTGATCCGCTGAAGATGACCGACACCGGCTTCTTCGTGCCCGACGACCAGCGCCATCGCTTCACCGCCTGCTACACCCTCAATCCCAGGGGCGAGGTGGTGCTGCAGGACGATCCGACCACCAGCCGCTACCTGTCCGAGCCGTCGGTGAAGTCCGGCGGCGGCGGCCTGGTCTCGACCGCGGACGACTACATGCGGTTCTGCCGCATGCTGCTGAACGGCGGCGAACTGGACGGAGCGCGGATCGTCAGCCCCAAGACCCTGAAGCTGATGACCATGAACCACCTGCCGGGCGGGCGGGAACTGACCCAGATGTCCAAGTCGCTGTTCAGCGAGGCGGTGTTCGAGGGCCTGGGCTTCGGCCTCGGCTTCGCCATGACGGTGGACCAGGCGCGGACGAAGAACCTAGGCTCGCTGGGCGAATATTTCTGGGGCGGCATGGCGTCCACCGCCTTCTGGATCGATCCGGTCGAGGACCTGGCGGTGGTGTTCATGACCCAGCTGATCCCGTCCTCGGCCTATCCGATCCGGCGCGAGCTGCGGACGCTGGTCTATGCGGCGCTGACGGAGAGCAACGCTTAGTCGGGGACAGGCCTTGCAAGAAAACGGCGCGGGAGGGGGCTCCCGCGCCGAGTGCGCTTCACCTAGTCGACACGCCGGAACGGCGCGCCGCGTGCGCGTCAGGGGCGGGCTTCGAAGACGGGGGACGCGTGCAAGCCGCGCCCCGAAGCCCTTCTCTCACGCGTACGCTCTCGACAGTCGGACCTCATGCCGGAGGCTCCGCGACGGCGGCGGGCGCTCGGCTCGGCGGCTTCCCCCCGCCCCGCACGGATTGGCTCCGGCTGAAACTTAGGTTTTCGAATTTCAAGTATGAGTTCGGCGGCGTCAATGGCTGGGCGCCTAAATTTCCGGCGCCGTTACGGACCTCTGGACTTCGGCGGCGGGTCGTGCAGGGTTTGCTTCAAACAATCGTTCAAACGCAAGAACGCCAACCTAGGGGTGGAGCACGCCATGGCCGCGATCAACAACGTCACGGATCTGACCGTCGAGGGCGACATCGGGGTCGTCACGCTCGACTCGCCGCCGGTCAACGCCCTGTCGGCCGCCGTGCGCGAGGGGCTGAAGGGCGCGTTCGAGCAGGCGATCGCCGACCCGGCGGTCAAGGCCATCGTGCTGATCTGCGCGGGCAAGACCTTCATCGCCGGCGCCGACATCACCGAGTTCGGCAAGGCCATGACCGGGCCGTCGCTGCAGGATGTGCAGAACACCATCGAGAACTCTCCCAAGCCGGTGGTCGCCGCGATCCACGGCACGGTGCTGGGCGGCGGGCTGGAGGTGGCGCTGGTGGCCCACTACCGCGTCGCCGTGCCCTCGGCCAAGGCGGGCCTACCGGAGGTGAACATCGGCCTGCTGCCTGGAGCCGGCGGCACCCAGCGCCTGCCGCGCGTCGTCGGCGTCGAGAAGGCGCTGGAAATGGTCACCACCGGCCAGCACGTGCCGGCCAAGGCGGCGCTGGCCATGGGCCTGTTCGACTCGATCGTCGAGGAGGGCGCGCTGCGCGACGGGGCCATCGCCTTCGCCCGCGTGGTGCTGGCCGAGGATAAGCCCCTGACCCGTATCCGCGACCAGAACGCCAAGGTCGAGGCGGCGCGCGGCAAGCCTGAGATCTTCAGCGAATTCCGGGCGGCCAACGCCCGCAAGTTCCGCGGCTTCCTGGCTCCGGAGAGCAACATCAAGTGCATCGAGGCGGCGGTGAACCTGCCGTTCGACGAGGGGCTGAAGGAAGAGCGGCGCCTGTTCATGGAACTGATGACCGGCAGCCAGTCGGCCGCCCAGCGCCATGTGTTCTTCGCCGAGCGCCAGGCCGCCAAGATCCCCGACGTGCCGGACGACACCCCGATCCTACCGGTCCGGAAGGTGGGCGTGATCGGCGCCGGCACCATGGGCGGCGGCATCTCGATGAACTTCCTCAACGCCGGCGTCCCGGTGACGATCATCGAGGCCAAGCCGGAGAACCTGGACCGCGGCGTGGGGGTAATCCGCAAGAACTATGAGAACACCGCCAAAAAGGGCCGCCTGACCCAGGACGACGTCGAAAAGCGCATGGCGCTGCTGACCCCGTCGATGAACCTGGAGGACCTGGCCGATTGCGACCTGATCATCGAGGCCGTGTTCGAGCTGATGGAGATCAAGCAGGAGGTGTTCGGCAAGCTGGACAAGATCGCCAAGCCCGGCGCGATCCTGGCCTCCAACACCTCGTATCTGGACATCGACGTGATCGCCGCCGCGACGTCGCGTCCGGAGAGCGTGATCGGCCTGCACTTCTTCTCGCCGGCCAACGTGATGCGGCTGCTGGAGATCGTGCGCGGGGCCAAGACCGACAGGTCGGTGATCGCCACCGCGATGCAGGTCGGCAAGAAGATCGGCAAGGTCGCGGTTCTGGTCGGCAACTGCCACGGCTTCGTCGGCAACCGCATGCTGGCCCAGCGCCAGCGCGAGGCCCAGAAGCTGATCCTGGAAGGGGCCATGCCCTGGGACGTCGACCGCGTGCTTTACGACTTCGGCCTGCCGATGGGCCATTCGCGATGAGCGACCTGGGCCGGCCTCGACATCGGCTGGGACCCGGCCAAGACCAGCTCGTCCACCGTCCGCGAAGTGCTGTGCGAGATGGACCGCCGGGGCCAGAAGAACGGCAAGGGCTTCTATGACTATGACGAGAACCGCGTCGCCCGGCCGAGCAAGGAGGTCGAGCAGGTGATCCTGGACTTCGCCGAGAAGCACCAGATCCAGCGCCGCGAGATCGGCGACCAGGAGATCCTGGAGCGCTGCCTCTACCCGATGGTCAACGAGGGGGCCAAGATCCTGGAGGAGGGCAAGGCGATCCGGGCGTCGGACATCGATACGGTCTGGATCAACGGCTACGGCTGGCCGGTCTATACCGGCGGTCCGATGTTCTGGGGCGAGCTGGTGGGGCTGGACAAGGTGCTGGCGGGGATGAAGGCGTTCCAGGAAAAGCTCGGCGACGACTTCAAGCCCTCGGCCCTGCTGGAGCGGCTGGTCGCCGAGGGCAAGGGGTTCAAGGAGGCTTGATCCCGCCCGAGGCTTTCCCGTTGTCATCCCGGGCGAAGCGCAGCGAAGACCCGGGATCCAGGGGCCGTGCGCACCGCCCCTGGATCCCGGACAGCCTCTGCGAGGCTTCCGGGATGACAACCGTTTTTGCGTGATGCGGATGTGTTCGCCATGACCTCGATCCAATCCATGATCACCGCCGACTACGGCGTGATGGGCGACATCCTGCGCCAGCGGGCCGCCGAGGCCCCCGGCCATCCCGCCGTGATCATGGAAACCGGCGAGGCGGCGACCTACGCCCAGTTCGACGCCCTGGCCGACCGGGTCGCCGCCGCCCTGCAGCGCGACGGGATCGCCCCGGGCGAGGCCGTCGCCGTCTGCGCCCTGTCGTCCATTCCCTACGCGGCCCTGTTCCTGGGCGCCCTGCGAGCCGGCGTGGCGGTCGCGCCGCTGGCCCCGTCCTCGACGCCCGAAGCCATCGCCGGCATGGTCGCCGATTGCGGGGCGCGGCTGGTCTTCATGGACGCCGGCGTGGCCGAGGCCCAGCAGGCCGCCCCGATCGCCGTGCGCTCCATCGCCCTGGACGGAGCCGAGTTCGCCGAGGCCTTCGACGCCTGGCTGGCCCCCGTCGGCGCGGTCCCGGCCGCCGTGGCCATCGCCCCCGAGGCCCCTTTCAACATCATCTATTCCAGCGGCACCACCGGAGCCCCCAAGGGCATCGTCCAGTCGCACGGCATGCGCTGGAAGCACGTGTTCCGCGGCGACGCGGTCGGCTATGGGCCCGAGGCCGTCACCCTGCTGTCGACCCCGCTGTATTCCAACACCACCCTGGTCTGCTTCTTCCCGACCCTGGCGGGCGGCGGGACGGTGGTGCTGATGCGGAAGTTCGACGCCGGCCGCTATCTGGCGCTGGCCCAGCAGCACCGCATGACCCACACCATGCTGGTGCCGGTGCAGTATCGCCGGCTGATGGACCGGCCCGACTTCGGCGACTTCGACCTGTCGTCGACCCACCTGAAGTTCTGCACCAGCGCCCCGTTCGCGGCCGCGCTGAAGGCCGACGTGCTGGAGCGCTGGCCGGGCGGGCTGGTCGAGTACTTCGGCATGACCGAGGGCGGCGGCACCTGCATCCTGATGGCCCACGAGCATCCGGACAAGCTGCACACCGTGGGCCGCCCCGCGCCCGGCCACGACATCCGGCTGATCGACGAGGACGGGGTCCAGGTCGGACCCGGCGTGGTCGGCGAGATCGTCGGCCGTTCGGAAGGCATGATGAACGGCTATCACGGCCAGCCGGGCAAGACCGCCGAGGCGACCTGGATCTCGCCCGAGGGCTGGGCCTTCATCCGCACCGGCGACGTCGGCCGGTTCGACGAGGACGGCTTCCTGACCCTGATGGACCGCAAGAAGGACATGATCATCAGCGGCGGCTTCAACATCTATCCCAGCGACATCGAGGCCCAGATCGTCCAGCACCCCGACGTGGTCGAGGCGGCGGTGGTCGGCGTGCCGTCCGACGCCTGGGGCGAATCGCCGGTGGCCTTCGTGGCGGTCAAGCCTGATGCGCGAATTGACGCGGAAGGGTTGAGAAGCTGGGTCAATACGCGCCTTGGTAAGACCCAGAGGCTGGTCGACCTGAAACTGGTGGAATCCCTGCCCCGCAGCCATATCGGCAAGGTCCTCAAGCGCGACCTGCGCGACAATTGGACGGCTTCTGCCTAGGTCGAAGATTCCGGCCACATTTTTGCCGCGACGGCGCGCCGCATCCGGGGCCGGCGAGTCACTCGATACGTTCTCTTAACCATAGCGGCGCTGTCGTGTGACGGCGCTGGATTGTTCGGAAGCGACGTGTCTGATGCAAGCCCTCCCCAAAGTGTCGCCGGAAGCCCGCAAGCAGGCCCAGGCCGAGGCGGCCCTGGCCGCCGCCGGCGTCCCGCTGGACTTCGCGGCCGTGGAGAAGGTGCTGCGACAGGGCCTGACGCCCGGCCTTGACGCCCGGCTGGCCGACCGCTTCGACCGTCCCACCGCCGTCCGCGCCGTCTCCACCCGAGTGGCCGCCCTGACCGCCGCCCTGGTCGCCCTGGGCGTCCGCCGCGGCGGCGTCTGCATCGTTCCGGCCCTGGCCTCGGCCGCCACCCTGGAGGCCATCGCCGGCGCCGGCCTGCGGCCCTGGCTGGTCGACGTGGACCCCTGCAGCTGGATGTTCGATCCGGCCCACCTGCGCGAGCGCCTGGGCGAGGCCCCGCCGCCGATCGAGGCCATCGTTCCCACCTGCGCCTTCGGCCGCGCCCCGGACATGACCGCCTGGGCCGCCTTCCAGCGCGAGACCGGCCTGCCGATCGTGGTCGACGCCACCGATGGCTTCGACGTGGTCATGGACGCCCCGGTCCCCGTCAT
>Ga0102592_1001042_pt1 | contig 35328 bp, 28 predicted proteins | sample AraplaCol_mMF_r2_FD_76861 | JGI IMG/M metagenome (GOLD analysis project Ga0102592, IMG submission 76861) | Arabidopsis root microbial communities from North Carolina, USA - plate scrape MF_Col_mMF_r2 (SPADES assembly) (version 2) | ecosystem: Host-associated > Plants > Roots > Endosphere...
CGAGACCGTCTTCATCGTCGACGACGATGAAGCGATGCGCGACTCGCTGACCTGGCTGCTAGAGGGCAACGGCTACCAGGTGCGCAGCTTCAACAGCGCCGAGCAGTTCCTGTCCGCCTACGACACCAGTTCGGTGGCCTGCCTGATCCTTGACGTGCGCATGCCGGGCATGAGCGGCCCGGAACTGCAGGAGCGCATGATCGCCGAGAACATTGATATCCCCATCGTCTTCATCACCGGCCATGGCGACGTGCCGATGGCGGTGTCGACGATGAAGCGCGGTGCCATCGATTTCATCGAAAAGCCGTTCGACGAATCGGAACTGCGCGCGCTGGTGGAACGGATGCTGCAAAAGGCCCGCACCGATCATTCCACCGCCCGCGAGCAGCGCGCCGCCAAGGACCTGCTGTCCAAGCTGACCACGCGCGAGCAGCAGGTGCTGGAGCGCATCGTGGCCGGCCGCCTGAACAAGCAGATCGCCGACGACCTGGGTATTTCCATCAAGACCGTGGAGGCGCACCGCGCCAACATCATGGAAAAGCTCAACGTCAACACCGTGGCCGACCTGCTGCGCCTGGCGCTGTCGCGCAACAGCTGATCCGCGCAGGACAGACGACGCGCCGGCCGCCCGTGCATCGCCACGGGGTGGCCGGCGCGGCCGCTGCGGGTGGCGCACCCCCGCCTTTGCCCGCCTCCCGGCCCAAGCCGGGTCCGGCCCCTACTTTCCCTCCAGATATTCCGCGTCGGCGAACGTCACCACCCATTGCGGGCGGTAGATGACGAAGATGGCCACCAGCATGCCGGTCAGGAACGCCTCGCCAAAGGCGATGATCACCACGCCGGTCAGCCAGTCGCCCACAGTCAGCCCGGCATCGCCCGTCTGCCCCGCCAGCATCAGCCAGGCTAGGCGCAGCACCCCCGACACAATGGCCGCCACCAGCGCGGCAAAATAGCCGTGGCCCAGGATAAAGATGAACAGGTGCCGTGGCAGCCAGTGCCGCAGGGTGGCCTGCAGGCCGGCGGTGACCAGCCCGGGCACGGCCGCCATCCAGATAAAGCGCGGCGCCAGCGATACCCAGTGGATGTCCTGCCACGCCTGCCCGGCCAGGTAGGCCAGCCCGACCAGCGAGATCACGTTGGCAATGGCCAGCGTCACCAGCGCCATCGGCAGGCCGAACATCGTCACGGCCAGCGTAGCCCCCATCAGCTGGATCACCACCCCGCCGCCCAATGTGGCACGCGCCGTCCAGAGCAGCGCCAGGAACACCAGCGTCCCTAGCCAGGCATGCTGGATCGGCTCGCGCCGCAGCACCCGCCACGGCCGTTGCGAGAGCGCCCAGGCCAGCACCGCCACCGCCAGGGTAGGCAGCGGCCAGGTCGCCAGCAATTCCGGAATTGAAGAATCGTCGATGTCCATCGGCGGATGCTAGCAGCCGCCGGCCGATCTCCGCTTGCATCCGGTCAAGCCGGCTCCGAATCGCGCCAAGCCTTTATAATCCGGGTTTTGCACGCGCCCGCCCCCGCGCGGCGCGCGCCCCCATCCTTCCAGCCTTTCCAGTCACGTACGCCCATGTCCGCCCAACTGATCGACGGTAACGCCCTTGCCAAACAAATCCGTGCCGAAGCCGCCCAGCGCGCCGCCCGCCTGACCGCCGCCGGTCACCAGCCCGGGCTCGCCGTGGTGCTGGTGGGCGAAGACCCCGCCAGCCAGGTCTATGTGCGCAACAAGGTCAAGGCCTGCGAGGACAACGGCTTCTACTCCTCGCTGGACCGCTACCCGGCCGACCTGTCCGAAGCCGACCTGCTGGCCCGCATCGACGCGCTGAACAACGATCCGAAGATCCACGGCATCCTGGTGCAACTGCCGCTGCCCAAGCATATCGACAGCCACAAGGTGCTGGAAGCGATCGCCCCCGAGAAGGACGTCGACGGCTTCCACGTGGCCAACGCCGGTGCGCTGATGACCGGCGCCCCGCTGTTCCGCCCCTGCACCCCGTACGGCTGCATGAAGATGCTGGAATCGATCCAGTACCCGCTGCGCGGCGCCCGCGCCGTGGTGGTGGGGGCATCGAACATCGTGGGCAAGCCGATGGCGATGCTGCTGCTGCAGGCCGGCGCAACCGTCACCATCTGCAACAGCAAGACGCGCGACCTGGCTGCCCACACCCGTGACGCCGACGTCATCGTGGCCGCCGTAGGCCGCCGCAACATCATCACCGCCAACATGGTCAAGCCCGGCGCCGTGGTCATCGACGTGGGCATGAACCGTGACGACGCCGGCAAGCTGTGCGGCGACGTGGACTTTGCAGGCGTGCGCGAGGTAGCCGGCCACATCACGCCGGTTCCGGGCGGTGTGGGCCCGATGACGATCACGATGCTGCTGATCAACACGCTGGAAGCCGCCGAGCGCCGCGCAGGCCTGGCCTGAAGCATTTGCTCGATGGGTCCCGAGGGCGCGCCCGCCGCGCCTCAATCACCCTGATAGCAAAGTCGTACTGGATATTTGGCCGCAAAGGCCTCATCTTGCACAGGTAACCGTGCCGTCACGCGCGCAGGCGCCTTTTACCGGCGGCACGCCAACGGGGAATTGTCATGACTGATACCACCGACCGCGCCAACAACCCGCTGCTGGATTTCGCGGACCTGCCGCGTTTTGCCGAGATTCGCCCCGAGCACATCGGACCTGCGCTGGACGTCCTGCTGGCGCAGGCCCAGGTCGCCGTCACGCGCGCCGAAGCCCCGGAAACGCCGGCGTCCTGGAACACCGCTGTCGAAGCGCTTGAAACCGCCACCGAGCCACTGGGCCGCGCCTGGGGCGTGGTGGGCCATCTGAGCGCCGTGGCCGATACGCCCGAGTTGCGCAAGGCTCACTCGGACAACCTGCCGCGCATGACCGAATTCTGGTCGTCGCTGGGCCAGAGCCTGGCGCTGTACGAGAAATACAAGGCCGTGGCCGCCGGCCCCGAGTTCGCCGGCCTGTCGCCGGCCCGCAAGCAACTGCTGGAAAACGAGTTGCGCGGCTTCCGCCTGGGCGGCGCCGAGCTGCCCGAAGACAGGAAGCCTCGTTTTGCCGAGATCCAGGAGCAGCAGGCCCAGTTGTCGAAGGCCTTCTCCGACCACGTGCTCGATGCCACGAACGCCTACGCGCTCTACATCGACGACGAAAAGCGCCTGACCGGCATTCCGGCCGACGCACTGGAAGCCGCAAAGCTGGGCGCCGAAAAGGATGGCAAGGCCGGCTGGAAGTTCACGCTGCACTTCCCGTCGTACTTCCCGGTGCTGCAGTACGCCGATGACCGTGCCCTGCGCCAGACCATGTACGAGGCCAGCGTCACGCGCGCGTCGGAACTGGGCCCGCGCTACAACAACGGCCAGGCCGACTGGGACAACACGTCGAACATGCGCGAGCAGCTGACGCTGCGCCGGGAAGAGGCGCAGATGCTCGGCTACAACAACTACGGCGAAGTCTCGCTGGTGCCGAAGATGGCCGAATCGCCGGCCGACGTCCTGAAGTTCCTGGACGAACTGGCTGTGCGCGCCCGCCGCTTCGCCGAAGCCGACTGGAAGGAACTGCGCGAATTCGCGGCCGCCGAACTGGGCCTGGACAAGATCGAGCCATGGGACGTGGCCTACGCCTCGGAAAAGCTGCGCCAGAAGCGCTACGCGTTCTCCGACGACGAGGTGAAGCAGTACTTCCAGGAGCCGCAGGTACTGAAGGGGCTGTTTGGGGTGGTCGAGAAGCTGTTCTCGGTGAAGATCGAGCCGGACAACGCCCAGACCTGGCACAAGGATGTGCGCTTCTTCCGCGTGGTGTCGCCGCAGGGCGCGCTGCTGGCCCAGTTCTATATCGACCTCTACGCACGCGAAGGCAAGCGCGGCGGCGCGTGGATGGACGACGCCCGTGGCCGCAAGGAGCGCGACAACGGCACGGTGCAGACGCCGGTGGCCTACCTGACCTGCAACTTCACCGCACCGGTGGGGGGCAAGCCGGCGCTGTTCACGCACGATGAAGTGATCACGCTGTTCCACGAGTTCGGCCACGGCCTGCACCATATGCTGACGCAGGTGGGCGACCTGGGCGTCTCGGGTATCAATGGCGTGGAATGGGATGCCGTGGAACTGCCGTCACAGTTCATGGAAAACTTCTGCTGGGAATACGAGGTGCTGTCGACCATGACGGCCCACGTGGAGACCGGCGCCCCGCTGCCGCGCGCGCTGTTCGACCGCATGCTGGCAGCGAAGAACTTCCAGAACGGCATGATGACGCTGCGCCAGATCGTGTTCTCGTCGTTCGACATGCACCTGCATACCGACTACGACCCGCAAGGCGCGGTGTCGGTGCTGGAGCTGTCGCGCCAGATCAACGACGCCAAGCACGTGGTGCCGCAGTCGCCGCTGTCGCGCTGGCCGAACACGTTCAGCCATATCTTTGCGGGCGGCTACGCGGCCGGGTACTACAGCTACAAGTGGGCCGAAGTATTGTCGGCCGACGTGTACGCGGCCTTCGAGGAAGCCGCCAAGCTGTCGGGCAGCGTGCTCGACGCGGCGACCGGCGAGCGCTACCGGCAGGAAATCCTGTCGGTGGGCGGCAGCCGCCCGGCCATGGAATCGTTCGTGGCCTTCCGTGGCCGCACCCCGCAGATCGACGCACTGCTGCGGCACGGCGGCATGGCCGAAACGGCGGCAGCAGCAGCCTGATCGCATCGCCCCGACCAGGCGCCCCGGCTCATGGACATTCCTGTTCCGATCCGCAAGGAATGTCCGCCGGGCGCCTGCGTCTGCAACCGCGAGGCGCTGCTCGACAATCCGCACGCCGACCGGCGCATCCTGCAGCTCACGCAGCAGGAAGAAAAGAAACTCGTAGAACGACTAGAAAACATCGCCACGCTGGCCGAGCTGAACCGCATGCAGGAACGGATGCACGCGCTGCTGGGCATCACGATCACGATCACACCCAGTGACAACGTGGTGCGCACCACGCGCGGCTTCCGCATCGAACTGGCCGACCAGCCGGGGCTGTGCCGCAAGACCCGGCAGGCAATTCCGGCCGCCATCCGGCGCAGCATGGAAACCCATCCCGAAATCGCGTTCGAGATTCTCGACCAGCGCGATCTGCTGGGCGGCAGCCGCAACCTTTTTGGCGAAAGCGCCAACCCCGAAGAATAACGACCCATGAGAATCGCGAGCTGGAACGTCAACTCCCTGAAGGTCCGCCTGCCGCAGGTGCTGCAATGGCTGGCCGCGCAGGACGCCGCGGGCACCCCGATCGACGCGCTGTGCCTGCAGGAACTGAAGCTGCCCGACGACAAATACCCGCTGGCCGAACTGGAAGCAGCCGGCTTCCACAGCATCTTCACGGGCCAGAAGACCTATAACGGCGTGGCGATCGTGGCGCGCGACGGTGCCATGCCGGCGCCAACCGATGTGGTGCGCAACATTCCGGGCTACGAAGACGCGCAGCAGCGCGTGGTGGCCGGCACCTATGGCGATGTGCGCCTGATCAGCGCGTACTTCCCGAACGGCCAGGCGCTTGATTCGGACAAGTTCGTCTACAAGCTCGACTGGCTCCGCGCCATGACCGACTGGCTGCGCGCCGAGATGATCAAGTATCCGAAGCTGGCACTGCTGGGCGATTTCAATATCGCGCCGGAAGACCGCGACGTGCACGATCCGGCCAAGTGGGAAGGCCAGAACCTGGTATCGCCGCAGGAACGCGATGCGTTCAAGGCACTGGTGGCGATGGGCCTGGTCGATTCGTTCCGCATGTTCGAGCAGCCCGAGAAGGTGTTTTCGTGGTGGGACTACCGCATGATGGGCTTCCGCCGCAACGCGGGCCTGCGTATCGACCACATCCTGCTGTCGCCCCACCTGGCCCAGCACTGCACGACCTGCGTGATCGACAAGGAACCGCGCCGCTGGGACCAGCCGTCGGACCACACGCCGGTGGTGGCGTCGCTTCAGCTCGACTGAGCCGATGAGCGCCGCCGCCCGCGCCAATCCCCCCGCCCTCCAACGCTGGTTCCCCTGGCTCCGGCGCGTCACCCCGCTGACGCTGCGGGCGGACGTCATCGCCGGCCTGCTCGGCGCGGTGCTGGTCTTGCCCCAGGGCGTGGCCTTCGCCACGCTGGCCGGGCTGCCGCCGCAATATGGCATCTACACGGCGGTCATCCCCTGTATCGTGGCGGCCCTGTTCGGGTCGAGCTGGCATGTGATGTCCGGGCCGACCAATGCCAATTCGCTCGCGCTATTCGCCATGCTAAGCCCGGTGGCCTTCGCGGGCAGTCCGGCCTATATCGCACTGGCGCTGGCCGTGACGATGCTGGTAGGCCTGCTGCAGCTTGCGGTCGGGGCGTTGCGGCTGGGTTCGCTGGCGAACTTCATCTCGCCGTCGGTGTTGCTCGGCTTCACATGTGGCGCGGCCACGCTGATCGGGCTCTACGCACTCAAGGACCTGTTCGGCCTGGCGGTGCCCACCGGCACCAGCGCGTTTGGCGTGGTGCGTTTCCTGTTCGATAACCTGGACACCGTCAATGGCAGCGCGCTGATCGTCGGTGCCGTGACGCTGGTGGCCACCATCGCCATCAAGCGCATATCGCGGCGGCTGCCGTTCATGCTGCTGGGCCTGCTGGCCGGTTACTGCGTGGCGCTGCTGCTGAACCATAGCGGCTGGGGCGGCGCCCAGCATGTGAACGTGGTGGGGCCGATTCCGTCGGCCATTCCGCCCTTCCATGTGCCCGACATCAACTGGCGCACGGTGCCCGACCTGCTCGGCATTGCCGCCGCGCTGACCATCGTGGCGCTGGGCCAGTCGATCTCGATCGCCAAGGCCGTGGCGCTGCGATCGGGACAGCATGTCGACGCCAACCGCGAATTCATCGGCCAGGGGCTGTCGAATATCGCGGGCGGGCTGTTTTCCGGCTATATCTCGTGCGGCTCGCTGAACCGCTCGATGCCGAATTTCGAGGCCGGTGCGCAGACGCCGCTGGCCAGCGTGTTCTCGGCCCTGCTGCTGGTGGTGCTGGTCACGGTCAGCGCCCCGCTGCTGGCCCAGATTCCGCTGGCAGCCATCGCGGCCATGCTGATGCTGGTGGCCTGGGGCCTGTTCGATTTCCAGCGGCTGCGCCGCATTGCACAGCTGTCGCGCACCGAATTCGCCATTGCGGTGGGCACGTTCGCCGCCACGCTGGTGATCCGTCTGGAAATGGCCGTATTGCTAGGCACAATACTGTCGCTGGTGGCTTATCTCTATCGCACGTCGCGCCCGGCAGTGCGCAGCCTGGTGCCCGACGCCGACGACCCGGGCCGCCGCTTCACGCCGCTGGATGAACTGCGACGTCCGCAGCCCGAATGTCCGCAACTGAAGCTGCTGCGCATGGAAGGCGCAATCTACTTCGGCGCGGTGCAGTACGTGACCGATCGCCTGCACTGGCTGCGCACTGTCGATGCCGACCAGAAGCATCTGCTGGCGATGACCAAGAGCATGAACTTCATCGACCTGGCCGGCGCCGAGATGTGGGAGTCGGAACTGTCCGAGCGGCGCGGCGCGGACGGCGACCTGTACTTCCATCGCCCGCGTACGCAAGTGCTGGAAACATGGGAACAGACGGGCTTTACCGCCAAGCTGGGCAGCGATCATATCTTCCCGACCAAGCGGCAGGCACTTCACACGATCATTGACAGGCTGTCGCCCGAAATCTGCGCACAGTGCCAGGCGCGCATTTTCGAGGAATGCGCCCAGCGGCCAGGCGGCTCCGCAAGCCAGCAGGAACAGGACAGCACCGTTCGGTCCGCGCCACGGCATGACGCAAGACTGGACACGACGCATCCTGCCTGAATGGCAATGCAGACAACCAGACTTTGAAAAAACTGCTGAGAACTACTCGAAAGGCGCCCTGAAACTACTGGCGTCTGGCGCGCCGGCCGGCCTGCGGTGAAGCAGGGCCGAAGCCGGCGGGCGGAGGGTTGCTACCGTCGGCCGGCCTTCAGACCGGCGCCACGTGCGCCCGCTTGACCACGACCGGCTGGGGCACGCCCTGCTCGATCAGCACCACGGCCGCGCGTTCGATCGTGTCACGACCGGCGCGGAACGCCTCTTCCAGCGACAGCACCTGATCGGCGCTGAAGCCTTCCCAGAGTGCTTCGCGTGTTACCACGCATGTCACTTGCTCACCATCGACAAGCGCGTGGAACAGCAAACCCTCGTTGTTGATGTCGTAGCGGTCTTGCTCCTGGAATTTGATTTCCATCATCACAGCCCTCCATATGCAAGTGGAAAAGAATCCTAACATGGCTTTGCGGAAATCGTCTTCGATCCCCTACATGCCATCAGCAGAATAAGATTCGTCCCAATGACCAGTGGCGGGTGCAGCAAGTTCCGTCATTTGTCGTCTGTGCTGCATGGTGACGCCACCGCAACCGCGCAGCATGCCATGCGTGTGTGTCAGCGCGATGTGCCGACTGTTCTGCCGAATGGGCCGATCAATCCGGTCACGCGTCAGCTTGCAGCGCGCAGGCGAGCCTGCCTTCCGGCCGGTTTATTCGCGGCACGCATTTAGCGTTTGACAAAGTCAAAAATGCTGCTAGAATCTCGGTCTTCGTCGGGGCGTTAGCTCAGTTGGTAGAGCAGCGGACTCTTAATCCGTAGGTCGAGTGTTCGAGTCACTCACGCCCCACCAGACACAGAAAGGCCGGAAGCAGCGATGCTTCCGGCCTTTTGCTTTTTCCAGCCAATACCGCTTTTTCCGGCCAATACCGTTCCCGGCCTGGCTGGAGCCGGATCGCTCATGCGATCCGCTCATCAAAGCACGCTGACCCGACGTATCAAACCCTGGCGCTTTCGAACAGCTCGCGCGCCAGCCGGCGATGATCGGCCAGCACGTTCGGCAGATCGACCGTGCGCAGCTGGCCGTCCCGCACCACCACGCGGCCGTTGATGATGCTGGTCGACACATTGGCCGGCGTGCAGAACACCAGTGCCGCCACCGGGTCGTGACCGCCGCCGGCAAAGCCCACGGCCGACATGTCGAACGACACGATGTCGGCCGACATGCCCGGCACCAGCGCGCCGATATCATCGCGGTTCAGCACGCGCGCACCGCCCAGCGTGGCAATCTCCAGCGCCTCGCGTGCGCTCATGGCCGCCGGGCCAAATCCCACGCGCTGCAGCAGCATGGCCTGACGCGCCTCGCCCAGCATGTGCGCACCGTCGTTCGACGCGCTGCCGTCGACGCCCAACCCCACCGCCACGCCCGCATCGCGCATCCGGCGAATTGGCGCGATGCCCGATGCCAGCCGCATGTTCGAGCACGGGCAATGCGCCACACCCGTGCCGGTGCGCGCGAACAGCGCCACGCCCTCGTCGTCGAGCTTCACGCAGTGCGCGTGCCAGACATCGTGCCCCACCCAACCCAGATCCTCGGCATATTGCGCCGGCGTCATGCCAAACTTCTCGCGCGAGTAAGCGATGTCGTTGTCGTTCTCGGCCAGGTGGGTGTGCAGCGACACGCCATAGTGGCGCGCCATCGTTGCCGATTCGCGCATCAGGTCGCGCGACACCGAAAACGGCGAGCACGGCGCCAGCACCACGCGCAGCATCGCGTGGCGCGAGGCGTCGTGGTACTGCTCCACCAGCCGCTGGCTGTCGCGCAGGATATCGGCCTCGCGTTCGACCACCACATCGGGCGGCAGGCCGCCCTGGCTGCGGCCCACGCTCATGGAGCCGCGCGCCGCGTGGAAGCGCATGCCGATCTGCCGCGCCGCATCGATGGAATCGTCGAGCTTCGAGCCGTTCGGATACAGGTAAAGGTGATCGCTCGTGGTCGTACAGCCGGACAGCATCAGTTCGGCCATCGCCGTCTGCGTCGAGACGCGGATCATCTCGGGCGTCAGGTGCGACCAGATCATGTACAGGTTGGTCAGCCAGCCGAACAGCTCGGCGTCCTGCGCGGCCGGCACCGCACGCGTCAGGCTCTGGTACATGTGATGGTGCGTGTTGACCAGGCCGGGCATGACCACATGGCCGCGCATGTTCACCACTTCGGCGCTGCCGTCGTCGATCATGCGGCGATAGGTCTCGGGCAGCTCGGCGGTGGCGCCCACCCACTCGATGGCCGGGCCGTTGGCGACCAGGGCGCCGTCGGCGATCTCGCGGCGCTGGGCGTCCATGGTGACGAGCACGTCGGCGTGCTGGAGAATCAGGGTCATGGCAGTCGGATGTCCGGTTGGTGATGCCCGGAGTCTACGCATCGCCGGCACGTGACCCCAAGCACAGAATTTCGCGCGGGGTGTCCACAATTTGTGGACAGACGGCTACCGGAACAGACCGGCCAGCGCCTCTGACATGGCATCCGCCATCAACCCGGCGGCCGGCGACAACTGGCTGCGGCCACGCGCCACGAGCCGCAGCGTCTGGCGCTGCAGGCCGGTATCGCGCAGCGGCACGAATACCACCGCCCCGCGCGCCCGCTCTTCCATCACATCGAGCGGGTTCAGCAGCGCCACACCGGCTCCAGTCGCCACCAGGCGCTGGATCAGCACCACCGAGGTGGACTCCACGACCGGCATCAATTCGATCGACTGGCGGGCGAAGGCATCGTCAACCAGCGCACGGATCGACAGCGACGGTGCGGGCAGGATCAGCGGATATCCAGCACATTCGGCCAGCGTGGCCGATATCTGGGCCGCCAGCGGATGCCCGGGCGCCACCACGGCGCCAATCGACCAGTCGCGGCTGGCCATCACACGAAAGGCCGCCACTTCCGGCAGGTCGTAGCCCAGCCCCAGGTCGGCATCGCCCTGCTCCACCGCCGTGACAATGCCGCTGACCGGCAGGTCGGCCACGCGCACGACGATGCCCGGCTGATGCTGGCGGAAGTCATGCACCAGCGACGGCATCAGCGCGCCGGCCAGCCCCGATGTCGTGGCCACGGTCACCATGCCGCGCCGCGCCCCCTTGATCTCGGCCACTCGCGCCTGCAGCGCCTCGTGCTCGCGCAGCGTCTGCCGGACATGCGCCAGCACGGCCTCGCCCAGCGGCGTCAGGTGCAGGCGCTTGTGGATGCGGTCGAACAGCGGCGCGCCAAGCTCGGCTTCCAGTTCAAGGATCTGGCGATTGATTGCCGTGGGCGCCACGTGCAGCGACTCCGCCGCGCGCCGGATCGAACCACGGCGGACAACCTCGTCGAGATAGCGCAGAACACGTGCATGCATGGTCGTAGATAGAAAGGAATGGGCAGAAACCGGCGAGTCAGGGGCCGGCCCAGGAACCCGCGCATTGTACGGGGCAGCAAAATCCTCAAAAAAATCGGCAAAGGGGCTTGCGCGATACAAATCCCCTTGCTACAATCTTTTTCTTCGTTGGGGCGTTAGCTCAGTTGGTAGAGCAGCGGACTCTTAATCCGTAGGTCGAGTGTTCGAGTCACTCACGCCCCACCAGCGAATTCCTGAAAAGCCCGAAGCCTATCGCTTCGGGCTTTTTGCTTTTCCGGCCGTCTCTGCCTTCCCCGCCTGCCGCTTCCCCAACCCTCCCGGCCGCTGACGCCAGTCGCGCCCATACCGCCTGCCCGTCAGTCCAGCCAGTGGTCTGATCTCCACGGGTTCCCCCCTATATCCCACCCCTTGCCTTTCGCGGTTGAATGCTTCCCGACGCATATCACGGAACGTAGTTCCGTATTGCGGAACCCGGACCTGTAGCCGGGCAATACAAGCAATATGTTGGGAGGCATCTCTTGAAAGCTGTTCTGAAAGTGGGCGCTGCGGGCGCCCTCGCCGCATTGGGTCTGGTTGCAACGGCCGCGCAAGCGCAGTCGTATCCGAACAAGCCGATCCGCCTGATCGTGCCGTTCGCAGCGGGCGGCACCACCGATATCGTTGGCCGTGCCGTATCCGATGCGCTCGGCCGCGAACTGGGCCAGCCGGTGGTGGTGGAGAACCGTGGCGGCGGCGGCGGCGCGATTGGCGCCGACGCGCTGGCAAAGTCCGCGCCGGACGGCTACACGCTGGGTATTGCCACCGTCAGCACGATGGCCACCAACCCGGCCACGAACGCCAAGAATCCGTACGATCCGATCAAGGACTTCGCGCCGATCACCAACCTGGTGAACGTGCCGAACGTGCTGACGGTGAACCCGAAGGTGCCGGCCAAGAACCTCAAGGAATTCGTGGCCCTGCTCAAGTCGAACCCGGGCAAGTACAGCTACGCGTCGGCCGGCAAGGGCAGCATCTCGCATCTGGACGGCGAGCTGTTCAAGTACATCACCAAGACCGACATGGTCCACATCCCCTACCGTGGATCGGGCCCGGCCCTGAACGACACGCTGGCTGGCCAGGTGAATGCCCAGTTCGACAACCTGCCGTCGTCGATGCCGTTCATCCAGACCGAAAAGCTGCGAGCGCTGGCCGTGGCCGCGCCCAAGCGCGTGGAAGGCCTGCCCAATGTGCCGACCTTTGCCGAAGAAGGCATGAAGGACATGAACAACATGGCCTGGTACGGCCTGGTGGCACCGGCTGGCACGCCGGCCGCGATCGTCACCAAGGTGCACGATGCCGCGATCAAGGCACTGCAGGATCCGAACGTGAAGAAGCGCCTGCACGACGCCGGCGCCTACCCGGACGGCAATACGCCGCAGCAATATGCCGCGCAGATCAAGCGCGAACTGGAACTGCGCAAGAAGATTGCGACCGACCAGAACATCACGCTCGAATGACAGCCTGATGATGGCGTGGCAGTAACGTGAAGTAACGTGACGTGCCCGTCGCCCGAGTATTGTTACTACAACTCCTGGCGGCAGGCCGTCACAAATCCCGGTACAGTGTCATTATCGATGCAGGCATTTTCTACAAATTTCTGCTTTTGGCCGGTTCCACTATCCGGCCCTCACTTGAGAGGATGATGATGCTGAAGAAGACCGTACCGACGCTGATCGTTGCCGCCCTGACTGCCCTGGGCGCCGTGCAACTTGCCCACGCGCAGAAGAACTACACGGACGGCGGCGATCTCTACAGCGGTAGCCATACGAAGAACAAGGCGAATCCGAACCAGAACCCGGCCAAGTCCGGCAAGTTCGATCCGTACACCGACGGCGCCAAGAAATCCACGCGCGCCGATCTGGCCCCGAACAAGAAGGCCGACCCGTACACCGATGGCGCCAAGTCCGGCAAGCCCGATCCGTACCTGGACGGTGCAAAGAGCGGCAAGCCCGATCCGTACCTGGATGGCGCAAAATCCGGCAAGGCCGATCCGTACACCGACGGCGCCAAGAAGCAGTAAGACAGCACAGCCCGCTGCCTACGACTCCAGGCCCCTGCCATCCGGCAGGGGCTTTTTCATTTGCGCACGGCACCGCGCCCCCCCACACATCGGACATCAGACGCCCGTCCCGCCCTGCAGCGCCGAGCGGCAGGCTCGCCGCCTCAGCCAAAAGATTGACTAGGACATACCCGACCTGTCACGCAAATGTCCCAACATTACTGCTAGTGTTCAGCCCTACCGATTTTCAATGAAGAGCGACCCGCCCGAAAAAGAGGCAGGCGCCAAAGCCGTCCGGGCCGGCCAATGCACCGGCCCAAGAAGTGTCAGGCGGCAAAAAGAAACCCTTTATGGGAGACCTGAGCAAATGCAGCCCAAAGCACTCGAAATTCACGAGCCTGTCGTGCTCTCGCTTGTCGACGCGGTCACCGCGTGGCAGTGCGCCCTGGAACAGACGTTGAGCGTCTCGGGGCTGTCCTATCCGAAATGGTTGCTGTTGCGCGCCATCCGCTCCGGCGAATTCACGCGCGGCGAGCCATGCCAGGGCGCGATCTTCCTCGACGTGCCCCAGACCGAACGGCTGTTACGCGAACTTCATGCCGATGGCTGGCTGGAGTTTCCGAGCGACGGCACGCCGCAGGTTGCCCTCGAAGCCTGTTCGCGCCTGGAGCGCGCCGCGCTGGCCGTGCGCGCGCTGCATTCGGTCTCGATCTCGCATCTGGCGCCGGCGGAACGCACCGCGCTGACCAGCCTGCTGCACCGCATGACCGCCACGCTGGACGATCATGCCGAACGCCATAGCCGCCAGGCCGCGCGCAACACCGCGGAACTGTCGCTGGTGGTGGCCGACCACGCCGCCGCCCGCACCGCACAACACGCGCTGGCCGCCTGACCGCCCCCCGGGCTTCGGCCCGTGCGCACCCTTTGCTGCCCTGACGCCCCGCCCTGCGGGGCGTCGTCGTTTTGTCACCCCGGCCTCGTAAATCTTTCCTACAGTGTGAGCATGCACCGGCACACCACCGAGAACACCGAGGAGAGGCCATGCCCCCCGAGAACGAAGAAAAGGTTGCGCAACTGCTCGAGGACCTGGTTGCATTCGCGCGCGAACGCCTGCCCGCCGCCACGTTTGCCATTGTCGAACCGCTGTTCCGGCATTACTACGACCTGGCCGATGCCGAAGACCTGCTGGCGCGCGACGTGGCGGACCTGTACGGCGCCGTGATGGCGCACTGGCAGACGGCACAGAAGTTCGTTTCGGGCGCCGCGCGGCTGCGCGTGTACAACCCGAACCTGGAAGAACATGGCTGGCATTCCGACCACACGATCGTCGAGATCGTGAACGACGACATGCCGTTCCTGGTGGACTCCGTGACGATGGAGATCAACCGTCACGGCCTGACCCTGCATTCGGCCATCCATCCGGTGTTCCGCGTCTGTCGCGACGCGCGCGGCGCGATCGAGAGCATCGGCCTGGGCGGCACCGAGGCCAGCACCGAAAGCTGCCGGCTCGAATCGTTCATCCATTTCGAAGTGGACCGCACCGGCGAGGCCACCCGGCTCGACGCGCTGCGCGTGGGCATTGGCGCCGCGCTCGGTGACGTGCGGGCGGCCGTGGAAGACTGGCCGCGCATGCGCCAGATCGCGCAGGAAACCGTGGCCGGCATGGCCCACGCGGCCGATGCCGCCACGCCGGAGTCCGCCGAGGCGCGCGCATTCCTGGAATGGATGCTCGACGACCATTTCACGTTCCTGGGCCAGCGCGACTACGAACTGGTATCGCGCGACGGCCATTATTTCCTGCGCGGCGTGGCGGGCTCGGGTGCGGGCATCCTGCGCGAGGCCCTGCGCGACCCGGGTACCGACGATGTCACGCCGCTGCCGCCCGCCGCCCGCGCCATAATCGAAGGCGCGTCGCCGATCTTCATCACCAAGGCCAATTCGCGATCCACCGTGCACCGGCCCGGCTACCTCGACTATGTGGGGGTGAAGCTGCTGGACGCCAACGGCAAGCTGTTCGGCGAACGCCGCTACGTAGGCCTGTACACGTCCACGGCCTACATGGTGAGCACCAGCGAGATTCCGCTGGTGCGCCGCAAGTGCGCCAATATCCTGCAGCGGGCCGGCTTCCTGACCAAGGGCCACCTGTACAAGTCGCTGGTAACGATCCTGGAGCAGTATCCGCGCGACGAGCTGTTCCAGGCCGACGAGGACGAACTGTTCGACATCACGCTGGGCATCCTGCGCCTGCAGGAACACCAGCGTACGCGGCTGTTCGTGCGGCGCGACCGATTCGACCGCTTTATCTCGTGCCTGGTCTTCGTGCCGCGCGACAAGTACAACACCGACCTGCGCCAGCGCATCCAGAAGCTGCTGGTGCAGTCATTCAACGGCACCAGCTGCGAATTCACGCCGCAGTTGTCGGAATCGCCGCTGGCACGCATCCAGCTGACGGTGCGCGGCCAGCCCGGCACGATGCCCGAGGTGGACACGCGCGAACTGGAAGAGAAGATCGTGCAGGCCACGCGCCGCTGGCAGGACGATCTGGCGCAGGCGCTGCATGACAGCCGGGGCGAGGAACACGGCAACCGCCTGCTGCGCCGCTATGGCGACTCGTTCCCGGCCGGCTACCGCGAGGACTACGCGGCGCGCACCGCCGTGCGCGATATCGAGCTGATGGAACACGCGCGCCAGCATCCGAGCAAGCTGGCGATGAACCTGTACCGGCCCATCGAGGCCGCCTCGGGCGCCTTCCGCTTCAAGGTCTACCGTGCCGGCGAGCCCATTGCGTTGTCGCTGAGCCTGCCGATGCTGGAGCACCTGGGCGTGCGGGTGGACGAGGAACGCCCCTACCTGATCGAGCCCGACGGCTGCGAGCCCGTGTGGATCCACGACTTCGGCCTGGAGATCGCCGCCGACCCCGATGGCAAGCCGCTGGACATCGACATCGAGAAGATCAAGCCGCTGTTCGAGGACGCCTTCGGCCGTGCCTGGAACGGCGAGATCGAGAACGACGACTTCAACCGGCTGGTGCTGCGCGCGGGCCTGGCGGCGCGCGACGTGACCATCCTGCGTGCCTATGCCAAATACCTGCGGCAGGTAGGATCGACGTTCAGCAACGCGTATATCGAACGGGCCCTGACCGCCAATCCCAATATCGCGGCGATGCTGGTGTCGCTGTTCCTGGCGCGCTTCGACCCGGCCACGGCCTCTCCGCCCGCTCCGGCCATCGCCCCCGATCACGCGGAAAAGAGCGACGACCCGCAAACCCGCAAATGGCTGGCCGATATCGATGCCGCGCTCGACCAGGTACCCAACCTGGACGAGGACCGCATCCTGCGGCTGTTCCTGAACGTGGTCAACGCCACGGTGCGCACCAACTATTTCCATCGCGGCGCGGACGGGCAGTCACGCCCGTACGTATCGTTCAAGTTCAATCCGGCGCTGGTGCAGGGCCTGCCCGAACCGCGACCGATGTTCGAGATCTGGGTTTATTCGCCACGCGTGGAAGGCGTACACCTGCGCGGCGGACGGGTGGCGCGCGGCGGCCTGCGCTGGTCGGACAGGCGCGAGGATTTCCGTACCGAGGTGCTGGGCCTGATGAAGGCCCAGATGGTCAAGAACACGGTGATCGTGCCGGTGGGCTCCAAGGGCGGCTTCGTGGTCAAGCGCCCGCCACCGGCCACCGATCGCGATGCGTTCCTGGCCGAAGGCGTGGCCTGCTACCAGACCTTCCTGCGCGGCCTGCTGGACCTGACCGACAACCTGGTCTCGGGCCAGCTGGTGCCGCCGCCCGACGTGGTGCGCCACGACGAGAACGACCCCTACCTGGTGGTGGCGGCCGACAAGGGCACGGCCACGTTCTCCGACTACGCCAATGCAATCTCGGCCGAATACGGCTTCTGGCTCGACGATGCCTTCGCATCCGGCGGCTCGGTGGGCTACGACCACAAGAAGATGGGCATCACGGCGCGCGGCGCGTGGGAAAGCGTCAAGCGGCACTTCCGCGAGATGGGCGTCAACATCCAGAGCACCCCGTTCACGGTGGTGGGCGTAGGCGACATGTCGGGCGACGTGTTCGGCAACGGCATGCTGCTGTCGCCCCATATCAAGCTGCTGGCGGCGTTCGACCATCGCCATATCTTCCTCGACCCCGATCCCGACTGTGCCAGGACCCTGGCCGAACGCCAGCGCCTGTTCGACCTGCCCCGCTCCAGCTGGGCCGACTACGACACCGCGCTGATCTCCGCCGGCGGCGGTGTATTCCCGCGCACGGCCAAGACGATCCCGCTGTCGCCCCAGGTGCAGGCGGCGCTGGGCATCCAGGCCACGGCGCTGTCGCCGAACGAGCTGATGCACGCGATCCTGACTGCGCCGGTGGACCTGCTCTACAACGGCGGCATCGGCACCTACGTCAAGGCCAGCACCGAGACGCACCTGCAGGCCGGCGACCGCTCCAACGACGCCATCCGCGTGAACGGCAGCGAACTGCGGTGCAAGGTGGTGGGCGAAGGAGGCAATCTGGGGTTCACGCAACTGGGCCGCATCGAGTTCGCGCGCAATGGCGGACGGATCAATACCGATGCCATCGACAACTCGGCCGGCGTCGACTGTTCGGACCACGAGGTCAATATCAAGATCCTGCTTGGCCTGGTGGTGGCCGATGGCGAGATGACCGAGAAGCAGCGCAACAAGCTGCTGGCCGAGATGACCGACGAGGTGGGCCTGCTGGTCCTGGAAGACAACTACTACCAGACCCAGGCCCTGTCGGTGGCCGGGCGCGAGGCGCCGACGCTGGTGGATGCCGAGGGCCGGCTGATCCGCTGGCTGGAACGCGCGGGCCGCCTCAACCGTCCGCTCGAATTCCTGCCGTCGGACACCGATATCGCCGAACGCAAGTCGCTGGGCCAGGGCCTGACATCGCCCGAACGCGCGGTGCTGCTGGCCTACAGCAAGATGTGGCTCTACGACGAACTGCTGGTATCGGACCTGCCTGAAGATGCGCTGGTGGCAGGCCTGCTGGTCGACTACTTCCCCAGGCCGCTGCAACAGCAGCATGCCGCAGCCATGCAGCGGCATCCGCTGCGGCGCGAGATTCTGGCGACGCACCTGACCAACATGCTGGTCAATCGCATCGGCGCCACGTTCGTCCACCGGCTGATGGAAGAAACCGATGCCCGGCCCGCCGACATCGTGCGGGCATGCCTGCTGGCGCGCGACGTATTCGGGCTGACCGCGCTGTGGGAACGCATCGACGCGCTCGACAATCGCGTGGACGATGCCATCCAGGCGCGCATGTTCGGCGCGCTGGGCCGGCTGCTGGAGCGCGCCACGCTCTGGTTCGTGCGCTATCTGCGTGGCGGCGGCACCGTGGAACCGGGTGCAACCCGTTTCATGGAAGCCGCGCAGTGGCTGACACCGCAGTTGGCAACCCTGCTGCCGCCCGAGACCTCGCAGACCATGGCCGATGCCGCGCTGTCGCTGACCGAGGCCGGCGTCGACGACGATCTTGCGCTGCGCGTGGCGGCCAGCGATACCGCCGCGGCCGCCCTCGACATTGCCGAGGTGGCGGCGTCGTGCCATCGCAGCCTGGCCGCGGTGGCAGCGGTCTACTTCGCACTCGATACCGAGCTGAATTTTGGATGGCTGCGCGAACGCGCGCTGTCGTTGCCGGCGGATACGCACTGGGACCTGCTCGCACGCACCACCACGCTGGAAGATCTGGGCCGGCTCAAGCGCGCACTCACCACCAGCGTGCTGGCACAGGCGCAGGACAGCGACGATGCCGCCGCGATGATCCACGGCTGGCGTGGCAGCCGGCAGGTGGCGCTGGACCGCTACGCGCAGATGCTGACCGACCAGCGTGCATCGGGCGTGTCCGGCGTGGCGGCGCTGTCGATGCTGTCGGTGGCGGTCAGGGAGATCGGCCTGCTCGACCGCGCCTGACACGCTGCGGGCGCACCCGCCCAGCGGAAATAGAAACGGCCCGCACATGGCGGGCCGGAAGGTGGTGGTCAAACAGTCGTATGAAGCCGTGGATTGCGACGGCCTGGGATACGTCGGCTTCAGTCGTCGTCGATGACGTCGTCGTCATCGATATCGCGCAGTGGCGGTGGGTCGTCACCGTCGTCCGTCAGATCATCGTCGGCCCCATCGCCACGCGCGCGGAATTCCAGTCCGAGACGCAGGAAGAGGTCAAACGCATCGGCCAGCAGGTGCTTTTGGCGCGGCAGCAGGCTTGCATACGGCATGTCGTAGATCGACTGATGCGTGCCGCGCGCCCCCTTGAGCCCGCGGTCTCGTGCGATGTCAGACAGCAGCGCGGCAAAGCCCGAGAGATCCTGCGCCGCCAGCGCGGTGTTCAGCACTCTGGCAATGACCTGTGGGGATGCACCCGACCATCCAATGACTTCGGCATTGGAGGCGGCATCGTGAGAGATATCGCTAATGTCCATGATTGTCTTAACGGTACAAGAGCGCGCCGTCTTGAGGTGACATCGCTATCGCAATCGACGTCGCCCCTTTTGCACGGCGAAGTCAGTGCCGTTTTCCACGGTGAGGCGCCGGCCTGGACGGACGCTCCGGCGCCGCAGCAACAGGAGCGTGAGGAACCTGGCGATATTTTGGCGCGCCGTCCGGCCCTTGTCGGGCCTCCAGGTGATTGCGCGCGCCACACAGCGGGCAGCGGAACAACGGGCCCTGCCCTTCGTTCCGGATCTCCACCTCGTCGGGCGCCCAGTGCGCGCCGCAAGGCTGGTTCTGGCAGACAAACATCATGAACTCCAAATGAAGCGAGTCATCGTATCACGCAGGCATCACGGGTCACACCGCGCAATGTCACGATTCACGCCCCACGTCGGCGGGATGGCGTGACCGTCCTAGCCATTGTTCTGCACCCAGTGGCGAGCCCACGCCCCGGCAGCCAGCCGCGCCTCGCCCGCACTCAGAAACGTGGCCGGCGGCCCACCCGCTTCCTGCACCACGGCCCCGGATTCCCAGATATCGCACCACGCGCGATAGCGCTCCGGCGCCAGGGCCTGCCAGAACAGGTGCACGACAAACCCACGGTACTCGAACATGTCCGACCCGCCGTCGGTCGCGTGCGACGCGGCCATCGACCGCGCCGGCCCGGCAGGGGCATGCCCGGCCTCGTCGGCACGATCGGCATCCGCCTCGGCGAGCGTCCCTGCCAGCCCGCTGGCGTTTCGCGCGCGTTGGCCGCCCAGCCATGCACATAAGCCAGCCGTGATGGCACCTGTCAGCAATCCCGCAGCAAACCAGCAGGTCCTGCTTTCCCGTTCCAACATGCATAGCCCTCCGCTTCGAGACGTCTCTCCGATGTCGAGATGCGCCGGAAGATCGGAGGTTCCTGCACTTCAGGTTATACCAATCTGGGGATGGGTCAGCGTCGGAGTCGGCGATGGAGCGGGGATAGGTGGGAGGGTGACGCGATGCAATGTCGTCGATAGGAGACTTTTCTGAATCGGCGACCGGTATGGAAAATTGAGAATCGGGCACGTGCATGGGCACGGCAAGGCCGCTATACTACTGTACGTTTATACAGTATCCGCCGCACCGCTGTTTTTCCCGGACGCAATCGCCACCCCACCATCATGCCCGCCTACCAAGCTGCCTCGATCCTGCTGGAAGCCCATTACTTCGGCGACGACGCCGAGTTGCTGCGCCTGCCCTGTGACAGCGTCACGGTACAAGGCGGCGCCATCGTCGTCGATGGCCTGGAAACCCGGTTCCTGCGCGGCCTGCGATGGACGCCCGACTATCTGTCGTTCGAGGCCGGCGGCGACCATCATCGATATCCGGTCAGCCGGCCGGCGGTTGTGGGGCCTCAGGCCGCGCGCTTCGCGCTGCTCTAGGCTCACCGGCCCCAGGGTTTCCGGGGCCGGCGGCATCCCGCCCGCCTTGGCGCATCAACGCCGCAACGCTGCCCCGCCCGCATAGCGCGCTCGATTGCCGAGCATGCGCTCGATACGCAGCAACTGGTTGTACTTGGCCGTACGATCGGCGCGCGACATCGACCCGGTCTTGATCTGTCCACAGCGCGTAGCCACGGCCAGATCGGCAATCGTGACGTCCTCGGTCTCGCCCGAACGATGCGACATCACCGCGGCATAGCCGTGACCGTGGGCCACGCGTACCGTCTCCAGCATTTCACTGAGCGTGCCGATCTGGTTGGGCTTGACCAGGATGGCATTGGCGATGTGCCGGTCCACGCCTTCGCGCAGCAACGTGGGATGGGTGCAGAACACATCATCGCCCACCAGCTGGCAACGCTTGCCCAGCCGCCGCGTCAGCAATTGCCAGCCTTCCGCGTCGTCTTCGGCCATGCCGTCCTCGATCGACACGATCGGGTAGCGCGCCGCCAATCCGGCCAGGTAGTCCACCTGTTCGGCCCGCGAACGCGTGATGCCTTCGCCCGCGTAGCGATACTGGCCGTCCGCATACAGCTCGCTCGCGGCAGGGTCCAGAGCCAGTGCAATGTCCTCGCCCGGCCGGTATCCGGCCCGGCCAATCGCCTCGACCAGAAAGTCCAATGCCGATTCGGCGGTGCGCAACTCCGGGGCAAAACCGCCCTCATCGCCCACGTTCGTGTTGTGACCCGCCGACTTGAGCAGGCCACGCAGCGTATGGAATACCTCGGCACTGGCACGCATCGCATCGGCAAACGTGGCCGCGCCCACCGGGGCAATCATGAATTCCTGAAAGTCGAGCGCGTTATCGGCGTGGGCGCCGCCATTGATCACGTTGATCAGCGGCAGTGGCAATAGCGTGGAGCGCTCGCCACCAAGACTGGCGAACAGCGGCTGGCGCTTCGAGACTGCCGCGGCCCGTGCCACGGCCAGCGACGCGCCGAGCATGGCGTTGGCGCCGAGCCGGCTTTTGTCCGGCGTGCCATCGACGTCAATCATGATGGTGTCTGCCTGCGCCTGATCGCGCGCATCGAGCCCCAGCAGCGCGTCGCGCAAGGTGGTGTCGACCGCCCGGACAGCGCGCGACACGCCGCGTCCCAGAAAGCGCCGCGGGTCTCCGTCGCGTAGCTCCAGCGCTTCGCGCGCCCCCGTCGACGCGCCCGACGGCACGATGGCGCGGCCGCTCGCGCCATCGTCCAGCACCACTTCCACCTCCACCGTCGGGTTGCCCCGGCTGTCCAGCACCTCCAGTCCCGTCACCGCCACGATCCGCGCCATGCCAACTCCCCGTCGAAAAAACTCGAAAACTTCGTGAGAAAAATGTCGATGGGTGAATCGTAAGGACCTTCCTGAACGGCGAATATCGAGTTATTTTCCTGAATTCGTCAGTTTTTCTCACAAAGCCATCATGCGCACCCTGCCCCCGATGTCCACGCTGCGCGCGTTCGAAGCCACGGCCCGGACCGGCTCGGTCACGCGCGCCGCCGAGGAGCTGTGCCGCACCCACGGCGCGGTCAGCCGGCAGCTGCGCCAGTTGCAGGAGCACGCAGGCGTGGAACTGTTCGAGCGCGACGGCACCGGCGTGCGGCTCAACGACCACGGTCATGCGTTCCACGACGTGGTGCGCGCAGTGTTCGACCAGCTTGAACAAGGCTATGGCCGCGTTCTCGATCAGGCGCGAGGACCCACCTTGCATGTGGCCTGCAGCGCCACGTTCGCAATGCGCTGGCTGGTGCCGGAGCTGGCGGATTTCTATCGTGTACGGCCCGATATCCGGATTCGGCTATCGATGACGTCGGCCCGCGAGATGCGCACCGAGGGCGCCGATGTGGTGATTGCCTGGGATCTTTCGTCGTACCCCGCCGCCGACCGGCAGCGCGCGATGCCGCTGGCGCCGGTCCTGTTCGGCCCGGTCTGCACACCGGCGCATGCAAAGCGGATCGCCACCGGCCAGCGCATCACGCACGACTTCACGTCGAGTGCATGGGATCAATGGGAAGCAAAAACCGGCAAGCGCATCGCGCCCCATGGCGGTCTGACGTTTCCGCATACCCACTTGTGCATCCAGGCGGCGCTGGCGGGATTGGGGGTGGCGCTGGTGGAGCAGCGGCTGATACGTGCCGAGCTGGATTCGGGCGCGCTGGTGGCGCCCTATGGCTTTACGGCGTTCGACGGCGGCCTGATGGCGGTACCGGCCGAACGTCCGGCCCGCGCCGACGTTCGCGCCGCCGACACTCACACCGATATCGCGGCATTCGTCGGCTGGCTACGCGAGCGTTTGCGCTAGCACGGGCATGCCCCTCGCCCGCGCGCAGCCGGGAAAGGGGCAGAGCCGACAATCAGGCGTCGATGCCGACGATGACGCTCGATGCCTTGAACATCGCCGCAGCGGCCTTGCCCACGGCCAGGCCCAGGCGATCGACGCTGTTGTTGGTAATGATGGCGGACACGGCCAGGCCGCTGGCATCGGTAATCGTCAGATCGGCGTTGACCGCACCCTTGGTCAGTTCGGTGACCTTGCCCTGCACCACATTGCGGGCCGACACCTTGCTGACGTCGGCGTCGATCATCACGATGACCGACGTAGCCTTGACCAGTGCCACGGCCTTCTTGCCCTGCGTCAGGCCCAGACGCGCTGCGCTGTCGTGGGTCACGGTGGCGACGATCTGCTGGCCGCCAGCCAGCCTGATCACGATCTCGTCATTGACGGCGCCGGCCGTGGCTTGCACGACTTCCCCCGAAAACTGGTTACGCGCGCTGGTTTGCATGATTTTTCTCCGTGGATGGCGTAATTGCGATGTCTCAATGCTGAGAGGCCACAGTCTGCCCAGCTTTCATGACGAAGGAAAGGCCCGCCGACGGATGCCGTACATCACACGCGAGCCATGACCATCATGCCGCCTGGCGCCCCGCTGCCCGCAGCGCAAAGGTCAGCGTCGTGCCGCCCTGCCGGTCCACCAGCCTGACCTGACTGCCATTCAGCTGCAGCATGCGCTGCACGATCAGCAGGCCCAGGCCACCGCCCCGATGCGCGCCGCCCGACGGAAACGGCCGTTGGAAGATCGATTCGCGCAGTGCCGGCGGAATGCCCGGCCCCGTGTCGCTGACCGTGACCGCCACCTTGCCGTCCTGGCTGGCAAGGTCGATCTCGACCGTGCCGCCGGCCGGCGTGTGCCGGATCGCGTTGTCCAGCAGATTGGTCAGCACGCGCTCGATCATGCCCAGGTCAGCCGACACGGCCGGCAGCGCGGGCGGCACCCCGGCGCGCAGTTGCAGGTGCTTGGCCTCGGCGGGCAAGGCGAATTTTTCGAGCACGTCCTGCGTCAGGTCAACCATCGAAAAATCCTCGGGCACGGCCTGCACCATGCCATGCTCCAGACGCGCCAGTTCGAACAGCGCCTGCGCCAGGCCGCCCACCTTGGCGCTTTGCGCCAGCGCAATCGCCAGGTAGCGCTGACGTTCGTCTGCGCTCAGGCTGTCGGCCTTGACCGACAATGTCTCCAGATAGCCGTGCAGCGATGTCAGCGGCGTACGCAGATCGTGCGAGATATTGGCTACCATCTCGCGCCGTTCCTGGTCCTGCTGCTTGAGCGCGCACCACTGGCTGTCGATGCGATCCGACATCTGGCGAAACGCCGATTCCAGCGCGGCCATCTCGTCGCGCGGCACAGGCTCGGATGGCATGGCCTGCGGGTCGCCGCTGGTGAACGCATCGCCGGAGTCGAACTGCCGGATCTCGTTGGTCAGCCGCCGCAGCGGCCGCGTGATCAGCGCAAAGGCCACCAGACCGGCGATCAGGCCCAGCGAGGCTACCAGCGCCATCGACCACAGCGTGGTGCGCATGACCGAATCCTGCGACGCCCGTGCGGCCAGCCGGTCGTGCGTCTCGCCCATCAGCACCACATAGATATAGCCGCCCTGCCGCAACGGCGCGGCACTGAACACCTTGCGCCCGGACGCACTGCGCGGGTCGTCGCCAAGGATTGGCAGCGGGCCGCCTTCGATCAGCCTTTTCACCGGCGCCAGGTCCACCCGGTCACGGATCAGGTGGCCGCTGGGCGCGTCGTGCCCGCGGATGTGGCCCTGGTCGTCCAGCAGGTAGACCTCGACGCTGGGATTCACCACCATCAATTGGCCGAACAGCTGGCGCAGCGCCTGAGGCGCGATGGCGCTCTGGTCCTCGAGCAAGGCATTGCGCGCGATGTAGGCAGCCAGGCCGCGCGACAGGTTCTGGACCACCTCCTTCTCGTGCATGGCGTTGGCACGGACCTGCAGCCAGGCCGACGCGCCGCAGCAGGCCAGCAGCAGCGCCGCGAACACGGCGGACAGGCGCTGGGTCAGCGACAGGTTCACGATGCCTCCCCCTTGTCGGCCTTGTCGGCCTTGTCGGCCTTGCCCGGCTTGTCGCCTTCGTCGCCCAGCGGCACCGCAGCCGGGTCGGCCACGAACCGGTAACCCCGGCGCCAGACGGTCAGGATGCGCATCGGCCGGGCCGGATCGGCCTCGATCTTGGTGCGCAACCGGTTGATATGCGTGTTCACGGTGTGCTCGTAGCCTTCGTGCTGATAGCCCCATACCGCGTTTAGCAGGTCCATGCGCGAGAAGACCTTGTCCGGATGGCGGGCGAAGAAGTACAGCAGGTCGAACTCGCGGGGCGTGAGATCGAGCCGCCGGCCATCGACCGAGGCCTGCCGAGCCAGCGGGTCGATGACCAGGCCCGCCAGTTCCAGGCTGCCCGCATCGGCGCGTACGTCGCGGGCCATGGCCTCCACGCGCCGCAGCAGCGCCTTGACGCGCGCCACCAGTTCCAGCACCGAGAACGGCTTTGCCAGGTAGTCGTCGGCGCCCAGTTCCAGGCCCAGGATGCGGTGGACTTCGCCGGACCGCGCGCTGGTGATGATGATCGGCGTATAGCGGGTCATGGCGCGCGCGCGCCGGCAGATCTCCAGCCCGTCCACGCCCGGCAGCATCAGGTCCAGCACCAGCGCATCCCAGCCGCCCTGCTCCAGCAGGCGCAGCCCCTCGGCGCCGTCGGCGCTGTGCACGACCTCGTAGCGCTCGTCGCGCAAGTGCATCGCCAGCACATTGGCAATGCCGGCATCGTCTTCAACTAGCAGGATCCTTTTCGGGTGTTCCATGTTGTACCGGGTGGGCAGAAACTGACGGAAAGATTGGGCAATCGGGAAGCGGGAATGTGTCGCTATTGTGCAGAAATCCGCGCCGGCAGTTATCACGAATTGTTTAAGGTTCGGCGAGGACTCCGATACGCCCCGTTGCCTACCATCCGATCACCCCTTCCTGAGCACGGAGTCCACCATGCGCATCACCCGACGCTTTTTGCTGTCCGGCGGCACCCTGACCGCTGCAGTGGCCGCCGTGGGCGGCTGGCGCCTGCTGGCCGGCCCGGCCACCGCCGGTACTGCGCCCCAGGCGCCCGAGAAATTCGAAGTGACCATGAGCGAGACCGAATGGCGCAAGAAGCTGACGGCCGCCCAGTACAACGTGCTGCGCCAGGAGGGCACGGAACGGCCGTTCAGCAGCCCGCTCAACGACGAGCACCGCAAGGGCATGTTTGCCTGCGCGGGCTGCCAGCTCGACCTGTTCCCGTCGACGACCAAGTTTGACAGCGGCACCGGCTGGCCCAGCTTCTGGGCGCCGCTGACCAATGCGGTGGGCACCACCCAGGACGTGTCGTTCGGGATGATCCGCACGGCCGTCCATTGCCGGCGCTGCGGCGGCCACCTGGGCCATGTATTCGACGATGGCCCCAAGCCCACCGGCCTGCGCTACTGCATGAACGGCGTGGCGATGACCTTCCGGCCGGCTGCGGCCTGACGCACCGCGATCCGTCGACCCATCGATCCATCGACCAATTTGCCGCCCGACCTTCCGACCACCTGACCACGAGCGCCACGCCATGTTGCTGCTGATACTTGCCTACCTGGGCGGGGTCCTGACGATCCTGAGCCCCTGCATCCTGCCCGTCCTGCCGTTCGTCTTCGCGCGGGCCGACCAGCCATTCGTGCGCAGCGGCCTGCCCCTGCTGGCCGGCATGGGCATCACGTTCGCCGGCGTGGCCACGCTGGCCGCGGTAGGCGGCGGCTGGGTGGCGCAGGCCAATGAACTGGGCCGCTGGCTTGCCATCGCGCTGCTGGCCGTGTTCGGCCTGACACTGCTGCTGCCAGGCCTGGCCGAACGGCTGACCCAGCCGCTGGTACACGCGGGCAGCCGCCTGACCAGCTTCGCCCAGGCGGACGGCCGTCCGGCCAGCCCCGCGTCGTCGTTCCTGCTTGGCATCGCCACCGGACTGCTCTGGGCGCCCTGCGCGGGCCCGATCCTGGGCCTGGTGCTGACGGGCGCCGCGCTGCAGGGCGCCAGCATCGGCACCACCCTGCTGCTGGTTGCCTATGCCGCCGGGGCGGCTACCTCGCTGGCCGTGGCGCTGCTGGTGGGCGGGCGCGTGTTTGCCGCCATGAAGCGATCGCTGGGCGCGGGCGAATGGATCCGCCGCGGTATCGGCGCCGCCATGCTGCTGGGCGTGGCAGCCATCGCGCTCGGGCTCGATACGGGCATCCTCACACGCATTTCCACGGTAGCCACCGGCGGCCTGGAACAGCGGCTGGTCGACACGTTCGCGGGCCGCAAGGACGGCAGCGACGGTGCCGGCGGCGCGATGATGATGCAGGCGAAGCCACAGGCCATGGCGCAGAACACCATGGCGATGTCGGCCACGCCGCAGGCTTCCGGCGGTTCGATGATGATGCGCGCGACGGCCGACCATGCGTCGAACCTGCCGGTCGAGGGCAGGTTCCCCGGTGTGGATGGTGCCGTGGCCTGGCTGAATTCGCCCCCGCTGACGGCTGAGGCGCTGCGTGGCAAGGTGGTGCTGGTCGACTTCTGGACATACTCGTGCATCAACTGCCTGCGCTCGCTGCCGTACGTGAAGGCGTGGGCCGAGAAATATCGCGACCAGGGCCTGGTGGTGATCGGCGTGCACGCGCCCGAGTTCGCCTTCGAGCGCAATGTCGACAATGTCCGCAAGGCCACGAAGGACCTGGGCGTGACCTATCCGGTCGCCATCGACAACAACTATGCCATCTGGCGCGCCTTCAATAACAACTACTGGCCCGCGCACTACTTCATCGACGCCCAGGGGCGCGTGCGCTTCCACCATTTTGGCGAAGGCGAGTACGACAAGTCCGAGCAGGTCATTCGCGAACTGCTGGCCGAGGCCGGTCACGGCGACATGGGCAAGATGGCCGCTGGCAGCACCGTCGCCGGGCAAGGCATGGCACAAGGCGTGGAGATGGCAGGCGATGCAAAGGCCGTGCAGTCACCCGAAACCTATGTCGGCTACGCGCGGGCCGAGAACTTCGCCTCGCCCGGCGGCGCCCGGGAAGACGCCACCAAGGACTACGCCGCGCCCACCGGTCCCGCGCTGAACCAGTGGGGCCTGGCCGGCCAGTGGAATGTCGGCGAGGAACATGCATCGTTGGTGAAGCCCGATGGCCGCATCGTCTACCGCTTTCACGCCCGCGACCTGCACCTGGTGCTGGGTCCCGGCAGCGACGGCAAGCCGGTGCGCTTCCGCGTGACGATCGACGGCCAGTCGCCAGGCGCCTCGCACGGTACCGACGTGGCCGCCGACGGCACCGGCACGGTCACGGACCAGCGGCTCTACCAGCTGGTGCGCCAGGACGGCATTGTCCGCGATCGCACCTTTGCCATCGAGTTTCTCGACCCCGGCGTGCAGGCCTACGCGTTCACGTTCGGTTGACGGACCCGATTCACGCGATTCACGCGATTCACGCGACCCAAGCGATCCACACTGATTTCGACAGCGAAAGGAACATCACCATGACTGCCATCGCCAAGCTGCAACGCTGGACCCGCCCTACCACGCTCAAGATGATGGGCCTGGCCTTCGTCGCGGCCATCGCCACCACGTATCGCGTGCCCGCCCTGTCGGCCGAGGATGCCGTGAAGATCCCCGCCCCTGCCGTCGACGAAAAGCCGGGGGCCAGCCATTCCGCCACCGCTGTCTTTGCGGGGGGCTGCTTCTGGGGGGTGCAGGGGGTGTTCCAGCATGTACGTGGCGTAACACTGGTCACATCCGGTTACGCGGGAGGCGCAGCCAATACGGCGCAATACGAGAAGGTGGGCACCGGCAATACCGGCCACGCCGAATCGGTGGAAGTCCGTTACGATCCCACGCAGATTACCTACGGCAAGCTGCTGCAGGTGTTTTTCTCGGTAGCCCATAATCCGACGCAACTGAACTATCAGGGGCCGGATCACGGCACCCAATATCGCTCCGCCATTTTCCCGCTCACAGCCGAGCAGAAATCGATTGCCGAAGCCTATATTGCGCAGCTGGGCAGCACCCGGGCCTGGCCGTCACCCATCGTGACACGCGTGGAGCCCAACAAGCCGTTCTATGCCGCCGAGAGCTATCACCAGGACTATCTGGCCCGGAATCCGCGAGACATGTACATCGTCTTCAACGATCTGCCGAAAATCGGCAATCTGAAGAAGACGTTCCCGGACCTCTACCGGAACGATCCGGTGCTGGTATCGAAAGCGCAGTGAAGGACCGTCACGCTCAGCCGAGCACCTTGACCGCAGCGGTCACGATCCAGCCCACGGCCACACAGGCACCTACCCATCCACAACCAATCAGTAAGACGTCACGCCAGGTCATCAGTAAATATATGCAGCCGCACGATAAAAGCCCGTCGCGCGGCTTTTCATGAGATTGATGAATGGGGTTAAGGCTAGACCATCACAGACGCAGAACAATGTCTGAGATGTAAGGAAATTTTGCGGTTTGCCACGCGACGGGCCCCTGTCGAACTGGCAAATCCGGCAATGCATTCGCCGAGAATCGGAAAAGACAAAGCCCGCGTAACCAATCGATTACGCGGGCTTTTATTTTCTGGTCGGGGCGAGAGGATTTGAACCTCCGACCACCTGCACCCCATGCAGGTACGCTACCAGGCTGCGCTACGCCCCGAAGAAGAACGAGATTATATCAGAGCCAACAGTAATGGCTAGTGGTTTGCAGTTAATTTATTCGTGCTTCGCGATCTGCCGCAGTTGCGCCAGCAGATGCTGAACTTCCACCAGCTCGCCGCGCAGCGTGTTCAGGTCCACCGACAGCACCGGCGCTTGCACCCCGGCAGCCGGTTGCGATTCGACGGCCTGTACCGGCATGGCTTCGGCAACGCCGTGATGGCGTCCCTCGTCGAGCCGATTGCGCGCCCCGTTGATCGTAAACCCCTGCTCGTAGAGCAGTTCGCGAATCCGACGGATCAGCAGCACCTCATGATGCTGGTAGTAGCGGCGGTTGCCGCGGCGCTTCACCGGCTTTAGCTGCGTGAACTCCTGTTCCCAGTAGCGCAGCACGTGCGGCTTGACGGCGCAAAGCTCGCTGACTTCACCGATCGTGAAATAGCGTTTTGCGGGAATCGGCGGCAGCGCGACGCGCTCGCTGGATTTTTCCGTCATCGATGGGGGAAGCTGATGTCAGCCCCGTCAGGGGCGAGACGCGGTTGGCGCGACGTACGCGCGGCATTGCAGGATACAGATAGCCACCGCCTCGGGCAATCCAACCGATGTGGCAATTTGATACAGATGTCTGCGCGCCGCGACGGTCGTCATTCAACAGGCCACTGACGCGCACGCAATGCGTGCAGCGTCAGATCCTGCCGTGACGTCAGCCCGGAAGCGCCACGTCGGCGCGTTCCTCGACCAGGCTCTTGAGCTTCTGGCTGGCGTGGAACGTCACCACACGGCGCGCGGTGATCGGAATGATCTCGCCCGTCTTGGGGTTGCGGCCGGGACGTTGCGCCTTGTCGCGCAACTGGAAGTTGCCGAAGCCGGACAGCTTCACGCTATCGCCCTTTTCCAGGGCTTCGCGAATCACGTCGAAGAAAGCTTCGACCATGTCCTTCGATTCGCGCTTGTTCAGGCCAACCTGGTCGAACAGCATTTCTGCGAGTTCGGCCTTGGTCAGCGTAGGCACCTCGGTAGCGCGGGCTTCCGGCGATGCATCGTCGAAGGAGGCAGCGTGCCGGTCGCTTGCCTCGCCCAGGTCTGCAGCATTCATGGAAATCGCGTCTCGATCGTTCATCCTTGATCGCTCTCTTGCATCTGTCTGGCGATCCGCCCGGGAGCTGTGCCCGGGCGCTCCAACTGCGATGGTGGCTTAACCGCGCAGACGGGCTTCGAAGCCCGCTGTCAGCGCGTCGACCATGCAACGCACCGCACTGTCGACTGTCTCGTCCTGGAGGGTCGCCCCAGTATCTTGCAAGGTTACCCGGAAGGCAAGACTTTTCTCATCGGCGCCAATTGACGCCGACGCCGCCTTGGGACGGAACTCGTCGAACAGTACCAGGCTCTGGACAAAGTGGCCCGAGCCGGCCTTGTCCAGCGCCGCGCGCATGGCATCGATCATGTCCTGTACGCGAACCTGCTGCTTGACCACCACCGCCAGGTCACGCACTGCCGCCGGGAACTTGGAAATCTCCGTGTAGACCGGCAGGCCAACGTCGCGCAGCGCATCCAGTTCCAGCTCGAACACCACGGGTGCGTTGGTCAGCTCGTACTCCTGCAGCCAGCGCGGGTGAACTTCACCCACCACGCCGACGGGCTTGCCGTCGACGATCACGCGGGCGGCGCGGCCCGGGTGCAGCGCGGGATGTGCTACCGGCTCGAAGCGCGGCGTGCGCGGGTGGAACAGTGCCTCCACATCGCCCTTGACGTCGAAGTAGTCCACCGGGCGCGTTGCCACGCCCCACTGTTCTTCGAACGCAGGACCGTAGGCGATGCCAGCCGCCATCATCGGCTGGCGGTAGCCGGCCACGGTCAGGCCGCCATCGGCCACGCTGGCGTCGCGATGGAACACGCGGCCCACCTCGAACAGGCGCACGCGCGCAGCCTTGCGGTTGAGGTTGTAGCGAACCTTGTCCACCAGGCCGCCGATCAGCGTGGAACGCATCACTGCCAGCTGGCTGGCGATGGGGTTCAGCAGGCGGATCGGGTTGTCGTTGGCGGCAAAGTCGCGCTCCCACTGCTCTTCCACGAAGGCGAAGTTGATCACCTCGTTGAAGTCGCGGGCGGCCAGCGCGTGGCGCACCACGTGCTGCGAGCGGCGCCCCTCGTTGGTCGGGCGCATTTCACTTTCGGCGATCGGCGGACGCGCCACGATGCGCTCGAAACCGTAGATCCGCGCCACTTCCTCGATCAGGTCTTCCTCGATCTCGATGTCGAAGCGGTAGCTCGGCGGCGTCACCTCGAACACCTCGCCATCAGCGCCCTGCGAACGCGTGAACGGCAGGTTCAGGCGCTGGAACACATCGGCAATTTCCGCCGACGACAGTTCGATACCGAGCACGCGCTCGGCACGCGCCACGCGCAGGGCCACTGGCTTGCGCTGCGGCAGGTTGACGATCTGGTCATCGACCGGTCCGGCCTGGCCGCCGCAGATTTCAAGAATCAGCGCGCTGATGCGTTCGATATGTTCGACCGTGGTGGCGTAGTCCACGCCGCGCTCGAAACGATGCGCGGCATCGGTCGAGAAGTTGTAGCGGCGCGCACGGCCCTGGATGGCATTGGGCCACCAGAATGCGGCTTCCAGATAGATATTCGTGGTGTCCAGCGACACGGCGGTGCTGTCGCCGCCCATGATACCGGCCAGGCTTTCGATTTCCTTGTCGTCGGAGATCACGCCAACCTGCTCGTCCACCTCGACGGTGTTGCCGTTCAGCAGCTTGAGCTGTTCGCCCTTGCGACCCCAGCGCACGTCCAGCCCGCCATGGATCTTGTCCAGGTCGAACACGTGCGACGGACGGCCCAGTTCCAGCATCACGAAGTTCGAGATGTCGACCAGCGCCGAGATGCTGCGCTGCCCCGAGCGCTCCAGGCGCTGGACCATCCAGGCCGGCGTGGCCGCACGGGCGTTCACGCCGCGGATGATACGACCCGAGAAACGGCCGCACAGGTCGGGCGCCGAGATCTTGACCGGCAGCTTGTCCTGCAGCGTCACGGCCACCGGCGACATGTCCGGCAGCGTCAGCGCGGCACCGGTCAGCGCCGATACTTCGCGCGCCACGCCATGAATCGACAGGCAGTCCGCCTTGTTCGGCGTCAGCTTGATCGTGAATACCTGGTCGTCTAGGTCCAGGTACTGGCGGATGTCCTGGCCTACCGGCGCGTCGTCCGGCAGCACCAGCAGGCCGCCGTGGTCTTCCGACAGCTTCAATTCGCGGGCCGAGCACAGCATGCCGAAGCTGTCGACGCCACGGAGCTTGCCCACCTTGATTTCGAACGGCTTGCCACCCTCTTCGGCCGGCGGCAGCACGGCACCCACCAGCGCGCAAGGCACCTTGATGCCCGGCTTCACGTTGGGCGCGCCGCACACGATTTGCAGCGTCTCGCCGGTACCGGCATCGACCTGGCAAACGTTCAGGCGGTCGGCATTGGGATGGCGTTCGGTCGCCAGCACGCTGGCCACCACGATCTTGTTGAACGGCGGCGCAACCGGGCCAACCTCTTCCACTTCGAGACCGGCCATGGTCAGGCTGTGCGACAGCGCGTCGGTCGAGATCTTTTCAGGATTGGCGAATGTGCGAAGCCAGGATTCCGAGAATTGCATGGCGCTTCTGATCCGGTAGGTATTCTGTGATGTCTTTGACGATATGCAGGCAGCGGGCTGCGGCGATCAGGCGAACTGGCGCAGGAAGCGCACGTCGCCCTCGAAGAACAGGCGCAGGTCGTTGATGCCATAGCGCAGCATCGTCAGGCGCTCCAGGCCGGAGCCGAACGCGAAGCCGATGTAGCGCTCGGGGTCCAGGCCCATGTTGCGCAGCACGTTCGGGTGTACCTGGCCCGAGCCGGAAATCTCCAGCCACTTGCCATTGCCGAACGCCATGTCGATTTCGGCCGACGGCTCGGTGAACGGGAAGTACGACGGGCGGAAGCGCACCTGGATATCGTCGCGCTCGAAAAACTTGCGCAGGAAATCGCTGTAGACGCCCTTCAGGTCGGCAAAGCTCACGTCCTCGCCAATCCACAGTCCTTCCACCTGGTTGAACATCGGCGAGTGCGTGGCGTCGCTGTCCACGCGATAGGTGCGGCCCGGGCAGATCACCTTGATCGGCGGCATTGCCTTGCCGGCGTACTTCTGCACGTGCATGCGGGCATAGCGCACCTGCATCGGGCTGGTGTGGGTACGCAGCAGCAGGAGCTTGTCATCGCTGTCGCGGCCGTCCACGTAGAACGTATCCTGCATCGAACGCGCCGGATGGTTGTCCGGGTTGTTCAGCGCGGTGAAGTTCATCCAGTCGGTTTCGATCTCGGGGCCATCGGCCACGTCGAAGCCAATCGAGCCGAAGATCTGCTCGACGCGCTCCCACGTCCGCATCACCGGGTGTACGCTGCCGCGCGCCACGGCGCGGCCAGGGAGCGTCACGTCGATGGCCTCGGCGGCCAGGCGCGCGTTCATCAGCGCATCGGCCAGCGCCTGGCGGCGCGCCTGCAGCGCACCCTCCACCTGCTGCTTGACCTGGTTGATGCGGGCGCCCTCGGTCTTGCGGGCCTCCGGGTCCAGCTTGCCGAGACCCTTCAGCAGTTCGGTCAGCGCGCCGGTCTTGCCCAGGAAGCGGGCCTTCTCGTTTTCCAGCGTGGCGTTGTCGTTGGCGGCAGCGAAGGCGGCCTGTGCGTCGGCGACGATTTGATCCAGATCCAGGGACATGACGGCTATACGTGGACGGTACGTGGATGGTGCATAGAAAGGATTGGCACTGCCGCCGGGAGCGATACGCGATATGCAGTAGGTGCGATATGCAGTAGGTCGCACGCGGCGATGCATTGTCATTTCGGATGCGGTGCCGGCCTCGGGAAGCCCGCGTTCGGCACGGCATTCGAAATGAAAACGGGGCTCGGTGAGGAGCCCCGTTTCAGCAGACCTTGCGGTCGGTGCTTGCCCGGAAGCGCGTTACGCGCTTCCCGAACGGCCATCAGGCAACGGTGGCTTTCACCTGGTTGACGATGGCGGCAAAGGCAGGCTTGTCATGGATGGCCATGTCCGACAGCACCTTGCGGTCCAGTTCAATCGAAGCCTTCTTCAGGCCGTTCATGAACACGCTGTAGGTCATG
>Ga0102592_1001048_pt1 | contig 35179 bp, 30 predicted proteins | sample AraplaCol_mMF_r2_FD_76861 | JGI IMG/M metagenome (GOLD analysis project Ga0102592, IMG submission 76861) | Arabidopsis root microbial communities from North Carolina, USA - plate scrape MF_Col_mMF_r2 (SPADES assembly) (version 2) | ecosystem: Host-associated > Plants > Roots > Endosphere...
AACATGCCGGACGGCAATGCGCAGCGCCCGGGTGATATCGTGACTTCGATGTCGGGCCAGACCATCGAGATCATCAATACCGATGCCGAAGGCCGTCTCGTGCTGGCCGACGTGCTCTGGTACGTGGCGAAGAAGCACAAGCCCAAATTCATGATCGATCTGGCGACGCTCACCGGCGCCATCATGGTTGCGCTGGGCACCGATCATGCCGGCCTGTTCTCCAACAATGACGAACTCGCTCTGCGTCTCGCCACCGTGGGGCAGGCGACCGGCGAGCGCGTCTGGCGCATGCCGCTCAGCCCCGACTACGACAAGCTGATCGACTCGCAATTCGCCGACATGAAGAACACCGGCGGCCGTTACGGTGGCTCGATCACCGCCGCCCAGTTCCTGCAGCGTTTTGTCGATGGCACGCCATGGGCGCATCTCGATATCGCCGGCACCGCCATGGGGGCGCCGAAGACCGAGATCAACCAGAGCTGGGGCTCCGGCTACGGCGTGCGCCTGCTCGATCGCCTCGTGGCGGATTATTACGAGGGCAAGAAGTAAGCGGACATGACCGAGGTTCTGTTCTACCACCTGCAGAACATGGCTCTGGAAAACGTGCTGCCGCCGCTGCTCGAGAAATCCCTCGAGCGCGGCTGGCGGTGTGTTGTCCAGTCCACCTCGGAAGAACGGGCCGATGCGCTCGACGCGCATCTATGGACCTATCGGGACGATAGTTTTCTGCCGCATGCCACCTGGCGCGCGGCGGATGCGGCGGAACAGCCGATCCTGCTGGTGCTGGAGGAAAGCAATCCGAACGGTGCACAGGTCCGGTTCCTCGTTGACAATGCGGGGCTTCCGGCCGAAACGGCGGGCTATGAGCGCATGGTCCTCGTCTTCAATGGCGATGACGATGAGGCGCTCGCGGCGGCCCGCAGCGCCTGGGTCGACTGCAAGGCGCGGGGACTGGCCGCGACCTACTGGCAGGCCGATGAGCGTGGTCGCTGGCAGAAGCGCAATTAGCGATTAACCGTATTTGATGCTAATTGCGCCTTTCTGGAACGCCGTGTGGCCCCTGTCACGGTCACGCCGCAAACGAGTGATGAGACGGGCGCTTCGTCGCCGTGTGGGATTGCGTTGATCGTGAACAGCAAAATGCTTCATCGAACGGGTTTGGCCGTGGTTCTCCTCGCACCGCTGCTTGGCGGCTGTTCGGGTATGAGCGCGGGTGACATGTTCAAGTCGGACCTGTTGTCCAAGGACGCCGACTGGTTCTCCCGGTCGGGCCGTACGATGATCAAGAATGTTTCGATCGAAACTCCGCCGTTGACGCCGGATCAGGCGGTGTCGCCGCAGGACCTGATCAGCGCCGATGGCGCATGTCCGGGCATGCCGCCGCGGGACGCCAGCGCGCTTGCCGATGGCGCCGCCGCCGTGGCGCCGGCCACGGGCGTGGTCGCGCTCGGCCATACGGAATGTGACGTCGCCCGTGGTGCCGGTGCGCCCGACAGCGTCAATATCGGCGGCAATCCGCGCGGCGATCGCGTCACGACGATGACCTATCTGCGTGGTCCCCGCGCCGGCATCTACACCTTTACGGCCGGTCGCCTGACCATGGTCGAAGGCGCGCCCCCACCACCGCCGCAGCCGTCACGCGCCGCGAAGAAGCGCCGCAGCACGGGTTAGCGCCATACGCGTAGGATGGGTTGAGCGTAGGCGCAAAAGCGCCGGAGCGATACCCGTCACCGCATGCTCTGCGCTCGTTGTGATGGGTATCGCTGCGCTTAACCCATCCTACGACTGCGCCTGAAGGCGAAATAACCTGCCACCAGCAGCAGCGCCCCGAGTGTCAGCCATGACACTGCGTCCCAGAGATCGTCGCCAAACAAGGCCGAGGCGAGCCCGGCAATGCTGAGCAGCGCCAGCAGCAGCGGCACGGCAAAGATCTGCCAGAGGCTTTGACGCGCTGGTGATGTCATGCGGCCTGCACCGCATCGATCGCGATCCGCGATTTTCGCGCACGTCGCCATTTGGCGATCCAGAGATAAAGCCCGCTGCCCAGCACCACGATGGTGACGAGGTCGAACAGTGCCCAGACGATCTTAAGCGGCAATCCGCCGTAGTCGCCGAAATGCAGTGGCTGAGAGAGCAGTAGCGCCTTGGCGTACCAAGGCATCTCATAGGTGCGGGTCAGTTCGCCGGTCTCGGCATCGACCAGTGCGGCATAGAAAAGTTGCGACGTGATCGGCTGATTGCCGCGCGCAAAGATCGCGTAGTGATGCGGCGTGCTGAAACCGGCACCCGGGAAGAAGAACGACACCAGCTTGCCGTCGGGCAGGGCGTTTTTCGCGGTGGCAAGAGCGGCATCGACGGAGGTGAGTTGCTTCGGTGCGCTGCCGCCATAGGCCTTGCCCATGCGGAAGATGTCGGCGCGCACGGCATCCGCCACGGGATCGTGCAGCGTATTGATCGCGCCGGTGATGCTGACGGCCAACAGCCAGGCCACGGTGACGATGCCAAGCAGGTTATGCAGATCGAGCCATGTCGTGCGAGCACTGCGATACTTGCGGACGGTGCCGAAGGCGAGACGGTGCATGAAAGGCGCGTAGATTACGATGCCAGAGACGATGGCGACGATCAGCATCAGCGCCATCGCGCCAAGAAACAGCGCGCCGGCCAGACCCAGGAACATGTCCGTGTGCAATTCGCGGATGAACGTCATCACCGGACCGCGGCGTTGCGCCTGCAGATCGGTCGGTTTCCCCGTGCGGAGATCGTACGAGCCGCGATGCGATTGGCTGAGCGGAGCTCTCGGTGTGGCGGCGGAATGCGTCACGACGGCCGGGCGGTCCTTGACGAAGCCAAGTGACGTCATGACGTCGCCGGGATGTTTGGCGAGCGCTGTTGCCACGATGGCGTCGAGTGTCGGCGCCGGGGTGCCGGCGGGCACCTCGGCAATCACGGTGGGATTGAGCCAGTCGCTGATCTCGTCGTCGAACACCAGCGGCAGCCCGGTGATGCAGAGCATCAGCAGGAACAGGGTCGCGATCAGGCTCGTCCATTTATGGACGACTGACCAAACCCTGAGCCTGTGAACCTGATTTGCCTGCATTGCCGGCGATCATATCACCATCGATAGCTCATGGTAGCGAGTACGCTGCGGCCGAAGCCCAGCGTACAGCCCTGATTGAGCTGACACTGCGTCTCGTAATATTTGTCGAACAGGTTGAAGCCGTTGATCGACAGCGCGGCGCCCTTGAATTGCGGCGAGATCAGCTTGCCGAAATCGAACTTCACCGCTGCGTCGAACAGCGCATAGGACGGCGTGATCCGCGCATTGGTGAGATCGGTGGTGGTGCCGACATAGCGGAAGCCACCGCCGAAACCGAGGCCCCAGAGCGGGCCGCCCTGGATGTCGTAGAAGGTCCAGAGCGAAGCCTGGTCGTTCGGCGTCTGCGACAGCTTGCGGCCGATTTCCGCCGGCACCGTGCTCTTCGTCACTTCGTGATTGAGGTGCGAATAGGACGCGATCAGGTTGAGGCCCCTGGTCAGCTCCGTGCGGCTCTCCACCTCAAAGCCGCGCACGCGGGCTTCGCCGATCTGGATGAAGGAGGTGATGTTGGCAGGATCCTGCACCAGCCGGTTCTGCTGGGTGATGTCGAACAGCGACAGCGTGATCATCGTGTTCTGGCCGACCGGCTGATATTTCAAGCCGACTTCGACCTGCTCGCCGGTGGTCGGCTTGTAGGCGACGCCGGCAAAGTTTGCGCCCGCCACAGGGCGGAACGAAGTCGAGTAAGAGGCATACGGCGTCATGCCGTTATCGAACAGATAGTTCAGGCCGACGCGGCCGGTGAAAGCGTCCTGATCCTGCTTGAGATTGGTGGTGGCGAGTGCCGTGCTCGTGAAGCTGGTCGACGTTGCATTGTCCCAGCGGCCGCCGATGGTGGCGACCCAGCGATCGACCTTGATCTGGTCCTGCAGATAGACGCCGAGCTGCTGCTCCTGCGCATTGGAGAGCTGAAAGTTGGTCGTGCCCGGATTGGCAATCGCGACCCCATAGACCGGCGCGAAGACATTGACGGCGGGCGCGGCAACGCGGCCGACATTGTAGCGGCTGTCCTCGTCGCGATAGTCGACACCGAACAGTGCGGTGTGGGTGAAGATGCCGGTCTGGAATTTCGCTTCGAGGTTGTTGTCCAGCGTCCAGGCCTTGGTGCCGGCATCGATGCCGAATGCGAAGCGGTTTAGCGTGCGATTGTCAGCCAGCAATTCGCCCGAGCGGTTGAGCGCCTTCAGGTCGGCGTCGGATTCGAAATAGCGCAGGTTCTGCTTGAAGGTGAACACGTTGTTGAAGCGGTGTTCGAACAGATAGCCGATGGCGCCTTGCTGGCGATCGAAGGTGTCGAAACTCGGCTCCCCCAGATAGCGGCTATACGGAATGCGGCCGTTCGGATTGGGCAGCAGCGTGCCGGAGGTCGGCACGTAGTTGAAGCCGGTTTTGCCGCCCCATTCCTTCTGATAGCTGCCGAGCACGGTCAGTGAGGTGCCGAGGTCGGGACGCCAGGTGAAGGACGGCGCGATATAGCCGCGATTGTTCTCGATGAAATCGACCTGCGTATTGGCGTCGCGGCCGAGCGCGACGAGGCGATAGAGGAACTGCTTGTCCTTGTCGACGGGGCCGCCGATATCGATGCCGACCTGCTTACGATCGAAGCTGCCGGTCTGCAGCTGGATTTCGCCTATGGGCGTTTCCGTCGGGCGCTTGCTGACCATGTTGATCAGTCCGCCCGGCACGGCCTGGCCGTACAGCACGGAGGCGGGGCCCTTCAGCACTTCGATGCGCTCAAGGGCGAACGGCTCCATGACTGCGCTCGACCAACCGGTCGTGGTGCCGCCATTCGGCAAGCGCAGGCCATCGAGGAAGTAGTCGGCCTGGAAGCCGCGGATCTGCGTATAGCTGTCGAATTGTGACGCCGCGCCATAGGTTTCGGCAAGGACGCCCGAAGTATAACGCAGCGCCTGGCTGACGGTTTGAGCGCCCTGATCGCGGATCTGGTCGGCGGTGATGACATTGACCGTCTGCGGCAATTCGCGAAGCGGCGTGCTGGTCTTGCTGCCGGTCGCCGAGAGCGTTGCGATATAGCCATCGACCGGACCATCCGCGCGCTCGGTGCGCGCTGCCTGTGCAGGGACGGCCGGCGCTGCAACATTGGTGCGAGCCGATGGTGCACGACGGGCGGCGCGGGCGCTCTGCCGTTGTGCCGATGACCGGGCGGTGGCGGGGCGGGGTGTCGGGGCCTCCACCGTCACTGGCGGAAGCGTGGAGGACTGCGCATTGGCCGCACTGTCCAGATAGACCGACAAGGCGATGTAACTTACCGCGCTCAGGCAGGCCGCAGCCGCGAGCTTCTTCGACACTTCCACTTCAGATACCCCAGATTCCCCAGCCGTTGAATCGGCCTCTCAATCGGCTCTATCTGACGTGGCGGTCCGCCGCACCGGGTTGCACACTAGAAGGCTTTTAAACTAAGCGATCAACCACGAGTGTTGTTTATGTGCCGCAGTTGGCGGGCAGGAGATGCGACAATCTGTCAGTGCCGGCGGTTGGCAATGTCAGGTTGGCGACTTTCAGCAACCGCGGCGGGCCAGGAAAACCTCATTGCGCGGACGATTGGGTCGAGGGGGCTGCGTCGCAATCCGGCCTCCCGGTTGCCGCAAGGCGGCCGCAAGAAATCGCGCCGATCAGGCGCTGTTCGCGTCTTCCAGCAGTGCGCTGGCGGAGAGCCATTGCTCTTCTGCGCGGGCCAGGGCATCGGCCGCCGCGGTCCGGGCTTTGGTCAGTTGCGCCGCCTGTTTGGGATCGCGGGTGAAAATATCCGGCAGCGACAGCGCGGTATCGATCTTCTCGATAATGCCGGTGATGCGCTCCATCTCTGATTCCGCTTCGGCGACCTGCTGCCTTGGCGAGACGCGCTTCTCTTTCGTGCGCGCTGGCTTTTCCTCGCTCGCAGCACGTTCGCGCGCCGGCGTGCGGGGATCGCGGGTCTGCATCACCAGCTTGCGATAGTCTTCGAGATCGCCGTCGAAATTGGTGACAGTCTTGTTCGCCACGACCCAGAGCTCATCGGCACAGGCCTCGATCAGATAGCGGTCATGCGAGACCATGATCACGGCGCCGGGGAATTCGTTGATCGCCTCCGCCAATGCTGCGCGGCTGTCGATGTCGAGATGGTTGGTCGGCTCGTCGAGGATGATGAGGTTCGGGCCGTAGAAGGTCGCGAGTCCGAGCAGCAGCCGCGCCTTCTCGCCTCCCGAAAGGCTTTTCACCGTCGTATCCGCGGCCTTGCCGGAAAATCCGATATTGCCGGCGCGCGCGCGGACCTTTGATTCCGGCGCTTCCGGCATCAGCTTGCGGATATGATCATAGACCGACGCTTCCAGCACCAGTTCATCGACCTGATGCTGGGCAAAATAGGCGACCGACAGTTTGTCGGCGCGTGTCGTCGCGCCCGAGAATGGCTGCAGCTTGTTCGCGATCACCTTCACCAGTGTCGATTTGCCGTTGCCGTTGGAGCCGAGCAGGGCGATGCGGTCCTCGGTATCAACGCGCAACGTCACCTTGTTGAGCACGGGCTTGCCCGGCTCATAACCCACCGACACATTGTCGAGCGCGAGGATCGGCGGCGACAGGATCTTTTCCGGGGCGGGGAAATGGATTTCGCGCACTTCGTCGCTGATAATGGCGGCGATTGGCTTCATCCGCTCCAGCATCTTCACGCGCGATTGCGCCTGGCGGGCTTTCGTTGCCTTGGCCTTGAAGCGATCGACGAAGTCCTGCAGCCGCTTGCGCTCGGCTTGCTGGCGTTCGAAGTTCTTCGCGTGCAGGGCTTCGCGATTGGCGCGGAATTCCTCGTAATTCGAATAGGTGCCGCGATAGTGCACCAGCTTGCCGCGGTCGAGATGCAGGATCTCGTTCACCGACACGTCGAGCAGATCGCGGTCATGGCTGATGACGATCACCGTGCGCGGATAGTTGGCGAGGTGATCCTCCAGCCACAAGGTGCCTTCGAGATCGAGATAGTTGGTGGGTTCGTCCAGCAGCAGCAGGTCGGGCGCCGAGAACAAGGTTGCCGCCAGCGCCACGCGCATCCGCCAGCCGCCGGAGAATTCCGAGCAGGACCGAAGTTGGTCCTCGGCGGAGAACCCGAGACCACTCAGAATGGCAGCGGCGCGGGCGGGGGCGGAATGGGCGTCGATATCGACGAGACGGGTCTGGATATCCGCGATGCGATCTGGATCGGTGGCTGTCTCGGCCTCGGCCAGCAGTGCGTGGCGCTCCACATCGGCCTTGAGCACGACAGTGATCAGGCTTTCCGGTCCATCCGGCGCTTCCTGGGCAAGGCTGCCGATCCGCCAGCGCGGCGGGATGGTGATGCTGCCACCTTCAAGCGAGAGGTCGCCTCGGATGGCATGGAAAAGCGTCGATTTGCCAACGCCATTGCGGCCCACAAAGCCGACGCGTGCGCCGGGGGCGATTTGCACCGTGCTTTCGTCGATCAGAAGCCGGCCGGCAATGCGGATGGAAATGTCGTTGATGGAGAGCATGCGGCCTTGTCACCGCTGCTGCGCACAAACGCAATAAAGATTTGGGCAACCGCGATTTGCGGTCAGGCGCCGTCGTCGTCGCGCTGTTGGAACTGACTCAGGAGCATCTGGAGATGCGAGGGCAGGGCCTCATCGGTTCCCATGTCCCGGCGCAGCCTCTCCCCGATGGCGTTGCAGATCGCCGCAGTGGTGCTGCGGTCCATCTCGTCATCGCCGTCATTGGTGAGAGGTGAAGCCATGTCCATCCAGAAAGGTCGGTTGCCGTACAGATACCAAGGCAAGTCAGGCGGGGTGAAAATGTTTCCCACTTTCCGGATTTCAGCGCCGATCGCTCAAAAAAGGATGAAATATCCACAGGTGCAGTGCGAAAACGCCCGACCGGGAGGGCCGGGCGCTTCCTGTGGTAAATAGTTAGTAGCAGCGGTTGACCGAGCGCCAGCGCGGACCCCATGGGGTGGGAACCACCCGGCGGACCCAGCAGCCGCCACCGCCGTAATAGACCGGGCCACCGGCAAAGCGGGGCGGGCCGCCCCAGCCGCGGTGCCAGCCACCATGCCAGCCGCCGCCGCCGTGCCATCCACCCCCGTGCCAGCCGCCATGTCCGCCCCAGGCTGAGGCGGCGGTCGGCGCCAAAGCTGCGGCGCCAAGGGAAGCCGCAGCCACCAAAGTCAGTGCGATTTTGCGGAACATCGTGATCTCTCCTCGTCTGGCACGTCCGTTGGCCGGTGGATGCCGCCGGAAGCGGGTGGGGCGTGCTATCGATGGAGACTAGGGTTGCCCGACTGAACAGGATCCGTCCGCGGCCGTCAGGAACGGTTCATCTGGATGACATCTTGGTCATTTTTGCTGTCCGGATCGGTACCAGCACTGCCGACGGATCGCTTGCACTGCCGACGGATCGCTTGCCGTTCCGGGAGCGCACCGATATAAGCCGCCATCTTTCCAACACTGCTATTCGAGGATGAACCATGGCCATCGAGCGTACCTTTTCGATTCTGAAGCCCGACGCGACCGAGCGTAATCTGACCGGCGCGATCAATGCGCTGATCGAAAAGGCCGGCCTGCGCATCGTCGCGCAGAAGCGTATCCGCATGACCAAGGAACAGGCCGGCACGTTCTACGCCGTCCACAAGGAGCGTCCCTTCTTCGGCGAGCTCGTCGACTTCATGACCTCGGGTCCGGTCGTCGTGCAGGTGCTGGAAGGCGAAGGCGCGATCCTCAAGTATCGCGACGTCATGGGCGCCACCGATCCGTCGAAGGCCGCTGAAGGCACCATCCGCAAGGCGCACGCCAAGTCGATCGGCGAAAACTCGGTCCACGGTTCGGACGCTGCCGAGACCGCCGCGATCGAAATCGCGCAGTTCTTCGCGGGCAACGAGATCGTCGGCTAAGTCTTAGCCCGACGACAACTATCTGCCGGCGCGCGGGGGCGCGCCGGCATTTCCATAAGACGATAACGACGAACAAACGAAAGAGGGGCGCGCGGTGGACTGGATACTGCAAGTTTTCGATCCGGCGACGATCACGTCGGTTTTCACCCAGTTTCAGGTCGAGATGCAGCAGCCCGCTTTCTGGGTTGCCGTCGGCAAGATCATCTGGATCAACGTTCTGCTGTCGGGCGACAACGCCCTCGTGATCGCGCTCGCCTGCCGCGGCCTCGAACCGAAGCAGCGCATGTGGGGCATGATCCTCGGCGCCGCCGCAGCCGTCATTCTCCGTATCATTTTCACCGGCATCGTCGCCTCGCTGATGGCGCTGCCCTATCTCAAGCTCGTCGGTGGTCTCGCGCTGATCATCATCGCGGCCAAGCTGCTGGTGCCGGAACCTGAGGAAGAGGACGGCGTGAAGGCCGCCTCGAATCTGTGGGCGGCCGTGCAGATCGTGGTCATCGCCGACATCGTGATGAGCCTCGACAACGTCATCGCTGTTGCCGCCGCCGCCAATGGCAGCGTGCCGCTGCTGATCCTCGGTCTGGCCGTCAGTGTCCCGCTGATCGTTGCCGGCGCTGCGCTGATCATGGCGCTGCTCACCCGCCTGCCGGTCCTGGTCTGGCTCGGTGCCGCACTGCTCGGCTGGGTCGCGGGCGAAGTCATCGCCACTGATCCGGCTGTCATGCCGGCGCTGCACAGCTTCTTCGGTGGTGCGCTCGGCGCCAGCCTCGATGGCGTGTTCGCGTCGCTCGGCAGCGGCATCCGCTTCACCGGTGACGGCACCGGCGGCGAGATCCTCTGTGGTCTGCTCGGCATCTTCATCGTGCTGGCGGTCGGCGGGCTGTGGCGTCGCCGCAGCATGGCTGCGCATGCGGAGCAGGCGGCTTAAGCCACCTGTCCCGAAGCAGCTTTGGAACTTTGAACGGGCGCTTCGGCGCCCGTTTTTGTTTGTAGCCCGGATGGAGCGAAGCGTAATCCGGGGACCGGCGAATTGCTGATGCTCTGATTCCCGGATTGCGCTGCGCTTCATCCGGGCTACGGCCGCGCGGCTAGCCCAGCATCTTCCGTTCGCGCGCCTTCACGATCCCGACCACCGTATCGTTGACCGGCGTCGGCACGCCGAGCGGTCTGCCAAGGCGCGGGATCGAGCCATTGATCGCATCGATCTCGCAGCGGCGACCGGCCTCGTAGTCCAGCAACATCGATGGCTTGGCATGCGGGATCTTGCCGCCGAGCTTGCGCACATGCGCGACGGGTTCGCCGACATCGAGCGTGATTCCGGATGCGCGGGCCACGGCTATTGCCTCCTCCGCACAGCCGCGGGCGACTTTCCAGGCATCGGGATCGTCGATGATCTCGCCGATGGTCAGTCCCGTGGTGCAGGACGTGCCGGAGAAGGCGACATTCATGATCAGCTTCTCCCACACCATCTGCTTGATGTCGTCGAACAGCGCGACCTTGAATCCGGCAGACTCCCAGATTTTCGCAGACGCCTGCACCAGCTGTTTCGGCAGGCCGGCGAAGCTGCCGAAGCGGATCATCTCCATGCCATTGTGATGGACGTGGCCGGGGCCGCGCATGGAGGCGCCGAAGCCGCCGACCACGCCGACGGCGATGCGATCGGCGCCAAGGATCGGCGCTGCGACTTCGGACGAGCCAAGGCCGTTCTGGATCGTCTGCACGACGGTCTCGGGGCCGAGCAGGGGCGCACAGCTTTTGGCGGCTGCCTCGACGTCGAACGCTTTGGTGGCGATAATGACGAGATCGCAGGGACCGATGCCGTCGGTGGTGGTTGCGCCATGGATCGGCACGGTGCGGTCGCCGCTGATGCCCTCGCAGCGCAGGCCATTGGTGTTCATGGCTTCGGCATGGTCCGGCCATGCCGTGATCGCATGCACCTCATGGCCGGCATCGACCATCAAGGCCGCATAGACAGACCCCATCGCGCCGCAGCCGACGATTGCGACTTTCGCCATTTCGTTCACTCCCTGTCATTCGGCGGCGTTTCGATCGCCGATCTGATGCCGGAGACTACTTCGTCCGTGCGGGATCGACCAATGCAATCGGAGATATCGGTTGTCCATCCAGCAGGGTGGCATGGACCACATAGCGCAGCGGCCCTTCGGTCATGGCGTCGAGCGGCCAGCAGGTCGTCAGCGCGAGTCCTGTTTGCCTGGCGCGGGCATCGATATCCGAGGCGTCGAAGGGGACGATCGAGGTGCCGGTGACGCGATAGCGGAAGTGGCGGCCATTGCGCCGCGTGACCTCGATCTCGTCACCGACGATGACATCGCCAAGAAAACGGAAATGCGTATCACGATGGGCGGAATAGACGGCAATGCCGGGCTCGCCGGCTTCCGGCGTATTCTCCACATGGCCTGGGCCAAAAGCGAGGGCCTGTCCGCTGCTGCCATGCAAAGCGATGGCGCTGGCATCGAGGCGTTTCACCTCGATCCGCGCCACGGGCCATGTATCCGCCCACGACCACGGTTTGACGGGCTGGCCGCTCGCGAGCGAGGCCGTAAAGGCGCGTTCGAGCAGCACCTGGGCGAGCATGGCCTTGGCATGGATGTAGCTGCCCTGGCCGAACAAAATGATGCCGATCAGCGCCAATAAGACGGCGGCGATGCGTAACATGGCGATTTCCTCGCATGGTCAGGGAAAGAGAGGACGCGCGCGGCCGGGGACGCCACGCGCGCCGGGAGGAACCATTCCTCCCATCGTCGCCGTCAGCGGGGGATCATCCGACGGCGGCCGAACATCAGGAGCAGCAGGCTCAGCGACAGCAGGACGAAGCCGAGCACTATCTTCAGCTCTGCATCGGTGGCGGTCTTGGGCAACTGCACGGTGGCGGGCTGCGCGAGCGGCACGGGCTGCAGACGCTTCGCTGCCGCGACCTGAACCGGCTTGCCATCCGTTTCTGCCCGGCGTTCCGCCGGCTGGCGCTGCAGCTGCTGGCGGTCGCCGAACACTTTTGCAAAATCCCAGCCTGCGGGCAGGTTGACCGGCAGCTCCGACAGCTTGAGCGGTTCGCCGGCCGGTCGGCTCGGTGTCTTGTCGACGGCGACGAGGCTGGTGAGCCGCGTGACCAGCTGATGTTCGAGTGCGAGCGACAGGATGGCGCTGTCGGCATCGGCAGGCTTGAGCTTGTTGAGCGTGCGCGCCACCTCGGCATCGTCGATCATGCGGCGTGCCCACACTTTGGAGAGACCCTTGCCTTCGGCCGCGCGATCGAGGGGCAGCGTCACGGTCCACGGCTGATCGCCGATGCGGCCCTTGATGGTGACATTGCCGGCGAGCTTGTCGAGGCGTGCGGCAAGCACCAGCGGTTCGCCGCGATAGAGATCGGGCAGGGCATTCGGCGTGAGATCGGCCCTGGCTTCGGAAAACGTCGCGGTAAGGCCGGTGACGACGGGATTTTCGAGCTTCGCGAACAGATCACGCATGCGGCTTTCGACCTGCGCTGTCGAACCGATATGAGTGAAGGTGCCGCGGCCGAGTTCGGCAGCGCGCGTCATCAGGAACGTGTTGGGCGCCGAGCCGATCCCGACCATGAAGACGCGCGAGCGGCCTCGCAGCGCGTTGATCGTATCGAACAGCTGCTGCTCGTTGCCGATGGCGCCGTCGGTGAGAAACACGACCTGGCGGAGCGCGGCGTTTTCGCTATTCGCGTCGTCGCTGAGTGCGGCACGCATCGCCGGCACCATCTCGGTGCCGCCGGACGCCTGCAGGCTGCCGACATAGGACGTGGCACTGTTGATATTTCGACTGTCGGCGGGGACTGATGTGGGAAACAGCATGTCCATGGTGTGGTCGAAGCGGATGACATTGAAGCGGTCAGTCGGCTGCAGGCGGCCGAGTGCATAAGTCAGGCTGGCCTTGGCCTGGGTGATCGACGTGCCGCCCATGGAGCCGGAATTGTCGATGACGAAGATGACTTCGCGCGGCATCGGTTTCTGTTCGGCCGTCGCAACCGGCGGCGTGACATAGGCGAGGAGATAATCGGACTTGCCGATCTGCTCGCGGAACAGGCCGACCGACGGTGCCTTCTCGGCGACGGGCTTCCAGCTCAGTTCGAAATCACGGTCGGCTGGCACCGGGCCGTCGGCCAGCGTGATGACGCGCGTGGCATTGTCGGGGCTGTCGATGTTGACGCGGTGGTGATGGCTGGTGACATCGCCGAGCGGGAAACCGGCCTGCAGGCGCACGGTGATGGTGGTCGGTTTGACAGGCGCATGTTTTGCGGGATCGAGCACAGGCTGCGTGATGCGATCGCGATCCGGCACGGGATCGGACGTCGCGCTGCCCCAGCCGCCGCCATCGGCACGCAGGTCGACACTCTGCACGATCGGCTCGGGGATGTAACGGGGCCCGATCACCATCGGGATGCGCAGCGAGAAGTCGCTGCCGTTCTGCTGCACCGGCTCCTGATACTCGATCTGGACCAGCACGGTTTCGCCGGGGCCGATATTGGCGACGGCGTTGGTGAAGATGTTCGGCCGCTGCTGCTCGGTGAGCGCGGCTTTCTGGCCGGCCTGTTTGGCCTGCTCATAGACCGCACGGGCCTGTTCACGTTCCTTGATATCGCCGATCACGACGCGGTCGCCGATCACCAGTTTCAGCGTGTCCACGGCGCCGCCTTGCGGCAGCGGATACATATAGATGGCCTCGACCCAATCGTTCGTGGGGTTGCGAAACATCTGCGTGACGCGGGCACGCATGGTCGGGCCCGACACGGTGAGATCGACATCGATGCCGAGTCGTGTGGCTTCGGTATTGCCCGTTTCCGACTTGATGATCAGAGCGCCGGAGCGGGGCGCATCGTCGCGTGTGGCCGACCAGGCCGGGCTGAGATCGAACAACAGCAATCCGATGCCCAGCAGGAAAGCGGCGACGCCGCCGAGCGCGAACAGCAGGATCTGTTCAATCAGGTCCGGCAATCCGGTGGCGCCGCGCTCGTCGGCGTCGTGGTGATCGTAATCGATGGTGGTCATGTCAGGCGCTCCCGAAGGCATTGCGATGACCAAGTCTTGCGGGACGTTTGGCTGGCGGAGGAGCGTGATGATCGGCATTGATTGGCCGTTCACCGCCGCACATGCGCGATCGGCGATGTGCGCATGTGCGGATTTGTGCGGCCTTGTCCGTCTGCTATTGTGCCGGACGCCATGACAGGGACGATGATGCAGACGCCGGACAAGCAGCTCTCCGACGAACAGAGCCGGGAAATTGCCGCCATCATTCGCGAGGAACTCGCGCGGCGCCGCATCTCGCGGCAGACACTGGCGGAGCAGGCGAAGCTCAGTATCTCGACGCTGGAGAAAGCCCTCGGCGGCCGGCGGCCATTTACGCTGGCGACGACCGTGCGGCTTGAGGAAGCGCTCGGCGTATCGTTGCGGAAGGTGGCGGATTCGTCCGCTGCTTCCGTGCCGACAAACGGCAATGGCGATGTCGCGCCGGACAGTCTCGGTGCCTATTCGCGCCGCTCCATGAGCTGGATCGCCGGCGCCTATGTCACGCTGCGACCGTCATTCGGTGAGGCTGGCTCGATCTATGCCTATCGCACCGAGATCGCCTGGGACGCGATGGGCTCCTGCTACGAGTTTCGCGAAGCCGAGCGGCAGGACGCGGCCTATACGCAATTCGGCGAAGTGTCGGTGCCGAACCAGTCGGGCCACATCTATTTCGTCACCAACCGGAACGGCCAGTTTCGCCTGATCACGGTGTCGCGGCCGACGATTGCCGGCGAGATGTACGGGATCATCAATACGCTGCTCGCCGGTCGTGGCTCGCTGCTGACGCCGATCGCGGCTCCCATCGCCTATGTGCCGATGGCGGGGATCGCTGAGCCCAGCTATGGGCGGATCGCGGCAGGTGCGCCAAACTACGATCTCTATCGCGCGCATCTGCAGAAGATCATGGACGAGCCTTTCGCCATGTTCCTGCAGGGATAGCGGCGCGGATCACCGCGCCGCATCGCAATCAGGACTTCTTCTTTTTCGATTTGGCCTTGGCTTTTGGCGCGACGGCCTTCTTGCCCTTGGCAGCGGCCTTCTTGGCCGGCTTGGGCGCCTTTTCGGCAGGCTTTTCCGCGGCCTTGGCAGCATCCGCTACGGCCTTTGCGGCCGAGATTTCCGCTGCCATGCGCATCGAGCGCGCAAAACTGTCCGCGGCGTTGTCGGCCGAGACCTGCAACCGGCGCGCGGCAGCGGCGCCGTGTTCGGCAACATCCGTGGCTGCCTGCTTGTAGCGCTCCTTGGACGCCGCATCCTTCGCCTTGGCCGCGAGGCCGGTGAAGTGATCGCGCCGTGCCTTGATGGCGGCGAGGATCGTCTTGTTCTGCTGTTTCGCGGTCTGCCGGATGACCACGTCGATATCGGCGCCCGCCATATCCTGTGTCCTTAATGATCGGTTAAACACTTGCGCGCCTAGACTATGCGGATACCGCTAATGCTTTGCAATCAGAGGTATGCCAGCATAATGCTTTGGCGATCGGAGCAATCGCATAGCACCGATAATGTTGGAGTTTTGCTAACGCGGGCGGCCTTGGGTGATGAAACACACGCAGTGGCGCGTCAGTTTCCGAACATCGATCATCGCGGTGTTCGTCGGCATCGTGTTGACCGTCGGGCTGGCGCTTCTCTATCTCAGCTTCAGCCGCGTCGATGCCATCGTGCGAACCGCCGCATCGTCCTATCTCGGCGCGGTGGCGCAATCCTCCGCCGACCGTATCGACAGCCAGTTGAAGTCGGTCCGCGACAATCTCGATATCCTGCGCGGCATGCCATCCGTGCAGGCGGCCGATATCAGCGACAATCAGCGCCTCTATAATCTCCTGGCCTCGATGCTTCGGAACAGCCGACAGCTTTCCAGCCTGTATATGGGCTATGACGACGGTTCGTTCCTCGAAATGGACTTGCTCGATCGTCTGGGGCCCGAAGCGCGCAAGCGCATCGGGGCGCCGGATGCAGCGGCGTTCCGGATGGTCTTGATCGTCAAATCGGCGACTACCGGTGCCCTGCAGGCATCGACGGCCTATATCGACGGCACCTTGCGGCTGCTGGAGCGCATATCGGGGCCGGACGATTACGATCCACGCAAGCGACCCTGGTATGATGGCGCTTTCGAGCCTGACGCGGCACTGCTCACGGCGCCTTACATTTTCCACCTGATCGGCAATGTCGGCTACACGCTGCGTCTCCCCATCAGCAGCGAAGGTGCGGGCGTCGTCGCCGGCGACATCCTGATCGGGGAGGCGGAAACGATGCTGCGCCAGCAGGGGCTCGGCAAATCCGGCATCGCGTTCCTGTTCGACGAGCAGGACCGGGTGATCGCGCATCCCGATCTGTCGCGCTGGCTGGGCGCGCGAGCAACCGGCGCTCATCTGCCTGATCTCCCGCGCCTTGCGGAGGTCGACAAGACCGGCGCGTCGTCGGCGATCGAGGCCTGGCGCAAGACGGGCCAGTCAGAACAGTTTTTCAAGGACCCTGACGGTCGGGCATACCTGGCGGCCATCCAGCCCGTGAATGTAGCCGGGACAGCCGACCTGCGGGTCATCGTCTTTGCGCCGATCGACGAATTCTACTCGGAGATCGTCGCGGAGCGGCGCTGGCTGATCATCGTGGCGGTGCTACTGTTGCTGAGTGCATTGCCGCTTGCGTTTCTGATCGGCAACCGGCTCTCACTGTCGCTGCGCATCCTGTCGCGCGAGGTCGATCGCATCCAGCGCTTCCGGTTCTCCGCCATGCCGCGGCTGCGGTCGCCGATCCGCGAGATCGATGATCTCGGCCGCTCCGTCCATACGATGCGTTCGCTGGTGCAGACGTTCTCGCATTTCGTGCCGAAGCGGCTGGTGCAGCAACTGATCGAGACCGGCGAATCCATCAAACTTGGCGGCACGCGTCGCGAGGCCACGATCCTGTTCACCGATGTGGAGAATTTCACCACCCTGACCGAGGACAAGGATCCGACGCAGGTGATGCTGTACACGTCGCGCTACTTTGCGGCGATGTCCAATGTCATCGCCGCGCATCAGGGTACGGTCGACAAGTTCATCGGCGATGCGGTGATGGGAATCTGGAACGCGCCGGTCGAATATGACGACCATGTTCTGCAGGCGTGCGAGGCGGTGCTGCGCTGTATCGAGGTCAATCGCGCCCTGAACGAGGAGTTCGAGCGCGAGGGATGGCCGGCCTACCATACGCGCTTCGGGCTTCATGTCGGCGACGCCATGGTTGGCAATATCGGGTCGTCGGACCGGATGAACTACACCGCCCTCGGCGCCACGGTGAATCTCGCATCGCGCCTCGAAACCCTCAACAAGGACTACGGCACGCGCGTGCTGGTGAGCCAGGCCGTGAAAGATGCGGCAGGAATCCGTTTCACGTTCCGCAGCGTCGCGACCATCAAGCCGAAAGGCTTTGCCAAGGAGGTCGGCGTCTACGAGTTGCTCGGCCGGCACGAGGAACCGCTGCAGCTGCCTTTGTCGGACAGAGTCGATCCCGCTGTTTGATCCCTCCAATTCGCGCTATAGGACCGCAACCATCAGCGGAATGCAGTTCCATCATGTCCGACGTCAAACCAATCCGCCGCGGCCGTCCGCGCTCCGTCGAGACGGAGGAGGCGATCCTCGAAAGTGCCTATCGCATGATGGCGGCGGATGGTCTCTCCGCGGCCTCCATCGATGCCATCGCGCGGGAATCCGGCGTCTCGAAAATGACCATCTATAAATGGTGGCCGTCACGGGAGGCGCTGCTGATCGATGCGTTTCTCCGCCAGGCCGCGTCGATGCTGCCGATCCCTGAAGACGGTGACGCCGTTGCGCGGATTGGCCGGCATGCATCGGCCTATGCCGTTGCGCTGAGCGGCGAGTTTGGCAAGGTGCAACTGGCCGTCATAGCAGAATGTATCGCGCGCACGGGATCGGCGCGCTTGTTCGCGGAGCGCTATCTTAGCGCGCGCCGCGATATGGTTGCGAAGATCATCAAGGCTGGCCAGAAGGATGGCTGCGTGACGTCCACAGAGCCGGCGAGCGATCTCTACGATCGCATCTATGGCACGCTGTTCTATCAGGATGCGTTCGGCTTCCGTGCCGTCACGGCCGACCATGCACGACGGCAGGTCAAGGTCGTCCTGACCGGTGCGTGACCCTCAGGCGTCCCGCTGCCGGGCGCGACGGAACCAGGCGAAAGTCTCGCGATGGACGCGGCGATAGCCAAGGCCGCGGTGCTGGATGCGATCGTCCACCATGGCATTCAGCTTCGGTAGCGCGTGAAACGGTACCGACGGGTAGGCGTGATGCTCCACATGGAAGGGCATGTTCCAGGTGAACCACTTCATCACCGCGCCGGTATAGGTGGTGCGGGTGTTTTCATAGGCGCTGCGGGTATGTTCGCAGCCGGTGTGTTCGGCATAGAGATAGGGCCGGAGAAACAGCTGGCCGACGACCAGCGGCAGCAGCCAGCACCACAGCAGCACCGTCGTCTGCAGCATGATCGAGCCGGCGAGCAACAGCAGATAGATAAGGGCATAGATGCGTGCTTCGCGGATAACGAGACTTTGCTTGTTCTCGGGAATCCACGGCGCAACGGCGCGGCCCGAAATGGCGCGGCGGAACAGCAGGCGGATGCGGTTGATGAGTTGGACGATACCCGTATAGGCGATGGCCAATTTGGTGTCCGAGGTCGGGATGGTCGCCGTCACCAGTTCGGGATCGCGAGCGGGGTCCTGCGTGAAGCGGTGGTGATCCCAGTGAAACAGCGCGTAATGCTCATAGGGGTGGATGATCAGCAGCGATGACAGGTGGCCGAGGATCTCATTGGCGATACGACTGGTGAACACCGTTTTATGCGCGGCCTCATGGACGGGCATGAACAGGAAGGCGATGAGATAGCCCTGGATCGCGACCAGCGGCAGAGCCCAGATCGCGCCGAAGCGCGTGACGGTCAGCCAGACCGCGGTGCCGACGATCAGGATCGCGCCGAAATGGCTCAGTGAACGCACCAGGCCGGGCAGGTTGGCGCGGATGGAGAGGTCCTTGAGTTGCGCTGGCGTCAGCGCGCGGACCGGCTTGTGGTCGTGGGTGTCGATGACGGTCATGAGCTCAGGAATGCCTTGATCTTTTCATTCAGGAACGCCTTGTCGGCAGGGATCTTGATCGGATTGCCGGCGCGGTGGCCGTGCAGCGAGGGGATCGGGCAGAGCTCGGCCGAACGTGCATTGATAAGCAGCGGCAGCTCGGCCTCGTTGTCGCCGACCTGGAAGTAGTTGTCCGTCGCGCCGGGCATCAGCAGCACGCGTGCCTTGATTGCCGCCATCGCCCTTGTGAAGTCGCCGCCGAACGCATTGCAGCGGCTGATGTCGCCATTCTGCCAGGTCCAGAGCTGGGCGAGAATGTTGTTGGCATCGCGATGGGCGAAGGCCAGATCCCAGGACCGGCTGAGATAGTCTTCCAGCGACGTGAAGCCGCCCTCGCGCCAGAGTTCGTCGCGATAGAAGCCGTGCGACATCGCCCAGCCGGCATAGACGCGCCCCATGGCGCGCAGTCCCGCAGCCGGGCGCGATGTGAAGCGGCCGTCTGCGAAGGCGGGATCAGCGGTCAGCGCCGCACGGACGCTCTCGAGAAACACCGTGTTCAACGGCGAACACCGTGCGCTGCCGCAGACCACGGCCGCGCGCTCCACCATGTCCGGATAGCGGGCCGCCCAGTGATAGGCCTGCATGCCGCCCATCGACCAGCCATAGACCATTGAAAGGCGCGAGATGCCGAACTGCTCGGTGACGAGCCGATGCTGAACGGCGATGGCGTCGTGGTAGCTGATATTCGGATAGTCCGCACCGAGAGCGGGCGTATTGGACGGCGACGACGACAGGCCGTTGCCGAACAGGTTCAGAATGATGACGAAATAGCGCTCCGGATCGAGCGCCGCGCCGGTTTCGATCAGCCATTCGGTGTCCACATGCTGGGCCGAGAATGATGTCGGATAGAGAATGGCATTCGACTTGTCGGCATTGAGCCGGCCATAGGTCTTGTAGGCGAGCTTCAGACCAGGAAATACAGATCCCGACTGCAGCGCCACGTCGCCGGCGTCGAAGATGTCATAGTCGGGTGATGTGCTCATTCTATGAGATCCCGTCCTGTCCGCTCGCGGCCCCACTGCATATCCAGCTCATGAGGTGAGAATTATAATTGTACAAATCGTACAATAAATATCCGGCCGTGCAATCCTGAATGTTGTCAGGCCCGCATCAATTGCGGGCAGGGGCGTGCCCTTTATTTGCGCGGGGGGCCGCGGACGAATGTTCTGGGCACGGCCGGAATGCACAATGTAGTGAAGACGCCATTCGTGCGGCGCTGGCGATTGCTTGCCGCGTCGGAGGCGAGCAAGTTGCGCGCCGGGATAACTCACAGTCTACCATCACCCGCCAGGAGCTCACATGCCTACCTTCACCACCAAAGACGGCACCCAGATTTTCTACAAGGATTGGGGCAGCGGGCAGCCGATTGTCTTCCATCACGGCTGGCCGCTGAGTTCGGATGACTGGGACACCCAGATGCTGTTCTTCCTCAGCAACGGTTATCGCGTGATCGCCCATGACCGCCGCGGCCACGGTCGCTCGACGCAGACTGGCACCGGCAATGAAATGGACACCTACGCTGCCGACATGATCGAGTTGGCCGATGCGCTTGATCTCAAGGACGCCGTCCATATCGGCCATTCCACCGGCGGTGGCGAGGTGGCGCGCTACGTGGCGCGTTCGAAGAAGGGCCGCGTGGCCAAGGCCGTGCTGATCGGCGCGGTGCCGCCGATCATGCTGAAGACGCCGAACAATCCCGGTGGCCTGCCGCTCGACGTTTTTGACGGCTTTCGCGCAGCGCTCGCGGCCAATCGCGCGCAGTTCTATGTCGATGTGCCCACCGGTCCGTTTTACGGATTCAATCGGCCCGGCGCGAAGATTTCGCAGGGCGTGATCAATAACTGGTGGCGCCAGGGCATGATCGGCGGCGCCAAGGCGCATTACGACTGCATCAAGGCCTTTTCGGAAACCGACTTCACCGAGGACCTGAAGGCGATCGATGTGCCGGTGCTGGTGATGCATGGCGACGACGACCAGATCGTGCCGATTGCTGATTCAGCCGAACTGTCGATCAAGCTGCTCAAGCATGGCACGCTGAAGATCTATCCGGGCTTCCCGCACGGCATGTGCACGACCCATGCGGATGTGATCAATCCGGATCTGCTGGCGTTTGTGAAGGGGTAAGAATTTGTAGCCCGGATGAAGCGAAGCGTAATCCGGGGATGTCGAGGTGACTGAAACGCCGGTCCCCGGATTGCGCTACGCTTCATCCGGGCTACGGGCCGGAGTTTCAAATCACCGTCGGCGCGATCAGGCTGTCTTCTGCATCGACTCCGGCGGTGCTGGTCGTCACATCGCCATCGATCTTGATGCCATCCGTTGCCAGCAGCCGCAGCGCCTGTGGATAGATCTGGTGTTCGACACTGAGCACGCGCGCCGCCAGCGTTTCGGCCGTGTCGTCACCGGCAACCGGTACGGCGCCCTGCATGACGATCGGACCGGCATCGGTTTCCGGAATCACGAAATGCACCGTGGCACCGGAAATCTTGACGCCGGCGCGCAGTGCCTGGCCGTGCGGATCGAGACCTGGGAAAGACGGCAGCAGCGACGGATGGATGTTCAGCATCCGGCCATACCAGTGCTGCACGAATTCCGCCGTGAACAGGCGCATGAAGCCGGCGAGGCAGATCACCTCGATCTTGTGCTCGTCGAGCGCCGCCTGCAGCAGCTTCTCGAAGCCGGCGCGGTCCTTGCCGAATGGCTTGCTCTCGATCACCAGCGTCTTGATGCCGTTGGCCTGCGCATTGGCGAGGCCAGGTGCATCCGCGCGGTTCGAGATCACGAGCGCGATCTTTGCCGGGAAGCCGTCGGCGGCAGCGGCCTCGATCAGCGCGGACATGTTCGATCCGCGGCCGGAAATCAGGATGGCGACGGGACGCATCACGGCCTCACAGTTTCAGGTCGAGATGCCCGTCATAGACCACGCGCTCGTCGCCCTTGGCTTCGATGACGTCGCCGAGCAGAGAAACGGTTTCGCCGCTCTCGCGCAGGATGTCCATGACCTGCTCGACGGCTTCGCGCTTGACGATGGCGATCATGCCGATGCCGCAATTGAAGGTGCGCAGCAGCTCAAGCTCGGCGATGTCGCCTTCGGCGGCGAGCCACTTGAAGACGGGCAGCACATTGAGGGCGGGCAGATCGATGCGGACGCCGAGATCCTTCGGCAGCACGCGCGGAATGTTGTCGGTGAAACCGCCGCCGGTGATATGGGCGAGGCCCTTCACGGCGCCGGTCCCGCGGATCGCGCGCAGGCACGACTTCACATAGAGTTTGGTCGGGGTCAGCAGGGCGCCACCCAGCGTCATCACCGGCGAGAACGGCGCCTTGTCGGCATAGGACAGGCCGGTGCGCTCGACGATCTTGCGGACCAGCGAGAAACCATTGGAATGCACACCCGAAGAGGCCAGGCCGATCACGGCGTCGCCGACGGCCATGTCCTTGGTCGGCAGCAGGGTGCCGCGCTCGGCGGCGCCAACCGAAAAGCCGCCAAGATCGTAGTCGCCGTCCTTGTAGAGGCCGGGCATTTCCGCGGTCTCGCCGCCGATCAGGGCGCAGCCGGACTCACGGCAGCCTTCGGCGATGCCGGCGACGATCGAGGCGGTGGCTTCCGGGTCGAGCTTGCCGCAGGCGAAATAGTCGAGAAAGAACAGCGGCTCGGCGCCCTGGACCACGAGGTCGTTAACAGACATGGCGACGAGGTCGATGCCGATCCCGTTATGGACATTGGCCTCGATGGCGATCTTGACCTTGGTGCCGACGCCGTCCGTGGCCGCCACCAGGATCGGGTCCTTGAAGCCCGCGGCCTTGAGATCGAACAAGCCGCCAAAGCCGCCGATCTCGGCATCGGCGCCGGGACGGGCAGTGGCGCGGACCATCGGCTTGATGAGGTCGACCAGCCGGTTGCCGGCATCGATGTCGACGCCTGCATCCGCGTAAGTGAGGCCTTTTTTCTGGTCGGTCATGCCCGGTATCCTGGCGAAGTGCGAAATTGTGAATTTTCCGCTGGTTACGTCGGAAATTGCCCCTGCGCAATGGCTCGTAAACGCTATCCCGGCTACTATCTCAGCGGTATGCCGGTCAGAGCCGCCACGCTCGGATTTTGGCACGGGCCGAAGCCGGAAAACACCAGTTGAGCATCCCCAACATCATCACCCTGGGCCGCATCCTGCTGGTTCCCATCGTCGTCTGGGCGATTGCATCCGGCCAGATGCAGATCGCCTTTGCGGTTTTCATCATCGCCGGGGTCAGCGATGCCGTGGACGGCTTCCTCGCCAAGCGCTTCAACATGGCCAGCGAACTCGGCGCCTTGCTCGATCCGCTGGCTGACAAGGCCCTTCTGGTGTCGATCTACGTGTCCCTGGGGATATGGGGGGCAGTGCCGCGCTGGCTGGTGATTCTGGTGGTGTCGCGGGATATCATGATCGTGGGTGCCGTGATCGTCTCCTGGCTGTTCGGCAAGCCGATCCCGATGAAGCCGCTGATGGTCTCGAAGCTCAATACGGTGGCCCAGGTGGCATTCGCCGCCTTGGTCCTCGCGGCCCTCGGATTTGGTTTCAATTCGTCGCCTTACGACTTGATTTTAATGGGTTTTGTGACCGTTCTGACGCTCGCCTCCGTTGGCCTTTACCTTGTGGAGTGGGTGAGGCACATGAGCACGATCGAGACGGGCGCGCGCCCTGAGTAATTGCCGGTCACCCGGCCTGGAGTATCTGCGTGTCTGTTCGCGTCCAACCCCGTCAACTGGCGTTTGCATTGCCTCATGCGGAGAGCCTGTCGCGCGACGACTTTCTCGAAGGCACCGCCAATGCCGAGGCGCTGGGGCTGATCGACAGCTGGCCGGACTGGCCAAATCGCGTGATGCTGCTGGCCGGGCCGGAAGGCTCGGGCAAGAGCCATCTGGCGGCGATCTGGGCCGAGGAGGCCGGTGCGCGTTCGACCATGGCACATGCGCTCACCGCCGCGACCGTTCCGGGCGCGCTGGCTACCGGTGCCGTCGTGGTCGAGGACCTGACCCCGGACAGCTTCGACGAGCGGGCACTGTTTCATCTTCTCAATCTGGCGCGCGAGGATGGTGCTTACGTGCTCATCACCGCCCGGATTGCACCGGTTGCCATGGAGATCGCGTTGCGCGATCTGCGCTCCCGCCTGCGGGCCGTCCCCGTGGTCCAGCTCAAGGCGCCGGACGATCATCTCTTCCGGGCGCTGATCGTCAAATTCTGTGCCGATCGCCAGATGAGCATTGACGAAAATGTCGTGAGCTATATCGCCAGCCGGATCGAGCGATCGTTTGTTGCGGCGCGGCGCACCGTCGAGCTACTGGATAGCGAAGCTCTGCGCCTCGGCCGGCCCGTCACACGAGCCCTTGCCGCCGAACTGTTGCGGGAATCCTGAGCCATCAAAACAGGGTTTCGCTTGTACGGAATCTCCGTACACTGCCCGTCATGTCCGACACCGCGCCACCTGCCGAACCGAGCGACGCAGACGACTCCGACGCGACAGCCGACGCTTTGGAGCCGATCGGCGTGTCGCGCGATGGGGATCGCATTCCGAGGTCGTCGCCTCGCTTGTGTCATATAACTGTCATGTGACCGTCGCGGAGAATGCGGGTATTGGCTGGTTAAGACCACGACTCGAATTGGATGGATGACGACCTGATGGACTCTGCTGAAGAGATTGCGATTGAAGAGAAAAAGGGTGAAGCGAAAGCGGTCGATGTGATCGCATCGGGGCCCGAACGTTTCATCAATCGCGAGCTCTCCTGGCTGCATTTCAATCGTCGCGTGCTGGAGGAATCGGTCAATCCCGGCCATCCGGCACTGGAACGCGTCCGCTTCCTGTCGATCTCCGCCAACAATCTCGATGAATTCTTCATGGTCCGCGTCGCCGGCCTGAAGGCGCAGGTCCGCGAGGGGATCACCGAGCGCAGTCCGGACGGGCTGACGCCGGCCGAACAGCTTGTGCTGATCAATGCGTCCGTGTCCAAGCTTGCCACCGACCAGCAGGCAATCTGGCGCGAGCAGCGCAACATGCTGGCCGATGTCGGCATCGTGCTGCTCGACGGCAAGGATGTCACCAAGGCCGAGCGCAGCTGGATCGAGGATCATTTCCTCCACAACATCTTTCCGCTGCTGACGCCGCTGGCCATCGATCCCGCGCATCCATTCCCGTTCATCCCGAATCTCGGCTTCACCATCGCGCTGCACCTGACGCGCGTGGCCGACGGCAAGACGATGAACGCGCTGATCCGCATGCCCGGCAAGATCGATCGTTTCATCCGCCTGCCCAATCCCGGCAAGGATGGCGAAGCGCGCCTGATCACGCTGGAGCAGGCGACAGGTCTGTTCATTGGTCGCCTGTTCCCCGGTTATGTCGTGCAGGGGCAGGGTGCCTTCCGCATCATTCGCGACAGCGAACTGGAAGTCGAAGAAGAAGCGGAAGATCTCGTCCGCCTGTTCGAGTCTGCGTTGAAGCGCCGTCGCCGCGGGTCGGTGATCCGCCTCGAGATCGAGGCGACCATGCCGGTCGAGCTTCGCGCCTTCGTGCAACGTGCGCTGGCGACCTCCGACGATGAAATCCTGCTGGTCGATGGCGTGCTCGCCATGAATGAGGTGTCGCAGCTGACGCGGCTCGATCGTTCGGACCTCGAATTCGTGCCTTACGTGCCGCGCCATCCCGAGCGCGTGCGCGATCATGGCGGCGATATCTTTGCGGCGATCCGCCAGAAGGATCTGGTGGTTCATCACCCCTATGAATCCTTCGACGTGGTCGTCCAGTTCCTGCAGCAGGCGGCGCGCGATCCCGACGTGGTCGCGATCAAGCAGACGCTGTATCGCACCTCCAATAATTCTCCGATCGTGCGCACGCTGGTCGAGGCCGCCGAAGCCGGCAAGTCGGTGACGGCGCTGGTCGAATTGCGCGCGCGCTTCGACGAGGAAGCCAACATCCGCTGGGCCCGCGATCTCGAGCGCGCCGGCGTGCAGGTGGTCTATGGCTTCCTCGAATTGAAGACGCACGCCAAGCTGTCCCTCGTGGTGCGCCGCGAGGGCGGTGCGCTGACGACTTATGTCCATACCGGCACCGGCAATTATCATCCGGTTACCGCGCGCATCTATACGGACCTTTCCTACTTCACGTCCGATCCGATCATCGGCCGCGATGTGGCGCGTGTGTTCAATTACATCACCGGCTATGCCGAGCCGAGCGACATCGAAAAGATGGCGGTGTCGCCGCTGACGCTGCGCAAGCAGATCATCGATCACATCAAGGGTGAGGCGGAATTCGCGCGGGCCGGCAAGCCCGGCGCCATCTGGCTCAAGATGAATGCGCTGGTCGATCCCGGCATCATCGATGCCCTGTATGAGGCGTCAAAGGCGGGTGTGTCCATCGAGCTCATCATTCGCGGTATCTGCTGCCTGCGGCCGGGCGTGCCCGGTCTCTCGGAGAACATCCGAGTCAAGTCGATCATCGGCCGATTCCTCGAACATTGCCGCATCTATTGCTTCGGCATGGGCCACGGCCTGCCGAGCCCGAAGGCGATGATCTACATCTCGTCGGCCGACATGATGCCCCGCAATCTCGATCGTCGCGTCGAGGTCCTGTGCCCGTTGCAAAACCCGACGGTGCATACGCAGGTGCTGGAACAGATCATGGTCGCCAATCTGAAGGACACCGAGCAGAGCTGGCGGTTGTTGCCCGATGGGTCGTCAACGCGTATGAAGGCTGCGAAGGGTGAGGAGCCCTTCAACGTACATAACTACTTCATGACGAATCCGAGTCTGTCTGGCCGTGGAAAGTCGCTCGAGAAATCATCGCCGCGGCGGCTTACACGCCGCTCCGAACGCCAGCAATCGTCGTAAGGGATCGGCTTCGTGGTAGCACGCGTGCGCCAACGCGCCCAAAGCGTTGCAGTCATCGATATCGGTTCGAATTCCGTTCGTCTGGTCGTCTATGAATCATTGGCCCGCAGCCTCGTCACCATCTTCAACGAGAAGGCGCTGTGCGGTCTCGGCCGCGAAGTGCAGAGCACAGGGCTCCTTGCGCAGGATGCCGTCGACAAGGCGTTGACGGCGCTGCGGCGCTTCCGCGCGCTGTGCAAGATCATGAAGGTCGGTCGCGTCTATGCGATCGCGACGGCCGCGGCGCGTGATGCCAGCAATGGGCCGGATTTCATTGCGGCGGCAGAGAAGATCTGCGGCTGCGAGATCCAGATCATCTCTGGCCCGCGTGAGGCAAAGCTCTCTGCACTCGGTGTCATCTCGGGCGTCCACAAGCCGGATGGTCTCGTCGGCGACATGGGTGGCGGTTCGCTCGAACTGATCGACGTGCGTGGCAACTCGCTGCGGCAGGGCATCACGCTGCCGCTGGGCGGTCTCGCCTTGCAGGACGCGTCAAAGGACTCGCCGAAGCGTGCCGAGCGTATCATCGCCAAGGCGTTTGCCGACGTCGCGCAGCTCAAGGCCTGCGCCGGCCGCAATTTCTATGCGGTGGGCGGGACATGGCGCGCGCTCGCGCGGCTGCACATCCTGCAGAGCGGTTATCCGCTCAAGGTGATGCACGGCTACACGATCTCTGCGGCAGATGCGCTCAGCTTCGTGCGTCGCGTGCGCCGTTTTGCGGTCGCGAATGTGCTTGCAGATATCGAGACGATCACCGAAGCGCGGCAGCCGCTGCTGGTCTATGCAGCGATCCTGCTTGAACACATCATCCGCATTGGCAAGCCGAAGGCGATCGTTTTCTCCACCTATGGCGTTCGCGAAGGCCTGTTCTACGAGATGCTGTCGCCGGCGCAGCGCGCGGAAGACGGTTTGCTCGGCGCGGCCGAGACCATGAACAAGCTGTATTCACGCTCGGCGCGCCATGCGCAGGAGCTGAGCAACTGGAGCGATCATTTCGCGCGTGTGGCGAAATTGCCGGAGACGGATGAAGACAAGCGCTTGCGCCGCATCGCCTGTCTTCTCTCGGACATCGGCTGGCGCGTGCATCCCGATCATCGCGGTGAACAGACGCTTCATCTGATCACCAACGGCAATTTCGGTTCGATCGATCATCACGGCCGCGCCTTCCTCGCGCTGTCGGTGTATTACCGCTATGCCGGCTTCAGCGAAGAGAACGAGCCACCGGAAATCGTCCGCGCCCTGGTGACGCCGGCGCAGGTGGAGCGCGCGCGTTTGCTCGGCGCGCTGTTCCGCGTGGCGCATCTGATCTCGGCGGCGCAGCCGGGCGTTCTGCCGGCCGCGCATTTCACCGTTCAGGATCGCAAGATGATGCTCGTGTTCGAACACCGTCTCGTCGACCTCGTTGCCGACCGCGTTGGCAGCCGCTTCAAGCAGCTGGCGCGACTGGTCGGCAAGTCCGGCTCTATCGTCAGACGCTGATCGGCAACCTTAGTTGCCGACGCGGTTTTCCAGCGTTCCGATCTGCTCGATCTCAAGTGTCATGACATCGCCGGCCTTCAACGGGCGCGGCGGCGTCATGGCATAGCCGACGCCGGATGGTGTGCCGGTGGCGATGATGTCGCCGGGCTCCAGCGTCAGGCCAAGGGACAGCTCGCTGATGATGCGCGCGATCGGGAAGATCATGTGCTTCGTGTTGGAGCTCTGTCGAATTTCGCCATTCACCTTGAGTGATAGATCAAGCGCCTGGGGATCGCTGACGTCGCCGCGCTCTACCACCCACGGTCCCATCGGGCAGGTGCCGTCGAGGCCCTTGCCCTTGAACCACTGATCGTGGCGGCGCTGCACATCGCGGCCGGTGACGTCATTGATGATGGTGAAGCCGAAGATGTGATCGAGCGCGCTCTCGATGGGGATGTTGACGCCGCCGCGGCCGATCACGACGGCGAGCTCGACTTCGTAGTCGAGCATGGCGGTGACATTGGCGTGCAGCGGGACGGTCGCGCCATGGCCGACGACAGCGGTGCGCGGCTTCGTGAAGAACTGCGGATATTCCGGCAGCTTCACCTCGGTGCCCCGCGCCCGATATCCTTCCTCGACATGTTCGATGTAGTTGCGGCCGACGCAGAACACGTTTTTGCGCGGCGAGGGGATCGGCGCCTGCAGCGTCACGTCGGCGAGTTTGACGACGGCGCTTGGCGGTGCAGCGGCGGCGAGACGTCGCGCGGCTTCCAGCCCGGCATCGCCGGCCTCGATCAGGCTGATCAGATCGGCAAATGCCGCGTTCGGCTCGGCCTTTGCAAGATCGAGGACGCGTTCACCATCGAGCATCACGCCCAGACGCGCCGCGCCGCTCGACACAATCGATACGAATTTCATGACGTCTCCCCGAAAGCGCTGTCCTTGAACGGCAGCCCGGCATTTGTGCCAGAGATCGGAGAGGTTTGGGAAGGCCCGTGAGGGCCTGCCCAAGAAGAGCAGGGCTCAGGTGCGATCGACTCGGATGACGCGGCCTTTTTCCATCGCCAGCGCGAGGCGGCCGTGCTTGAGCGCGAGGGCATCCTTGCCGAACAGCTCGTGTCGCCAGCCTTGCAGGGCGCCGACATCGGCATTGTCGTTGATGGCGATCTGCTCGAGATCGTCCACGGTGGCGATCACCTTGCTGGCGACGGCATGACGTTCGGAGGTCATGCGCAGCAGAACCTTCAGCAGCTCGACCGTGGCTGCACCATTGCCATTGCCGCGCGGCTTTTCCAGCTTGGGCAGCGTATTGGGATCGCGTTCGATGCCGCGCTGGATGGCTGCAAGGATGTCGGTGCCCCATTTGGAGCGCTCAAAGCCTTTTGGCAGCGAGCGCAGATTGGCGAGCTTGTCCAGCGAGGTCGGCGCGTGGGTGGCGATATCGCCGACGGCGTCGTCCTTCAGCACGCGCGAGCGGGGCACGTCGCGGCTCTGCGCTTCCTGTTCGCGCCAGGCAGCCACTTCCATCAGCACCGCGAGCTCCTTCGGCTTGCGGACGCGGGTCTTGAGGCGCTCCCAGGCGCGCTCGGGATGGAAGTCATAGGTCTTGGGCGAGGTGAGGATCTTCATCTCCTCGCTGACCCAGTCGCTGCGATTGCGCTTTTTCAGGTCGGCGTCGAGCTTGGCGAATACATCGCGCAGATGCGTCACGTCGGAGACGGCGTAGTGCAGTTGTTCTTCGGTCAGCGGGCGGCGCGACCAGTCGGTGAAGCGATGGGTCTTGTCGGGCCGATGGCCGGTGACGCGCTCGACGAGCTGGTCATAGGCGATGCTGTCGCCATAGCCGAGCACCATGGCGGCCACCTGCGTATCGAAGATCGGATGAGGCACCACGCCATTGCGATGGACCATGATCTCGATGTCCTGCCGGGCGGCATGGAAGACCTTCAGCACGGCTTCATTGTTCATCAATGCGAAGAACGGCGCGAGATCGATGCCTTCGGCGAGGGTGTCCACGACCACGGCGTCTTCGGCGCTGGCCATCTGCACGACGCAGAGCAGAGGATAGTAAGTGGTCTCGCGGAGGAATTCCGTATCGACGGTGATAACCGGATGCTGGGCGAGGCGCTCACAGGCGGCGGCGAGTTGGTCGGTGGTGGTGATCAGTTCCATGGATGGTCCATAACGCTTTTATCAAACGCGTTCGGCCCAAAACGCTGGTGAGTCAAGGGAATCCCGCAGATTTGAGGTCTGCGGGCGCAAAAATGGGGTAATCAGGTGCCGCAGAATGTGCGTAACACGCGCTCATCCATGGCCGGCGGATTGGCATAATCCGCCATCTGCAGTTGATCTTCATAGGGTTTTGCCAGCACGGCGACCAGTTCCTCGAACGGCGCGAAGTCATCGGCCAGTGCCGCCTGGATCGCAGCCTCGATGCGGTGATTACGCGGGATGAAGGCCGGATTGACGGCATTCATGGCCTTTCCCCGCGTTGCACCATCCTGGGATTCCTGACTGAGTCGCTGTCGCCACCGTGCGGCCCATTCGTCATAGGCGGCGGGATTGGTGAACTGGGCTCGGACGTCGGCATCCTTGGCGGCATCCGCTGCGGCCGAGCCGAGATGGCGGAAGGAGTTGGTGAAGTCAGCCTGGTTGGCCGTCATCGCGGCAAGCAAATCCTGCACCAGCGCTTCGTCATCGGGCTGTGTGGTGAACAGACCGATCTTCTTGCGCAGGCCGGTCTGGTAAGCCTCGTTGAATATGTCGGTGAAGGCGCCGAGAGCGTTTTGCGCGAGATCGATGGAGGTCTTCTCGTCGCCGTCGATCAGCGGCAGCAGCGTCTCGGCAAAGCGGGTTAGATTCCACAGCGCGATGCGCGGCTGGTTCGCATAGGCATAGCGGCCCATCTCGTCGATGGAGCTGTAGACCGTTGCGGGATCATAGGCGTCCATGAAGGCGCAGGGGCCGTAATCGATCGTTTCGCCCGAGATCGAGCAGTTGTCGGTGTTCATCACGCCATGGATGAAGCCGACATGCAGCCAGCGCGCGACCAACTCGGCCTGCCGCTTGATGACGACATCGAGCAGGGCGCGATAGGGATGCTCGGCCTCGGCGAGATCCGGATAGTGCCGGTTGATGACGTGATCGGCGAGATGCCGGAGCCCGTCGATATCCTGCCGTGCGGCAAAGAACTGGAAGGTGCCGACGCGGATATGGCTGGACGCCACACGCGTCAGCACCGCACCCGGCAGCATCGTCTCGCGCTGGACTTTCTCGCCGGTGATCACGGCCGCGAGCGAGCGTGTGGTTGGAATGCCGAGGGCGAACATCGCCTCGCTCACGATATATTCGCGCAGCACCGGGCCGAGGGCTGCACGGCCATCGCCTCGGCGCGAGAACGGCGTGGGGCCCGAGCCCTTGAGCTGGATGTCGCGGCGGATGCCATCGGTGTCGATCACCTCGCCAAGAAGGATCGCGCGGCCGTCGCCGAGCTGGGCGACGAAATGGCCGAACTGGTGTCCCGCATAGGCCATGGCGAGCGGATCGGCGCCATCGGGCACGCGCTTGCCGGCAAGGACGTCCACGCCCTCGGCGCTGGCAAGCCATTCCGGATCGAGCTTGAGCTGTTTGGCGAGCGCCGTGTTCAGCTTGATCAGCCGCGGCGCATTCACCGGCGTCGGCGCGACGCGGGCGAAGAAATTGGCGGGCAGGGCCGCATAGCTGTTGTCGAAGGGGAAGTGGACTGTCATGGCCTTAAGATAGGCCAGCGTGAGGGTTTCACAACTGCTCAATGCCGGTCATGCGCGGGAGATTCCCGCGCATGACCGATGAGATTCAAGCCGCGCGAACCGTGTCGAGGAACTTGTCGACTTCGCCCTTCAGCCGATTGCTTTCCATCGAGAGCGACTGCGCTGCAGCGAGGACCTGGCTCGAGGCGGAACCGGTTTCGGCGGCGCCGCGATTGACCTCGGTGACCTCACTGGCGACCTGGCCCGAGAGCTCCGCCGACTGCTGGACGTTGCGCGCGATTTCCTGCGTCGCGGCGCCCTGTTCCTCGACGGCCGCTGCGATGGCCGATGACACTTCCGAGATCAGCGTAATGGTCGCACCGATCTCCTTGATGGTCTCCACGGTCTCGGTGCTGGCGGCCTGCATGCCGGCGATCTGGGTCGAGATTTCGTCGGTGGCCTTTGCCGTCTGCGAGGCGAGGGCCTTCACCTCGGCCGCGACAACCGCGAAGCCACGGCCGGCTTCACCAGCGCGGGCGGCTTCGATCGTCGCGTTGAGCGCGAGGAGATTGGTCTGTTCGGCGACGGCGGTGATCAGCTTGACGACGTCGTCGATGCGGGCCGTTGCCTGGGTCAGCTTGGTGATGCTGGCATTGGTCTTTTCGGCCTGCTGAACGGCGGTCGCAGCGATGCGGTTCGACTCCTGGACCTGACGACCGATTTCGTTGACCGACGAGGTGATCTCTTCCGTTGCGGCGGCAACCGACTGGACGTTTTGCGAGACTTCGGTCGAGGCGGAAGCAGCCGAACCCGACAGGGTCATGGTCACGTCCGAGGTGCGGGTCAGCGTCGTGGCGGAGGCTTCAAGCTCGGTCGAGGCCGACGACAGCGACTGCACCAGCTCGCCGATCATCGCCTCGAAATTGCGCGTCGCGTTGTTGATGGTCTCAGCGCGTGCTGCCTTGGTCCTGGCTTCCGCGCCAGCCGCCTCGTCGCTGTTGCGCTTGGCGATCAGCGCGTTCTTGAAGATCTGCAATGCGCTGGCGATGCGGCCGATTTCGGTGCTTTCGCCCTGATGCGGAATGCCGACATCGAGATCGCCATCGGTCAGCTTGCCCATCGGATTGAGGATTGACGAGATGCCGCCCGAAATATCGCGGACCAGGTAGATCGCAGCACCGATGCCGGCCACGACAGCAGCAGCGAGGATCGCGATCATCATCCAGATCGAACTGGCGTAGGTGGCGTCGGCATGAGCGCCGGCTTCGCCTGCACCCTTGTCATTCATCTCGGTGAGCTTGGCGAGCGTGGCATCCATGGCGCGACCGGTCGGAACGACCTTCTTGGCATTGATGTCCTTCGCCGCGTTCAGGTCGCCCTTGGTGGCCAGCGCCTGAACGTCAGCTGCGGCGCTGATGAATTCCTTCCACTCCTTGTCCAGCTTGTCGGCGAGTTCGCGTTCGGCCGGCGAGGAGACGAGCGGCGCATAGGCCTTGGCGGCCTTGTCGAAGTCGGCCTTGCGGGCGGCCAGGTTCTTGTTGACATCCGGACGGTCCGCATCGGCGACGATCAGGTGGTCGCGCAACACGGCGCGGTAGCGGGCGGACTGGATCCGCATTTCGCCGATCCAGCGGACGCTGGGCAGCCAGGAGTCCTTGATGTCGTGGGTCGCCGCATTCATTGCGCGCATCTGGAATACAGCGAGGCCGCCGATCGCGGCGATGGCGACGAACAGGAAGGCAACAATGACAAAGAGTTTGGTGCTGATCGAATATCTGGCGAGCACGGATGTGATCCTCGGCGTTTGTGGCCGCGAACCCCGGTTTGACCATGATGGCAATGGAGGACACACGGCAAGGCAATGAATGCAGCAAGTTCCAGCTGAAGAGCCTGCCTTCAAAACGAGCAGGTTTCATGCGGATGACACTGAGGGGCGGCCGTCAAGTTTCGGTAAATTTTTATGCAATTCTCCGTAAGCGGTTGATTTTGTCGCGGAAATACCTCCCTGCGGCGTTCGCTTCGCGAACCGCCGACCTGCCTTTGGCTGAATGGTCCTGACGATGCACCCTTGGAGTGCGGGTGTCGTTCGAGTGCACAGCCTTCTGGAGGGCGAGGCACGATAGGGGGAGAATTGCGCCTGCGCGGCTGTACACCGCGAGGCCAGGACGGAGGGCCATTCTGTTGCCGCGCATGATCCGGTCGGGTAAACCCTGCGCTTAGCGCCTTTAGCGCGACGTCGATTCTGACCTCTGAAGCACTTCCAGGATAATCATGCATCGCTACCGGTCCCACACCTGCGGCGCGCTCCGCGACAGCCATATCGATCAGACCGTGCGCCTGTCCGGCTGGTGCCATCGTATCCGCGACCATGGCGGCGTGCTGTTCATCGACCTGCGCGATCATTACGGTCTGACTCAGTGCGTTGCCGACCCGGATTCGCCAGCCTTCAAGACAGCTGAAACGCTGCGTTCGGAATGGGTTGTCCGTATCGACGGCAAGGTGCGTCGTCGTCCCGAAGGGACCAACAATGACGAACTGCCGACCGGACAGGTCGAAATCTATATCGACGAGATCGAAGTGCTCGGCCCGGCCGCCGAATTGCCGCTGCCGGTGTTCGGCGACCAGGAATATCCGGAAGACATCCGCCTGAAATTCCGCTTCCTCGATCTGCGTCGTGAGAAGCTGCATCAGAACATCATGACCCGCGGCGCCATCATCGACAGCATGCGCCGTCGCATGAAGGACAGCGGCTTCTTCGAATTCCAGACGCCGATCCTGACCGCATCGTCGCCGGAAGGCGCGCGCGACTTCCTGGTGCCGTCGCGCATCCATCCCGGCAAGTTCTACGCGCTGCCGCAGGCGCCGCAGCAGTACAAGCAGCTGCTGATGATGTCGGGCTTCGATCGCTACTTCCAGATCGCGCCATGCTTCCGCGACGAAG
>Ga0102592_1001054_pt1 | contig 34962 bp, 46 predicted proteins | sample AraplaCol_mMF_r2_FD_76861 | JGI IMG/M metagenome (GOLD analysis project Ga0102592, IMG submission 76861) | Arabidopsis root microbial communities from North Carolina, USA - plate scrape MF_Col_mMF_r2 (SPADES assembly) (version 2) | ecosystem: Host-associated > Plants > Roots > Endosphere...
CCGGCACCGGCCTGACCGTAGCGGCCACGAACGGCACCCAGCGCGCCTTCACCAAGGCATTGCTCGATACCGTGATGAGCCAGGCTTACACGTCCGGTGCCAATGTCCGCCATCTGGTGGTCGCGCCTTACGTGAAGTCTGTGTTCGTGTCCTTCATGTCGGATCCGAGTGTCGCCACCTTCCGCTATTCAGTCGATAGCGAAAGCGGGCGCCGCACCATCATCTCCAATGCGGACGTCTATGAAGGCCCGTACGGCAAAGTGTTGGTGCATCCGAACCGCGTCATGGCGGTCAATGCCGGCGTCGCGCGCAACGCGTTCCTGATCGATTCCGACATGCTCGAATGGGATTGGCTGCGCAAGATCCAGGAAGTGAAGAACATCGCCAAGACCGGCGATGCCGAGAAGTGCGTTCTGATCGGCGAGGGCACTCTCAAGGTCAAGAACGAGAAGGGCCTTGGCGTCGTCGCCGACGTATTCGGCCTGACCGCTTCGACCTGATTCACCTCCCGACCAACTGGGGGGCCAGCATGTTGCTGGTCCCTTCTCTTTTGGAGAACTGGACAATGGCAAATCTCAAGAAGCAGGCCGAAGATCTCGGCATCGACGTGGACAATCGCTGGAGCGATGCAACGCTGCAGGCCAAGATCGACGATGCGAAGGCGAAGAAGACCGCCGATGATGTCGGCAACCAGACCGGCGACAATCGACCGCCGGTGGACACGTCGCAGGCCAAGATTATCCCAAACATCGGCCAGCCTCGCGCTCAGACTACGGAAGAAATCCGCCAGGATGCGGAGAAGTCGGCCGGCACCTCCCAAGCCGGTCCATATCCGCGAGATCCGAACGAAGCGCACAAGGAGGCCGTCGCCCTCTCTGAGCGCCAGCAGGATCCGCCGGAGTTCAACACCGACGACATCAAGGGCAGCACCGTCAACGGCGACGGCAAGGTCGATACTGTCAAGGTGCGGCTTCTCTATGATTGGTGGGACGGTTCGGGCGTCCGTCACCCGCTGAACAGCGAAGTCGAAATGGCCATCAATGATGCTCGCAATCTCGTCGAGCAGAAGAAGGCCGAACGGATCGACGGCTGGTAAGCGCCATGACTATTCGGGACGAGAACGGATTTACCCTGGTCGATTTCGACCATGCATCAGGTCGTTCCGTTTGGTCGTATTTTGACGGTCAGAAGACCGTCTATCGCACCGACTATCCCGTTGCTGAGGCGATCAAGAACAATGCGTTCGATCGCTCTGAGGCGGCGGGATGGAAGGGCGATTGGCACCGCGTGGCGTCGATCCCGCTCAATGTGTTGCACAACAGCGGCATGGTCGATGCGGCCAGCCAACATGACGACGGGTTCATGTCCCGCTGGCTGAATGATGGCGATAACGCTGCCTGGCGTACCAAAGAAGGTCGGATGTAATGCCTGCATTTGCCGACTACCTCGATCTCCGTCTTGCTGTCGGCGACCATGTCGGCAATCGAGACATCTCGGACGTCATGCCGCGTCTGGTTCAGGCCGCTGAATCGATGCTGAACAAAAAGCTGCGCTGCCGGCAGCAGATCGTGACATCGACGCTGACGTTCTCTGGGGGCGTTGCGGCCTTGCCGGACAACTTCATCGAGATGATCAATGTTTACGGCCTCAACGGCTATCGGTATGCGTCTGGTGCGCTGGCCGATGCTCGAAGCTGGGGCTCGGCTTATTCGCGCTATTCGATCGATGGCACCAGCCTTTCAATCAAGGGGTATTCCGGCGATCGTGACATCCAGTTTTACGCCAAGCTGCCGACACTGACAACCAGCCCAACGGGATCGAACTGGCTGCTCGAGGATGCGCCAGACGTCTATCTTTATGCGGTAGGCCTTGAAGCGGCGAAGTTTCTGAAAGACGCGGAGCTTGTGCAGGCAACGCGCCTGTTGCTCGAGGACGAATTGAATACCCTGAAAATCGACGACGATCGCGCTCGATACAGCAACACGTCGGTGCGCATTCGGGGGATCACCCCATGAGTTTGCTGTCGATTGCTCGTTATCTGGCGCTCAATGTCGGCATCGCTGTTCCAACGCAGGTCAAATCGAGCGTGGATCCAGACGCTCTCAAGACCGTGCAGTTCACTGAAGAGGCCGGCGAAGAGGTTGCTCGCCGCGTAAATTGGGGCGTCCTGCGCGCAACAGCCACGGTTACCGGAAACGGAGCAGACGACACGTTTTTATTGCCCGCCGACTTCGCTCGTGTCGTTCCGGGTACGTCGATCACCTCGCTCGGCGCCACCATTCGGGTTGGCCTCAGTGCTGACGAATGGAACTCGCTGCCGCCAACAATGGGACAACCTCGCTACGCTCGCCTGATCGGACGCCAGATATCGTTCTGGCCTTATCCTCCTGCGGATCAGCAAGCAAAGGTCACTTATCAAAGCCTCAACTGGTGCACGGGCGGTGCGATCTGGGCGGCGGATTCCGACGTGGCCTTCTTTCCAGAAGTCTTGATCAAGAAGGGCGCGCTGTGGCGTTGGCGTCGCAATCTTGGCCAGGATTATCAGGATCATCTGGCCGAGTTCGAAAGCGCGTTGACTGAGCTGGCGGCCTTCGATGACGGGATGCGTCAACCATGAAGCCGCTGGCAGGTCGAGTTGCGTCCAGGCCTTCGTCGCAGAAGCCGCCCGTCTACAAGACGGTAACGATCCCGGCGCCGACCCTTGGCATCATTGCGAACACAAATATCTCGGAGCCGCCGCCGGGCGGGGCTGAGGTGCTGGACAATTATCTCTCCACGGCTACCGGCGCGATCCTGCGACGCGGGACCAAGGAGTTCTCGAACGTCGGCAGCAGCGACGACATCGAAGCCCTGTTTGCTTACGTGAACGGAAACAATCGAAGCATTTTTGCTGCGACCGAAACCGCAATCTTTGATGTCACCAATCCATCCGTATCCTTCAATCTTGTTGACCATGCCGGCAATGCGCTGGTGACACATACTGGCGACCGGCTGATCCTTTCGCCGAGCCAGTCGATTGCACCATCGGTTACCGGACTTGGAAGCGCCGAATGGGTTGCCGTTCAATTTGCTACTCCGGGTGGAGTGTTCCTGCGGATCGTCAATGGCGTCGATATCCCGAGGGTCTACAATGGCGCGACCTGGGCGGTCACTCCAAGCATCACCGGTACTGATCCAAGCAAGTTTTCGTATGCATGGGTTTATAAGCAGCGAATGTTCTTCATCGAGAAGGACTCGTTAAACGCGTGGTATCTCGCGGCTGACAATATCGGCGGCGCCGCGGTTGAATTGCCTCTCGGCGGTGTCTTCACTCGAGGCGGCTCGCTGCTCTTTGGCAGCTCATGGTCGCTCGAGACCGGTGCTGGTGGTCTGTCGGAGCAGTGCATATTCGTCACGACAGAAGGCGAGGTTGCCGTCTTTCAGGGATCCGATCCGAGCGTCGCGGCTAGTTGGTCGAAAGTCGGCATCTATCGTATTGGTAAGCCGCTCGGCATGAATGCTCACTTTCGGGCGGGCGGCGACATCGTTATCGCGACAGACATCGGCGATATCCCGCTGTCATCGGCGCTGCAGAAGGACTTTGCCGTTCTTGCGCCGTCCGCGGTCTCCGCTCCGATCGAAACTATCTGGAACAGGGAAGTGAAGGCGAGGCCCAGCACTGGGTGGTCCGCCCTGGTTTGGTCGGCGAACCAGATGGCCATAATTAAACCGGCCGAGCAAAGCGGGCAGCCGCAAGTCCTTTATATCGTCAATACCCGAACAGGCGCCTGGAGCAAATGGACTGGTTGGGACGTCAAATGCATGCTGATCTTCAACGACCGCCTTTTTTATGGATCGAAAAACGGTCTGATCGCTGAGGGCAATGTGACGGGTCTGGATTTCAACAACCCGTTCATCGGCGTTTACGTGCCGCTGTTTAGCGACTTTGGCGCCCCGGTCCGGAAAATCGCCGGAATGACGCGGGTCATCACCCGATCTGTTTACAATCCAGGCGAACAGGTCTCGATGCAACGCGACTACCGCGTGGTGCTTCCGCCGCCTCCCGAAGCTGTCCCGGTAAATGTCGGCAATACCTGGGGCTCGGCAATTTGGGGACAAAGCAAGTGGGGAGGCGAGGCGGTCAAGATGTCCTACGGCCAATGGAAATCCACGCCGCAGAATGGCGACGCGCTGGCGCCTGCGGTGCAGATTCCAAGCGCGAGCGCCTCGCCGCTCGATGCTGAACTGGTTCGAACCGATGTCACCTTCCAGCTCGGCGATGTTGTTGTCTGATGTACAGCATATCGATTGAGCATGGCTCGGTGACACTCACCGAGCTATTTCCGCTCTATACGACGCACTATCGAGAGATGCAGGCGCGGCTGAAGCGCGACGGGATCGACATTCCAGGCTTCAATCCGCGCATCGACGAGTATGTGAAGGGCTGGAATGCCGGCCACATCGTCAATTACGTCGTCCGGGATCAGGACGGCGCAGCTGTAGGCTACAGCAACATCTATCTGACCAACGACATGCATAACGGGCAGCTTATCGCGCAGGAAGATACGATCTTCGTATTGCGAGAGCATCGCAATGGCATCGGTCGGAAGCTGGCCAGTTTCATTCTTGCCGACCTGCAGGCACGTGGCGTGAAGCGTGTGCATGTTTCCGCCGTCACCGATCTGCGCGTAGCCAAGATTTGGGAGCGGATGGGCTTCAAGCACGCCGCGCACTCCATGATTTATACGTTCTGAGGTGAGATAAATGTGCGCTCCTAGTGCTCCAGCCCCTCCCGATCCTAAACAAACTGCAGCGGCATCGACCGGGACAAACGTTGCGACTGCGCTCGCCAATGCGAGCCTGAACAACGTCAGCCAGGTCGGGCCGAACGGCTCTCTCACTTATAGCCAGACCGGATCGTCGAAATTCACGGATCCATATACTGGCCAGACCTACGATATCCCGAATTATACGCAGACGACGCAGCTTTCTCCGGATCAGCAGGCGCTCTACGACCTGAACAACAAAACCCAGCAGACGCTGGGACAGATCGGAGTCGACCAATCCGAGAAGATCCGGGGGCTTCTCGGCACAAACGTTGATCTCAGCAACGAGGCCGTTGAAAGCCGGCTGATGGATCTCGGCTCAAAGCGCCTCGACCCGCGATTTGCGAAAGACGAGGATGCCTTGCGCACGCGACTTGCCAATCAGGGCATTCAACCGGGATCTGCTGCCTGGAATGCGGAGATGACGCAATTCGGCCAGAACAAGAATGATGCGGTGAACCAGTTGCTGCTGACCGGCCGCGGTCAGTCGGTACAGGAGATTCTGACAGCTCGCAATCAGCCACTGAACGAGATCATCGGCCTGATGAACGGCTCGCAGGTGACAATGCCGCAGTTCGGCTCGACGCCGCAGACCACGATTCCGACGACGGACACTGCCGGCCTGATCAATGCAAATTACAGCCAGAAGCAGCAGCAGTATGCGACGGACAGCGCGAACCGGAACGCTCTCATGGGCGGTCTTTTCGGGTTAGGCGCTGCGGGCGTGTACAAGTTCTCCGATCGCCGACTGAAGAAGAACGTGAAGAAGATCGGCAAGACCAACGATGGCCAGAACCTGTACCGCTATGAACACAAGGGCAGCGACAAGCCAGAGATTGGCTTGATGGCGCAGGAGGTTGAGAAAATCGATCCCGATGCCGTCATCACCACGGCCAGCGGGTTCAAGGCCGTCAACTACGATCGCGCTCTTGGTTTGATGGGAGCCGCGTAAATGGCTCTGTCTTTCTCATTCGATGCATCAAAAGGCGAGACGCCGGAAAGCGTGGCGTCACGTCGGAAATCAGCGGATGCTCTCGCGGCCCGAATCTTTGGCCGCACGCCGCAGAATGTCGGCGAGGGCATCAATGCGCTCGGCCAGGCCTTCATCGCGCGTCAGATGACAGACGAAGCCAATGCAGCGCAGCTGGCGGGACAGGCCAGCGGTGCCGCGGCCTTCAATCCGATCGCGGCAGCCATTCTGGGGCAAGGCTCGTCGCCGGCCGCTGCACCTGTCGCATCTGCTCCTATGGGCGGTCTTCCAGGCATGCCATCACAGGCCGCGGGCCCCGTCGTGCAGGATGACGGCAATGCGGCTCCCGGCACCGTCGGCATGAACCAGCGCCTGGCCGATCTGGCGTATGATTTCATCGACGACAACCCAGGCACATCGATCAGCAGCGGTTTCCGCAGCGCGGCCGATCAAGCGCGGCTGTATGCCGATCGCGGCAGCAATCCCAACCCGGTCGCGCCTCCTGGCACCTCGAAACACGAGCGGGGGCAGGCGGTCGATATTGCCGGCATGTCGCCAGCAACGCGCTCCATGCTGCCGCAGTATGGATTGGGCCAGCCCGTCCCGAACGATCCGCCGCATGTGGAGCTTGCGCGACCGACGATGGTGGCGAGCGCAGACGACGGCGCCGATCTGCCGGTGAATGCTGCTGCTGTGCAGGGCATGCTGCCGAGTGCCGAGACCGTCCGCGGTGCGCCTATGTCGCTCTCTGCTCCGGCGCCGATGCGGGGTGCGGTGCCGTCAATGGAGACGCTGGTCAAGGCCCAAAGCAACCCGTGGCTGACCGACGGCCAGCGATCCATGATCAACACCATGGTCAAGCAACGGCTCGAGGAAGAAGCCCAGGCACGCGATCCGTTGCGTCAGAACCAGATCGCAGAATCCCGGGGTCGATTGGACATGATGCCGCTGGAGCGGGAGGGCAAGGCTCTTGCCAACGACAAGGCGCGTCGTGATCTGCAGCCGATGGGGGCGCCGTATAAAGATGAGGATGGCAATGTCGTCCAGGACGATGCATCTGGCAAGCGAACAATCCTGACGCAAGCCGAGAAGGCACCGACCAGCGTTCAGGAATACAAATATTATCGAGACAATCTGCCGCCCGGTGAAAAGCCGATGGAGTATGGAACCTGGTCCACGGCGAAGGCTCGAGCTGCCGCAACGAACATCACCAACAACGTCGGCGGTGATGGCGAGACGGCATTCGAGAAGGAAGCCGCGAAGCTGCAGGCCGGCCGGTACAATGACCTGATTGTCGATGGGCAGAAGTCAAGGCAGCTGATCTCGGACATCAATACCTTGATGGATCTCGGCAAAGGCATAAAAACAGGTAAGGGCGCTCAGTTCAGGTCGTTCATTGGGCCTTACGCCGAAGCCGTCGGAGTACCGATCAAGGGGTTGGGCGATATCCAGGCCTATGAGGCGGTGGTCAATCGTATGGCGCCGTCGTTGCGCGTCGCCGGCTCTGGTTCGCAATCCGACTTCGAATTGAAGAACTTCCTGAAGTCAATCCCGTCGCTCGGCAACACGCCAGAAGGCAACGAGATCGCCTCTGTGGTCATGAATGGACTGCAGGAGAACAAGGTTCGTGCTGCCGACATCGCTTCCAAGGTGATCAACAAGGAGATCACCCGGACGGAAGGCGAAAAGCAGCTGCGCGAACTGCCCGATCCGATGCAGCCGTATCGCGACTTTCGCAAGAACCAGTCGAAGGTGAACGGCCTTCTCGATAAGTACGGCGCAAAATAAATGGCAAGCATTTCAGAACTTGAAGCCGCGCTGGTGAATGCCGACGCTGCAGGCGACGTCGACGCTGCCAAGACCTTAGCTGGCGAAATCACGCGCATGCGCGCCATGCCGACACCGAGTGGCGACGACGGCGTCGGCAATCTGTCCGTCAATAATGTGGCGCGTGCTGCGGCCACAGGTGTGCCGATCATCGGCGGCGCTCTCAACCAGATGAATGCCGCCACCAATGCGGCTCTTGCTCCGCTGCTCAACCCGCTTTTCTCTGAAAAAAACCAGCTCAAGGGCGAGACGTTTGCGGAACGACGAGCGGAGTCGCTGCGGCAGCAGGAAAGCAATGACGCTGCTTTTGCCGCCAAGAATCCGGTGATCGATACTACCGCCCAGATCGCCGGTGGCATCGCTGGTACCATTCCAGCTGTTATGGCCGCGCCCGCCGCGTTCGGAGCAGGAACTGCAGGCATGGGCGCACGCTCGATCGCATCGATGATATCGGGTGGGTTGATTGGTGGTGCGGATAGCGCCGTTCGTAGCGGCGGAGATCTGGGATCAACAGCAACCGGCGGATTGGTCGGTGGCGTGACCGGCGTTGCAAGCCCAGTGATGGCTGCCGGCGCGGGCAAGGGCGTCTCATACCTGGCCGACAAGATTATGGGTGGCAGTAAGCCGACCGGAGCGATTTCCGGACTGCCAAAACCAGCTGTGAAGTATGCACTGGATGCAGTCGACAGCGCGCCCACGATGCAGGCCGACCTAGACCGCCTTGGTCCCCTGGCCACTCTCGCGGACGTTTCTCCGGAATGGATGGGTGTTGCGCGTGGCGCTGCGTCGCGACCGGGGATGCGGGATGGTATCGTCAACAGATTCCTCGATCGCGACGCGGGGAAAAACTTCCGCTTGAGTGACGATCTCAACACTTCGCTTGGTCCAGCACCTGTGCCATCGCGCATTTCAGCCACCATCGAAGCCGGACAGCGCGATCTATCACCGCAATATGAGCGGGTTTTTATCAACGCGCGACCCGTGAACACGCAGCCGATCGCAGAGGGGCTTGACGCCGATATCGTGCACTTGCGTGGTCCTGCCCAGCGGGCCGCGCAGCAGGTGCGACAGATGCTGAATGTGGCCGGTGATCCAGAAAACCTCGATCCGTCTGCCTACGTCCTTTTCCAGACGCGTCAGGCGATCGATGGTCTTCTGACAGAAGAGACGAACCCGACGGTGATCCGGGTTCTCAACAGGGCGCGTGAGCAGGTTGATGAAACGTTGACCTATGCGGTGCCGGGCGTGAAGGACGTCGATGCGCAATATGCCGAACTGGCCCGTCAGAACACTGCGATCGGCCGCGGCCAGCAGGTTTTAGAAAGCGGTCGGACAGCCCCGCGTCCATCGGAACTGGCTGAAGAGGTCGCTACAGGAGGCTTGCCACAAGGTACGCAGACCGGTCCATCAGCGGTCCCATTCCGACTACGTCAGGGCGCTCGTGCCGAGATCGACCGTATACAAGGCACCAATGCCAACGATCCGGCCGCCATGCAGAAGCTTGTGAAGTCCGAGGGCGACTGGAATCGCGATCGGCTGCGAACGCTCTTTGGTCCACGAGCCGATGATGCGCTGAACGCAATCGATCGCGAGACGCAGTTCTATCGCACGTCCAATCGCGTCACGTCTGGTTCCGATACCGCTATGGCGAATCGGTTCGGCGATTTTATCGACGCAGCCGCAACCCCGAGCAAGATACCAACCGACACGACGCTGACCGGCGCAGGCCTTCGTGGGACGCAAAAGGCATTGCAGTCGATGGCCGGCGCCAACGCAGAAGCAAAGGCTGCGGAGTTTGCGAAAGATCTTGGACGGATGTCCGTCGCACAGGGTGCGGAGCGCGACGAGATCGTGCGGTTGCTGCTAGGAATGGCGACGAGGCGCCAATCGTTGGAAGGTATCAGGGGCGGGTCGGAGGGTATCGCTCGGCTTCTGCTTCAAGGCGGTGTTCGCCCCTACGCCACCCGACAGCTCCAAGAGTAATCACGACGCCGATCATGAGGCCAAGACCAAACCCCCAACCAAAGTCTTCGTTCACGCCCTTCAGCGCAAAACGAATAGCGGCCAGCCCGCCGATGAAAAGCGCGGCGGCTAGGAACTGCCACGGCCAGTGTTTGTCCAGGATCCTCATTCCGTAGATTTAGCCCAGATCGCCCGCCCTTCCAAGTCGCCCTCGTGGCGGCTTTTTCTTTGAGGTCAATCGAATGCCGTCAGATGCAAATGGCGTGTTCAGTCTTGTTCCTGGCTATTTGGCCCAGGAAGGCGAGACCGTTCAGCCAAGCCAACACAATCCGCCACTAGAGGACATCGCTTCGGCGATCACCGCGCGCCTTTCCCGATCGGGCGTGGCTCCCATGACGGGTCCGCTACGGTTGGCTGATGGGACCGCGAACGAGCCGGCCCTTACTTTCAACTCCAACGCCGGGATTGGGTTTTATAAGGACGGCAATTCAATCGCGGTTACCGGCCCTATCAAAGGGTTTCTTCCAATCGGCCTGGGGCCACTCCCATGGTCCCGCATTTCAATCCCGGCGGGATGGGTTGCTTGTATGGGCCAGCTGCTTTCACGAACTGCCTATCCGGACCTCTGGGCCGTAGCCCAGATCGAGATTGCAGCCGGGAATGTCCTTTTCAACAACGGTGACGGGTTGGCGACTTTTGGTGTGCTCGACATGCGCGGGCGCGTGCCGGCCGGCAGGGAAACATCGGCAATGCTAATCGTTTGACGCTGGCCGGTAGCGGAATTGACGGTCAGACAATGGGTGCGGCTGGTGGGGTTCAGAACCAGCAAATCAGTCAATCTCAGCTGCCAAATGTCGGTGTGGGCTTGACGGCGAGCGGCTCGGTCTCGGTATCGGTGTCAGTCGGGTTGGGTGGAGGCGCAGCCTTCCCTTATAATTCCACTGGCGTTGGCAATGCCCAGGTCAATGCGGGCACGGGCGGCTTTGTGCCGATCGCACCCGGCGCGTGGGGAAGCGTCACGTCGATTGGCGGTAGCGGCAGCGGCTCAGCGTCCGTGTCCGGCGCAACCAACTCGATCAACGGCAACGTTCCACAGAACGGCTTGATCATGCCTCAGCCGACGATCATCACAAACTACATTCTGTACGCGGGAGCCTGATCGATGGCGGATAAACGCATTCCGGATCTGACTCCCTACGTAACAAACCACAACATCAACGATGTCGCCGTCATCGACGATGGTGTGACCACTAGGGCCATCAAGGTTCGCGATTTGATGGGGTGGAAAGAGCCTGTTCCGGTATCCGGCGCCAGCATATTGCTTCCGGTTGGGACGAGCGCTGCGGTCGTGCAAAGGGCTGTACCGACAGCTACAGCCATCGCTCTCCCATCCGTTACGGCGCAAGATGGTATGCCTATCTCAATTGCAGATTGGTCTTCTAGCGTCGTCGAGCACGCCATAACCATCACACCAGACGGCACAGAAACAATTATGGGTAAGCCGTCGATCACGATCTATTCCACGCCAGACCAACTGGCCGGCGTGAAGCTTTACCCGTCCACGAACCTTGCAGGTTGGTACATCGCGCCATGATCAAGCTTAAATCGCTGTCGTTCGCTCGGGTCGCTTCGGCGGCCTTTTTCTTGGTCTGCTCGCCTGCGATGGCGCAGTGGCAGGTGCCTGACAACGCCGTTCCGGTCGGTCGGGGCAGCCCCAATCAGGGGTTCAAAAATGTCCCTCTTCCATCAGGCACGCTTCTGATTGGCCAGTCGGGCATTCCTCAAGCGGTCGTTCCTTCTGGCGATGTCACGATCAACACGCTCGGTGTGACGGCGATCGGCACCGCCAAGGTCACGGCCGCGATGATCGCCGCAATGACGTCCGCTCAGTTGGCCGGCATCCTTACGGATGAGACGGGCTCCGGCTTGGCAGTGTTTGGCACTGCTCCATCAATCTCTTCTCCTGTTTTGAGCGGAACGGTCGCGGGCACATATACGCTGGGCGGGACACCTTCGATCTCTGGCGGTGCGGTGAACAGCGGAGTTGTAGGGGCGGCATACGGCGGCACCGGGGTTGCCAATGCGTATAACATAACCGTAGCTAACCCTTTTACGACGATCGGCGCCGCTCCGCTTTCGCTTACCGTGACAGGAACGACCAATTCTACGCTTCCGGCCGGGACGCACACATTGTCCGCGCTCGACGTTGTTGAGACGTGGACCGGTGCCAAAACCTTCGCCAGCGGCAAGCTCCTGCTAGGTGGGTCCACGAGCGGAGCAGGCACGTTAAACGCGCCGGCCGTTGCTGCATCCTACGTCTGGACCTTGCCGGCTCTTACCGGAACGCTGCTTACTGCTGACCTTACCAAGACACTGACGAACACGACTTTCGATACCGCCGGTGCCGGCAACAGCTTCAGCATCAACGGCGTGTCTGCAAACGCAAACACTGGCACTGGTGCTGTCGTTCGATCGGCGTCGCCGAACATCACCACTCCGACTGGCATTGTGAAAGGAGACGTTGGCCTCGGGAATGTTGACAATACGTCGGACGCTACAAAGTGGGCGGCTACCAAAACTCTGACCAACACCACCTACGACACGTCAGGCACAGGCAACAGCTTCAGTATCAATGGTGTCGCGGCGACAGCCAACACAGGAACTGGTGCGGTTGTCCGCGCAGCTTCTCCGACGCTATCCGGAACACCTGCAGCGCCAACTGCGAGTAACGGCACCAACACGACCCAGATCGCGACGACTGCCTTCGTGCAGTCAGCAGTCGCCGCAAGCACTGCTGGTGTAGCGTCCTTCAATGGTCTGACTGGCATCGTGGCCAGCAATATCGTGGTTCAGAAGTTCACGTCATCGGGGACCTACACGCCAACACCAGGGATGCGGCATGCAGTTGTCGAATGCCAAGGGGGCGGCGGCGGTGGCGGCGCAGCGATCTTCACAAGCGGAAACTTTACTTTTGGATCGGGCGGCGGAGGTGGCACGTACTCGCGAGTGCTATTAACCGCAAGTGCTGTTGGCGCTTCGCAAACTGTCATAGTCGGAGCGGGTGGTACCGGAGGCTCTGGTAACGGTGGAAGCGGTGGTGCGAGCAGCTTCGGTAGCCTGTGTACCGCGCCGGGAGGAAACGGAGGGCCGCTTGCCCAGGCCGCGGTCAGCGTCTCGACCGGAGCCACGGGGAGTTCACCTGGAACCGGTGATATTTCGGTACCTGGTGGAGCAGGCGCTACAGGCATCGGCGGTTCTCCTTCCACAGTGACGGTCTTTGCAGGTGCGGTAAGCGGATCATCCGTATTGGGCGGAAGCGTAACAACAGCACTGAACAACGCCGGCACGAACGGTGCCGGTTACGGCGGCGGTGGAGCCGGTGGGATTGATTTGAACATAACCACGAGAAACGGCGGCGCCGGTGCGCCGGGTGTCGTTATCATCACCGAGTACATCAATCTGTAGTTCGGCCGCCCATCGAGGCGGCTTCATGATTCCATAACATCGGAGAGACCATGACCATTGCTGCCCTTGTGGCGGGCGGCCCCTTGCGCATGGGCGCAACTGGGCCGGCCGTGACTGCCATTCAGCTTGCGCTGCGAAATGACGGCCGAGACATCCAGGCTGACGGGGACTTCGGCATTATCACCCAAACCGCGCTGAAGGCCTTCGAGGCGTCCCGCGGGCTGAAGGTGGATGGAATCGTCGATGTGCCGACTGCCGAGGCGCTAGACAAGATTGCCCCGCCGCCGTCGGTGCTGAAGGTAGCGCCATGGCTGGCCACCATGCGCGCGCTCACCGGCACGAAGGAAGCGCCGGGCTCAAAGGACAACCCTTTCATCATTGAGATGGCCCACGAGATCGTGCGCCGCTATCCCGACCTGAAGGGCAATGTCGGCTGGTACAATCACGACAGCATTCCATGGTGCGGGTTGGGGATGGGTTACGTCTTCGCCGTCAATGGTATCAAACCGGTGCCTGCGCTGCTCTCGGCGCTCGCATGGGCGTCGTTCGGCGTTGCTCTGAAAGTGCCTACACCGGGCGCCGTGCTGGTCTACAGCCGCACCGGTGGCGGCCACGTCACGCTCTATGAGAGCGAAGACAGCACCTATTACTACTGCCGCGGCGGCAACCAGGCTGACAGCGTCAATGTGACGAAGATTCCCAAGTCACGCGCCATCAAGGCGATCCGCTGGCCGGCTGGCGTGTCGCTACCGACCGCCGGCCGCAAGTTTGGTGCGACCGGGCAGGCGGTCGCAGCCGGGTCTGAGGCCTAGCCAGAAGGCGCGTGGTGATGTTCGTCCCCGTCATCAAACATGCCTGAGCCTGGCGTTTTGTCGGGGTCGGAGAGTTTAGGGTCAAGTGTAGCTTGGTGGTGCTTGTTCGGCATCTGATGGTCGGGCTGCGCGCCCGGAATAATTGCGCCGTCTTTTTCGATCTTAGTCAAAATTAGTTCCTCTCCATACGTACGACGCCCAACGCGTCGGCACTGGGAGGTGTTCCAATCCGCCGCCCGGCGGCACCGGGCAAATCAAGATCAAAGGTGAACTATGAAACGCTTCGTTCTAGCGGCCCTTGCGGCTGCCCTATTTGTCGTGGCGGCGCCGGTCCTCGCGCTTGCCGCGGATGCTGCTCCCGAGACCGTGGCTCAGGCCACTGGCGAGGCGACTAAGGTCGTCTGGGGCTGGGGCAGCGCCGCCGCGTCGGTTGCGCAGGCCGTGGCTTACGTCATCGGTCTCGCCGCCGCCTATGCTCTGCGTCAGCTCCCGGCGAACATCGTGGCGATCTTTGGGAACGCCCGCGTCGAGCTCCTGATCCAGAACGCGATCGGGTACGGCCTGAATGCCGTGCAGGGCGCCGTGAAGGACAAGACGCTCACCGTTGACGTTGGCAACGAGGTGCTCGCCAAGGCGCTCCAGTATGCCGTCGATAACGCCCCGGGCTGGCTGCAGTCTTGGGCGGGCGGTCCGGAAGGTCTCGCCAAGAAGATCTGGGCGCGCCTCAACCTCGAGCCAGCTGCCAGCGATGAGGCCGTCCCGGCTGCCGTCAGTCAGGCAACCTGATGTTCACCGGGCTCGCCGGAGCCGCGCTGCTGAAGGTGCTCGAGGCGCTATTCAACGCCTTGGGCGCCGGCTTCAACGACTGGCTCGACCGCAAGCGCGCCGAGAACAATCTGCACGATCTCGGTGTGTCCGAAACTACATCCACGATTAATAAGGAGAGCGCCGATGCGGAGCGTCGTGCGAATGAACTGGCTGTCAATCGGCCTGATGTCGGCACTGTTGTTGCTGGCATGGAGCGCGGCGACGCCTTCTAAGGCGGCCGGCAAGTTCCCGTCGGACGCACCGGATGTGGTGGTGCAGACAAAATGCCCGCCGCTTCGGAGCTACGACACGGCCACCACGCAGAAGGCGGGCGCCGAATTGCGCGGGCTGCTGAAGGTCGACCCGTCGGCTGCAGCACCCGGCATGATCGCCGATTACAAGCTGCTTCGCGACCAGTGCAGGGCGTACACAAGGTGAGGGTCGCAATTGAAAGCCTCAAGGATAGGGCGATCGAGTGGTACTCTGCATGCGTGATGGTCGCATGGGGAATCACCTTCGCTCTGCCGGGAGATTTGCTTTCGAAGCCGGACTTCGTCGGCTTTCACCGGTACACGCGTCGGACGCTTTCTTGGCTGCGCTGTTCTCATTCATGGGTTCGGCCGGGTTGATCGCGCTCTACATCAACGGCAGGTGGCCGCGCGGCCCCCTTATTCGAATAGCGAGGGGAGCATTTGGCGCTGTCGCCTGGGCGCTGATCGCTTACGCCTTCTACGATGCGGCAAAAATCAACGATATGCCGATCGGCACAGGTCCGCTTGTTTACGCGTTGCTGGCCCTATTCGAATTTGTTTCCATTTACAGGGCGGCATATGATGTTCGGTATCACCACGCCTGACGCAATCGCCCTTGGCATGATGTTGATTGCCGTGGTGGCGATGCTTAAGGGAAGCAATTCCGGCGCCGCCGCAAAAGAGAAGGCGGTCCGCGACGCCACCATGGTTGGTATCGCGGGGGGCATCGTCGATGCCAATCAGTTTGCCGACTACATGAAGGTGGGCGACAAGCTGGCGATCGCCTTGCTGCGCCATGCTGAGGCACTCGAAAAGCAGCACGAGGTTCGGCACACGAACGCTCTTGAGGAACTCGCCGAGAAGATCGACGACCTTCGGAACTCGCGCTCGGAAAATCCGCACCGCCGGAAATGAATAGCCCGACGTCAGAGTGGATTCAGACGCCGGGCTGCGCTGCAGACGATGGGGGTCAATCCTCAGCGCGCCAATCCTGCTCACAAATCGAGAGGTTGTCCATGCTCCGTTTAGACGCGGAGCGCGCGATTGACGTTGGCGGGGTGGTTTGGGTAGCCGTGGAATAGCCGAAATACTCGATTGACCTAGCCGTCTCGGCCTCTCAACCTCCCGTCATGGGATGGAATCGGGCTGGCACCGACAGTCGCATCTGAAAGCCGTCCGGTGTCGCGCCCGGGCGGCTTTTTGCTATCTGGCCGCTGCTTGCTCTAACAGGATCTCTTTGGCGGCCGAGATCCTATCTGCTCCCCGGCCGGTCCACGTGTCAGCGTCATGAGTTTCAGTTCCTTGATCAACCTTTGCGGTTCTGATCTGGACGTAGTGCCATTCGTGCTGCACGAAAAACGATTTTGCCTCGGTGTCGTAGCACAGATGCCACCAGTCTTCGTCCTGGGCCATCGGCCCCCCGTTCGCGTAGCAATCTGCTTTTTCAGCACCGGCATTTCGCTTCTCCCAATATGTTACCCGCCTATCGAGAGTCACCAGCTAATCCAAGCAATAGAACGTCTCAAGCGCGAAAGCTCCAAATCCGGGCCTCGGTTGCGGCATCCCGCCGGCGCCACGCCTGAATCTCCTCGTCGGTCAGCCCGGCAAGAACCGCTGTCCACGCCGCCTTCAACTGTCGCTGGCAGTCGGCCAGACCGGTCCCGCCGCCTTTCAAATGAGCCGGCTGCGGCATCCCGGACACGTTGATCCCCCAGAACCAAGACGGCACGCCCATGGTCACGCCTGACTGCTTCAGGATGCGGCCGATGTTCAGGCCTCGCCACATGACCAGCCAGTCGTCCTCGTAGGGGATGCCCTCGAAGGTCATCTTACGGAGGGTAAGCTGCTCGGCGTCCACCTAGGCCAGCCTCAATCCGATGCTGTTCTCGAGCCGCTCAACTGCTTCCGCGATGTCGCGACGGTTAAGCATGGCCCGAAGCTCGTCGATGACCTCGATCGGGTCGCGGTGCTTGGTCGCATCGGAATCGGCCACGATCAGCTGGGCCTCGCGCAAGGCGTACAGGGTCAGTTCCTGATCTGAGAGGTTCACCGGTCCCTCGCAAGCTTGCGGGTGTTGTGCCACTTCGGGCCTTTGCGCTCGGGGTCATAGATCAGCTCTGTCGGGTATAGCGCGCGCATGACGCCAAGTCTGGCGAAGTCGATCGGACCGCCGTGGTCGGCCGCCTGCAGCACCACGTGAAGCGCGGTCTGCCAGGCCGGCTTGGAGACTTCGGCCTCCGGAAGCTTCTCGATGAATTTGCCAGCATCCTTGAGCGTTCGCAGGCTCTTGCCGCCGGGCAGGGGAATGGGATCCGCAAACGCCGCCGTCCAACTCATACGCAACTCCGCGACTGAACAGCCGATTCAAACCGGGTGGACGGGATCGGTTCCGGGGCGAGTTGCGGCCGTGCGACTATCAGGGGTGGTGACTTTTATGCAACGAATCCTATATACGCTGCATTCATTGGTGCTCGGCCGACCGACCGCGGCCGAAAAAGGACCTCAGATGTCAGTCTCTTCCGCATCGGCCGCAAAGTTTATCTGCGCGCGCGGCAACTGGAGCGTCACCAATCTTGCCCTGCAGAAAATCCTCTATATGGCGCACATGGTCCATCTGGGCCGGACCGGCAACCGTCTGATCAATGCCCAGTTCGAGGCTTGGGATTACGGTCCAGTTGAGCCCCAGCTTTATCGGCAGGTGCGGATGTTCGGCAACCGCCCGATCCAAGATATTTTCTTCGCGCCTCCGATCGTAACAGGTATGGCCGAGCGCGATACGTTGGACGAAGCCTGCGACGCCCTCATCAGCAAGAAGCCTGGCGAGTTGGTTGCGATGACGCATTGGCAAAATGGAGCGTGGGCTCGTCACTATGTCCCAGGATATCGAGGAAACTCAATCCCCGACGCCGACATCATCGACGAGTACCGAGCCCGCATCGGGCGCCAATGACTTTTCGGTTCTGATAGGTCATTCCCCGCCAAACGTTGTCGAGAAGAGCAACGCAGCGCTGGAGGCGGCGCTTCAGAAAGAGTCCGATGAACGTCGCACAGAGCGGTTCGTATGGATCTTTGTGCTTACCATCATCGCCAGCGTCTTGATGTTCAAGACGGTCGAAAGCGCTGCTGCGTGCGCTTCAATCTTCGCTTTGATCTTGATCTTCTTGATCTTCACAGCGAAGTGGCTGGGTGTTGAACAGGTGGTGGTTCCGCTGGAGCGCTTGTTTGAAAAGCTCATGAATTGCTTGCCGGGAGACAAGAAATAGCCGACGCGCTCGTCACTCGTGAGCGCAAGAGCGGCTTGCATCTTGCGGCAAGGCTCTGCAGCTTAGTGAATATGGGTTGTCGGTTCTCGACCGCGCGATGCAAAATCACCTATTTCGAGAAAAGTCGGAGCGGCTTCCGCGCTTACTTGGATCCTCATGATCTAAAGCGGTCACGGGCACCGCGCTCTTTGGTCACCACGGTCGCGGCCTACGTGATCGGCCGCTGGTCGCGATCACCGTCGCGACCAAAGTGAAGAATATGATCAATGTAATGACGTCGTGAAGGCGGTCCTCGACCATCACGGAAGTGCTCTCCGGCCAGCGTCAGTCGCGACGAGCTGGCCGTCCCGATCTTCGACCCATCCGAGCTCTCGCAAACGCTGGATCTTCGCGTCGCTGACCTTCAAGAAATTTTGCCGTCCCGCAATAATATCTCGGAGGGCCCAGCGAAGCGCGATCTCATCTATAATCTCGGTCATGCCGTATCCATTGTTCTGGGCTCACCAGCCGCGCCAAGGCGACTACGATGGTTTCCATTTTTCGATGCGATCCAGAGATGCGCGGAAAAATTCGACAACCTCTGTCACGTCTTTGGGGTTGGGAGGTGCCCCGCCCGTATCGTCCAAGAGAGCCAGAATATTTCGTTCGTACTCGACGAAGTGTCCATCGCCCATGAGAAAGTTGTGTTGAGGAAAGCGATCCTCAAGTTCGGACATCATGCGCGTTTGCTGAGCGCTCGTTGCTTCAGGGCTCATGAGGAAAATGAACGTCGTCATAGCTGGAGCTGTGCGGCGGCGAAGCGGGGGCGCCGGCTGCAATCATCAGCGCCCCCGCGCGCGCCAAGGCTGAGTGGGGGCAGCCGAGTCTGCGAGGTTTGTTTTCTGAGCGATTTTGCAACGCTTCTCATCGAGCAATTTGTCGCAAGGAGAAGAGGTTTCGCGCAAGCAAAAAGCAGACGCGCACGCGACGAGGCCGGCTGATGACTATACCAAGCGACGCTGTAGCCGAAGTCTCTTGGCCGCCTGAACTCCTGCACGTGTCAGGGTGAAGTGAATGGCTTTCTTGGTCGATCGCCCTTTGGCCCAGCCGAGGTCTTCCAATCTCTTGAACGGGTTCAACGCACCGTCCACCGCCACACGTATGGAACCGCCGAGGGCGTAGATATCCATAATCATTTGTTTGTCCTGCTCTTCTGGACTTGGCATGGCGCCTCAAGAATGAAGTCGACTTAAAAAAAAACAGCCCTCAAGCGACTGAAGGCTGGCAATGGAAAATGGCTGTATCAAACGACTTTGCGGGGAAATGTTGTCTCGGCCGACATTGCTCGAAAATCATACGAACTTTGGTCTTAGTGTCGGACTGGTAGCGGACACATCTCCGGATTTCCTCAATATTTTATTCGGTGATAAGAGCGGGGACCCATTAGGCCTACATGTTTAGCATCGCATAAAAGGTGCCGATCTTTCAGCTTCTATGCGTGGACGTTCGCAGCCGCTGAATGCTTCCAGCCGCAGGGCGCCGCCAGCAGGGGAATTGCTCTCGCCTCCCGCGAACAACGAATAGGTCGACCGTTATCTGTGAAGTTAACGCTTCGTTAGGCACCGCTTTATCGCGGGAATTTTTGTTGGGAACGCTCGGGGTTTTCACGGTCAGTTTCACCACTTGTTAGATTTTACCGACGATGGTGGCGGACAGCCAAAAGAATTTGGCAGTAGCTTTGAACAGAAGGTTTCAAACATGTCCGGTATTACCCTTAGCGCGTCCGTTCGCCAGAACTTGCTCTCGCTGCAGTCGACCGCTGATCTTCTCTCCACCACCCAGAACCGCCTCGCGACCGGCAACAAGGTCAACTCGGCGCTCGACAATCCCACCAACTTCTTCACGGCCCAGGGCCTGAACAATCGCGCCAGCGACATCAACAACCTGCTTGATGGCATTGGCAACGGCGTGCAAATCCTCCAGGCTGCCAACACCGGCATCACCTCGCTGCAGAAGCTGGTTGACTCGGCCAAGTCCATCGCAAACCAGGCGTTGCAGGCGACCTCGGGCTATTCGACCAAGTCGCAGTTCTCCGCGACCATTGAAGGCGCGACCGCCGAAAACCTGCTCGGCACCCCGGACACGGAAGCCACGCTGACCGGCACGACCGTTGCGACCCTTGCAACCGGTTCGAACCTGAGTGTTGCGGCTGGTGGCAATTTCGCCGACGGTGATACGCTCACCGTCAACGGCAAGACCATCACCTTCGCAACCGGTGCCGCCACTGCTGGCACGCCGTCGTCGGTGACCGACTCATCCACCGGCAATGTCACGATCAACCTGACCTACGACAACGCCGGCGCGAGCGCTCAGTCGACGACCGCTGTGCTGAAGGCTGCCGTTGAAGGCATCTTGGGCACCGGTTCGTCGTTCGCGATCGCCACCAACCAGGTGACCATCACGAATGCGACCAACAGCACTGGCAGCATCACGTTGGGCGGTACGGCTCTGTCGAAGCTCGGCTTGACTGCCGGTGAAACGAAGGCAACGAGCTCGTTCGCCGGTCAGAACCTGACTATCGGCGCGATCGATGGTTCGGCTGCACAGACGATCACGTTCGGCACCAGCGCGGGTCAGGTCAATACGCTGGACGACCTCAACAAGAAGCTTGCTGACAGCAACTTGCAGGCGTCTATCAATAAGGATGGCAAGCTGACCATTCAGACCTCGAACGACCAAGCTTCGTTCGACCTGTCTGCCAGCGGCATCATTGGTGGTACGGCGACCGGTTCGGGCAAACTGTTCGGCGCCCTGAATACTTCTGGCCCGGTGGCTGACGTCAACGCTCAGAACACCCGTTCGAGCCTGGTTGCGCAGTACAACACGGTGATTGACCAGATCAAGACGACCGCATCCGACGCTTCGTTCAACGGCGTCAACCTGCTCAACGGCGACACGCTGGCCCTGACCTTCAATGAAACGGGCAAGTCGAAGCTGAGCATCACCGGCGTCACCTTCGATCCGGCTGGTCTGGGTCTGGAATCGCTGACCAAGGGCACCGACTTCCTTGATAACGCAGCGACCAACAAGATCCTCACGAACCTGAACAATGCGTCTTCGACGCTGCGTTCGCAGGCCTCGGCGTTCGGTTCGAACCTGTCGGTGGTCCAGATGCGCCAGGACTTCTCGAAGCAGATGATCAACGTGCTGCAGAACGGCGCGTCGGCTCTCACCCTGGCAGACACCAACCAAGAAGCCGCCAACAGCCAGGCGCTGTCGACCCGCCAGTCGATCGCCGTCTCGGCGCTGTCGCTGGCCAACCAGTCGCAGCAGGGCGTTCTCCAGCTGCTCCGCTAATCGCGGCGCGCTGAAAGCACTGACTACACGGCAAGACGGCGGGGGAAACCTCGCCGTTTTGTTTTTGTTAACCGTTCGGCTGTTCAAGTCCCTTCTGGAGAACAGCATGCCCCTTAAAATGACCTTGGAATCGCAGGATTGGCTCATGATTGGCGACACCAAAGTCGTCAACATCTATCCAGGCCAAGCCAAGATCTCGATCGACGGCGCCGCGCCGATCCTTCGCGGGGCGCACGTGATGCATGCCAATGAGGCCGATACTGCTGCAAAGCGCGCGTATCTGGCAGTGCAGCGCCTCTATCTGGGCGCCACCACGGTTATGTCTGAATATCAGCTTGCTGCGAGCGAGCTTCTGCGGGATTCGCCTGAATCAAAGGAGGTTGTGCTCAAAGCCAATATACAACTGTCTAAGGGGGCCGTTTATGGTGCGCTTAGAGAGTATAGAAAGCTGATCGATATTGCGCAGTGATGGTGTCGTCGAGTGCACGTGCTGACCCGCTTGTCGGCAAATTATTTGGTTCCATCACCGAACGGGCCGCGATACAGTCAGTTGGGACCACTTGCCGGGGCCGGTGAGATGAATGCCCGCCTACCTGGTTCGTTTGATCGAGACCCACGATCTCGTTGGGATCTATTCGGTCGAGAGCATCCTCCAGCTGATTATCATCGTCGACGAGTGCACAGATCCTGGCTCTTGCGAGTATACGCGATTGCGGTTTCCCGGCGGCGTCATGTGGGAAGGCCCGGCGGTTCCGGTGCCGGTTGAGCGGCCGGCGGATGCTGACGGATCAGAACCGGATCCCGTCCCATGGGAAGCAGCTTCGGTCACAGAGCGGTGGTTCAATGTGATCTATGGATACGAGGACTGCAGGTGGAAGCGGTTCTATCCCGACGAAGGATGAGTTGGTCAAACCTTGAACTGACGCTCGCTATGTCGCTCGCGTTGCGGGAAAGAGCGTGCAGGCTTTCGCTAATGGTCCCGACGTGAGTGTTTACCGGTCCTTCAGATAAGGTTTCATTTCTTCGCGCGAGATTGCATCCTTACAGATGTCGTCCATGTGCGCTCGTATCGCGCCGAGATGAAAATCAGCGCCGTGGAGCAGGTCACGGCATGACTTGATGAGCTGCCAAGCTGCCTTTTCGTCTGGCGGCTTGGGCGCTCCCCGCGTTAGCGAGTAAAGCGGATCCAATTCGGGCGCAGCCAGGTAGCCGGGCTCCTGGCCGTTCCATTCAGGATCCACCCGCGCATAGAGACGCCCGGTGTCTCGCCGGAGGTTAACGACCTCACGGAATAGCCGATCAACGGCTGAAGTCAGATCCTCACCTCGATCTCTCACTAATCTCCCCCTCGTTGCACATGCATCTTCGTGTCGACACGCGGCTGATCAGAACAGATAGAGGGGGTACCGGGGACAGACCTCGCTCGCACCGTTTCGTTGGCGGTTTCATTGGCGGCGGGCATGTGTGGCGCAACAGATAGCTCACAACTATCTGAAATCATTGGTGGGCCCGGCAGGACTCGAACCTGCAACCAGACCGTTATGAGCGGTCGGCTCTAACCATTGAGCTACAGGCCCGCCGGCGTCCGGCGCGAGTGCGCGGGGACGGCGGTGCCTGCTTTCCTTATATGGCTCGCCGCTGCCGTTCAATGGCGGGGAGGGCGGTCGTGGAACTTTGACGCGCAGGCGGCGTTTTCGTCCGCATTTTCAAAGCGGGGGAGCCGGGATGCTGCGCTGGGCCATCATTTCTCTGATCATATCGCTGATTGCCGGCGGTCTCGGCTTCACCAATATCTCCGCCTTCGCCAAGAAGATCTCGCTGATCCTGTTCGGCCTGTTCTTCCTCGGCTTCCTGCTGTTGCTCGGCTTCGCCTATCTGGTGGCAGGGGCGGTCAGCAGTTCGGAGCTGCTGCCCGCCATCGTTGCCGTGAGCGTCTAGCCCGTCAGTCCACCGAGACCTTGGCGAAGTCCACCACCTTGCGCCACTTCTCGGTCTCGCTGCCGACCAGCTTGCCGAATTCCTCGGGCGTCATCGGCTTCGGCACGCCGCCGGTGTCGGCAAGGCGGGCGATCAGCTTCGGATCCTTCAGCGCTTCGTTCACTGCCTTGTTGAGCGTGGCAATGATCTCCGGCGGCGTCCCCTTGGGGGCGCCGATGCCGTAGAAGCCAACGGATTCGAAGCCTGGCACCGTCTCGGCGATGGCCGGAATGTCGGGGACGCTCGGCCAGCGCTGTGGTGATGTCACGCCGAGGGCGCGGACGCTGCCGCCGCGGGACTGCTCGAGCGCAGTGGGCAGGTTGTCGAAGATCAGCTGCACCTTGTTGGAGATGATGTCAGGGAAGGCGATGGCCGAGCCGCGATAGGGCACATGGGTCATGTCGCACTTCGTCATCGCCTTGAACAATTCGGCCGACATATGCACCGAGGTGCCATTGCCCGACGAGGCGTAGGAGATCTTGCCGGGATTGGCGAGGCAGTAATCGACGAATTCCTTCACCGTCTTGGCCGGCATCGCATTGGACACCACCAGCATATTGGTGAGCTGCATGATGCTCGCGACAGGCATGATATCGCGCATGAAGTCGAACGGCAGCTTCTTGTAGAGCGAGGTCGAGATCGCATTGTTCGGCGCCACAAACAGCAGCGTGTAGCCGTCAGGCGCCGACGTCGCCGCGGCGGCGGCAGCGAGATTGCCACCGGAGCCGGCGCGATTCTCGACGATGAACTGCTGGCCGAAATGATCGGACAGCCACTGCGCCATGATGCGCGCCACGATATCCACCGGACCGCCGGCAGCGAAGCCGATCAGCCAGCGCACCGGGCGATCCGGATAGCTGGCAGCAAAAGCGGGAGTGGCGGTGAAACCGGTCAGAGCGATGGCACAGACAGCGATGACGCGACGCGTCCTCGCACGCAAAGATGCGAACATGATCCCTCCCAGTGTTGTGGCCGCGCCCGCGCGATTGATCGGCATGGCAGCACGGCGTTGATCGGGCTTTGCTGCCCGTTATCCGCATGCTTTCATAGAAATCCGGTTTTGCCTACTTTTGGCTGCGTGCAGGCCTCGGCGAGGTCAGGACATTTTCCATGAGAGTAGCGACTTTGAAGGTGGCAGCATTGGCTTGTGCGATGCTGGCTGGCGGCGCTGCGACGGCGCAGGAGAAAGTGATGTCACCCACCATCCTCAGCCTCGGCACGGCGACGCCCGGCGGTGGCTTTCCGCTCTATGGCGATGCCTTTGTGGAGGTGATGAATGCCGCCGATCCCGGACTGCAGCTGAAAACACAGAACACCAAGGGCTCCACCGAAAACATCCCGCTGCTGGAAGAGGGCAGGCTCGATCTCGCTCTGGTGGCCGGCGAGCCCGCTTATGAAGCCTTCAAGGGCATCAAGCGGGCGCCGACCAGGCTGAAGATCCTGACGGCGCTGTATTCCAATCCCGGCATGTTCGTCGTCCGCGCGGATAGTCCCTACCGGACGATCCGCGATCTCGTCGGCAAGCCGGTGGCATTCGGAGCCAAAGGCTCGGGGCTGGTGTTCCTGTCGCGTTACGTGCTGGACGGGCTCGGGCTCGATCAGGACAAGGATTTCCGGGCCATCTATCTCGACCGTGCCGGCGATGGCCCGGCCATGGTGCTGGACGGCCGTGTCGCAGCCCTATGGGGCGCGGGCATCGGCTGGCCGGGCTTCAAGGCGATGAGTGAAAGCCCCGGTGGCGCGCGCTTCATTGCGCCGGATGCCGGAGAGATCGCGCAGATCCGCAGCAAGCACAGCTTCCTGAAGCCGCTGCTGATCGGAGCGAACAGCTATCCGAACCAGCCGGTGCCGATCGCCTCGGTGGGGTCGTGGAGCTACATCCTTACGCGTGAGACTCTGCCCGATGAGGTCGCCTATCGGCTGGCCAAGACGCTCCATGGTGTGGAGGCGACGCTGGGGGCGAAGCTCGCACAGGCCAGGGAGACGACCGCGAGCAACACCGTCGCCGCCGCGCCGGACCTGTCGATGATCCATCCCGGCGTGCTGACGTATTTTCGCGAGATCGGGGTGGTGAAGTAGATTTTACTTCTTCCCCAACGCACAGGCCGGATCCGGCGGCCCGAACGCATCCTCGCCCGAAATCCTGGCGAGGATCTTGTAATAGTCCCACGGATATTTCGATTCCTCCGGCGACTTCACCTGTACCAGCATCAAGTCATGCACCATCAGCCCGTCTTCGCGCAGTTTGCCGTTGCGGGCGAAGAAATCCTCGATCGGTTTCTCGCGCATCCTGGCGGCGACTTTCAACGGATCATCCGTGCCGGCTTCCTTGATGGCGTTGAGATAGACCATGGTGGATGAATAGACGCCGGCCTGCCACATGGTCGGCATGCGCTTCATCTTGTCAAAGAAGCGTTTTGACCAGGCGCGGGTCTTGTCGTCCATATCCCAATAGAACGATGTGGTCAGCAGCAGGCCCTGCGCGGTCTGCAGGCCCAGCGAGTCGATGTCGGTGATTAGCGCGAGGAGCGCCGCCATCTGCTGGCCGCCCTTGAACACGCCGAATTCACCGGCGGTCTTGATCTCGTTGATGTTGTTGGGCGGCCCACCGGCAATGCCGATGATCTTCGCTTTCGAGGCCTGCGCCTGCAGCACGAAGGAGGACAGGTCCGAAGCTCCGAATGGCGGGCGCACGCTGCCGATCACCTTGCCGCCGGTCTTCGTGACCACGGCAGCTGCATCGCGCTCCAGCGCATGACCGAAGGCAAAATCGTCGGTGATGAAGAACCAGGTATCGCCGCCGCGCTTCACCACTTCCTGCGCGGTGCCGACGGCGAGGGCGCGGGTATCGAACACCCATTGCATCGTATAGGGCGAGCAGAACTTGCCGTGGAAATCGGCTGAGCCGGTGGAGTGGGTGATGAACAGCCGCTTGCGGTCATTGGCGACATTCTGCACGGCGAGGCCGACGGCGGAGACCGGGACGTCGACGATGAGATCGACCTGATCGACATCGTACCATTTGCGCGCCAGCGCAGCGCCGACGTCGGGCTTGAGCTGGTGATCGCCGACGATGACGCTGATCGGTTTGCCGAGCACCGTGCCGCCAAAATCCTCCACCGCCATCTGCGCCGCGGTCACCGAGCCCTGGCCGGATGGCGTCGCCGCCGGTCCGTTCATGTCGGTGAGCACGCCGATCCTGACGACGTCATCGGAAACCTGTGCGGAGGCCGTCGAGGCAAGGAGAGCAAAGGCGAGTGAAGAGACCACGGACAAGCAGGTGCCGCGCATAAGAATCCTCCCAATCGAGTGCGGCGCTTGTGGCCGCATATTGGCAGGAGCTTAGGTCAGCCCTTGTCGTCGAGCAATGCGAGCCGCTCGGCTTCGGTCAGGTCGTCGGAGGTGTTGGCATTGAAGAAGGGATCGACAGGGTCGGTTGGCCAGTCCACCGTCGCGAGGCGATAACGGGCCATGAAACGGCCGACCTGGCGGAGTTGCTCATTGACCAGTGCGTCGCGCAACGGATGTCGGAGCGCGACATCCCAGAGGCCGACGACAGGATGCTTCTGGCCGGCCGATGAGGCCAACGCCAATTGGGCGTTCTCTTCGCCGCGCGCACGATGCATCCGCGTAACGAGGTCGCGCGGCAGGAACGGGCAGTCACCGGGCACGCTGAGCACCCGTCGAATGTCCGGCCGGTTTGCAGCCGTCCAGTCGAGTCCCGCGAGAATGCCGGCGAGCGGGCCGGGAAAATCCGACACATCATCCGCGACCACCGGCAGGCCGAACGCTGCAAAGCGCGCGGCATCGCCATTCGCATTGAGGATGAGCATGTCGCATTGTGGCGTGATGCGATCGATCACCCGTTCCAGCATGCTGCGGCCGGCGATGGTGCGCATCGGCTTGTCACCGCCGCCCATGCGGCGGGCGAGGCCGCCGGCCAGCACGAGGCCGAGGGTGGGTTCTTGATCGATTGTCGTCATGAGGCTGCATATGACATTCGGCGGCGTCCGGATATAACGCCGTCGCATCAATCGGAGCCCTCGCGTGACCGCGACCAAACTCGATCTCACCGGGCTGAAATGTCCGTTGCCTGCACTGATGACCCGCAAGGCCTTGCGAACGCTTCCCGTCGGGGATCGCATCGAAGTCCATTGTACGGACCCGATGGCGGTGATCGATATTCCCGTCCTGGTGCAGCAGGCCGGCGACCGCATCGACAGCACCGAGCGTCGCGACGAGGTGATCATTTTCATGATCGAAAAAATGAATGCTGCGATAGCAAATGATGATTGAACCTCTGGTATACCACTGAGATAATTGGGAAATTTCGCAGATTGATACTTTTTCCCTATCGACTCCCGAAGCGGTCTTTGGTCCTGTTCTAATCAGCTACGCGCGAGAATCTGTCGTCTGCACGCGGCTGGGGAATGAACTGACGACACGACTGTTTTGGAACGCAGGCGGCTCAGAAGGGTCGACTGCAGGGGAGATTTTTTAATGACAACTGTTGGCAATGCCGGAAGTCTGTCTGGCGCAAAGCCAGGTTTGTTAGATCGCGAGCGCATCATCGCGACGGCTGGTTTTAATCGCTGGATGGTGCCGCCGGCGGCACTGTGCATTCATCTGTGCATCGGCATGGCCTACGGCTTCAGCGTGTTCTGGCTGCCGCTGTCGCAGGCCATTCCAAATCCTGCGGCGAAGGAAGTTTGCGACGGCATGTCGCTCATGACCGAGCTGTTCACCACCACCTGTAACTGGAAGGTCGCCAGCCTCGGCTGGATGTACACGCTGTTCTTCGTGCTGCTCGGCGCGGCCGCTGCGATCTGGGGCGGCTGGCTCGAGCGCGTCGGTCCGCGCAAGGCGGGCTTCGTGTCGGCGCTGTGCTGGTGCGGCGGTCTCGTGCTCGGCGCCATCGGCATCTACACGCATCAGCTCTGGCTGTTGTGGGTCGGCTCCGGCGTGATCGGTGGCATCGGCCTCGGCCTCGGCTACATCTCGCCGGTGTCCACGCTGGTGAAATGGTTCCCGGACCGTCGCGGCATGGCGACGGGCATGGCGATCATGGGCTTCGGTGGTGGCGCCATGATCGGCTCGCCGCTCGCCAATATCCTGATGAACTATTTCAAGACGCCCACCGATGTCGGCGTCTGGCAGACCTTCCTCGCCATGGGCGTGATATATTTCGTGTTCATGACCATCGGTGCGTTCTCCTATCGCATCACGCCGCCGAACTGGAAGCCGGAAGGCTGGACCCCGCCGGCCACCACCAACAAGATGATCACCACCGGTCACGTGCATCTCGACAATGCGCACAAGACCAAGCAGTTCTGGCTGATCTGGCTGGTGCTCTGCCTTAACGTGTCGGCTGGTATCGGCGTGATTGGCATGGCTTCGCCGATGCTGCAGGAAATCTTCGCCGGCAAGCTGATCGGCGCACCGGATCTCTCCTTCAGCCAGCTCTCGGCTGCGCAGAAGACTGCGATCGCCGGCATCGCTGCGGGCTTCGCCGGTCTGATCTCGTTGTTCAACATCGGTGGCCGCTTCTTCTGGGCCTCGCTGTCGGACAAGCTCGGCCGCAAGAACACCTATTACACGTTCTTCATTCTCGGCATCGTGCTCTATGCCCTGGTGCCGACCTTCGCGGCCACGGGCAACAAGGTCCTGTTTGTGTTCGCCATCGGCATCATCCTGTCGATGTATGGTGGCGGCTTCGCCACGGTGCCGGCCTATCTCGCCGACATCTTCGGCACCCAGTTCGTCGGCGCCATCCACGGCCGTCTGCTGACGGCCTGGGCGACCGCCGGCATCATCGGCCCGGTGGTGGTGAACTACATCCGTGAATTCCAGATCCAGGCCGGCGTGCCGCGGGCACAGGTCTATGACTTCACGATGTATATCCTCGCCGGCATGCTCGTCGTCGGCCTGATCTGCAACATGCTGGTCAAGCCGCTGGCTGCACACTGGTTCATGAAGCCGGAAGAGGTTGCCGCCATGCAGGCCAAGGGCGCGGAAGCGGCCTCGGTGGGCGGCGGCTCCTACGGCATCGGCAAGGGCGGTCTCGACGCCTCGGCCGCCGCGTTCTGGCTGTTCGTCGGCGTGCCGCTGCTCTGGGGCGTCTGGCTGACGCTGCAAAGCGCGGTCAGGATCTTCCAGTAAGATCGTCTGCCATCATCCGGGACCGGCGGCGCAAGCTTCCGGTCCCTTTTTTGTTCGGGCTACAGGCGCCTGTCACGTCTATATGCCGCGCCTATGACGTGGCATGGCGTCTCGTCTCGTATTCCTATGGCGTTGTCCGCATCTTTGACGTGTCTCGGTGGGTCTGGCCGGGCACATCATTGAAGCGGACAACGACATGACAATGTTCTTCAATCGCGACACGCAGGCGCATGATTTCTCTGCGGACAGCGCTTATCGCGCCTGGCTCATCAGTCGCAACGATGCGCCGATCGTCCATCATTCCGGTGATATCCAGTGGAAGCGGCTTCGCGTGTCCATCCGGCAGATATGGAAACATGTCAGGGGCACGATCGCCGCCGTGCATATGGCCCTGGTCGCCGACAAGATGCGGCGCGCACGACGTGAACTCGCGCGGGTCGAGATGCGTCACATGCGGTCTACGACGCAGCCGTCTCGCAGGACTGCGCCATGATGGTGCGTCTGCTGTCGCTGCTCGTGCAGGCCTGGCGGTTCGTGGCCGGTCCGGCCATCTATCACCCCGCCGCGCACTATATGCGCGGCCCCGGGCCGAAATACCGGGAGAAGATGGGAGGCAAGCGCCCGCAGGAGTAGCGGGCGCTTTCGTAACGCGGACGCCCTCGGCCATGTTCGGGCTACAATGGCATCACTTCCTCCGGCGACGCCCAGATCGCCCCCATCGCTGTTCGCACCAGATCTTGCCCGGTCTCATCCAGCGGCGTGCGTGGCAAGCGCACCGATACATGTCCAAGCCCCCGCAGGCTGAGCGCATATTTCACGATCGATGACGCCTGATCCGGTTGCAGTGTTTCTGCCAGCGGCATCAGCATGTCCGAAATCGTGGTTGCATAGCGCGGGCAGCCTTTTCGCGCAGCGACATACATGCCGCGGCAGAGCTGCGGTGCGACACTCGCCAGTGCTGAAACGACGCCATCGCCACCGGAGAGCAGATAGGGCAGGGACGTCGCATCATGCCCGGTAAGTAGCCGAAAGCCCGGCGGCAATACCGGGCGCAGGCGCGCTAGCCGGGATGAAACGCCATTGTCATCGCGCAGTCCGATCACGCGGGAAGAGGCCGCGAGACCGAGAATGATATCGTCGGTTAAAGCCCTCGCACAGCGCATGGGCGCGTCATGCAGGATGACCGGCAGTGTCGTGGCGCTCAGGATGGCGTGGAAATGCGCCGTGATACCCTCGGCGGTCGGCTTGTTATAATAAGGGACGACCGACATCGCGGCATCGGCGCCGGCGGTTTGCGCCATGCGCGTTCTCGTGATGGCGAGCGATGTGCAGTTCGATCCGGTGCCCGCGATGATGCGCAGACGTCTGCGCGCGATGCCGACCGCAGTGCGGATCAGCACCGTGTGTTCATCCTCGGTGAGGGTGTCGCCTTCGCCGATGGTTTCGCCGACCACGACGGCACTGGCGCCGGCACGGACCTGTCGCTCGCACAACCGTGCGAAAGTCAGGAGGTCGAGGCCACCATCCGAACGAAACGGCGTCGGCAGATCGGCGATCACGCCATGCAGCCAGTTGTTGACGTGAACCGTTGCATGACTCGCAAGGGAAAGTGCGGACATGATGTGCGATCACGCAACGCGACGCTGTGGCAGCGCGATCGGCTGAGATGAGGCAAAGGGCGGTGCGCTCATGTCGAGTTCGATCAGGCCCGCTGTCTCAACGATGGAATCGGGCCGATGACCGTTCTCGAACAGCGCGTAGCGCAAAGCGGCGCTGCGAGTCTTGAAAAGGCCGCCAAACAGGCCGCTCTGTTCTTGCGCGACCCATTGGCCGCAGCGGTTTTGGCCGATCAGAACGAAGCTGAATTCACACAAGGGAGGTTCGAAACGATTCACTGTGGTCTCCTGCAAACAGCACGCTCGGAAGCGTGTGTCTGCAAGATGAGCCGCAGGGCGTTTGAAAACGAGACGACATGAAGCGCTGCGTTATAGGCGTGGCATAAATGCCGGATTGTCGCGGACGGATGCGCTGACACGGAACCATCACGTAGAGCAACGATTGGAATTTCCGCCAGGATCAGGGAGCTTGTTATGGCGAAATACTCCAAGAAGGCTGCAAAGAAAGTCGCACGAGCCATCAAGAAGGCGAAGAAGGGTACGCTGAAAAGCGGCCGCTCCGGCAAGAAGGTGACGAGCCGCAAACAGGCGATCGCAATCGGCCTGTCGGAAGCCCGCGCCGAGGGGAAGAAGGTGCCGAAAGCGCCCAAGAAGACGACGAAAAAGGCGGCCAAAAAGACGGTGAAGAAGGCAGCGAAGAAGAAGACTGCGAAGAAGACCACGAAGGCGAGAAAGTCGAAAAAGAGTTAGCCGGTTAACGGCATCGGCGACGTCTCCACGTCATCGCCCGCGTAAGCGGGCGCTGACAAAAGAGCAGACGCTCAACCATTCTTCAGCTGGGTATCAGCTCTTACTTCGTCTGGAGGGACGCTTTCTGCAGATGATCCTTGCATTCATCATTCTTGCCCGTGGCCAGTTTTTCGCTGGCGGCGCTGATCTCATCTGACGCGGTCTTCTTCTGCTTCCCGTCCGGCATCTTGGCGATGGCCTCGGCAACGAAGGCGATGTTCGACGCATTGCATTCGCGCGCCTGCAATTGCTGTGCTTGCGCGCTGATTGCCTGCGATAATGCGGTGATTGCCACTACCAGTCTCAGTGTCTTCTTCATGACTAGCTCGCCTTGCGATGCCGCGCTGTCGAACGTCCGGCCTTCTTGGCAGGCCGCTTGCGCGCCGCGGGCCGGCGGGCGGCGGAAGCGCGCTTGGTCGGCGCCTTGCCACCCTTGAGGCTTGCCTTCAGCGCATCCATCAGACTGACGACATTATCCGGTTTCTCTTCCTTCGGAGCGGCTTTCATCGGCTTGCCGGCGGCCTTGCGCTTGACCAGCGTCTTCAGTGCGCTCTCGTATTCGTCCTTGAATTTTTCAGGATCGAAATGTGCGGCTTTGCTGTCGAGGATATGCGTAGCAAGCTCGATCATGTCCTTGGAAATCTTGGGGCTCTTGATGTCGTCGAAATAGTCGGCTTCATCGCGCAATTCATAGGGATAGCGCAGCGTGGTGCCGAGCAAGCCCTTGCCGAGGGGCTCGATGGCGATGACATGTTCACGATTGGTGAGCACAATGCGCGCCAGTGCCACGCGGTCCTGATCCTTCATGGCGTCGCGGATGACGGCGAAGGCGTCGGCGCCGGCCTTGCCGTCGGGCGCGATGTAATAGGGATTGTTGAGGTAGCGACGATCGATCTCGTCACGCGGCACGAAGTTATCGATATCGATGGTATGGTTGCTCTCGATCTGGACGGCTTCGAGCTCTTCCTTCTCGATCTCGATATATTCGCCCTTGCTGATCTCGTAACCGCGCGCCTTCTGGTCCTTCTCGACCACGTCGCCCGTTTCGGCGTCGATCATCTGCTGCTTCAGCCGGTTGCCGGTGTCGCGGTTGATCATGTGGAATTTGGTTTTCTCCACCGTGGTGGAGGCCGGATACAGGACCACCGGGCAGGTCACGAGTGACAGTTTGAGGGAGCCTTTCCAGTAAGCGCGGGGCGGGGCCATGCATCCTCCAACTCATACAAATCGCTTGCCGCGCCAATCGCTTGCGCGCGTGGAACTTCAACCATCGCTCTCGGTTTTGGTTCCGATCCCCGCCTGATGGGCTCCGGAGTATGCGTTGTGGCCGACCGCCAACTATCGATCTACCGCAAGAAACGTGATTTCGCGCAGACGAAGGAGCCGTCCGGCAAGATCGTGGTGGCGCCGGCGAAACGGCCGCGTTTCGTGATCCAGAAACACGACGCCACGCGGCTGCATTACGACCTGCGACTGGAAATGGACGGCGTGTTCAAGTCATGGGCAGTGACGCGCGGGCCGTCGCTCGATCCGGCGGACAAGCGGCTGGCCGTCGAGGTCGAGGATCATCCCCTCGACTATGGCGATTTCGAAGGCACCATTCCTGCGGGCCAGTATGGCGGCGGTACAGTGCAACTGTGGGACCGCGGCTATTATGACGCCGAGGATGCCGCGAAGGGACTGAAAAAGGGGGATCTGAAGTTCACGCTGGATGGCGAGAAGCTGCATGGCAGCTTCGTTCTGGTGCGCATGAAACATGATCGCAACGGCGGCAAGCGGACCAACTGGCTGCTGATCAAGCATCGCGACGACCATGCCGTGGATGGCGGCGGTGAAGCGATCTTGGACAAGGATGCATCGGTGGCGTCGGGCCGCAGCATGGAGGCGATCGCGGAGGGCAAAGGCCGCGCTCCGAAGCCGTTCATGATCGGCAAGGCTGCCAAAATCAGGAAAGACGCCGTCTGGGATTCCAGCGAAGGCGAGGCGGCAGAGGCGCGGGTCAGCAAAGGTGTGAAAACCAAGGCCGACGTAGCGAAGAAGGCGCCAGCGAAGCGCGCGGTCCGGGCGACGAAAGCGGCCGCCATGCCGGGCTTCGTGGCGCCGGAGTTGTGCACCTCGGTGGATCGCCCACCAGCCGCAGCTGGCTGGGCGAGTGAGATCAAGTTCGATGGCTACCGGATGCAGCTCCGCGTCGTGGATGGCGACGCGACGCTGAAGACGCGAAAAGGGCTGGACTGGACCGACAGCTTTCCGGCCATCGCCGAGGAAGCTGCCAGGCTCCCGGATTGCATCATCGACGGCGAGATCGTCGGTCTCGATTCATCCGGCGCACCGGATTTCGCGGCGTTGCAGGCGGCGCTCTCCGATGGCGAGACGGATACCCTGATCTTCTTCGTGTTCGATCTGTTGTTCGCCGAAGGCGAGGATCTGCGTAAACTGCCGCTCGAAGACCGCAAGATACGTCTGAAGGCATTGCTGGACAAGGCGCGTGGCCGCCGCAAGGAGGGTCTGATCCGCTATGTCGATCACTTCACCACCGGCGGCGATGCCATCCTGCAGTCTGCTTGCAAACTGTCGCTCGAGGGCATCGTCTCGAAGAAGCTGTCGGCGCCCTATGCGTCCGGCCGCTCGAAGAACTGGACCAAAGCCAAATGCCGCGCCGGCCATGAAGTGGTGATCGGCGGCTGGAAAACAACCAATGGGAAATTCCGCTCGCTGATGGTGGGCGTGCACAAGGGCGATCATCTAGTCTATGTCGGCATTGTCGGCACTGGCTATGGAGCGGACAAGGTCAAACGCATCATGCCGGCGCTGAAGAAGGCGGCCGCGAAACAGTCGCCCTTCGAGGGTGACAATGCACCAAGCGGCGGCCGCGATGTGCACTGGCTGAAGCCCGAGCTGGTGGCGGAGATCGAATTCGCGG
>Ga0102592_1001064_pt1 | contig 34667 bp, 28 predicted proteins | sample AraplaCol_mMF_r2_FD_76861 | JGI IMG/M metagenome (GOLD analysis project Ga0102592, IMG submission 76861) | Arabidopsis root microbial communities from North Carolina, USA - plate scrape MF_Col_mMF_r2 (SPADES assembly) (version 2) | ecosystem: Host-associated > Plants > Roots > Endosphere...
ATGGTCTTGGCGTCCTTGCGCATCATCCGGCCGGCCGTCAGGGGGCGCATCCAGCTGACGTCGTGGGCGCTGCGGATGGTCTCGCCGCGCAGGTGCAGGCGCCAGGTCGAGAACGAGTAGCCGAAGGTCTCGCGCACGATGGCGCTGGCGATCAGCGAGGCCACCAGGGCGGCGGCGGCCACGGTGAAGTCGCCGGTCGCCTCCAGCACCAGGAACGACATGGTGAAGGGCCCGCCGACGACCGCGACGCCGAACGCCCCCAGCCCGACCAGGGCCGCCACCGTCGGGTCCAGCGACGGCAGCCAGGGCACGAACACGGTCAGGGCCGCGAAGATCTGGCCCACCAGCACGCCCAGGAACAGCGAGGCGAAGAACAGGCCGCCCCGGAAGCCGAAGCTCAGCGACACCACGCTGGCCAGGGCCTTCATGGCCAGCAGGATCAGCAGCATCCTCAGGCCCAGGTCGGCCGTCAGGTTGACGTGCACCGCGCCGTGGCCCGCCGACAGGGTCTGGGGAGTGATCATCGCCATGGCCGCCAGGGCCAGGCCGCCGACCATCGGCCTGAAGGTCTTGGGCAGCTTCGACTTGCCGACCAGCCCCTCGGCCGAGGCCACCAGCCGCATCAGGGCCACGCCCGCGAACGCGCAGACCACGCCCAGCAGGGCGTAGAGGCCGTAGTCGAACCACGACTGCACGGCCGGGGTCGAGGTCTTCAGCAGATAGGGCAGGCCGCCCATCCGCCCGGCCACCAGCACCGCGGCCAGGGCGGCGGCGGCCACCGGGGCCAGGTTGGCGACGGTGTAGGCCCCGATCACGATCTCGAACGCGTAGAAGGCGCCGGTCAGGGGCGCGCCGAAGGCGGCGGCGATGGCCGCCCCGGCCCCCGCCCCGACCAGGGTGCGCATGTCGGCCCGCCGCAGGTTCAGCCGCTGGCCGACGAACGAGGCGATGGCCGCCCCGGCCTGGGCGTAGGCGGCCTCCAGCCCGACCGAGGCCCCGACTCCGTTCGACAGCAGGGTCTGGCCGCAGATGAAGGCGCTGTCGCGGACCGACAGATGGCCGCCGTGCAGGGCGTTGGCCTCCACCGGGTCGACGGCCGGCTTGGGGCGGTATTTCAGCCAGGCCCAGGTGGCGACGCCCAGCACCAGCCCGCCCAGGGGGATGGCCAGGGTCCGCCAGGGGGCGATCACGCTCTGGGCGCTGAGCCGCTCGTCGATATTGATGGCGAACAGCAGCACCTGCAGGCCGTGGGCCAGCTTGGCCTGCAGCACGGCCAGCGCCCCGGCCCCGGCCCCGATCAGGGTGGCCACGGCGATTAGCCACAGCTCGCTGGACCGGATCCGCCGCCGCAGCCAGCTGAGCCAGCGCACGGAGGTGGAGGTCGGGAGGGACAGCTGCATGAGGCCTGACGGTTTCGCGGGACCGCGCCATCTTACGGGCTGAGCGGGGCGAGGCAACGCGTGGCGTGCGGGCTTAGGTCCGCGTGGCGGCGGGCGCCGGCGCCTGGGCCGTCAGCACCACGCCGGTTCGCGCCGGCCGGGCCATGCCCTCCGGCCCGCGCCAGTCGGCGGCGACGATGAACAGGGTGGTTCCGTCCGGACCGCCCAGGGCGCAGGAGAAGCAGCCGCGGTCAGCCTCGACTCGGGCCAGGACCCGCCCGCCCTCGGCCACCCGCACGCAGCAGCGGCCCGGCACGTCGGCGTACCAGAGCGCTCCGTCGGCATCGAGGCAGATCCCGTCGGGATGGCCGTCGACCTCGGCCCAGATTCGCCGGTTCGCAAGGCCGCCGTCGGGGGCGATGTCGAAGGCGGTCAGGCGTTGGCCGTAGGACTCCGCGACGATCAGGGTCGCGCCGTCGGGGGTGACCGCCATGCCGTTCGGAAAGGCCACGCCGTCGGCGACCTGGCGCGCCGCGCCATCCGGCGTGACCAAAGCGATGATCCCGGTCGTCGGCTCGCCGTGCGGGAAGTCGAAGCCGATGTTGTTGACATAGGCGTTGCCCCGGCCATCCCCCTCGGCGACAACGACGATCTCGTTCCAGGGCTTGGCCGACAGCGCCGACAGGTCGGCATAGGGCTTCAGCTGGCGGTGCGGCGCCATGTACGACACCTGGCCGGCCGCGCTGACCAGCAGCCGGCCGTCGGGCAGGGGGTCGATGCAGAACGGCAGGGCGTCGACCGGAACGATCGTCTCGCGCCGTCCGGCCATGTCGACCGTGATCAGCTCGCGCGCGCCCCAGTCGCAGACCCACAGCCGGTCGTTCCACCAGCGCGGCGACTCGCCCATCACCAAGCCGTCCAGCAGGGTCTTGGTTTCGAGGAGGACGGGGGCTTCGAGGACAGGGACGGTCATGGGGCGCTCCAGAAGGCTCTTGCCCAAGGACGCGGCTTTGACCGGGAATGCGACAGCGAGCCGCGGGGAAATCGACGAACGGCGCCTGAGCGTCGACGAAGGGCGAGGGCGCGCGCCTTCAGGACTGGTCGCCGCGCTCGTACGCCAGCAGCCAGCGCTTGCGCTCGACGCCGCCGCCATAGCCGGTCAGGGCGCCGCCGGTCCCGATCACCCGGTGGCAGGGCACGACGACCGCGATCGGGTTGGCGCCGTTGGCCGCGCCGACCGCGCGCACGGCGGCGGGGCGTCCGATCCGCTCGGCCAGGCGGGCGTAGCTGGTCGTTTCACCCAGCGGGATCTCGACCAGGGCGTTCCAGACCTGCTGCTGGAAGGCCGTGCCGCCGATCGTCCAGGGGATGGTCTTCAGCGCCGCAAGCTCGCCGGCGAAATAGGCCTCAAGCCCGTCGCGCACCGCCGCCGGCGCCGCGCCGGCCGCCACCGTCTGGCCGCGGTGGTGCAGGCGCAGGGCGCCGGCCAGGCGTTGGGGCCGGTCGTGGAACTCCAGCACCCGCAGCCGGCCCTCGGCGTCGGCGACCACGTCGACCTCGCCGATCGGGGTGGCCAGCACGTCCAGCGTCAGGATCTCAGGCCGCACGCTTCACCTTCCGGACCGGCGGGGCGCCCTCATCGGCCAGCGAGGCCCACAGGTGCAGGGCGGCGTAGGCCCGCCAGGGCCGCCAGGCCTCGGCCCGCGCCAGCAGCTGATCCGCCGTCGGGCGGACGCCGTCGGCGTCGGCCAGGGCGCGCATCAGGGCGACGTCGGCGGCCGGGAAGGCGTCGGGCTCGCGCAGCTGGCGCATGGCGATGTACTGGGCCGTCCATTCGCCGATGCCGGGCAAGGCGCGCAGGCGGGCGACCATCTGCGTCAGGCTGGCGGTCGGCGACAGCAGGTTCGGGTCGGCGGCGACCGCCTCGGCCATGGCCGACAGGCAGCGGATGCGGGCGCCGGGCATCTTCAGGCCGGACAGGTCGGCGTCGGCCAGGCGCCGGGCCGACGGGAAGGCGTGGGTCAGGCCCGGTTCGGCCCCCAAACCGGGAGACGTCTGCGACAGCGGCTCGCCGTATGCGGCGGTCAGGTCGCCGGCCAGCTTGCGGGCCTGGACCACGGTGATCTGCTGGCCCAGGATCGCCCGCACCGCCAGCTCGAACCCATCCCAGGCCCCGGGCACCCGCAGGCCGGGCCGCAGGGCCACCCGGCGCGCCAGGTCCGGATCGCGCGACAGCACCTCGCCGATGCCGACCGGGTCGGCCGACAGGTCGAACACCCCGCGTACCCGGGCCAGGATGCGGGGCAGGGCCGAGGGCTTGGGGAACCGCACCGCCACGCTCAGCCGGTCGCCGCCGATCGGCGCCACGGCCAGGGTCCCAGCCGCGCCGTCCAGGGCGATGACCCGACGGTAGACATCGTTCTCGACGACCTCGACGCCGGGGATCGCCCGCATGGCCAGGAAGGCCAGCATGCCGTCCCAGTCGTAGGGCGGGCGATAGCGCAGGGTCAGGGAAATGGCTTCTCCGGCGGGAGCGGGGAGGGCTTTCCTGCGGCGCAGGGCGGCGGGCGGCCGGTCGTAGAGTTGCTGGAAGGTCTCGTTGAAGCGCCGCACGCTGCCGAAGCCGGCGGCCAGGGCCACCTCGCCCATCGGCAGGTCGGTCTCGTGGATCAGCTGCTTGGCCAGCAGCACCCGCCGGGTCTGGGCCACGCCCACCGGCGTCGCGCCCAGGTGCTGCAGGAACAGCCGCCGCAGCTGACGCCCGCCGACCCCGACCCGCTCGGCCAGAGTTTCCACGTCTCCTTCATCGAGCGCGCCGGCCTCGATCAGGGCCAGGGCGCGGCTGACGGTGTTGGACGCCCCGTTCCACGCCCCCAACTGCGGCGAAGTCTCGGGCCTGCAGCGCAGGCAGGCGCGATAGCCGGCCTCCTGGGCCGAGGCGGCGGTGGCGTGGAAGGTGACGTTCTCGCGCTTGGGCGTGCGGGCCGGACACACCGGCCGGCAGTAGATGCCCGTCGTCTTCACGGCCACGAACAGCCGGCCGTCGAAGCGGGCGTCGCGGGTCTGGATGGCGCGGTAACAGGCGTCGGGATCAAGGTCCATGCGCCCGATCATAGCCCCGGACGAAGCGCCGTCTCGCGGTTTTCGGACCTCGTCATCCGTGGTGGTCGTGGTGTGGGGTTGCAGAGGTTTGCAATCTTCGGGTGAATAATATTCATCGATGTGTGAATGTCCATTGTTCGTACTTTTCGGATAGAAAGACACCAATCTGAACATGCCGGTCGTGGCAAAGCTGTGGTGCGACAAAAGGCCCGGCGAAAACGGTCCAATACATAGGTGTTAACGTCCTATTCGGCATGAACATTAGAGGGTGGTCAACCGAGGCGGTCGCCCAATAGGTCCCATGTTCGGTCTGGGGCCATCACCATGAAGCAACCTGTCCTTTGGGCGACGAGCGCGCTGATCGCCGCCGTCGCCATCTCCGGTTTCGCCGTCGCCCGCCAGGAGCGCGGCGCGCCCGGCGTCAGCCTGGCCCGCGACCTAGTCGCCGCGGCCAGCGCCTTCGAAACCTACACCCGCGGCGCCGGGACCATCTCGGCGGCGTTCGACAGCGGCGGCGGCGTCGCCGAGGCCCTGGCCAAGGGCGCGGCCTACCAGCCCGAGCAGCTGGACGCCGGCATGATCGCCTACGGCGCCATCGCGGCCTTGCAGGAGGAGGCCTTCATCGACGGCGTCCGCCAGGCGGCGCGCGAAACGCCGCCCGAGGCGCTGATCCAGCGGCTGGAAGCCAACCCCGAAAGCGTCGTCGAGATCGACGGCGTCGCCGCCGCCGCCAGCCGGGCCCAGGCCGCCCTGCTCCGGCGCGGCGCGCCGCTGGGCGCCACCGGCAAGGCGGTCAAGCAGGCGGCCTACGACATCCAGCACCAGGACTGGTCCAAAGGGCCAGTCGCCGACAACGCCGGCCGCCTGGCCAGGGTCAAGGCGATGTCGGCCGCCTTCTTCCAGCCCGGCGACGCGGACGCCGGCCGGCTGATCCAGGCGGCGACCGCGCCGCGCGACGGCGCGGGTTCAGGCGGCGAGGGCGGGGCGGCCTTCACCCCGGTGACCGTGCGCGCCGCCGCCCTGGCCGCCCTGGCGGTGCTGGGCGCGGCCGGCGACGAGGACGTCGCCAGGCTGGACGTCGTCATGCGCGAACCGAAGAGCGGCTTCTGCATGAAGATGGCCAAATTGAACCTCTACCAGTGCCTGGCGGTGGCCGGTCCGCACTACGAGGACGTCTTCTGCCTGGGCCAGCACGCCCTGATCGACACCGCCCAGTGCGTCAACGACGCGGCCGGCGGGGCGACGGTCCCGACGGCGGCGCCGGCCCCGGCCCCGCGTGCGGTCCCCGGGTTCATGATCCCGGTGGCCGGCCAGGCGGTGGCGGCGATGTCGCCGGTTCCGGAGGGCAACTGATCGGCGTTCGGCGGCGGATGGTTTACATCCGCCGCGTTCGTCCCTAGAGAGCTGGGCCATGTCCGTCGTGATGACCAAAGCCATTATTCGCAAAACGACCCGCTTCGGCGGGGCGTCTGCGGGTGTGCGCGAGGTCTAGAGCGCGACCATCCGGACAGAAGCCCCGCCGACGCGCGGGGCCGTCCTGTCCAGACCGGCAAGACTCCCCGCGCCTCCGCATCCTTAGGAGACGCATGACATGACCCCGGCCTTTTCCCGTTCCAATCCTCCCCATGTCGGCATCGTCGGCGCCACCGGCCTGGTCGGCGAGATGATGCGGACCCTGCTGGCCGAGCGGAACTTCCCGCTGAAGTCGCTGCGCCTGTTCGCCTCGGCCCGGTCGGCCGGAACGACCCTGGCCTGGGGCGAACGGGAGATCGTGGTCGAGGACGCCGCGACCGCCGACTACGCCGGCCTGGACATCGTGTTCTTCTCGGCTGGCGGCGACACCTCGCGCGCCCTGGCGCCGAAGGTGGCGGCGGCCGGGGCGATCGTCATCGACAACTCCTCGGCCTGGCGCGACGATCCGGACGTGCCGCTGGTGGTGGCCGAGGTGAACCCCCACGCCCTGGCCGCGATCCCCAAGGGGATCGTCGCCAACCCCAACTGCACGACCATGGCGGCCATGCCGGTCCTGAAGCCGCTGCACGCGGCGGCCGGCCTGAAGCGGCTGACGGTCAGCACCTACCAGGCGGTGTCGGGCGGCGGCGTGGCCGGGATCGAGGAATTGCGCGAGCAGGTGCTGGCGGCAGCGGACGGCGCCGCCGCCCTGGCCCGCGACGGCGGGGCGGTCGCCTTCCCCGCGCCGAAGAAGTGGGTCGCGCCCATCGCCTTCAACGTCGTGCCGCTGAACTACAAGCTCGGCGAGGACGGCTATACCGAGGAGGAGGCCAAGCTACGCGACGAGAGCCGCAAGATCCTGGAGATCCCCGGCCTGCCGGTGTCGGGCACCTGCGTGCGGGTGCCGGTGTTCACGGGCCACTCGCTGTCGATCAACGCCGAGTTCGAGCGGCCGCTGAGCGTGGCCCAGGCGCTGGACCTGCTGGGCCGGGCGCCGGGCGTGGTGCTGGCCGAGGCGCCCAATCCGCTGGCGGCCACGGGCCAGGATCCGGTGTTCGTCGGCCGGGTGCGGGCGGACCCGACCGTCGCGCACGGCCTGGCGCTGTTCGTGACCGGCGACAACCTGCGCAAGGGCGCGGCGCTCAACGCGGTGCAGATCGCCGAGGTGCTCTGCGGTCGAGGGTGAGGCCAGGGGTGGGGCTCACGGAAACAGCCCCGCCGTTCGATAGGCGGCGATCGTGCGGTCGTAGATCGCCACGTCGCCGCCGCCCCGCGCCAGCAACTGGGCGCCGTTGATGGCCGACAGCACCGCCAGGGCCTTCGGGTCGGCCTCGGGGCCGGTCAGGCCCAGAACCTGGGTCAGCCAGGCGACGTTCAGGGCGATGAACCTTTCGACCTCGGCCATCACCTCGGCCGGCATGTCGGCCTTTTCAGCGGCCATGATCCCGACCAGGCACATGCGGTTGTCGTTGATCAGGGCGCCGCGGAAGACGTCGGTGTAGAGCCGCATGCGCCCGGCGGCGTCGGGCGCGACGGCCAGGATATGCTCGAAGGCCTTGGCGGCGGTCTCGGTGTAGCGCTTGGCCAGGGCCGCGCCCAGGTCGCCCTTGGTCGGGAAGTGGTAGTGGATGCTGGCGCTCTTGATCCCGACCGTCTTGGCCAGGTCGCGGAAGCTCAGGGCGTTGTAGCCGCGGGCCTGCACCACGGCCTGGCCGGCGTCCAGGATCGCCTGTCTCGTATCCGGCTTCGTCTCGGGGGGCACTGCTGATTCCTCGCCTACCTACCGATAGATAATTGTTGACGACGCGCCGCGAAAGGCCTTTACCGATTTGCCTATCTACTGATAGGTAGAATCATCGAAAAGGCAGCCGCCATGAAAATCCACGACTTCGCCATCGGGCCCAATCCGGCCCGCGTCCGCATCGCCCTGGCCGAGAAGGGCCTGGGATCCGACGTCACCTTCGTGCCGGTCGACCTGCCGGGGGCGGAGCACAAGCAGCCGGCCTTCCTGGAGAAGAACCCGACCGGCACCGTGCCGGTGCTGGAGTTGGACGACGGTCTGTTCATCTCCGAATGCACGGCGATCACCGAATACCTGGACAACCTCGACGGAAACCCGGTGCTGACCGGCCGGACGCCGCGCGAGAAGGCGGTGATCCACATGATGCAGAAGCGGGCCGAGTCCGAGCTGATCGACGCGGTGGGGATCTATTTCCACCACGCCACCCCGGGGCTGGGTCCGAAGATGCTGCCTCACAAAAGCCCCGACTGGGACGGCCGCCAGGCCTGGGGCGAGCGCTCGCGCGACAAGGCCGTGGCCGGCATGCGCTATTTCGACAAGGTGCTGCGCGACCAGCCCTACGTGGCCGGCGAGACCTTCTCGATGGCCGACATCACCGTGTGGGGCGGCCTGGCCTTCGCCGATTTCGCCCGGATCGCGATCCCGGAAGAGTGCGCGGCGCTGGCGGCGTGGCGGGCGAAGGTGGCCGAACGGCCCAGCGTGAGGTCGCCGGCGGGGTAGGACGGCGGGCTGATCCGCCCAACCACGGCCGTCATCCTCGGACTTGTTCCGAGGACCTCTCTATCCGCCCGCTTGTCGATGGGGAATCGTCCGCGATCTCACCGCTCCGCAGATTACCCATCAGTTCGGCTGAGGCAGGGGGCTCGGAACAAGTCCGAGGATGACGGACGGAAGGAGCAAGAGAAAAGGCCTCCCGGTTCGCACCGGGAGGCCTTCGTCGTCACCGGGGGCGAAGACCCTACCGGATCCCCGCCACTTCCCGCGCCCGCTCGCGCTCGGCCTTCTGCTGGTAGGCCAGGTCGCCGTACTTGCCATACTCCATCCGGGCGATGGTGCGCTCGTGCACCTCGTCCGGGCCGTCGGCCAGGCGCAGGGTGCGGATGCCGGCATAGGCCTTGGCCAGGCCGAAGTCGGTGGTGACGCCGCCGCCGCCATGGGCCTGGATGGCGTCGTCGATGATTTTCAGGGCCAGGCGCGGGGCCGCCACCTTGATCATGGCGATCTCCAGCCGCGCCGACTTGTTGCCGGCCTTGTCCATCATGTCGGCGGCCTTCAGGCACAGCAGGCGGCACATCTCGATGTTGATGCGGGCCTCGGCGACGCGCTCCTCCCAGACCGAGTGGTCGGAGATGTACTTGCCGAACGCCTTCCGGCTCATCAGCCGCTTGACCATCTTCTCCAGCGCCACCTCGGCCGTGCCGATGGTGCGCATGCAGTGGTGGATGCGGCCGGGGCCCAGGCGGCCCTGGGCGATCTCGAAGCCGCGGCCCTCGCCCAGCAGCAGGGCGTCCTGGATCGGCACGCGCACGTCCTTGAGGATCACCTCGGCGTGGCCGTGCGGGGCGTCGTCATAGCCGAACACCGGCAGCATGCGGACGATCTCGATGCCGGGGCTGTCCATCGGCACCAGCACCTGGCTCTGTTGCTGGTGGCGGCTGGCGTTGTCGGGATCGGTCTTGCCCATGACGATGGCGACCTTGCAGCGCGGGTCGCCCACGCCCGAGCTCCACCACTTGCGGCCGTTGATCACATAGTGGTCGCCGTCGCGCTCGATGCGGGTCTCGATATTGGTGGCGTCCGAGCTGGCCACCGCCGGCTCGGTCATCAGGAAGGCGCTGCGGATCTCGCCGTTCATCAGCGGGCGCAGCCAGCGCTCCTTCTGCGCCAGCGTGCCGTAGCGCATCAGCACTTCCATGTTGCCGGTGTCGGGCGCCGAGCAGTTGAAGACCTCGGACGCAAAGCCGATCTTGCCCAGCTGCTCGGCGATCAGGCTGTATTCGAGGTTGGTCAGCTGGACGCCCTCGAACTGGAAGCTGTCGTCGACATGGGTCTGGCCGCTGTGCGGCGGCATGAAGAAGTTCCACAGCCCGGCGGCCTTGGCCTTGGCCTTCAGCTCTTCGACGACCTGCACGACCTTCCAGCGTTCGGCCCCGAGCACGTTCATCTCGGCCTCGTAGATCGGGACGGCGGGAACGACGTGCTCTTCCATGAACGCGGTGACCCGGTCGAGGAAGCTGCGCTGGGTGGCGGAGATTTCGAAATCCATGGCGTTCCCGGTCCCGTCCTGTGATGTCAAACGCTTGTTTGAAACCGTTCTAGCACCGAACGGAGGCCGACGGCAAGCGGGGGTTCCTCCTCCGGTCCGTCATCCCGGGCACAAGGCCCGGGATGACGGTTGAAGGGGAGTGGGGGAGTTTCCCTACAGCACGTAGTTCACCGCGATCACCGGCGTCACCGAGGCGGTGGTGTTGCGGCCGGCCGGGACGATGCGGGCGCCGGCGATCACGCCCAGGACCGGGCTGAAATTGTACTCGACCGCTGGAGCCAGGATCAGGGCCTGGCTGACCGGCGAGCGGCGTTCGTAGGCCCCGCCGGCCCCGTCGCGGCCGGACACCGTGGTCGCGGCGTCGCGCTGGTAGGCCAGGTCGATGGCCGCCACCCAGCGGCGGGTGAGGCTGTACTCGAAGGCCAGGTCGACATTGAACGAGTCGCCCGGCCTGGCGCGGCCCGTAAAGCCGGCGGGCGTGCCGTAGACGCTCACGCCCTCCACGTCGGCGTGACCCGAGCGTGTGTAGGCCAGGTTCAGGCGGGTGCGCAGGATGCGGCCGTTCGGCGTCCAGAAATAGGTCTGGGAATTGAGGCCGACCGTGGTGGCGTAGGCCCCGCTGCCGAAGCCGTCCCTGGGGCGGGCGTCCAGCCGGTCGTGGCGGCCGGTGGGCAGGGTCTCCTGCAGCATCAGCGAGACGGTCGGCATGCGGCCGCCTTCCTTCCACTTGGCCAGGCGGTACTGGCCCTGCACGGTCAGGTCGCCCAGTTGGACCCCGTTGCTGGACCGGCCGCCGGACCGGGCGTGGCCGAAGCGGGGGATCAGGCCGGCGGTGAAGGTGTCGGTGACGCCGTACAGCAGGTAGGTCTGGGAGCCGAAGCTGTCGGCGGCCGGCGCGGCGTGGCGCTTGCCCTCGCCGTCGATCACGCCATAGGGCTTGGCGTCGTAGAGGTAGGGCTCGATCAGGGCCCGGCCCTTGGGCAGGGTCGAGGCGCCGGAGGCCAGGATCGGTCCGGTCCACCAGGCGTCGTCCAGGGCCTGGCGCGTCGGGACGGCGTCGTTGGCGAAGGCCGGGGCGAAGGCGAGGGCGGCCAGGCCCAGTCCGGCCCATAGCGAGGTCAGGCCCTGGCGGGCCCGTGGCGCGTACGAAACCATCGATCTGCTCCCCGTCAGCGTCGCGGCCTTGGGCGGCCGACGATCGTCGTTAGACGGTCGTGCGCGCGACCGCCGCCCGGAACTTGCGACGGCGAGGTGTCAGGACATGTCAGCAGTGTGGGCCGGCCTTCACGCTCCTGGCCGCCTTTCCTGATGCGCCGGACCTGTCGCGCCCGAGCTTGCGCGGTGCCGCCGGGCGGAGGCATTCTGCCGCCCATGAACATCCAGATTCGCCCCCTCGAAGGCCGCTATGTGCGGCTGGAACCGATCACTCCAGAGCTGCGCGCCGAGCTGAAGGGGGCGATCGACTGCGACCCCGAGAGCTGGGAGATCATGTCGACCAACGGCTGCGGCGAGGGCTTCGCCGACTGGTGGGGCGCGCTGAAGGGCGAGACCGAGCGCGGCGAGCGGATCGGCTTCGCCATCCGCCGGCTGAAGGACAACAAGGTGGTCGGCACCTCCAGCTACCTGAACATCCGCAAGCTGCACCGGGGCCTGGAGGTCGGCTCGACCTTCCTGCACCCCGACGCCCGTTCGGGCCCGGTCAATCCGGAGTCCAAGCTGCTGCTGCTCAAGCACGCCTTCGACTCCGGGGCGATCCGGGTGGAGTTCATGGTCGACGTGCGCAACGCCCGCAGCCAGGCGGCCGTCGAGAAGCTGGGCGCCGACAAGGACGGCGTGCTGCGCAACCACAAGATCACCTGGACCGGCCACGTGCGCGACACCGCCGTGTTCTCGATCACCGACGCCGACTGGCCGGGCGTCAGGCAGCGCCTGGATTTCCGGCTGCAGGAGACGTTCGCCTAGGGTGACTGTGAATTGGCCGCGTCGCCTTCCGTTGTCATCCCGGAAAGCGCGTAGCGCTTGTCCGGGATCCAGGCCGCCGCGCCGCCTTCACCCAGTCCCCTGGATCCCGGACAGCCTCTGCGAGGCTTCCGGGATGACAACCGCCCCGTTGCGGTGAAAGCCGCCGAATCACAAGAAAACTACGCCCTAGACCGCCGCTGAACCTCGCCAATTGTCGCCGTTCCGCGAATAACGCCGATCTTCGAGGTAAAGATGGCGTTACCCATGTCCATGTAAAGATTTCGCCAAGCTTTCGCAGGTAGTTTACTGCCTCATGACGGCTATTGCGTGCTTGAGAATTCTGGTCGCCGGGACCGCCGAGGCGGGTCGGAGCATCCCGGTCTCCCAGGTGGAAGCCGCTGCGGACCTGTATCTCAAGCATCGCTGGAAGGCCCCGCGCCGCTACGGCGCCGTCGCGCCCCTGGCCTTCGTGCTGGCCGACACCAAGGCCGAGCGCCTGGATCCGGTCGAGATGCAGACCCTGGCGATCGAGCTGGAGGCCGGCCTGTTCCCCGGCCGCCCCGAGTCTGAAAAGGGGGCGGGCCAGGTCTGCCTGCTGACCTTCGAGGGCGACGAGACCGCCGTCCTGCAGTTCGCCAGCCTGTCCCAGGCGTCCCTGGCCAGCCTGATCGCCGGCCGCGGCTATGCCGGGCCGCCCGGCCACGTCCAGGTGATCACCGCCGAGGAAATTCGCGCCGTGCCCAGCGCGCCCAGCGAGGCCGTGATCGATGAAACGCTGCAGGCCGCGCTGAGCCAGACGGCGCCGGCCCAGGGCATCCCCGTCGCCCGCGCCGCGGAGCCGACCGCCGCTGTCGCCGTAGAGGCCACGCCGGCCGCTCGTCCGGCCCCCTCGGCCGCGGCCGCCAAGCCCGCGCCGATCGCCGAGAAGCCCAAGCCGCCGCCCCCGCCCGCCACCGGCTGGTGGGGCCTGTACCATCCACCGTCGGAGTCGTTCGTCGGCGCGGTGATCGGCCTGCGGGCCGACCTGCTGGCCCCGCGTCCCACCGAGGACGCCGCCCTGCTGACCCGCGACCTGACCTGCCTGAACGACGCCCAGGCCGCGTTCGCCCATCCGGCCTTCCAGAAGGGCGGCGACGCGGGCATGCTGTTCGCGCCGTTCAGCTTCTGGAACCTGACCAACCCGGCCTCGCAGGAGGCTTACAAGCGCCGGCTGTCCCGCTATCCGCTGGCCCTGCAGGCCCGGCTGGGCGCGACGATCTACGACACCCCGCGCGAGCCCTCGCTGGGCCTGCTGGGCCAGATCCGCACGTTCCTGCAGCCGCACTTCGCCTTCATCGACCTGAACATCACCGAGCCGAACTTCCCGGTCGCCACCCTGCCGGGCGAGCTGGCCACCAGCATCACCCTGTCGCTGCCCGAGGACGACCTGCGGGCCCGCGTCGAGGCGATCGGCCAGTTCGCCTCGGCCCAGGGCGCCTATCGCGCCAAGGGGGTTCGGCAGGGCGTGACCGGCCTGCGCGACCCCAGGGAACTGGAGGCCTGCCGCGCAGCCGGCCTGCGGTTCGTCTCCGGCCCGGCGATCAGCGACCTGATGGCCAGCCCGATCGGCGCCGCTCCGGCCCAGGGCCTGCCGCTGAAGGTCGCCTGAAGCTCAACCTTGGCGGCGCCGCGACAGTGGGTCGCGGACGAATTTCTCGCGTTTGAGTCGATTTCGCTAACCTTCCACGCGTAGGGTGGCGGCATGACAGCGATCGCGTGCTTGAAGGTCTTCGTGGGCGACGAACTGCGGTTCGCCGACAACGACACCATGGCCGGACTGGTCGGCAAGGTGGCGGGCGCCTATCTGGAGACCACCTGGTTGTGGCCGCGCCGCTACGGCCTGGTCGCGCCGTTCTCGTTCGTGCTGGCCGACCCGCGCGCCACCGCGCTGGACGCCCGCGAACTCCAGGCCCTGGCCCGCGACCTGCAGTTCAAGCTGTTCGGCGACAAGGGCGCCGGCGACATCGCCCTTCTGATGTTCGAGGGCGACCAGACCGACGTGATGCGCTTCGCAGGCATCAACGGCGCCCAGCTGATGGCCCTGCTGGAAGGCGAGGGCGAGAGCCCGTTCGCTGGACGAGTCTGCCGGATCACCCCGACCGAGGTCAGTTCGGTCGTGCCGAAGGGCGGGCCGGTTTGCGGCGCGCCGACCATGGAGGAGCTGGCGGCCCTGGACGACGCCGCGCCGGCCGGGCCCCCGGCCCGGGTCGGCTATCGCGGCGTCTATCACGGCCCCCGCCAGACCTTCATCGGCAGCGTTGCGGTCTGGCGCCAGGCCCAGGTGGCGTCCGCCTTCGGCCTGACCCCGCCGCAGGTCGAGGTCAACCGCCCCGAGGACGACGTCGCCACCCTGGGCGGCGCGGCCGAGGCCCTGGCCGCCGTCTCGGTCGGCGTGATGTTCTTCCCGATCAGCTTCTCGACCCTGGTCAAGCCCCGGGCGCGGGCGGACCTGCTGCCGCACCTGGAAGCGCTGCCGCGCGCGTCGCGGCTGCGGCTGGCGGTCGGGGTCTATGACACGCCCCGCGCCCCCTCGTTCTCGGCCCTGTCGCAGATCAAGCGGTTCCTGGACCCGTTCTTCGGCCGGCTGGACCTGCGGGTCACCGATCCGGCCTTCCAGATCGACGAACTGCCGGCCGACCTGGCGGGCAGCGTCACCCTGGTCCTGCCCCCCGGCGACGAGCCGATCCGGCTGGCGACGATCAGCCGCTTCGTGCGCGAGGCGCCGGCCTATCGTCGCAAGCAGGTCTGGCAAGGCGTGGCCGACATCCGCACCCGCCGCGAGCTGAACCATTGCATCGAGCTGGGCGTGCCGTTCATGACCGGCGAGGCGGTGACCGACCTGCTGGAGCAGCCGGTCGGCGCGTCCCAGCTGCCGTGGCTGAACCTGCCGCTGCACGACTGGTCGGTGGCGCCCGAGGCCGGACCGGTCTCGTCCGTGGCCTGATCGGCCCCATTCCACGATCCCGAGCCGCAAAGCCCTGGATTTGCCGGGCGACGCAACGCACCTTGGGCCAGTTGGCGGCAGGGGCGGGGCGAGACGATGAACGGCATGAAACGATTGGCGGGCGCGGCCTTGGCCGCCCTGCTGCTGGCCGGCGCGGCGCAGGCCCAGTCCGCTCACCCCGCCCAGACGCCGGAGGCCCGAACCGCCGCGCGCTTCGCCGCCGCCGCCAAGGACCGCGCCCAGCTGCGGCTGTTCCTGCGGGCCATGCCCAAGGGCGGCGACCTGCACAACCACCTGTCGGGCGCGGCCTATGCCGAGGACTTCCTGGCCTGGGCCGACGCCGACGGCCTGTGCGTGACCACCGGCCCCCTGCCGGCCATCGTCCCCGCGCCGTGCGACGCGCCGGGCAAGGTTCCGGCCCGGGGCCTGGGCCAGACCAATCCGGCCCTCTACGGCCGGGCGATCAATTCGCTGTCGATGCGCAACTATAATCCCGGCGCCGACGGGGCCCTGCCGTCCGGCCACGACCAGTTCTTCTCGACCTTCGGCCGGTTCGGGACGGCGACCGACGGCAACCTGCCCAACCTGCTGGCGGTGGCGCGCGACTACGCGGCCGGCGACCACGTGGGCTATGTCGAGACCTCGGTGAACCCGTCGGCGATGTACGACCTGGTCAGGCTGGCGCGCGACACGCCCTGGGACGGCGACATGGTCAAGGCCCTGGCCGCGCTGGAGCCGGGCATCCCGGCCATGACCGCCAAGGCCCGCCAGGAGTTCGACGCGGCCGAAGCCGAGGCCGACCGCCGCCAGGGCTGCCTGGCGCAGAAGCCGCGCACCGGTCCCTGCGCCGTCGAGCTGGGCTACCAGGCGTTCGCCGTGCGCATCCTGTCGCCGTCGGTGGTGTTCGCCCAGCTGACGGCGGCCTTCGCCCTGGCCCAGGCCGACCCGCGCTTCGTCGGCGTCAACATCGTCGCGCCCGAGGACGACCCGACCGCCCTGGCCGACTACGCCCTGCACATGCGCATGCTGCAATTCCTGCACGCCCGCTATCCGGACGTGAAGCTGTCGCTGCACGCCGGCGAGCTGACCCAGGGCCTGGTCACCCCGCGCGACCTGCGCTTCCACATCCGCCAGGCGGTCGAGGTCGCCGGGGCCCGCCGCATCGGCCACGGCGTCGACATCGCCTACGAGGCCGACGCCCAGGACCTGCTGGCCCGCATGGCCCGCGACCGCATCGCCGTCGAGATCAACCTGACCAGCAACGACGTCATCCTGGGCGTCAAGGGGGCCGACCACCCCCTGGCCCTCTACCGCAAGGCCGGCGTGCCGTTCGTGCTGTCCACCGACGACGAGGGCGTCTCGCGCATCGACCTGACGAACGAGTATCTGCGCGCCGTCACCGAGCAGGGCCTGGGCTATGCCGACCTGAAGGCCGCCGCTCGCGCCAGCCTGGAATACGCCTTCCTGCCCGGCCCCAGCCTGTGGGCCGCGCCGCGCACGCCGGTCGCCGCCTGCGCCAAGGCCGGCCCGGCCTGCGACGCCTTCCTGGCCGGCAGCCGCAAGGCCGCGGCCCAGTGGCGGCTGGAGCGCGCGTTCGAGGCGTTCGAGGCCTCCCAATAGTCCGCTCATCCCGGCGAATGCCGGGATGAGCGGATATTTAAAGAACGCCTACCCCTTCGGCGCCTCGAAGGTGATCACCACGCTGTCGGCCGAGCGGTCGGCGGGGCCGTGATAGACCGCCTCGATGTTGTTGCCGTCCGGGTCGTAGGCGAAGGCGGCGTAGTAGCCGGGGTGGTAGGGCCGCTCGCCCGGACCGCCGTTGTCGCGCCCGCCGTTGGCCAGGGCGGCGGCGTGGAAGCGCTTGACCGCCTCCTGGTCGGGGGCCTGGAAGGCCAGGTGCACGTGGCTGGCCGGCTCGCCGACGTCGATCCACAGCTCGTCGGCGTAGACGTGCTCCCCGGCCCCGGGGATCTCGCCCTCGACCAGGGGCACGCCCACCGCCTCGAGCACGGCCTTGTAGAACCGTTTCATGGCCGGCAGGTCCCGGGTGCGCAGGTGGACGTGGTCGATCAGGCGGCCGCGGTGGAGTTGCATGGCTCGAGGCTCCGGAAGAACGAGGTTCCGGGATCAACGTGGCGGGGTCCGGCGCAGTTTCGGCCGACAGCGGACCGCCCCCTCAGAAGCCCATCAGCGACAGCACCTCGCGCCGCGAGCGCTGGTCGTCGCGGAACACCCCCATCATCCGGCTGGTCTTCATCGTCACCCCCGGGGTGCGCACGCCGCGGCCGCTCATGCAGGCGTGGCTGGCCTCGATGACCACGGCCACGCCCAGGGGCTGGAGGTTGTCCCACAGGCAGTCGGCGATCTGGGCGGTCAGGCGCTCCTGCACCTGCAGCCGCCGGGCGAAGCCGTGCAGCACCCGCGCCAGCTTGGAGATGCCCACCACCCGGTCGCGCGGCAGGTAGGCGATGTGCGCCTTGCCGATGATCGGGGCCATGTGGTGCTCGCAGTGCGACTGGAACGGCACGTCCTTCAGCAGCACGATGTCGTCATAGCCGCCCACCTCCTGGAACATGCGCGACAGGTGCTGGCTGGGGTCCTCGCCATAGCCCACGCAATATTCCTTCCAGGCCCGGGCCACTCGCGACGGGGTGTCGACCAGCCCCTCGCGCGACGGGTCCTCGCCGGTCCAGCGGAGCAGGGTGCGGACGGCCTCCTGGACGTCGTTGGGGACGTCCTCGGGAACGTCCTGGGGGACCGGCGGCGGGGCGGCGGGCGGGCTCATGGGCGTCTCCTCCGGGCGGGATGGTGCAGCAGGGAAAGGCGCGTGGCGAGGAGTTGTTTCCCTCGGACCCTGGCCCCCTCCGGCCCTCCGGGCCACCTCCCCCAGAGGGGGAGGATCTGATCGGCCGCCGCACCGAATAGCTGCTCCCCCTCTGGGGGAGCTGTCGCGAAGCGACTGAGGGGGCTTCGTGGCACGGCTTCTCGTCCTCACGCGGAAACCCGCTGAGCGTATGGAAAGGGTCGCGGAGCGCCGGACGCCGTCCGGAGTGTTTGAGCAGTAACCGTTTCGACGAAGCCCGAACGCTCCGCGCGACCGTTATCCGCAAGGCCGGGGCGCGCGGGCCTTTTCCGCCCTTCACCCCACCCGGTGGTTCCTCGTGGATCTGTGCACCGCTTGATTTTCAGAGGCGGGAGTGAGCCGAACCAGGACCGGAGCGAACCCCACGACGGGCGGGACCTTCCAGCGAGAAGACCCCGATGGGCGAGCTTACGTCCCTCGCCCTCTGTTTCAGTCGCTTCCCAGCCAAAGCCGCAAAGGACCCCGCTCGATCGCCCCCCGTCGCCGCATCGGTCGCTGGCCATGCGCCCTTTCCCCGCGACGAGGTGGGATCAGGATGCGGCCGGTCTGGAAGGGTGGGGACCAAATCGGGTCGAGAAAGTTCAGGGCGTTGAAATCGTGAGAGTTTGATCGCTATCCGCCGAGGATGGACGTCTTCTTGCCCCCTCTCCCAGAGGGAGAGGGAGGGGCCCAAGCGAAGCTTGGGAGGGTGAGGGGTTAAAACGTCGGACGGCGCGCCGGCGGGGCGTCGGTGGGAAAGCGGACAGGGTGAAACCTCTCACCCTCCCACCGCTTCGCGGCGGGCCCCTCCCTCTCTCCAAGAGAGAGGGTTCAAGCAGGGCCCTTTCCGGAAACACCCCTCCCGTCCTCCGCCCGCAGCGGCGAGGCCGCGCCTTGAAACCTTGGCTGCCAGCGTGCTCTGGGGACTGACCGAGTCAAGGACCGCCTCTGGCGGCCGCGTCGCGGCGGCGCGGCGCGCCGTCCTTGACTCGGTCAGTCCCCAGAGCTCCGATCCACCAAGGCTTTAAGGCGTGGCCGCATCCGGCGGGGCGGATGGGGACTATCGATAGTGCTCAGCGGTTCATGTCTCTCAACGTCAATTCTACCATGCGCTCAAGCCGGCGTACCTGACGTACGATTTGCTTGTTGCCCAGAACCTTCGCCGACCGTCGGGCATACGAGGAGAAGTTGCGGACGCCGACGGGCAAGAACCGCATGCGGACCTTCCTCGTGTAGACCTTTGTGGCTTTCCCGCCGGCTACAGCTTCTGCGCCAACCCTCGCGGTGTGACGCAGAGTGCGACGGGCCTTGCGCCATTGACGTGCAAGCGACCCGGGGCGGATCACCGCGCCGGTTGGGCAGATATTGAAGCCAAGATACTGTACTGTTTCCGGGGCAAGCGGATCAAACACCGCCCGATCCGTCTTATCGGCGGCGACCTCAAGCTTGAGCGAAGCAAGGCCATCGATGAGGGTCTTCGTAAGAGCGGCCTCGGACGCGGGGGGGCAGACGATCAGGATGTCATCCGAGTAGCGCTGGTAGAGGGCGCCCGCTGCGGTGCACGCGGCTGCGACCGCAACGTCTAGGTCCCACATGTAAAGGTTTGAGAAGGTGGCGCTGATTGGCGTCCCCTGCGGAATGCCCTTTCCTGGCGTCTTGCCAGGCAAAAGGGGGATGCCTTCACGAACCACCTCGGCGATCGTCGCCACGGGCTCGTGGGACTTCGACTTCAGCCGCGGCCCGATGGCCGCGTGGGCCTCCAGGTCAGCACGATGCACATGTCGGTATTTCGTGACGGCTTTGAAAACCGCATACCAATCGGCCGGCAGTTCGCCGCCTCCGAGTAGGTCGGCCAAACGTCGCTTCAAAATTTTATGGTCGAGGTTGTCGAAGAACCCGGTGACGTCGAAACAGATGATGACACAGGGCGCGTTGGCGCGGGCGAAAGCCAGCGCTCGGGCGGCGAAGTCGTAGTTGGACTTGCCGAGGCTGCGATAAGCGATGACCGCTTCGGATAGTCCCTCCTTCGCATACGCGATATCGAGTAGACGTGAGGTTTCTGCAGAATATCTGGACATTATGCACGCGTCACGATGGGATGCGTACATGATGTCTCGGTCCTTAAAGACCGTCTTTTTGTCCTTAGGTTTATACCGCTTCTGTTGTTTTACATATGAAATCAATGGAGACCAGGCATGTCGCTCCACGAACAGTGGTGACAGCACCTTGTTGGCGAAACGCTCACCGACCGGCGCGTCGAAGTGACGGTAACCACGGGGACGAAACCAAGTTGGCGGCATCCAACCTTCACCTCTTGCAGGGTCTGGGGGGGCGACTCTGACCCTGAGCCTCGCATCGCCGGACAAGTCCGTGACCGAACGCCCCCCAGACGCACGCCTCAATCCGTTAGTTCGTCCCGTCTCGCAGGCTCTTCCCAACGCGGGTCTTGAACGCAAGAGGCTATAGTGAAGCCGAGGAGGTCCGAACGATGAAGTCCGATGTCTCTTCTCTACAGGTCCGGCGAACCGAGGTGACCGAGGTCACGCTGGTGCGGCGGCGCGAGTATCGAGTTGACGTGCTCAACGACCTTACCGCACGGCCAATCCCGGCGGCGATCCGCACATGGTCAAGCCATCAGCCATCTGCAAGGTTCAGCTTGTGCAAGCGCGACCGTATGTCGCAGTGATGCAGCTTCCTTTATTTACCGATGGTCCGAGCGACGCATTGGTTCCTAAGCCGAAGCTGGAAAACCTCCGACAATCGGACGTTCCTCAGTTCGGCTAGAACTAAGCGAGGCACTAAGCGACAAGCAAAGCCGCAGCGGATCGAAAGCACCCCCTACCTTCTCCCAAACAACCGCTCAATATCCGCCAACTTCAGCTCCACATACGTCGGCCGCCCATGGTTGCACTGCCCCGAGTGCGGCGTGGCCTCCATCTCCCGCAGCAGGGCGTTCATCTCTACCGCGTTGAGCCGTCGCCCCGCCCGGACACTGCCGTGGCAGGCCATGGTGGAGCAGACCTCCTCCAGGCGCTCCTTGAGGGCCAGGGCCGCGCCGTTCTCGGCCAGGTCGTCGGCGATGTCGCGGACCAGGCCGGCGGCGTCGGTCTTACCCAGCAGGGCCGGGGTCTCGCGCACCAGCACCGCGCCGGGGCCGAAGCTCTCGACGACCAGGCCCAGGGCCGCCAGCTCCTCCGAGCGGGCGACGACGCGCTCGGCCTCGGCGGGGTCCAGCTCGACCACCTCGGGCAGCAGCAGGGCCTGGCGGGCGACGCCGCCGGCCGCCATCTCGCCCTTCATCCGCTCGTAGACCAGGCGCTCGTGGGCGGCGTGCTGGTCGACGATGACCACGCCGTCGCGGGTCTGGGCGACGATATAGGTCTCGTGCACCTGGGCCCGGGCCGCGCCCAGCGGGAAGTCGACCGGGTCGAAGGCCGGGGCGGGACCTTCGGCGGCGCCCGGATAGGCGCCCCCTGGATAAGCAATGGCCGGCGGGGCGTCGTAGCCGCCGTAGGCCGCCTCGCGCACCGCCTCGGCCACCCCGCCGCCGCCCCCGCCAAATCCGCCACCAAAGGCCTCGGCGCGGGTGGCGTAGGCTTCCTCCGGCGCGGCCTCGTAGCGGGCCGAGACGTCCGACAGGCCCGGCAGCACCTGGGGCGCGGGCCGCGTCCAGCCGCCCGCCCGCCAGGCCGAGAAGCCGGCGGGCGAGGGGCCGGGCTGGTAACCGCTATATCCCGCGCCGGGCGGGACCATCGACTGCGCCCGGATGGCGTCCAGCGCGCTGGCCGCCGTGGTGGTCGAGGCGCGGTGGCCGGCCCCGGCCAGGGCGTGGCGCAGGGCCCCGACGATCAGGCCGCGCACCAGGGCCGGGTCGCGGAACCGCACCTCGGCCTTGGCCGGGTGGACGTTGACGTCGACCTCGGCGGCGTCGAGGCTGATATAGAGCGCCGCCGTCGGGTGGCGGTCGCGCGCGAGAAAGTCGGCATAGGCCGCGCGCAGGGCGCCCTGCAGCAGCCGGTCGCGCACCGGCCGGCCGTTGACGAACAGGTACTGGTGGGCGGCGTTGCCGCGGTTGTAGGTCGGCAGGCCGGCGAAGCCCGTCAGCCGCACGCCGTCGCGGGTCTGGTCGATCTCGATGGCGTTGTCCTGGAAGTCGCGGCCCAGCACGGCCGACAGCCGGGCCAGGCGCCCCTGCGGTCCGGGATGCTCGGGCGGCAGGCGGATGACGCGGCGGCCGTCGATGTCCAGCGAAAAGCCGACGCTCTCGTTGGCCATGGCCTGGCGCTTGATCTCCTCGGTGATGGCCAGGGCCTCGGCCCGTTCGGACTTCATGAACTTCAGCCGCGCCGGGGTGGCGTAGAACAGGTCGCGGACCTCGATCCGCGCCCCGTGGTCGCCGGCGAAGGCGGCGGGGGCGACGTCGCCGACGCTGCCGCCCTCGACCAGGATCGACCAGGCGTCGCTCGCCCCCTTGGCGCGCGAGGCGATGGACAGCCGCGCCACCGAGCCGATCGACGGCAGGGCCTCGCCCCGGAAGCCCATGGTGTGGATGCGCAGCAGGTCCCACAGGCCGTCGGCGTCGGGGGCCAGCTTGGAGGTGGCGTGGCGCTCGATGGCCACCGGCAGCTCTTCCGCCGACAGGCCGCAGCCGTCGTCGGCCACCAGGATGCGGGTCAGGCCGCCGCCGTGGGCCTCGACCTCGATCCGCGTGGCGCCGGCGTCGATGGCGTTGTCGACCAGCTCCTTGATGGCGCTGGCCGGCCGCTCGACCACCTCGCCGGCGGCGATGCGGTTGACGGTCTCGGGCGGCAGGCGGCGGATCGGCATGGCGGGCGGACTTTCGGCGCGGACCGCGCGAGGGCCCGCATTGCAGCATGGTAATTTGACCGGCCCAGCTTGGGCCCTTCCAAGTGGGGAAGGCCGATCATCCTAGATCGATTCCGCCCGCCTTCGAGGACCGTACATAGTGATCAAACACCGCCTTGCCGCCTGCGCCGCCCTGTTTGGTCTGCTCGCCGCCTCGTCGGCCCTGGCCCAGCAGGCCGTCGACGCCTCCGGCCCGATCGACCTGCGCCAGGTCGACCCCGAGGCCAACATGGTCGAGGAACTGGTGGTCAACGCCCGCCTGCCGGGGCCGGCCTGGTGGAAGGTCAGCGACGCCGACACCACGGTCTATGTGCTGGGCGTGCCGGCCATGGTCCCCAACGACCTGAAGGTCGACGACTCGGTGTTCCGGCGGCGGATCGACGGGGCCAACGTGCTGATCATGGGCCAGGAGGCCGAGGTCAGCGTGCCGCGCCTGCTGATGCTGGTGATGGGCGGCAAGCGCTACTTCATCCAGGATCGGCCGATGCGCGACACCCTGCCGCCGGCCCTGCGCACCCGGCTGGAGGCCCGGCTGGCGGCGATGAAGGAAAAGCCCGACAGCATGGACGAGGTGAAGCCCGCCTTCGCCGGCTTCCTGGTCGCCAATTCGCAGGACGGCAACGTGTCGATCAGCCTGGGCGGGGTCACCGACAAGATCCGTCAGATCGCCAAGGACAAGGCCATCGCCAAGCGCCCGCGCATCCAGGACCTGTCCGGCTACAGCCTGATCGACGCCGTCAAGACCCTGGGCGGCGCGCCCCAGCCGCTGCAGGAGCTGTGCCTGGACGCGGGCCTGCGCCAGGCCGAGAGCGGCGAGGGCGGGATCAAGGTCACGGCCGAGCGCTGGGCGCGGGGCGAGGTGCGGGCCGTGGTGGCGGCCGACCGCGGCTTCTCGCGCTGCCTGGCCTCGACCCCGTCCATCGCCCGCGAGCTGCGCGACGGCCAGGCCGATGCGGTCAAGGCGATCTCGGCGGCCCTGAAGACCCCCGGCAAGGCGGTGGCGGTGATCGAGCTGCGCTCCCTGCTGGCCGAGGGCGGGGTGCTGGAGCAGCTGAAGGCCAAGGGCTTCACGGTGGAGACGCCGGGGGCGTGATTCCGCTGGACGCCCCCTTCAACGGTCGTCATTCCCGCCCTTGTGGCGGGAATGACGGCTGTAAGGTTGGTGATAGGTGTGTAGGTCGACGAGATCGACTCGGAGGCCCGCATGCGGCGACTAGCGATTCTGGCGACGGCCGCCGGCCTTCTGGCCGCCGCCCCCGCCCGCGCCCAGACCGCCCCCGCCCTCGACGACCCCGAGGCCAATGTCGTCGAGGAACTGGTGGTCGCCGCCAAGCTGCCCGGTCCGGCCTGGTGGCGGATCTCGGACGGCGACACCACGATCCACATGCTTGGCGTGCTGCAGGCCCTGCCGCACGGCCAGGCCTGGGACACCGGCGTGCTGGACCGCCGGCTGGACGGCGCCTTCGCAGTGATCCTGCCGCCGGAGGGCAAGGCCGGGATCGGCGACCTGCCGGCCGCCCTGGCCCTGCGCGGCAAGCTGAAGTCGACCACGCCGCTGGACGCCGCCGTCGGCGGCCTGGCTCCCAAGCTGGCGCGCGCCCGGGCCGTCCTGGGCAAGAAGGCCGACGCCTACGAGGGCTGGAGCCCGCTGGGGGCGGGGATCATGATGGCCGGTGACTACCGCAAGTCGGTGCGGCTGGAGACGGCCGAGCCGGAGCGCACGATCGGCCGCCTGGCTCGCAAGCATCGGGTCAAGGTCCGGCCGGCCGCCACCTACAAGGTCATGCCGCTGATCAAGACGGCGGTGCGCGGGCACTCGCGCGAGGCGGGGCTGATCTGCCTGGAGGGCGTGCTGGACGAGGTCAACGCCGGGCCCGAGGCCGCCAGCGCCGCCGCCCGGGCCTGGGCGCGGGGCGACGTGCGCGGGGCGATCGCCGGCCCGCGCAACTTCCAGCGCTGCCTGCTGGCCCTGCCCGGCATGGCCGACCTGGAGCGCAAGGGGACGCGCGACGAGGTCGAGGCCCTGAGCGCGGCGATGAACACGCCAGGGCATGCGGTGGCGGTCTACGGGATCCGCGGGCTGGTGGCGCGGGACGGGGTGCTGGACCAGATGCGGGCGCGCGGGTTCGAGGTCTCGACGCCGGGGGAGTGAGGCTCCCCAACTTGTCCCCACCCGGCGGCTTCTCCGCCTGTCGCGATCGTCTTACCCCTCTGGGGGAAGACGATCGCGAAGCGATCCGTAGGGGGCTTCGCTGCGCAAAACAAAAGGCCCGGAAGCTTCCGCTTCCGGGCCTTTTCAAAGGTCGGATCAGGCCCGGCCTACAGCCCCGGCAGCTTGATCTTGCCCTGCTTCTCGCGGGTGATGATGATCGTGCCGTTGCCGGTCAGGGCCTTGAGGCGGGCCTCTTCGGCGGCGGCGTCGACGGTGACGGATTCGGTGGCGCCGGTCTCGGCGGCGGTCGGGGCGGCGGTCTTGTCGCCCTTCTTCCAGAACATCACCTTGCTGGCGAAGCTCTCGTCCTTGTGGGCCAGGTCGCCGTTCTCGTCGTCGACGACGAAGCGGATCAGCGGGTCGGCCTTGTCGACGCCGGCCTTGGAGACCAGCAGCTTCTCGCCGTCCGAGCGGCCGGCGGCGTTGCTCTGGCCGATCAGGGCCTGGCGGGCGGCGCTTTCGGGCTGCAGTTCCTGCGGGCGGGGCTCGCCGGGGGCCGGCGGACGCAGGCTGTAGTCGGGCGGCACCACCAGCGGGGCCTTGGTGACGACGCGGAACTCGTCCGGAACGACCTTGCTCATGCCCAGCGCCTTCGACGCGGACTGGCAGCCGGCCAGGCTCGTGGCGGCCACGGCGGCCAAGGCGCCCAGGGTCGCGACCCGATAGAAACTCATGAAACCTGCTCCACCGGCCCCCCGGGCCGAAATTTCGGACGCTCTCGATACGACATCCGAGGCCGGGCGCCAATCTTCCTTGAGATCGTGGCTACGTTAGGGCGCTCGTGTCGCGCTACAGCCCGTGGCCGTCGGGATTGGCCAGCTTTTTCTCCTCCGACAGGAAGCTGTCCAGCAGCAACAGGCAGACCCCGATCGTGATCCCCGAGTCGGCGACGTTGAACACCCACGGGAAGTGCAGCCGCGAGACGTCGATGAAGTCGACGACATAGCCGTAGCGGATGCGGTCGATCAGGTTGTTGCCGAACGCCCCGCCGATGATCAGGCCGATCCCCGCCGCCATCAGCGGCTTGACCGCCTTGCGCGCCCAGACCGCCAGGCCCACGACCACGGCGGCCGAGAAGATGGTCAGCAGCCAGCGGCTGAGCTCGGAGCCGCGGAACAGGCCGAAGCTCATGCCGAAATTGTGCACCAGGGTCAGGTAGAACGGCCCGACGACCGGCTGGCTGGCCCCAGGCTCCGTGCCCAGCGTGGCCAGGATCCAGGCCTTGCTGATCTGGTCCAGCACGATGGTGACGATCGCGATGGCGTAGGCGGTCCAGCCGAGGCGGGTGATCTTGAGCATTCTTGGTCCTTAAGCCGCGCGTTCAAGACTGTCATCCCGGACAAGCGCGTAGCGCGCCGATCCGGGACCGGACCTAAGCGCTGAGCTCAGGCGTCGGTCCCGGGTCTTCGCTTCGCTACGCCCGGGATGACAATCCGATTCAGTTGGAAGCGGCATGGTGCTTGTCCCACCAAGCCACCGCTTCGGCGTCGCGCAGGGACAGCTCCGGATAGCGCGGATCGGTTCCGACCTCCGGCAGGATGCGCCACGAGCGGGCGCACTTCTTGCCTTCGGCCAGCGGGACCTCGACGGCCACGCCCTTGACCTCGTCCAGGGCGAAGGCGCCCGCCGCCGCGCCAGCGACCAGGGTCGCCTGGCTGGTGCGGAACACCTCGGCCGCATCGACGCCGTCGAAGGCGGCCAGCAGGTCGGCGTCGGCGATGTGCACCACCGGCGCCGCCTCCAGGGCCGATCCGATCCGCTTCTCGCGGCGCTCGACCTCCAGGGCCGCGGTGACCACCGAGGTCACGGTCTCGACCTTGGCCCAGCGCGCGGCCTCGGCGTCGTTGCGCCAGGCGGCCGGCGTCTCCGGCATCACCCGCAGCACATTGCTGCCGGCGTCGGGGAAGCGGGTGGTCCAGGCCTCTTCCATGGTGAAACTGGTCAGGGGCGACAGCCACACCGTCAGGCGCTCGAACACATGGTCCAGCACCGTGCGATAGGCCCGGCGGCGCAGGGCCGTGGGCGCGTCGCAATAGAGGCTGTCCTTGCGGATGTCGAAGAACAGGGCCGACAGGTCGCCCTGGCAGAAGTCGATCAGCGGCCGGATCACGTCGCTGAAGCGATAGGCCTCGTAGGCGGCCTTCACCTGGGCGTCGAGTTCCCACAGGCGGTGCAGGACGTACTTCTCCAGCGGCGGGAAGTCGGCGTAGTCGGTGACCCGCTCGGCCTCGTCGAAGCCGGCCAGGGCGCCCAGCAGGTAGCGCGTGGTGTTGCGCAGCTTGCGATAGGCGTCGGTGGTCGTGGCCAGGATCGTCTTGCCGATCCGCTGGTCCTCGGAATAGTCGACCATCGCCGCCCACAGCCGCAGGATCTCGGCGCCGGACTCCTTGGTGATGGCCTGGGGCTCGACGGTGTTGCCCTTGGACTTGGACATCTTCTCGCCGTTCTCGTCCTGGGTGAACCCGTGGGTCAGGACGCCCTTGTACGGCGCGCGGCCGCGCGTGCCGCAGCTCTCGAGAAGCGACGACTGGAACCAGCCGCGATGCTGGTCGCTGCCTTCCAGATAGAGGTCGGCCGGGCTGCGGCTGTCGTTGCGGCCTTCCAGCGTGAAGGCGTGGGTCGAGCCGCTGTCGAACCAGACGTCCAGGATGTCGACGACCTTCTCGTACTGGGCCGGGTCGTGGTCGCCGCCCAGGAAGTCCTCGTCCGGACGGGTGAACCAGGCGTCGGCGCCGCCTTCCTGGATGGCGTCCAGGATGCGGCGGTTGACGGCTTCGTCCATCAGCGGGACGCCCGTCTCCTTGTCGACGAACATGGCCAGGGGCGTGCCCCAGGCGCGCTGGCGGCTGATCAGCCAGTCCGGACGCGTCTCGACCATGGCCCCGATGCGGTTGCGGCCGGCGTCGGGGTGGAAGGCGGTGTCGGCGATGGCCTTCACGGCCGTCTCGCGCAGGGTCTTGCCGCCCAGGGTCGGGACCGGCTGGTCCATGCGGATGAACCACTGCGGGGTGTTGCGGAAGATCACCGGGGCCTTGGAGCGCCAGCTGTGCGGATAGCTGTGCTCGACGCGGCCGCGCGCCAGCAGGTTTCCGGCCTCGATCAGCTTGTCCATGACCGCGCCGTTGGCGGGGCCGAACTTGCCGGCCTTCTTGCCCTCGGTCTCGATGACCTTGAGGCCGCCGAACAGGGGCACGTGGGCGAAGTAGGCGCCGTCGGGATCGACGGTGTCGGGGATGGCGTCCAGGCTGTAGCCGCTCTTGAGCCAGACCAGGTAGTCGTCGGCGCCGTGGCCCGGGGCGGTGTGGACGAAGCCGGTGCCGGCGTCGTCGGTCACGTGCTCGCCGGCCAGCAGCGGCACGTCGAAGCCGTAGCCCCCATGGGGATCAGGTTCGAATTGGGCCAGCGGGTGGGCGCAGATCAGGCCCGTCGGGTCGACCGGCTCGGCGCGGCGCCACTTGGCGACCTTGGCGGCCTGGCGGACGTCCTCGGCCAGCTTGTCGGCCACGATCAGGCGGTCGCCCACCTTGGACCACGGGGCGAACTCGAGGTTCTCCTCCAGGGCCTCGACCTCGTAGAGGCCGTACTCGACCTTGGGCCCGAACGAGATCGCCCGGTTGGCCGGGATGGTCCACGGGGTGGTGGTCCAGATCACCACGCTGGCGTCGTTGGGCGGCAGGCGGAAGACGTTGTCGCCGGCGGCGGCGCCCGACACGGCGTAGCGGTCCTCGTCATAGGCCTTGACCGGGAACTTCACCCAGACGGTCGGGCTGACGTGGTCGTGGTACTCGATCTCGGCGTCGGCCAGGGCCGTGCGCTCGACCGGGCTCCACATCACCGGCTTGGAGCCGCGATAGAGCTGGCCGGTTTGCGCGAACTTGTGGAACTCGGCCACGATCGTGGCCTCGCTGCCGTAGTCCATGGTGGCGTAGCGGTTCCACCAGTCGCCCAGCACGCCCAGGCGCTGGAACTCGACCTTCTGGGCCTCGATCCAGTGGGCGGCGTATTCGCGGCAGCGATCGCGGAACTCGGCGGCGGGCACCTCGTCCTTGCGGCGGCCCTTGGCGCGGAACTCTTCCTCGATCTTCCACTCGATCGGCAGGCCGTGGCAGTCCCAGCCGGGCACGTAGTCGACGTCGTAGCCCAGGGCGAAGCGCGACCGGACCACGAAGTCCTTCAGCGTCTTGTTCAGGGCGTGGCCGATGTGGATGGCCCCGTTCGCATAGGGCGGGCCGTCGTGCAGCACGAACAGCGGGGCGCCGGCGGCCTGGCGCGCGGCGCGCACGGCGCCGTACAGGCCCTTGTCCGACAGGGCGGCCCAGCCCTCCAGGATCTCGGGCTCCTTCTTGGGCAGGCCCCCGCGCATCGGGAACGGGGTGTCGGGAAGGAAGACGGTTTCGCGGTAGTCGCGGGCGGTCGTCGTGGCGTCGTCGGCCATGGGGGAGCTATCCAGCTTGGAATGTTCGGAAGGAAGGTGCGGGGTCGTCGTCCCGGCGCGCGCTGGAAACTCGTCCGGCGGCGTCACGCCGGGCGGTTAATTCGCGAGGTCTTCCGAACGAAAGGCATGGGCGGGGGATAGCAGACGAGGCGGGGAGGGGCAAACGCGTTGCTCTCACCGCGTCAGCTAGCTCGATCACCGTCATCCTCGACTTGTTCCGAGGACCCCTCTGTCGGCTGGTTCGCCGTTTGGGCGGATCCGCGACCTCGCCGCTCCACGGATCATCCTTCTTCTCGGCTGAAGCAGGGGTCCTCGGAACAAGTCCGAGGATGACGGAGGTTATGGGGACGAAAAAAAGGGGGCGCGCTTGCGCACGCCCCCGAGGTCCTCCTCCGAGGTCGGAGATCAGTGGGCGACGGCGACTTCCGAAGCCGCCGGGGTCTTGGCGATCTGGGCCGGATTGCATTCGCCGAGTTCGGCGTCCGACAGGGTCACGCCGCGATAGCCGAAGCCGGTGATCGGCCCCAGCTCGCGCGCCAGGCGCTTGCAGCTGCGCAGGGGCGGCAGCGACTTGACCTGGGTCGAGCGGCAGACGTCGGCCTTGCAGCGCCACAGCGTGCCGTCGAACACCAGGTGGTCCCGGGTGGTGGGGGCGGCCAGCGTCAGCCAGCCGGTCTGGGGTTTGGTTTCGGCCATGGCGGGGCCGCCCGCCGCGGCCAGGGCCACGGCGGCGATGATCAGGTTACGCATGGGTGTCTCCTGGGGAGTGGAGCGGTTGAAGGCGGAGGGGACACACACCCGCGGCAGGGATAAGGGCCGTCTGGTTCACGGCCATGCCGCGGGTGTGTGTCCCCCGTTCAGGTCACGGCTTTCAGGCCGCGGCCTTGAACAGGGTGAATTCCTCGTCGAAGGCCCTGGCCACCGAGGGCCGGGTCTGCAGGCGGTCGCGATAGGCGGCCAGGTTGGGATAGGGCGTGAAGTCGATCGCCAGGTAGCGGGCCCAGGTCAGCATCACGAACAGATAGGCGTCGGCCACGCTGAACCGGCCCTGCAGGAACTCGCGGCCCTTCAGGTGGGCGTCGAGGAAGGCCAGGCGCTCGGCCAGCAGCTCGCGGGCGAAGGCCTTGGCGCCTTCCGCGGCGGTCTTGCTGAGCAGGGCGATGAACACGCCGGTGTGCAGCTCGGTGCCGACGAAGCTGAGCCAGCTCTGCACCTTGCGGCGCTCCGCCCCGTCGGCGGGGATCAGGCCCGACGCCGGGAAGCGGTCGGCCACGTACTGCAGGATCACCGCGTTCTCGACGATCAGTTCGCCGTCGTCGGTCCGCAGGACCGGCACCTGGCCCATGCCGTTGAGGGTGAGGAAGGCGGTCCCGTCCTCGACCACCTTGGGCCGGGCCTTGGTGTCGACCTTCAGGAAGCGGATGTCCGCCCCCGCCTCGTAGGCCGCGATCCGGGTCGCCATCGAACAGGCCATCGGCGAGAAATAGAGGTCCATCGAACCCTCCGTTGCTTTTTCATACTGTTTCGCATAAAAATAACGGTGGTCAAGGAATAAACTGCGAAACGGTACAAAAATAAGATTCCGGACCAGGAGAGAGCCATGTCCGAAACCCCCGCCAAGCGTCGGGGCCGTCCCCGCGCCTACGATCCCAAGGTCGCCCTGGCCAAGGCCACCGAGACCTTCTGGTCCCAGGGCTACGCCGGCGCCTCGCTGGACGACCTGAGCGCCGCCACCGGCATGAACCGGCCCAGCCTGTACGGGGCGTTCGGCGACAAGCAGTCGCTCTTCAAGACGGCGCTGGACGCCTACATGGACCGCTCGCGCGCCGCGATGACCGAGGCCTTCCGGGGCGGCGGGTCGCTGCGCGAGGTGCTGACCCGGATCTACCGCACGGCCCTGGGCTTCTACCTGGCGGACGACGGCAGCGGGCGCGGTTGCTTCCTGGTAAGCGCGGGCCTGGGCCAGGCGGCCGTCGACGAGGAGGCCCGCCGGATCGTCGCCGAGGGCCTGCACGAGCTGGACCGGGGCGTCGAAGGCCTGATCCAGCGCCGCCAGGCCAAGGGCGAGCTGCCGTCCAGCGCCGATCCCGTGGCCCTGGGCCGCGTGGCCAGCATGATGATGAACGCCCTGTCGGTCCGCGCCCGGGCCGGCGAGACGCGCGAGCAGCTGGAGGCCACGATCCCGGTGATGGTCGACCTGATCTGCGGCCCCAAACCGGAACCGCAAGCATCGGAATGACGCCGCAGGTCATGGCGCGCATGCTCCTTCTCACGAAAGGAGACCGACCATGACCGCTTCTCAATTCCTCACCGACGACGCGCGCTGGGAGGCCATGCGCCGCCGCGACCGCGACCTCGACGGCGCCTTCTTCATCGCCGTGCGCACCACCGGCGTCTACTGCCTGGCCAGCTGCGCCGGGCGGCCGCTGCGCAAGAACGTCGAGTTCCACGACACCCGCGAAAGCGCCCGCGCCGCCGGCTTCCGGGCCTGCCTGCGCTGCAGGCCCGACCAGCCGCGCGAGACCCTGCGCTGGGCGACGGTTCCGACCAGCCTGGGCCTGGCCCTGGTGGCCCGCTCCGACGCCGGCCTGCGGCTGGTGACCCTGGGCGACGACCCCGACGTCCTGGTCCGCGACCTGGAGCGCCGCTTCCGCGCGGCCCGGCTGACGCCCGATCCGGAAGGCCTGGCCGCCGACCTGGAGGCCGTGGCCCGCCAGGTCGACCATCCGGAGGCCAAGCTGGACCTGCCGCTCGACGCCCAGGGCACAGACCTGCAGAAGGCCGTCTGGGCGGCGCTGCGGGCCATCCCGGCCGGCACGACCGCCTCGTACAAGACCGTCGCCCAGGCCATCGGCCGTCCCGCCGCCGTGCGGGCCGTGGCCCAGGCCTGCGGGGCCAATCCGCTGGCGGTGATCACCCCCTGCCACCGGGTGGTGCGGGCCGACGGCGGCCTCTCGGGCTACCGCTGGGGCGTCGAGCGCAAGCGCGCGCTGCTCGAGAAGGAGGCCGCGTGAGCCTGGACTGGAGCCGCATCGAAGCCGACCTCGACGCCCAGGGCTGGGCCCTGACCGGGCCGCTGCTCAAGCCCGAGACCTGCGCCAAGGTCGCCGGCCTCTACGACCAGGAGGCCGGCTTCCGCAGCCGGGTGGTGATGGCCCGCCACGGCTTCGGCCAGGGCGAGTACAAGTACTTCGCCTACCCCTTGCCCGACCCGGTGCAGCGGTTGCGCCAGGGGCTCTACGGCCCGCTGGCCGCCGTCGCCAACCGGTGGGCGCGGGTGCTGGGCGAGGACCGGCGCTTCCCGGACGACCTGGACGACATGCTGGCCCGCTGCCACGCGGCGGGCCAGGCGCGGCCGACGCCCCTGCTGCTGACCTACGGCCCGGGCGACTACAACTGCCTGCACCAGGACCTGTACGGCGAGCACGTCTTCCCGCTGCAGGCCGCCTTCCTGCTGGACGAGCCGGGCCGCGACTTCGAGGGCGGCGAGTTCGTGCTGGTCGAGCAGCGCCCGCGCCAGCAGTCCCGGCCGCAGGTCGTGCCGCTGAAGCAGGGCGAGGGCGTGATCTTCGCGGTGCGCGAACGCCCGGCGACGGGAACGCGCGGCGTGCATCGGCGGGTTCTGCGGCACGGGGTCAGCACCGTGCGTTCGGGACGACGGCGGGTGCTGGGGGTGATCTTCCACGACGCGACGTGAGGGGCCGCACGCCGACACAACAAAACCCGTCATCCTCGGGCTTGTCCCGAGGACCCCTCTGTCGGCTGGTTTGCAGTTGGGCGTGGGACCGCGACCTCACCGCTCCACGGATCATCCTTCTTCTCAACTGAACCAGGGGTCCTCGGGACAAGCCCGAGGATGACGGATGTTGGGGGGGAGGATGACGGGGGCGCTACTTCTTCAGCTCGATCTTCACCCCCGACGGCGCCGCGGTCAGGCGCAGGCCGCGGCTGGTGGCGTTGACCTTGATGACCACGCCCTTGTCGTTCTTCATCGTCGAGACGCTGCCGCCGCCGGCGACGGTCGCGCCCAGGGACGCCGCCTGGTAGGTGCCCTCGATGTCGGACAGCTGCTTGAGGTTGCTGACCGTGCCGCTGGCCGTGAAGCCGCTGGCGCCGATGTCGACCGCCGACAGGCCGTTGACCTTCAGCGCGTGCTTTTCGCCGCGATAGGTCAGGGTCCCCTTGCCCCAGCTGACGCCGACGCCCAGGGCGACGCCGCCGCCGTGGATTTCGATGGCCCCGGTCGCCTCCTGCGAGACCGAGCCCTTCTTGGCCGGGTCGGCCCCGCCGGCGAGCACGGGGGCCGAGGTCGCCGCCAGGGCGAAGGCGACCAGGACAGGCGCCGCGAGGGCGCGGACGGTGGAGTTCATGACGAGGGACCTCGGTCGGGATTGCACTCCCGGCAAGGTGCTCCGTCCGGCCGGGCGGCACACTCGGGCCGTTCCCTCGATCCCTCGGGGGGAAGGCCGTAGAACCGGGGGACACGCGCACGCACGTGTCCCCGAGGCGCCCTACAGCGTCGCCATGTCGATCACGAAGCGGTAGCGCACGTCGCTCTTCTGCATGCGTTCGTAGGCCGCGTTGATCTGGTCGATGGCGATGGTCTCGATGTCGGCGACGATCCCGTGCTCGCCGCAGAAGTCGAGCATCTCCTGGGTTTCCTTGATCGAGCCGATCATCGAGCCGGCGAGGGTGCGGCGGCCGGGGATCAGGGCGAAGGCGTTCAGCGGCACGGGCTCTTCCGGCGCGCCGACCAGCACCATGGTCCCGTCCACCTTCAGCAGGTTGAGGTACGCGCCCCAATCGATCCCGGCCGACACCGTGCAGATCAAGAGGTCGAAGGTCCCGGCCAGGGTCTCGAAGGTCGCCGCGTCGCTGGTGGCGTAATAGTGGTCGGCGCCCATCGCCAGGCCGTCGGCCTGCTTGGACAGGGTCTGGCTCAGCACCGTGACCTCGGCGCCCATGGCGTGGGCGATCTTGACGCCCATGTGGCCCAGGCCGCCCAGGCCCAGGATCGCCACCGACTTGCCGGGACCGGCGTTCCAGTGGCGCAGCGGCGAATACAGGGTGATGCCGGCGCACAGCAGCGGGGCGGCGGCGTCCAGGGGCAGGTTGTCGGGGATCGACAGGACATAGCCCTCCTTGACCACCATGTGGTCGGAATAGCCGCCGTAGGTGGGCAGGTCGGCGCCGGGCTCGAAGCCGCTGTAGGTCAGGACCAGGCCGGGCATGTACTGCTCGCGGTCCAGGTCGCGGGCGGCGCAGGTGGTGCAGCTGTCGACGAAGCAGCCGACGCCGACCCGGTCGCCTTCCTTGAAGCGGCTGACCTTGGAGCCGACGGCGGTGACCACGCCGGTGATCTCGTGG